>ENA-ORSR01000060-ORSR01000060.1-human-gut-metagenome-genome-assembly--contig:-NODE-60-length-84060-cov-9.812106_pt1 | contig 84060 bp, 79 predicted proteins | sample MGYA00241901_ERZ509166 | MGnify/ENA primary metagenome ERZ509166 (study PRJEB26280, sample SAMEA2338860) | human gut metagenome | biome: human gut; feature: human-associated habitat; material: faeces... | reverse complement strand
CAGCAGCTCTTGCATATGGTCTTGACAATGAAAAAGAACAGAAGATCATGGTATACGATTTAGGTGGCGGTACATTCGATGTATCTGTGATCGAAATCGGTGACGGCGTTATCGAAGTACTTTCCACAGCAGGTAACAACCGTCTTGGTGGTGATGACTTCGACCAGAAAGTTACAGATTACATGCTTGCAGAGTTTAAGAAAGCAGAAGGCGTAGACTTAAGCAATGATAAGATGGCACTTCAGAGATTAAAAGAAGCTGCAGAGAAAGCAAAGAAAGAGCTTTCTTCCGCAACAACTACAAACATCAATCTGCCATTTATCACAGCTACAGCAGAAGGCCCGAAACACTTCGATATGAACCTTACAAGAGCTAAATTCGATGAATTAACACATGACTTAGTAGAAATGACAGCAGAACCGGTACGTCGTGCACTTTCAGATGCAGGTATCACAGCATCTGAACTTGGCCAGGTACTTCTGGTTGGTGGATCTTCCCGTATCCCGGCTGTTCAGGATAAAGTAAGACAGTTAACAGGCAAAGAGCCAAGCAAGAACCTGAACCCGGATGAGTGTGTAGCACTTGGTGCTTCTATCCAGGGTGGTAAACTTGCAGGTGATGCAGGCGCAGGTGATATCCTTCTTCTGGATGTTACTCCACTGTCACTGTCCATCGAGACAATGGGTGGTATTGCAACAAGACTGATTGAGAGAAATACTACAATTCCTACAAGAAAGAGCCAGATTTTCTCAACAGCAGCAGACAACCAGACAGCAGTAGATATCAACGTTGTACAGGGTGAGCGTCAGTTTGCAAAAGACAACAAATCCCTTGGCCAGTTCCGTCTGGACGGAATCCCGCCAGCACGTCGTGGTGTTCCGCAGATTGAAGTTACATTTGATATCGATGCAAACGGTATCGTAAATGTATCTGCTAAGGATCTTGGAACAGGTAAAGAACAGCACATCACAATCACAGCTGGTTCTAACATGTCTGATTCCGATATCGACAAGGCAGTAAAAGAAGCTGCTGAGTTTGAAGCACAGGATAAGAAACGTAAAGAAGCAATCGATACAAGAAACAATGCTGATTCCATGGTATTCCAGGTTGAGAATGCACTGAAAGAAGCCGGAGACAAGATCGATGCTAATGATAAAGCTGCTGTAGAAGCAGACCTGAACGCACTGAAAGATTTACTGTCTCAGACTGCAAATGCAGAAGAGATGACAGATTCTCAGGTAGCAGATATCAAAGCTGCTCAGGAGAAGATGATGGAAAGTGCTCAGAAGCTTTTCGCTAAAATGTATGAGCAGACACAGCAGGCAGGCGGCCAGGCAGGACCGGACATGAATATGGGCGGCGGTGCAGCAGGCAGCACAGATGCAGGAAACAACGATGATGTTGTAGATGCTGATTACAAAGAAGTATAATGTGACATTTCTGTAAAAGCAGAGATTTGCAACGGAAATATCAATAATAACTGTTCAGTGGGAGAGTCTCTCTCACTGAATAGTTGTGTTATAAATAAAACGGGTATAGGATTAAAATCATGGCTGATAAGAGAGATTATTATGAAGTCTTAGGCGTGGACAAAAGCGCCGATGACGCAACACTTAAAAAAGCATATCGTAAGCTGGCCAAGAAGTATCACCCGGATGTAAATCCAGGAGATAAAGAGGCTGAGGCGAAATTTAAAGAGGCAACAGAGGCTTACACCATCTTAAGCGATCCGGAGAAGAGAAAACAGTATGACCAGTTTGGCCATGCGGCTTTTGAAAACGGTGGCGGAGGTGCCGGCGGCGGCTTCGGAGGTTTTGATTTTAACGGTGCTGATATGGGTGATATCTTCGGCGATATTTTCGGCGATTTATTTGGCGGCGGCAGCAGAAGCAGACGTGCCAATAATGGTCCGATGAAGGGAGCTAATCTCCGCGCACGCGTAAATATTACTTTTGAAGAAGCTGTCTTTGGCTGTGAGAAGGAACTGGAGATCGTACTGAAAGACGAGTGTACCACCTGTCATGGAACAGGTGCGAAGCCGGGTACTTCACCGGTAACCTGTCCGAAATGTCATGGAGAAGGTCAGGTTGTTTATACACAGCAGTCCATGTTTGGAATGGTGCGTAATGTACAGACTTGTCCGGATTGTCATGGATCAGGTAAGATCATCAAGGATAAATGTACTTCCTGCCGCGGAACCGGATATACATCTTCAAGAAAGAAGATTCAGGTATCTGTACCTGCAGGTATTGACAATGGTCAGAGCATCCGCATCCGTGAGAAGGGTGAACCGGGTACAAACGGAGGTCCGAGAGGCGATCTGCTTGTAGAAGTAAATGTTGCACGTCATCCGATCTTCCAGAGACAGGATATGAATATCTTCTCTACTGCGCCTCTTACATACGCGCAGGCAGCACTGGGCGGTACTGTACGTATCAACACAGTGGATGGAGAGGTTGAATATGAAGTGAAACCCGGAACTCAGACAGACACAAGGATCCGTCTGAAGGGAAAAGGTGTACCGTCTCTGAGAAATAAGAATGTACGTGGCGATCATTATGTGACTTTTGTTGTGCAGGTTCCTACAAACCTCAACGAAGAAGCAAAAGAAGCACTGCGCAAATTCGATGAGGCGTGTGGTAACCGTCCGAAATCAAAAGATTCTGATGATTTTGAAAAACCGGAAAAGAAGAAAAAGAGTTTCATGGATAAATTAAAAGAGACTTTTGAGGATTAATTATAAAAGAAAATTAAAGAAAAGAGGTTTACCCTCTTTTCTTTTTTTGTATAGTCGTGTATATTGAAGAGTAACGGTAAAAATCAGATGAACAGACAGGAATAAAAGTTTCCTGAGAAATGGAGAGATATTTGACAAAAACAGAGAAGATCGCAGCTTTTCGGGAGAAGTATCTCCCTGTATGGGTAATTTTGCCGCTGATAAGCATTTTTGTATTAAACTGTCTTATTTACTGGGGAAGCGGAGTACTGACAGCAGACAGATATCATTTTGATTTTACCATGTCACTGGACAGGGCAGTGCCGTTAATACCACAGTTTATCTGGATTTATATTCTGGCATTTCCTTTTTGGGCAGTGAATTATATTCTGGCTGCACAGAGAGGAAAAGATGGATTTTATCGGTTTGTGGCAACTGATCTGACTGTTCATATTACATGTTTTATTATTTTTCTGGTTTTGCCAACTACCAATGTCAGACCTGAGATTGCAGGAACTACATGGTCCCAGCAGATGCTTAAGTTTGTTTATCTCATGGATGGTGGAAACAGTCCGTCTAACTTATTTCCGTCAATCCATTGTTATGTAAGCTGGCTGAGCTGGCGCGGAGTCAGTAAATCAGAGAATATTCCAAAATGGTATCAGCATTTTTCACTGATTTTTGCAATACTGATCATTATTTCTACCCAGGTGCTTAAACAGCATTATCTGGTGGATGCCATTGCCGGAGTTGCACTGGTAGAATTGGCGTGGAGATTTTACAGCAAAGGAAACCGCCACGAGATATTCAGACATTTTTTTGAAAAAATAAGTGAAGCATGCAGTCGGTGGGTAAATAAGAATTGACTGGATGTGGTGAGATGCTGCATTATGGGAATAGCTGCAGAGTAACAGAGAATGGGTCAGACATATTTTTGGATGATAATAGTTAATTATATAACATAAAGAAATGGAGACAATTACATGAAGTGGAACCGTTTTACAGTAAAAACGAAAACAGAAGCAGAAGATATCGTTATCAGCACACTTGCAGAAGTCGGCATTGAAGGCGTGGAAATTCAGGACAAACAGCCTCTGACTGAGGAAGACAAGGCTCAGATGTTTGTAGATATTATGCCGGAAGGACCTGCAGATGACGGCGTTGCCTATCTGAATTTTTATCTGGAAGAAGATGCAGACAAAGAAGCAATCCTGAAAGATGTTCGTGAAGCATTAGATGACCTGAAGAATTTTATGGACATCGGGGAAGCTACCATTGAAGAATCTCAGACAGAGGACAAGGACTGGATTAATAACTGGAAACAGTATTTCCACCAGTTCTATGTAGATGATATCCTTATCGTACCGTCATGGGAAGAAGTAAAAGCAGAGGATAAAGACAAGATGATCCTCCACATTGATCCGGGTACAGCCTTCGGTACAGGTATGCATGAGACTACTCAGCTTGTGATTCGCCAGTTAAAGAAATATGTAACACCGGATACAGAGATGCTTGACGTAGGAACCGGAAGCGGTATCCTTGGTATCGTTGCCCTGAAACTTGGTGCGAAACATGTACTGGGAACAGACCTTGATCCATGTGCAGTTCCTGCAGTTGCAGAGAATAAAGAAGCAAACCAGATCGTGGATGAAACTTTTGATATGGTGATCGGAAACATCATTGACGATAAAGCGATTCAGGATCAGGCAGGATATGAAAAATATGATATCGTAACAGCAAATATCCTTGCAGATGTTCTGATCCCTCTGACACCGGTAATTGTAAACCAGATGAAAAAAGGCGCTTACTACATTACTTCCGGTATTCTTGATGTGAAAGAAGAAGTTGTAGTGGAGGCAGTAAAAGCAGCAGGCCTGACGGTCGTAGAAGTGACACATCAGGGCGAGTGGGTTTCCGTAACAGCAAGAAAGGACTGATCCTATGCAGCGTTTTTTTGTGGAGCCTTATCAGATTGAGGAAGAGGCACACCGTATCCACATCAATGGGACGGATGTAAATCATATTAAAAACGTTCTCCGCATGAAATGTGGGGAGGATGTGTGGATCAGTGACGGGGGAGATAAAGAATACCACTGCCAGATTGAAGAACTGGGAGAGGATGAGGTTCTGCTGCATATCCTCTATGCACAGGAGCCGGAATATGAGCTGCCAAATAAAATTTATCTTTTCCAGGGACTGCCGAAAGCAGACAAGATGGAACTGATCATCCAGAAAGCAGTAGAGTTGGGAGCTTTTTCTATAATCCCGGTAGAGACAAAGCGATGTGTGGTGAAACTGGATGTTAAGAAGGCAGCAAAGAAGGTGGTTCGCTGGCAGCAGATCGCAGAGAGTGCAGCAAAGCAGTCCAAGCGAATGCTGATCCCGGAAATCCATGAAGTAATGACCTACAAACAGGCACTGGAATTTGCGAAACAGTTAGATGTAAAACTGATCCCGTACGAACTTGCCAAAGGAATGAAAGAAACCAGAGAAATCCTCAGCGAGATTAAGCCTGGACAGTCTGTCGGTATCTTTATCGGACCGGAGGGTGGATTCGAGGAAGAAGAGGTAGCAAAGGCACTGGAAGCAGGTGCCCATGCGATTACACTTGGAAGACGAATCCTCAGAACTGAGACAGCAGGACTTGCGATTCTTTCAGTTCTGATGTTCCAGTTGGAAAATGAATAATAGAAACAAGAGAGAACAAAAATGGAAGCATATTTTGATAATTCAGCCACGACTCGCTGCTTTGAAGAAGTAAAGGACATCGTGGTAAAAACAATGATGGAAGATTTCGGAAATCCATCTGCCATGCACCAGAAAGGTGTAGACGCAGAAGGGTATGTCAAAGAATCTGCCAGAACGTTGGCACAGATACTGAAAGTAACAGAAAAAGAAATCCTGTTCACTTCCGGCGGAACAGAGTCAAACAACCTGGCTCTGATCGGTGGTGCGCTTGCCAACAAACGAAGCGGTAATCACATTATCACAACTGCAGTAGAGCATGCTGCAGTCAGCCAGCCGGTAGCTTTTCTGCAGGAACAGGGATTTGAAGTGACCATTCTTCCTGTAGACGGGCATGGAGTAGTAAAACTTGACGCATTGGAGAAAGCATTAAGACCGGATACCATTCTCGTATCTACAATGATGGTAAATAATGAGACCGGTGCGGTTATGCCTGTAGAGAAAATCGGTGCAATGATCCAGGAGAAGTGTCCGAAGGCGCTGTATCATGTAGATGCGATTCAGGCATTCGGCAAATATCGTATTTATCCGAAGAAATGGAATATCCATCTTCTGTCTGTCAGCTCACATAAGATCCATGGACCAAAAGGAGTTGGATTCCTGTACATCAACAGCAAGGCAAAAGTGCAGCCTCTCATTCTCGGCGGTGGCCAGCAGAACGGCATGCGTTCCGGAACAGACAACGTACCGGGAATCGCAGGACTTGGCGTTGCAGCGAAGATGATGTACCAGAACTTTGACGAGAAAGTAGAGCATCTTTACCAGCTCAAAGAACGCATGGCAGAAGGACTTTCTAAGATTGACGATGTAGTAATCAACGGAATGCCTGTCAGAGAAGGCGCACCGCATATCTTAAGCGTCAGCTTTCTGGGAATCAGAAGCGAGGTATTGCTTCATACCTTAGAGGACAGAAACATTTACGTATCAGCAGGAAGCGCATGCTCCAGCCATAAGAGAAAACCAAGCGCAACACTTTCAGCAATGGGAATGAGCAATGCACAGATCGAGAACACTGTACGTATCAGCTTCTCAGAGGAGAATACATTCGAAGAAGTTGACTACTGCCTGGAAGTTCTGAATGAAGTACTGCCGATGCTGAAACGCTATGCACGCAGATAACAAATAATAGTTATAAGTGATATTTGGAATGGAACCTGAGATAAGCTCAGGAATATTTGAAAAGGTTGTTAATAGCATTTATATGAATTCTATTTGAAAATTACAGATATTAAATCCAGAAAAATATTAATTCTAATATTATATAAAACAATTTATTATAAGCAAAATAAGAGAAGGAGAAACAAATGATATTCCACGCATTTTTAATAAAATACGCAGAAATCGCCATCAAGGGCAAGAACAGATACATCTTCGAAGATGCCCTTGTAAAGCAGATGAACATCGCCCTTTCCAAAGTAGAAGGTGAGTTTGAAGTAAAGAAAGAACAGGGAAGAATCTATGTATTCTGCCCAGAGCAGTATGACTATGATGAAACTGTAGAAGCCTTGCAGCATGTATTCGGTATTGTTGGAATCTGCCCTGTAGTGATCTACGAAGATCAGGGATTCAAGCAGATGGCAAAGGACGTAGTTTCCTACATGAAGAACTGCCATCCGAACTACAACGGAAGTTTCAAAGTATATACAAGAAGAGCAAAGAAATCTTATCCGATCACATCCATGGAAGTTAGTGCAGAACTCGGCGGTCGTATCCTGGATGAGTTTCCGGATGCAAGCGTAGATGTACATGAACCGGATCTGACTCTCTCTGTGGAAATCAGAGACAAGATTTATGTATATTCCCAGACTATCAAGGGTGCAGGCGGAATGCCGATCGGCACAAACGGAAAAGCCATGCTTCTTCTTTCAGGCGGCATCGACAGCCCGGTAGCAGGATACATGATCGCAAAACGTGGCGTTAAAATTGACGCTGTATATTTCCACGCTCCGCCATACACCAGCGAGAGAGCAAAACAGAAAGTTGTAGATCTGGCAAAACAGGTAGCAAAATACAGTGGACCGATTCGTCTCCATGTGGTAAACTTCACAGATATCCAGCTCTACATCTACGATCAGTGTCCGCACGATGAGCTGACAATCATCATGCGCCGTTACATGATGCGTATTGCAGAGCATTTTGCAAAAGAAAGCAGATGCCTCGGCCTGATCACAGGAGAAAGCATCGGTCAGGTTGCCAGCCAGACCTTACAGAGCCTCGCAGCCACCAACGAAGTCTGCACCCTCCCTGTATACCGCCCGGTTATCGGCTTCGATAAACAGGAAATCGTTGAAAGATCCTGGGAGATCGGAACCTACGAGACATCCATCCAGCCATTCGAAGACTGCTGTACCATCTTCGTAGCAAAACATCCGGTTACCAAACCAAACCTGAACGTGATCCACCGTTCTGAAACAAAACTGGAAGAAAAAATTGACGAACTCATGAAGACAGCGCTGGAGACTGTTGAGATTATTGAGATTGATTAATATCGATTACAAACATTCGGAATCTGCTGACGCTACTTCCTTATGTTTGAACTTGAAACTCTGGTATACAAAAAAAGAGGAACTGGTAAACAGTTCCTCAATGACTGCGAAAAAATTATTCTGTAACGTATTTGCCTACGATTGCCATAACGGTATCAAGAGCAGCGCCATCAGCGTGGACGTTTAAATCAATTGGTTTGGATAAATCAAGGCTGAAAATACCCATGATAGATTTTGCGTCGATTACATATCTTCCGGATACTAAATCGAAATCGCAGTCGAATTTGCTGATTTCATTAACGAACGCTTTCACTTTATCGATAGAGTTCAGTGAAATTTTAACTGTTTTCATTATGAGAACCTCCCTTAATAATAGTTATTTGCTGACCTGATTGTCTGTCAGCTTACAGTTTTCATCTTAACGGCAGAGACCATAAAAGTCAAGGTGAAAACGGATAAAATTTCCAGAAAGATTTAGTGAAAATGTAGAACAGTGCTAAAATATCAGACTGCTTTGTAGAAAATGAACAATAACTAAAGCGAAAACAAAATCTATTCTGTAAGCATATAAGTTTTCGAAATGTCAGCATGTATACAAAGTCCAGACTACAGAAAATGAGTATGCAGGTATAGAATTATAAAAACAGAAAAATCAATTAGGAGGAAAGAATGGGAAAAAAAGTTGCACTTCACAACTTAGGATGTAAAGTAAACGCCTATGAAGTAGAAGCCATGCAGCAGCTTCTGGAAGAAGCGGGCTACGAGATCGTACCTTTTGAACCGGGGGCTGATGTATATTTAATTAATACCTGTACAGTAACCAACATTGCAGACCGTAAATCCAGACAGATGCTGCACAAAGCAAAGAAAATGAACCCGGATGCTATCGTGATCGCAGCCGGATGTTATGTACAGACAGATGAAGGGAAACTGGATAAAGATGAGGCTGTAGACCTGATCCTTGGAAACAATCAGAAGGGAAATATTGTCCAGGTACTCGAGGAATATGAGCAACAGCACACCAAACAGAAACATGTGCTCAAGATCAACCAGACAAAAGAATATGAAGAACTGGCAATTGATCATACAGCAGAGCATGTACGCGCATATATCAAAGTTCAGGACGGCTGTAATCAATTCTGTACTTACTGTATCATTCCTTATGCAAGAGGTCGTGTCAGAAGCCGTAAGATCGCGCATGTAATGGATGAGGTTCATGCACTTGCAGCAAAAGGATACAAGGAAGTCGTTCTGACAGGAATTCATTTAAGCTCTTATGGTGTAGATTTCCCGGCAGAAGAGAAAGAAACACTGCTTTCCCTGATCCGGGCAGTACATGAGGTAGAAGGAATCGAACGAATCCGTCTGGGCTCCCTGGAACCGGGAATCATCACAGAAGAATTTGTGCAGAGCATTACCGCATTGCCGAAAATGTGTCCGCATTTCCATCTGTCCCTGCAGAGCGGATGTGATACCACACTGGAGCGAATGAATCGCAGATACAGAAGCGCAGAGTATGCAGAGAAATGCGGGCTTCTGAGAAAATATCTGGGAAATCCTGCACTTACCACAGATGTGATCGTTGGTTTTCCGATGGAAACAGAAGAAGATTTTCAGGATTCCTATGATTTCGTAGAGAGCATTCATTTTTATGAAACTCATATTTTCAAATATTCCCGCCGCCATGGAACAAAGGCTGCAGCCATGTCCGGACAGCTCACTGAAGCACAGAAAACGGTCAGAAGTGACAAGATGCTTGCTTTAAATGAACAGCATGCGAGAGAATATGAGAAATCCATGCTCGGCGGTGAACTGAAAGTACTTCTTGAGGAAGAAGTAGAGATTAACGGAGAGCAGTGGTATATCGGCCACAGTATGGAATATATTAAAACAGCAGTGAAAAAACAGGACAACTACAGTGTGAATGATATCATTACTGTAAAAGCTGAAGAATTCCTGGAAGAACATACATTAACAGGTGAGGTTCTGGGAGTAGAATAGTTACAGTTCACTTCATTCTCAGCGGAATAGTGGTGTGTGAACAGTAACAACAGTAACGAATAATCATCAATAAATTTGCGGTTGCACAATACGTGAAATTATATTAAAATATAGAAGAAAATATGTGTATTGTATACGAAATTTGCAATACATAGCAAAGCAGAATTACTAAGAAGGCTTTGCGACAATAAATCAGGTAAGGACGTGAATAAAATGGCAGAGAACAATCTGGGTAATACCCAATATTTCAGAACAAAACCAGACCAGGAACTTCAGGTAAAAGAAGTTCTGGATCTCGTTTACACAGCAATGGATGAGAAAGGATACAATCCGGTCAATCAGATCGTTGGATATATTATGTCCGGAGATCCTACTTATATTACCAGTCACAAGGGCGCAAGAAGCATGATCATGAAGGTAGAGCGCGACGAACTGGTAGAGGAACTTTTAAACGAGTATATTAAGAACAAATCCTGGGAACGCTGATATGAGGATTCTGGGATTAGATTATGGATCAAAAACAGTCGGTGTAGCCATTAGTGATCCGTTGGGGATCACCGCTCAGGGTGTAGAGACGATCTGGCGTAAACAGGAGAACCACCTGCGCCAGACACTTGCCCGTATTGAAGAACTTGTTTCGGAATATCACGTGGAGAAGATCGTGCTTGGATATCCGAAGAACATGAACAATACGATTGGAGAACGTGCCCAAAAATCACTGGAATTTAAAGAAATGCTGGAGACACGTACAGGTCTTGAAGTGATCATGTGGGACGAGCGTCTGACAACAGTAGAAGCCAATCGTACTTTAATGGAAGCCAGTGTGCGCAGAGAGAACCGCAAGCAGTATCTGGATCAGCTGGCTGCTGTTTTTATTTTGCAGGGATATCTGGATTCCCTGTCCTGTTAGGAGATTAATAAGATGGAGAAAATTAAATTTCAGCTTGAGGACGGAACAGAAGCGGAGTTTTATGTAGAGGAGCAGACTAGGATCGGAGGAGTTGCATATCTTCTGGTATCTGATTCTCAGGATGATGAGGCGACAGCCTATATTTTTAAAGACGTGTCAGAGGATGACAGTCAGGAAGCCTGCTATGAAATGGTCGAGGACGAGGATGAGATGCAGGCTGTTTTTAAAGTATTTGAACAAATGTTAGATGACGTAGACCTTGAAATGTAGCATGGAGGTGTAGTACTTGAGTAACGAAAATAACAACCAGTTTAATAATGAAGCGCGTGAAAATCATGACGGACAGTTCGGACATGGTCAGAAGAGGCCATACAACAGACCGAAGAATTATAAATATAAACCACAGCACAGAAACTCTTATGGAAGAAAACCAATGCAGGACCGCAAGGCTCCGGCAGATAAAGAGAAGAACGGAATACAGGTACCATTTAAGGCTGCGATAAAGAATTCTTCCCGCAGACCGAAGAAACCAACATCTAAATTAAAGATCATTCCTCTGGGTGGTCTGGAACAGATTGGAATGAATATCACAGCATTTGAATATGAAGACAGCATTGTTGTGGTAGACTGCGGTCTTGCTTTCCCGGAAGATGATATGCTCGGAATTGACCTTGTCATTCCGGATGTCACCTATTTAAAAGAGAATATTTCCAAAGTAAAAGGCTTTGTGATCACTCATGGACATGAGGACCATATCGGTGCGCTGCCGTATGTACTCAAAGATGTAAATGTCCCTGTTTATTCCACGAAGCTGACCATTGCTCTTATTGCAAATAAGCTGAAAGAGCATAATATGACCAATACTACCAAGTTAAAGGAAGTAAGGCATGGACAGGTCATTAATCTTGGTGATTTTTCAATTGAATTTATCAAGACAAACCATAGTATCCAGGATGCATCTGCACTTGCGATCTATTCTCCGGCAGGCATCGTAGTGCATACCGGCGACTTTAAAGTAGATTATACTCCTGTATTCGGAGATGCCATTGATCTGCAGCGTTTTGCAGAGATTGGAAGAAAGGGAGTACTGGCACTGATGTGTGACAGTACTAATGCAGAGAGAACCGGATTTACCATGTCTGAACGTTCTGTGGGACATGTGTTTGATAATCTTTTCAATGAATATAAGACAAACAGAATCATTATTGCCACTTTTGCATCCAATGTAGACCGCGTACAGCAGATCATTAACACAGCTTATCGTTTCGGACGCAAGGTTGCAGTAGAGGGCCGCAGTATGGTAAATGTTATCACAACTGCAGCAGAGCTTGGATACCTTCGCATTCCGGATCAGACTCTGATTGAGATCGATCAGGTTAAGAATTACCCGGATGAACAGGTAGTGCTGATCACAACAGGAAGCCAGGGTGAATCCATGGCAGCTCTTTCCCGTATGGCTGCAAACATCCATAAGAAAATAGTGATCAAACCGAATGATACTATTATTTTCAGTTCCAATCCGATTCCGGGAAATGAGAAAGCGGTATCCAAGGTTATCAATGAGCTTTCCATGAAGGGTGCGAAGGTTATTTTCCAGGATGTCCATGTTTCCGGACATGCCTGCCAGGAAGAAATCAAGCTGATCTATTCTCTGGTAAAACCGAAATATGCAATCCCTGTTCATGGTGAATACAGACATCTGACCGCACAGAAAAATGTAGTTGAGGAACTTGGAATCCCCAAAGAGAATATCTTTGTCCTTGCATCCGGAAATATTCTGGAGCTTGACAGCCAGAGTGCACAAGTAACAGGCACTGTACACACAGGAGCAATCCTGGTAGACGGACTTGGTGTAGGAGATGTAGGAAATATCGTTCTTCGTGACCGTCAGCATCTTGCAGAAGATGGAATTATGATCGTTGTGGTTACGTTGGAACGCCACAGCAATGTGATTCTTGCAGGACCGGACATTGTTTCCAGAGGCTTCGTATATGTGAGGGAATCTGAGGATCTGATGGATGGTGCAAGAGAAGTGGTAGAGAATGCACTGGATTCTTGTCTGGAACGTAATATTACGGACTGGGGCAAGATTAAGACAGTTGTGAAGGATGCGCTCAGTGAATTTTTATGGAAACGTACCAAGAGAAGTCCTATGATCCTGCCTATTATTATGGAGGCATAAAATGGAACCAAATACAATAGAGGAAAGTATTAAAGGGCTTCTGGAGGCTATAAAGGAGAGCCCTGAATATCTGGAATTTCAGAAGCAGAGTGATATCCTGAAAAAGAAGCCCGAACTGAAGGAACGTGTGGATACATTCAGGGCAGATAATTATAAAGTCCAGAATGAATGTGATTCCGATAATCTGTTTGAAGTTGTAGAGCAGATGGGAAAAGAATCCGCAGAGCTTCGCAGACACCCGGAAGTGAATGCGTATCTGGATGCGGAGCTTGCTTTGTGCAAAATGATGCAGAGAATCTGTATAAAACTGGGAGAGGGTATTGATATAGATGTCCCGGGAATGTGAGCAGATAAACTGTAAAACAGTTATCCTGCTGTGAGCAGATAACTGAGCGGATGACTTTATCCGCCTGACATACAGAAAGGAAATAGCTTATGAGTGATACCAGGGAACGTGCAGGTGCAGCAGGTGTTGTTGTTGCAGGAACGTTTTTTAAGATCGTACTTTATATATGTGTGATAGTTTTACTTTTCTGGGTAGGAAAGGCTTCTTATCAGTTTGGACATGATGTCTTTAATCAGCAGGCCATGAGTCCCGGAGAAGGACAGGAAGTTACAGTGGTGATCAAGGAAGATACTTCCTTGTACAAGATTGCCAAAACTCTTCAGAAAAAAGGTCTGGTTAAGAGTGCAACGGTATTTTATGTTCAGGAGAGACTGTCCACTTATCATGGAAAGCTTCAGGCCGGAACGTATCTGTTAAGTACAGCATATACACCTAATCGTATCATGGGAATTCTGGCAGGTGATGATGAACAGGAAGGGGTAAGTGATTCGTGATAGTTGACGAGCGGATGCGTACCTATATTAATTCACTGGATATGGGAAATACACAGTTTCTTGAAGAATTGGAGCAGTATGCCATCAGGGAACGGGTGCCGATCATCCGGAGAGAAATGCAGAGCTTTATAAAAATGTTTCTGGCTGTAAACCGGCCGAAGCGTATTCTGGAGGTGGGGACAGCCATTGGCTTCTCCACACTTCTTATGTGTGAATATGGTCCTGAGGATCTTGAAATCGTAACGATCGAGAATTATGAGAAGAGAATTCCCATCGCAAAAGAGAATTTCAGGAGAGCCGGACGGGAAGCGCAGATTACTCTGCTTGAGGGAGACGCAGGACAGATATTAAAAGAACTGGAAGATTCGTTTGACATGATTTTTATGGATGCTGCAAAGGGACAGTATATCAACTGGCTTCCGGATGTGATGCGTCTTATGAAAAATGGCGGTGTTCTCATCTCTGACAATGTGCTTCAGGAGGGAGATATCATAGAGTCCCATTATCTGGTAGAGCGCAGAAACAGAACCATATATAAGAGAATGCGTGAGTATCTGTATGAACTGAAACATAATCCATCCCTGATAACTTCGATCATTCCCTTGGGAGACGGAGTTACAGTCAGTGTGAAACAGGAGTGAACAATATGAGAAAAATAGAATTGCTGGTTCCGGCTAGCAGTCTTGAGGTGTTGAAGATTGCTGTTATTTTCGGAGCAGATGCAGTATATATCGGTGGAGAAGCCTTTGGACTTCGTGCCAAAGCAAAGAACTTTTCCCATGAAGATATGAAGGAAGGAATCGCTTTTGCCCATGAACATGGAGTGAAAGTTTATGTGACTGTAAATATTCTGGCCCATAATTATGATCTGCCGGGTGTGAGAGAATATCTGACAGAACTGAAAGAACTGAAGCCGGATGCACTGATCATTGCAGATCCGGGAATCTATATGTATGCAAAGGAAATATGCCCGGAAATCGAACGCCATATCAGTACACAGGCAAACAATACTAACTATGAGACATATCGTTTCTGGTATAATCTGGGAGCAAAGCGTGTGGTAACAGCCAGAGAGCTTTCGCTTGCGGAGATTAAAGAGATCAGAGAGCATATTCCGGAGGATATGGAGATTGAAACATTCATCCATGGTGCTATGTGCATTTCTTATTCCGGAAGATGTCTGCTCAGTAATTATCTGGCAGGACGTGATGCCAACCAGGGAGCCTGTACCCATCCCTGCCGCTGGAAATATTCCATTGTTGAGGAGAAACGTCCGGGAGAATATATGCCGGTATTTGAAAATGAAAGAGGAACCTATATCTTTAATTCCAAGGATCTCTGCATGATCGAGCATATGGACGATATCATTAACAGCGGAATCGACAGTCTGAAGATAGAAGGCCGTATGAAAACCGCTCTCTATGTCGCAACAGTTGCCAGAACTTACCGCAAGGCAATAGACGACTATATGGAGAGCCCTGAGAAATATCAGGCAAATATGCCATGGTACCAGGAACAGATTTCCAACTGTACCTACAGACAGTTTACAACCGGATTCTTCTATGGAAAACCGGATGAGAATACACAGATTTATGATAATAATACTTATCAGAAGGAATATACGTATCTGGGATTTGCTGAGGCAGTGGATGAACGGGGTTATGCGCAGATCACTCAGAGAAATAAATTCTCTGTAGGTGAGACAATTGAAATTATGAAACCGGACGGACAGAATGTAGCTGTCACTGTGAAGGGAATTTATGATGAGGAAGGCAATTCCATGGAGAGCGCGCCTCATGCACAGCAGAAGCTGTTTATCGACCTGGGAACCGAAATCCAGGTTTACGATCTGTTAAGAAGAGCAGAGTGATTAATAAACGCAGCCAACGTTAAATTTGTTGGCTGCGTTTACTGCATTTGCGGGAAAAGGCCTCGAAGCTTTTGCAGAGCAGTTTTTTCGATCCTGGAGACATAAGAGCGGCTGATACACAGTTTTCGGGCAATTTCCCGCTGAGTTTCTTCCTCCATGCCAAAGAGCCCATATCTGCAGCAGATCACCTGATATTCCTTATCTGACAGGACTTTTTTCAGAGAGCGTAGAAGATAGTCGGTATTTTCGCGGATATAGCAGTCTTCTACAATATCTACAGGTGCACTCTCGATCACATCTAACAGATTAATCTCATTTCCTTCTTTATCTGTTCCTATGGGTTCATATAGGGACACTTCTTTTGAATGCTTTTTCTTAGCACGAAAATACATCAGCAGTTCATTTTCTATACATCTGGCAGCATAGGTGGATAACCGGGAAGCCTTCTGGGGATTAAAGGTTGTGACAGCCTTGATCAGTCCGATGGTTCCAATAGAGATCAGATCATCTGTATCCTCACCGGTTCCCTGATATTTTTTGACCACATGTGCTACCAGCCGGAGATTATGCTCGATCAGGATATTCTTTGCCTGAGAATCACCCTCCTGATATTTTTGAAGATAATATTTTTCCTGGGATATGGACAAAGGTTTTTGAAAAGCCTTCAAATCGCTACCTCGAAGGGGATTTCTATATAGTTTATGTCAAGGACAGGGCGTTGGTGCTTTTCCAGAAAAATTTGAGCCTTTTTACAATTATTTTACCTGTTCTGTACAATTGTGTGATGGCAGAGTGTCTTTTTCTCTGATATGCTTAATAAAGCTGGTGATGAACAAGGATATGATTTTCGATGCTGATGGACAGGCTGCACAGACCGAATTGAAAGATCAGAGAAAAGGAGCAGTCAGATATATGATAAAAACCTATGTAATAGATACAAATGTACTGATTCAGGCACCGTATGCAATAAAAAGGCTTTGAGCCAAAGGGAGTGAAATATTTGAAATACAAGGAAATAGCAAATAACAAAGAAATTAGTGCATATCTGCAGAAAGGTAATGCAAATCTGGGACAGCTGGGTTTTACAGATCATTCAAAGGCACACTGCGTGCAGGTTGCACATCAGGCAGGAAAGATACTGAAACGGCTGGGATATTCAGAACATGAAATTGAGCTGGCAAAGATTGCCGGCTATATGCATGATATTGGAAATGCCATTAACAGAACCCATCATGCAGAATATGGTGCACTGCTTGCAAATGATTTACTGAAAGAAACAGATATGTCTCTGGAAGACAGGATAACTGTAATAGCAGCCATCGGTAATCATGACGAATCAACAGGAAGCCCTGAGGATGTGGTTTCAGCGGCACTTATTATTGCAGATAAAACAGATGTAAGAAGAAGCCGTGTGCGCCAGAAAGAACAATCCGCTTACGATATCCATGACAGGGTAAATTATGCAGTTACAGACGCCAAGCTGAAAATCGCTGAAGACAAATCTGTCATTGCACTGAACCTACAGATTGATGAAAAAATCTGTTCCATGTATGATTATTTTGAGATTTTCCTTGAGCGTATGATGCTTTGCAGGAAAGCTGCGGAAATACTTGGAACAACTTTTAAACTGACAGTAAATGGCCGAAAGGTTTTGTAGAATTGCTATAATAAAAAGAATAGAGAAATTTATTGGAAGAGATGCTTGAAAAAAAGGTATCTCTTTTTTGGATTGCTATAGTTGATTTTGCAGCGGATATTTCAAATCTGCATTGAGAAATCAGAATGACTACAGTATAATGGAGGAAGAATTTAACCGAATAAACTGCAGAGCAGTTATTCGGTGTAGAACTACGTAGCGAAGCGGATGATTTTATCTGCTTGAATACAATACAACAGGAGAAGCACATGAAAATATATTTAGCCCCCCTTGAGGGAATCACAGGATATACATACAGAAGGGCACTTTACCAGTGCTTTGGAGGTTTTGACAAGTATTTTATTCCCTTTATCCTTCCAAATCAGAAAGGACATCTCAGCACCAGAGAAAAGAAAGACATTATGCCTGAGAATAATGAGGGGATGTATGCAGTTCCCCAGATTCTCACAAAGAATGCAGAGGATTTTATCCAGACAGCGGAAACACTGCAGGAATACGGTTATAATGAAGTAAATCTGAACCTCGGCTGTCCGTCAAAGACTGTTGTGACAAAGGGAAGAGGCGCAGGATTTCTGGACAGACCGGATGAACTGGACAAATTCCTGGATGAGATTTTCCGTAAATGTGATATGAAGATTTCCATCAAGACTCGATTGGGTATGGATGATCCGGAAGAATTTGAAGATCTGCTGACGATTTATAATAAATATCCACTGGAAGAGTTAATTGTTCACGCAAGAGTGCAGAAAGACTATTACAAAAATACGCCACGTCTGGAAACATTTGGGGAGGCAGTGGAGCGGGCCAAGAGCCCCGTTTGCTATAACGGAGATATCGTCACAGCAGAGGACTGTACCAGATTACAGGACATGTTTCCGACCCTGGACTGCATTATGACAGGCAGAGGAACACTGAAGAATCCTGCACTTGCCAGAGAGATCCGTGGCGGTGCACCTGCGTCAAAGGAAGAAATCCGCAGATTTCATGATATGATGTACAATGAATATTGTGAAGACCTGTCCGGAGACAGAAATATCCTGTTCCGTATGAAAGAATTATGGTCTTATCTGGCACCTATGTTTACTAACAGTAAAAAATATGCCAAAAAGATTAAGAAGGCTGAGAAATGTGTGATATATGAAAATGCAGTCAGAGAACTGTTCAGCTGTGAGCAGTTAATTGGAGAAGTGGAAGATGGGGATATGGAAAAAAATACTGGATCATTATAACAGCTGAAAGATATAGAACTCACAGTATTTCGATAAAAAGTAACTGATTAGTATCTTTAAGGTTGCAATATTTTTTATTAAGAAGGAGAAAAAAGAATCCTATGAAATCTCATGTATTTCAGATGAAATATTTCTTAGCAGGTATCTATATTATCTGTGTTATATTTACCTGCTTTAACGCCAGGCTTTATCATACGCCTCTGGCGAAGATATCTTCAGTAACAGAAAAGGAAACAATGAGCAGAAAAGGAACCAGGGATGCAGAAGAGTATTATTATACTCAGAAAATTACAGCGCGTATATTAAACGGTACCCATAAAGGGGAAGAGATTTCTATTTCTAATGAATATACATCGTCTCAGGTTCAGAATCAGAAATATCACAAAGGAGACACGGTCCTTTTAAGCGGTTCAAGGGAAAATCCAGGGAAATCCATACGTTCCATAAAGCGTGATGGTTATCTGCATTGCTGGCAGGTGGTCTGTTTTTTCTTCTGATCTGTATTACAGGAAAACAGGGATTCTATACGATCATATCGCTGATATTGAACACAATTATATTCGCGTTTGGATTTCAGGCTTTTATGAAAGGGGAAAATATCTTAAATATCTGCAATGTAATTGCTTTTCTTTTTTCGATAACAACTCTGATTTGTCTGAATGGAATCCACAGAAAAACATGGGCTTCTGTTATTTCAACTATATGTGTACTGTTTCTGATCATGGCATTATTTGAATTTTCTATTCAGTTTTTTGGAGATCTGGATTATTCTAATCTGGAATATCTGGGGAGTATGAGTAATTCCGCTGATATATTCTGGACAGATATTATGCTGACAGGACTTGGAGCTATCATGGATGTAGCTGTAACTATTAGTGCTGCAACAGGGGAAATTGTCCGGAAAAATCCAGATGTTTCTCTGAGAAAATTAATACATTCAGGGCGGGAAATCGGATATGATATTATGGGAACCATGATAAATGTGTTGCTTTTTGTTCTGGCAAGCAGCATGATTCCTATGTTTATCCTGAAAATGAACAATGAGATCAGGTTTATAACGATCATACGATATCATATTCCATATGATATCTGTCGTTTTCTGATTGAAAGTATAGGAATTGTACTGGCAATCCCTGTATCTGTTTTTATTTCTTCTATTATCATGAAACTACCATTTCTGAAAAGGAGCGACAAAAAATGATAATTTTTCTTGCACTGGTGTTGATTATTTTAATGATTCTGATTGGTGGGGAGCGCGGAGCAGTTTCTCTTATGACATTGGCCGGTAATATTGTAATTCTGTTTATTTCGATTCTTCTGATGTCCATTGGTTTCCCGGCTCTGCTTCTGATATTGGCAGCAGGGGCAGGAGTCTGCTATAATTCCCTGTTCTACCAGAATGGAAACAATCCAAAGACACGGGCGGCTTTTCTGGCTACCTTGCTTGTGATGCTGCTTTTATTTATTCCGATTTATCTTATTATATGGAGATCAGGAAGCTATGGACTGAATGAGCTTCAGCTTTCAGAAGATGATTTTATGTATTATTACAGTACGGATATCCATATTAATATGCTTCATGTGGCAGTTTTTGTAACTGTTTTCAGTACTCTTGGAGCGGTTATTGATACTGCTTTATCTGTAACTTCTTCTGTATATGAAGTCTGGACACATAAAAACAGCCTGACAGCGAAAGAACTTACTTCTTCCGGCTATCAGGTTGGAAAAGAAATTATAGGAACAACTGTAAATACGCTGCTTTTTGCTTATCTTGGAGGCTCTATTCTGTTATTTGCCTATGTTCAGACACAGCAATATAACCTGGAAATTATTCTCAATTCCAAATTTCTTTTTCAGGATGTTGCAATCATGCTGTCTGGGGCGATTGCCTGCCTTTTTACAGTACCGGTATCAATCAGATGTGTGATTCGCCAGATTCATCATGCTGCAACTGAAACAGATCACAGCTGATCGGATTTGTTTTCACAGTCTTTGCAGATTCCATGAAGCATATCTCCGCTGTACTGCAGACGGAAACCATGATCCCGGAACAGATGCGCAAAGAGAACATTAGAAGGATTGGAATTAATTCTGTTCTTTTTTTGTCCATACATTATCCTGTAAAATGGGTCGTATCTGGAGCAGTATTTTTTGATGTATTATCTATTATCAGCAGTATATAGTATCGCTTCTTGACTTACATTTCTTTTGTGATGCTGTATATAAAAGGACTAACTGTCTGTGGGGAGCAGTCATACTACATATAATCTATAATGCAGTAGGAGCAATGATTATAATTCAATGAAGTAATTTTTATGAGGTAATTTTATGTGTGAAAATGAAAAAAAGAAATATCATTCCATTGAGATGACCACAGGATCTCTCTGGAAAAATATACTTCTCTTCAGCCTTCCTCTTATGGGATCACAGGTACTGGAGGTTCTTTTTAACTTAAGCGATGTTGCCGTTGTTGGACGGTTTGCAGATTATATGGCACTAGGTGCCGTCGGCTCCACAACTTTGCTGGTTACTCTGTTTACCGGAATCCTTATCGGAATGGGTGCCGGTGTCAATGTCCGCGTAGCTCACGAACTGGGTGCCGGTAATAAAAAAGGCACAGAAGAAACAATCCATACTTCTCTTCTTTTGTGCGCAATCACAGGTCTGCTCGTCTGCGCCATCTGTCTTCTGTTTTCCGGGCGGATGCTGTCCATGATGAACACGAAGCCGGAACTTATTGATCAGGCTATTTTATATATGAAGATCTATTCCCTGGGAATGCCTGCAATGGCCGTATACAATTTCGGAAACGGCGTATTAAGTGCCATAGGCGATACGAAACGACCATTGATCTACCTTTCCATTGCAGGTGTGGTCAATGTTCTTCTGAATCTGTTTTTTGTTATTGTCTGTCATATGGCAGCCGCAGGCGTTGCAACAGCCAGCGCAATTTCTCTGTATATCTCTGCTTCTCTGGTGATGATCCATCTCCTCAGAAGAACCGATGACTGCAAAGTATCTCTGCGTAAAATCCGTCTGCACCCCAAGGCCTGCAAAGCAGTTCTCATGCTTGGTATCCCTACAGGTCTTCAGAACGGAATCTTTGCTATTGCAAACCTGTTTGTGCAGACTGGTGTCAACTCTTTTGATGCAGTGATGGTTTCCGGAAATGCAGCTGCTGCAAATGCTGACTCCCTGATCTATAATGTCATGTTTTCTTTTTATACTGCATGTGCAAGCTTTATCGGTCAGAACTGGGGTGCCGGTAATAAAAAACGAATGCTGAAATCTTATAGAGTCAGCCTTACATATGCCTTCATTTTCGGTGCAATCCTGGGTGGACTACTCCTTGTGTTTGGCCCACAGTTTCTTTCTCTGTTCGCTACGGAACCAGCAGTTATTGATGCTGGTATGCAGAGGATTCGTATCATGGCATTCAGCTATGCATTCAGCTGTTTTATGGACGGCAGTATCGCCGCATCCCGAGGTATCGGAAAAAGTATTCCGCCTACCATTATCGTTATCCTGGGCTCCTGCGTATTTCGTATTGTCTGGATTTATACAGTATTTGCACATTTCCAGACGATTTCATCACTGTATCTTTTGTATATCTTCTCATGGGGAATTACAGGACTTGCAGAAACTCTGTTTTTTGTTGTAAGTTTTAACATAATATATAGCAAGAATTCTCCTTCCTCTATAGGTGGGAGGCTTGAATGAAAAAGTAAATTCTACATTCTAATATACCTTATTTTCATCAATCGTTTTGGTCAGGCACAGCACCAAGCCACACTCAACAAAGCAATCCGAAGAATTATCCGTGATTGCAATGATGAGCAGTTTTTGCACAGTGATGAACCTGATGTGTTACTTCCTCATTTTAGCTGCCACTCGCTTAGACATACATTTACAACAAGAATGTGTGAAGCTGGAGTAAATATAAAGGTCATTCAAGACGCACTCGGACATTCAGATATTTCAACTACACTGAACATCTATGCTGATGTTACAAAAGAAATGAAAGCGGAAGAGTTCAAAGGATTGGATAGTTATGAATAAATGTCAGAAACTAATGGAATATTCACAATTAGTAGCATTGATAAGAAAACACTATGATGAGTTAGTAGAGAAATATGCAAAGCTGGGTATACATAAAAGCAGAAAAGAAATATTCGCAGAAGCAGTTTCGCTTGCAATTGAAGAAGCAATCCGCAATAATATACTTAAAGAAATCTTGAGAAATAACAAGGCGGAGGTGACGAATATGTTGCTAACAGAATTTGACGAGAAAGATTATATAGAGGGCGTGAAAGAAGAGAGTGAACGTAGAGGAGAACAGAGAGGTCGAATAGAAGGAGAGAAGAGGGGGCGAGCAGAAGGTGAACAATTTAAGATAATTACGCTTATTATCAAGAAAGTAAAAAAGTCAAAAGCTCTCCCAACAATAGCATCCGAGCTAGAGGAAGAAGAGGCAGACATCAAGCCAATCTATGATGCAGTAATAGCATCAGCACCAGACTACGACATGGAAGAGATTAAGGCTAAGTTAAATATGTAAGATACAGGGCAATGTTGGTAGTAAAATACTGGCATTGCTCTTATTCTTTTGTGCGTTGGAGAAGCGAGAACATTCAGGTAGAATGAAATTGTAGGGATTGGACGTCAAAGCAACAAAAATGCAAGCAGAGGTCCAAAGCGGTAGATAAATCCCGACAAATTGGACATCAAAGCCGCGGCAGGCTCGGAAAAAGTCCACCCGCCCAAGAAAAATCACCACATTACACACCAAATTATCCCCACCTCCAGAAGTCCCCAGCACAATCATATCTTCTCCATCATACACATCAGTATCAGCTTCACATGCAGAGAATACGTCAAGAGATATGAAGAAGCAACTGGCGCAGACCGTCTGCACATATTGAATAGAACAATAGAAGAGATTAGAAAGAAAATGTATATGAAATAATATGATGATGGGCATACCAGTAACGAAAGCTGTCATCGCCCCACATTGATATTCTTAAGTCATTCATATAAAAATGCAGAGTAAAAATGCTTCACACTTAATAATGAAAAGTTACAATGAAATGTCTATACACCAGAGAAAATCATACAAAATGCATATACCTGATTCAAAAAAGTGTACATATGTGAAAAATGCACAAAAAAAATAAAAAAACATGTGCACTTGTTATAAATTGCAAAAAAGACGATTGACGGTATATGTTTAAAATAGTAATATAAGTAAGAAAGTTGAGATACCGCAAAAAGTAACACAATTATCAACGTTTGACACAATGATAAAATAATTTTTAGGAGGGAAAATTATGAAAAAAAGATTATTTGCAGGAGCACTTGCTCTTCTTATGATAATAGGACTCCTGCCAGTTAGTAGTTTATTAAAGAAGCCTATGGAAGCTAAGGCAGGAGGAAATGAGTACAATTTTAGCCCAGCAAGTATAACTGTGGATAATACAAAAGCTACTAATAATGTAGATACAGTGTTTACTTTCGATTCAAAAGAATGTAAAACAGGAAAAATTAATGCTACATTAATGGATGGTAAAACTGGAATTAAAGACCCTACAGTTTTTAGATTTGACGGTAAGGCTACATATAGTAATAATATACCGACAAATAGATACATAGAAATAACAGTTAGTAAAAATGCAACATTAAGCTTAAAATGGGCAGCTGGGAGTAAGGGTAGAGGTGTAAAAGTAATAAAAAAAGAGAGTAATAATGTTGGGGAAGATATTTATACATACTCAGTTACAGAAAATGAAAGAAATGTTATATTTACTAAAGAAATACCATTAGAAGCAAATGTAGTATATTATGTAGCACCTTCAGCTGGTGATATGTACATTTACAGTATGGTTGTAACAGAGGAGTCAACAGATGGTTATAAAGTAACTGTAATTGACCCTGCAAATTCTGAAACACCAAAGACATCTACAATAGCAGAAGGCAATAATATTACTTATACGGCACAGGGTACTAATTTTGCTTATTGGTTAAATTCTAATGGAGTTAAAGTTTCAACATCTGAAAATTTAGGTATGCCAGTATATTACTCAGATACATATACAGCAGTATATGCGAAGGAAGGTGCTAAGGTTGAGTATCTTACACCATATGGCGGCGTATTAAAGACATATTATGCAGAGGATGTAAAGGCCGCTGATTTTAAAGCACCAGATGGACCAACACGTTATGGTTATACATTTGATGGTTGGGATACTGATGTAAATGCTGCTAATATAGATACTTTGCTTGTATCTGGAGATATTATAGTAGAACCTAAATATAAGGACAATGCAGGTTTAAAGTTTACAATAACAGTTGATACAACAGAGCTTGGTGGCTCACAGAGTACAGATACATATACAGTAAATACAGAAGTTAAAGCATCTACTACATCAGAAGATTTTGCATATTGGGCAGATGAGAACGGAAAACCATTAAGTTATAATTCAACATATTATTTTTTAGCAAACAGACCTATAACTGTTAAAGCTGTAAAGAAGAGTGATTCTGATAACAATGCTACTGAAAAACCAATTATAACAAAGGTTAAGTATGATGAAGCAACTAAAACTGTTATCTATGAGTATACAGTGCCAGAAGGATATACAATTAATTATGCTGGTGTATTAGCGTCTACTAATGAGACAAATCTGAATAAAGCAACAGTAGATACTTATGCAGCAGGTGTATATACGTTAGGTACAAGCGAGTGTGCTGGTTATAAGACAGTTAGATATACATTAAAGAATGCAGGTATTGATACATGGTATGTTAAGCCAATACTTACATATAAATATAAAGAAGATGCTACAGAAAAAACAGATACTATATATGGTAATGTAGATACCATGAATTAATTAGATAATACAGGAGAATTGATAAGATGAAAGAAAAATATGAAGATATTGCATGTGAAGTAGTTATGTTTGAGAAAGCGGATGTTATAACAACTAGTAATGTTAAGGATGTAATTGGTGAGTTACCAAAAACACCATATTAATAAATAAAGCTAAGGCGGGAAACAATCCCGCCTTTCTTTATATACACTACATAATAAAGAGCAAAGAGAGTAGTAAACGATGAAGAAGATATTAAAAAGTTTATTAGTTTGCATGGTTATGATTGCAACGGTTTTGTTGAATAACAGTTATGTTAAAGCAGAAGATACAATAGAAGTATATGATGGTGTTAAGTATAGAGTTAATAATGAACAAAAATGGGCTTCTATATGTGGATATTCAGGGGATGCAACAGATCTTGAGATTCCATTCATGGTTGGAAGAGGAATTATTGTTTCACAGATAGATGACCATGCGTTTGATGGATGTTCAAGTGTCAGGATTCTTACACTTCCAGATACAATTGTTAAAGTTGGTGATATGTCTTTCATAGGAATGGATAACCTTCAGGCAGTTATATCTAAGGCACAGGGAATTAATATTGTTGTAAGAGATAACGTTAAGATTGTTACAGACAGAAGTCAGTTAGATAGTAATGATATTAATAATGATGACAATAACAACAATAATAATAACAGTAATAGCAATTCTTCTAACAATGCCAATGGTGGTAATACACAGGGCAATGATAATGGTGACAGTTCACCATCTGGTAATGGTGACAGCGGCAGTGGTTCAGTAGGTTCTGGTGGAGCAATAATTGATTCTGATAATAACGTTATAATAGATTCATCTAACGGAACTGTTATTGAAGAGAATATTGATAAGAATGTAGGCGATAGCAGTGCAACTATATCAGGCTCTGACAACAAGAAGGACAACAATAAGTCAACACAGGCGGATGACAATAAGAATGAGACTGGTTCTAAGACTGTCAAGAAGTTCTCAGCACCTAAGGTTATTGCATACATAGGATGCGTAATTGTAATTATTGGTCTTGCGGCTGGTGCGATTATATTTATTAAGAAAAAGAGAAGATAAGCTATGTTTACAATACGGGTTGCAGATACATTTATTCAGATTAATGAAAGATACCAATATATAAAGCAATATTGCAGGAATTACATAGTTGATGATGTTACACCTGAGATGGTTGTTGAAGTGAGTGACGAGGAGATTAATGCTGAGCAGAGTGACGAGTATGTGTGCTCACCGGATTATCTTGAGACACTTGCCGTATATAGAAAGATATGTGAACGTCTTGTTGATAAGGGAATTATTCTTGTACATTCATCTGTGCTTATGGTTGATGGCGAGGCGGTTATGTTCCTTGCTCCGAGTGGAACGGGAAAGTCAACTCACACAAGATTGTGGCGTCAGGTGTATGGAGACAGGGTGACAATGATTAATGATGACAAGCCGCTTGTCAGTGTAAGAACCGATGAGCGTGGAGTTCATGTTAAAGTATACGGAACACCGTGGTGTGGAAAGCATGGAATTGAGAATAATATATCTGCGCCGGTTAAGGCATTATTCCTGCTTAAGAGAAATGAGACTAATGTAGCAAGAAAGCTTACTATACATGAAGCATTTCCATATGTGTTCAATCAGACGTATCGTCCGGATAATGCGGAGCTTATGAGAAAGACACTTATATTATCAAGAACAATGGCTGAGAATGTCGGCTTGTTTGAACTTGGATGTAACATGCAGGAAGAAGCTGCACATGTAGCTTACAGGGCAGCATATGGAGAAGAAGGAGAGAATTGACCATGAAACTGAAATCAGGAATTGTTATGGAAAAGACTGGTGATGAGTATATTGTAGTTGCCACAGGAGAGGCAGCCAAGTCTTTTAATGGAATTATAAGAAATAATAAGACAGCTAATTTCGTATTTGAACAGTTGAAGGAAGATAAGACTGAGGAAGAACTGGTTGATGCACTTCTTGAGCGATATGATGTGAGCAGGGAAAAGGCACAGACAGATGTTAAGGCTTTAATTGCTAAGATAAGAGAGGCTGGACTTATTGATGGATAGGGAAAAGCTCAAACCACTGTTCAAAGACGGACATTATTATAGTGTTCCAAGAGGCGTGAGCATGTGGCCGTTGATTAAGACACCGGATTGCGTGGTTCACATTGTTCCAGTTGACAGGGAACTGAAAAGATATGATGTTGCGTTATATCACAGAGAAAGCACAGATCAGTATGTTCTTCACCGTATTCTTAAAGTAGAGGATGATTACTACATTTTTTATGGGGATAACTGCTGGCGTAAGGAGATTATTCCTAAGGATACGGTTGTCGGCATTGCTACTAAGTATTACCGCAAAGGCCGGTGGATTGATGCTGATGATATACGTCTTAAGATATATGCACATATATGGTGCGATGCGCTGCCAGTGCGTCGTGCGATTCTGAGATTGAGAGATGAAGCTAAGAAAGTATTAAGAAGAGTTAGAAAATTATGGACAAAGAACAGAAGCTCCAATTAAAGAAGATAGTTAAGAATCCAGCCATGAGCTGGATTTTTGGCGTGTCAGGGAAGTTAAAGCTGGGAGTGCTGCTTCTTGTGCTGCTTAATTCAGCAATATCAATAAGTGCGGTGGCATTTGCACTTGTGCTGAGGGAAGCAATCGACGGGGCAGTTTCTGGCAATAAGATGGTATTACTCAAGTTCGTTATAATACTTGGATTTATTATGGTTGGACAGATTGCTGCGAGAGGGGTAATAAGATTCTTAGATGAGTATGTACGTTCAGGCATGGAAAATGTTATTAAAACACGACTCTATGAAACTATTCTGTCAAGAAAATACAGTGCTATTACTGCATTTCACACAGGGGAACTTCTGAACAGAATTACTAATGATGCGGTTGTTGTGGCAGATGGGTTCGTGCAGATTATTCCGGGAATTATTGCAATGCTTGTTAAGCTGGTCGGTGCGGCGGCGGTGCTTTTCGTGCTGGATTACAGGTTTTCGGTTATATTCTTCGCGGGCGGAGGAATTGTGCTTGTATTTACAACTTTATTCCGTCGTGTCATGAAGAGACTTCATAAAGATGTGCAGGCGGCAGATGGCGTGCTGCGCTCGTATCTGTCGGAGAATCTGGGAAGCCTTATGGTTCTTAAGACATTTGGCGCAGAAAGAAAGAGCATAGATACTTCTAAACAGTACATGGATAAGCACAGATTCATGCGTATGAAGAGAAACCGATTCTCTAATATATGTAATGTCGGTTTCGGACTTGTTATGAATGGCGGCTATATATTCGGTCTGTGCTGGTGCAGCTTCGGAATTCTGCATGGAAGTATTACTTACGGAACGCTGTCGGCAGTACTTCAGCTTGTTGACCAGCTGTGGGCGCCGCTTGCTAATATGACCGGTTATCTGCCAAAGTTCTATGGTATGCTCTCAAGTGCGGAGCGCTGCATGGAGCTTGAGACTCTTGAGGAAGAGCACGTTGAGAGCCAGTTTAGCAGGGATTATTGCAGAGAGCTTTATAAAGACATGACAGTGATTGAATGCAAGAATATTACTTTCAGATATGAGGACGACATTATTCTTGAAAATGCTGATATATCTATTGGCAAGGGTGAGCTCATAACGATTATGGGTAACTCGGGTGCTGGCAAGAGTACGCTTCTTAAGCTGCTTCTTGCTATATATGAGCCTGAAAAGGGGACACTTGAGATTAAGACTGAAAAGGAAAGTTATGCACTGACCGAAAAATACCGCAAGATGTTCGCATATGTGCCGCAGGGCAATTTCCTTATGTCCGGCAATATTACGAGTGCTATAGCTTCTCTTGATGATACCAGTGCTGATGTTGATATGGACAAGGTGAAGGCAGTTGCGCATATTGCATGTGCAGACACATTTGTAGAAAAATTAGAGCATGGATATGACACGCTTATCGGTGAGCGTGGAATGGGTATCTCTGAGGGACAGGCACAGCGTCTTGCTATTGCGAGGGCTTTGTATACGGACGCTCCTGTGTTGCTGCTTGACGAGGCAACTTCGGCTCTTGATGAGCAGATTGAGAAGAAGGTGCTTAAGAATATAAGGGAACTTACGGATAAGACGGTTATTATTGTATCGCACAGAAAAGCTGTGCTTGAGGTATGTGACCGCTGCGTGGTATTGGAGGATAAACATTTTGAATAATGGAGAGTATCTTATCGGGCTTCTTGCAAATGTTGTGGCTGGCAAGCCGGTGCCTGAGCCTGACGATAATATTGACCTGTTAAAGGTGTATGAGATTGCTGAAAAACACAGTGTGCAGACAACAGCTTATTATGGTATTAAGAAGCTGCAATGCGCGATTCCTTCTGAGATTTTAAGTAAATGGGAAGAAGCGCACCTGCGCGGGTTGTCTGTAAGCATACGTTTTAAGGCAGAGCTGAATAATGTGTGTGATGTATTCACTAAGGAGAAGCTTGTGCATATGCCGCTTAAGGGCAGCATAATTAAGAATATGTATCCATCGACTGATATGAGAAGCATGTCGGATATGGATATTCTTATTAAGCGTGAGGACGCGAAGAAGGTGCATGATATTCTTATCGGGATGGGGTATACATGCGATATGTATGATATAAGCCATCAGGATGTGTATTTCAAAGACCCTATATATAATATTGAGATTCATACAAGTCTGTTTGATGATGGCGACGGGGTGACTTTCTACCGTGAATATGATAATATTCTGGATAGGACGGTTACTGTGGATAATGAGTACGCACGCCTGATGACGGATGAAGATTTCTATGTGTATAATGTTGCACATTTTGCAAAGCATTTTCAGCTCGGCGGCTCAGGAATCCGTTCGGTTATGGATATGTATATTATGAAGAAGTCGTTGACTGGTATGGATATGGGTTACGTTAATGCGGAATTTTCAAAGCTTGGACTTACTGAGTTCTATACTAAGGCATCGAAGCTGGTTGACTACTGGTTCGGAGATGGAGAACTTACCGCTGATGTTAAGGATATGGCGGATTATATTCTTTCAAGTGGAACTTATGGCAATCTGTATAATGCATATACGAATCAGCTTGAGAAAAAGGGTAGATTCAGAATGTTCATGTACAACGCATTTCCACCGCTTAATAAGATGCTGTATACATTTCCGTTCCTGAAGAAAGTACCGTGGCTGCTGCCATTCTGCTGGATTGCAAGGTGGTTTTATGCGATATTTACTAAGCCGAAGAATGTTGTTACTAAGGTGAAGATGTTCGCGAGGGTTAGTAAGGATGTTGAATAAGAGAAAGGGGAACTTATGAAGTATTCTAATGTTGTTGTTGCCGGAGGCGGAGTGCTGGGGAGTCAGATTGCTTTTCAGGCAGCATATTGTGGATTTAATGTAACTATATGGTTAAGAAGTGAGGGTTCTATCGGAAGAACCCAGCCTAAGATTGACCATCTTAAGCAGACTTATATTGATGCTATTGAGAAGATGGCAGAGGATAAGAATGCATGGTGTGCGGGACTTGCAGATGAAGATACATTTGACAAGGAAGAGTGCCTTAAGAAGGTTGAGAATGCATATGCTAATCTCAAGCTTGAACTTGATATGGCTAAGGCTGTTGCTGATGCAGACCTTGTGATTGAGTCTATGGCTGAGAATGAAAAGGATAAGATTGCTTTCTATGAAAAGCTTTCACCACTTCTTCCAGAAAAGACTGTGATTGTAACTAATTCATCGACACTTCTTCCATCGATGTTTGCAAAATATACTGGAAGACCAGACAAATATCTGTCATTACATTTTGCTAATTCTATATGGAAGAATAACACTGCTGAGGTTATGACACAGGCTCAGACTGATGAGAAGTATTTTAACGAAGTTATGCAGTTTGCTAACGATATACGAATGATTGGACTTCCTGTAAGAAAGGAAAAGAGCGGATATCTGCTTAATTCTATGCTGGTTCCATTCCTTCTTAGTGGTCTTGACCTGTATGCGGCAGGAGTGTCTGATCCTGAAAGCATTGACATTGCATGGACAAGAGGAACAGGAGCTCCTAAGGGACCTTTCCAGATATTTGATACAGTAGGACTTAATACTGCATACAATATTGTTCACCAGTATCAGAGTGTTCCGGGAATATTCTCACCACTTCTTAAGAAGATGATGATGCCATATAATTTCAAGAAGATGGAGGCTATTCTCAAGAAGTATATTGATGAGGGAAAGCTTGGAATGTCTACAGGAGAAGGTTTCTACAAATATAATTAAGCTTATATTAACAAATGTTATGAAGGACTGGTAATAACATGACGACTAGGGAAGAAGCACTTGCATATGGACTTTCTTTTCCAGATACTTATCAGGAAGCACCTTTTCATGATGAGAACTGGCAGCTTGTAAGAGTTAAAGGATGTAAGAAAGTATTTTTATGGACATACGAGCGTAATGGATATATTAATCTTAATGTGAAGGTTTCACCTGAGTGGCGCGACCTATGGCGGAGTACATATTCATCGGTGATTGCGGGCTGGCATCAGAATAAAGAACACTGGAATACTATTATTCTTGATGGAACTATTCCTGATGAAGATATTCGACGCATGATTGCAGAAAGTTATGACCTTGTATCTGACAGTCCGACAAAGAGGATATACGAAGCTGTCAGGAAGATTCCGAGAGGACAGGTTGCAACTTATGGACAGATTGCGCAGCTTGCAGGTGATAAGAAGATGGCGCGCGCTGTTGGCAATGCACTTCATAAGAATCCAGACCCATCTGGTATTCCATGCTACAGAGTAGTCAATTCCAAAGGAGAACTTGCCGGTGAATTCGCATTTGGCGGAGCCGGAAAGCAGGCAGAGCTGCTTATGGCGGATGGAATAGAGGTCGTTAACGGCAGGGTTAATCTGGATAAGTATGGGATGAAGATATGATTAAAATAGTTTGGTATCTGTCATATATTGAAGATACCAAACTATTTTTATGTAGATTATTTAATTATCAGAACCCTGTCAGTATCACCGGTAAATACAGCAACACGGTCGTGCTTCTCTTTCTGTCCTGATATAAGTGTGGTGGAATGGACTTGGAAGTGGTGTGAGACACGGAGAAAGTCCAAACGGAGCGCTAAAGTGTGGCGGATTGGACCTTGAAGCGGAGTAGAGGCAGGCGGAAGTCCAAACGAAGTGTAAAAGTGTGGTGGATTGGACTTTGAAGTGGTCAGACAGTGGGAAAAAGTCCAAACGGAGTGAGGAAAAGTGGTGGATTGGACCTTGAAGCTGCGGGAAGGCAAGTAGAAGTCCAAAAGTGGTAAGGGAGTGAAGAAAATTGGACGTCTGGATGATGGAGAGGCTTATGAAAGTCCAAACAGAGCAATGCTGGTAGCAACATACCGGCATTGCTTTTTAGTTTGTAGATTTAATTTGTAAACCATAACTGTATAGCATATTTTACCCAAATGTTTTATAATAAAAATAATTATCAGAAACGGAGATTATTATGTGGAAGATAAAACAGATATTTGATGGGGATTATGGGTGTGAAGAGCTGGCAGAAGGTCAGTCACCTAAGGTTTCTGTTACACTTGTTAATGAGAGTGGACATAAGAAGTATGTATATGTAGAAGATAAGTGGCTTGTAGACAGCGGGCTTGATGAAGGTTCTGTATGGCCGGAGGATATAGATGAGTAAAGTGACAAGAATCATATCAGTAAGCATGATGTTAACTGTATTATCAGCCATTATACTGGTGGGGTGTGGCAACAGACATTCTGATAAAACAGGATTGAATAAATCGGACATTACAGAGTCTTTAAGCCAGACATCGGAATCAGAGAAAGGTTCACAGATGGATTCTCTAAGTGAAGATAATACTGATACAGAGACAACAGATGCAGAGATAACAGATACAGAAGCAGAAGATTCTGGACAAACAGCCAGTGAAGAGGACAGTCAGGAAGAAACAAGCAATCCATATATAGCAGCAAGAGAGCCATATACAGGAGTTCCGGTATATGAAGATATGGAACACATTTATATGAATACAACATGGGAATATGCGGACCATTCGGCGATAAGCGATGGTTATGCTGTTCTATATAAAGCAGCAGGTGAAAGAAAGAATATTATAGTTGGAGTCAATGCAGGGCATGGGACGGCAGGTGGTTCATCAGTGAGAACATTGTGCCATCCGGACGGCTCACCTAAGAGTACCGGTGGAAGTACGGCGGCGGGGGCAACAACAGCGACTGCTGTATCAGGAGGCATGACATTCTATGATGGAACACCAGAAAGTGAAGTTACATTTAGAATGGCGCAGATTCTAAGAGACAGGCTTCTTTCACAGGGGTATGATGTGCTGATGGTAAGGGACAATGCAGATGTACAGCTTGATAATGTAGCAAGGACTGTGATATGCAACAATGTTGCGGACTGCCATATATCACTGCATTGGGATGGAGACGGACTTAGTTATGACAAAGGCTGTTTCTATATTGCGGTTCCGGATGCGATTAAAGATATGGAGCCGGTTGCCACACACTGGCAGCAGCACAATGCACTTGGAGCATCGCTTGTTAATGGGCTTGGTGATGTGGGTATGAAGATACATGGTTCAGGAAGTATGGCAATAGATCTTACGCAGACATCATATAGCACAATTCCATCTGTAGATATGGAGCTTGGAAATGCAAGCTCAGATCATAGTGATGAGACACTCGAAAATATAGCGGATGGTCTGATGGTGGGCATCAATGCGTATTACGGGTATTAAACAATCTAACAAAACCACATAAGGAGAACAATAATGGATAAGAAAACACAGATTATAGCAGTAGCAGGAAAAGGAGGGGTCGGTAAGACTTCTTTAGCGGGAGTTATTGTAAAGCTTCTTGTTGAGGCACACCCAGATAAGAAGATACTCGCGATTGACGCTGACCCGGCTGTAGGACTTTCTACAGTGCTTAATGTTGAAGTGGATAAGACTATAGATGATATAAGAAAAGAAGTAATCAAGAATGTTGAAGGCGGAGATACCAAGACTGCTGTGGAGTTACTTGGAGAAGCCAAGTATGAGATAATGGATGCAGTTGTTGAACAGGATGGATATGCATTTATTGCAATAGGAAGACCTGAGACAGCGGGCTGTTACTGCAAGATTAATTCATATCTTAAAGAAGTTATCACAATGCTTTCAGATAAGTTTGATTATGTTGTAATTGATGGAGAAGCAGGAATAGAGCAGATTAACAGAAGAGTTATGGAGAAGGTTACGCATCTGCTGCTTGTTACTGACGCAAGCAAGAAGGGATGCCAGGTTGTGCAGACAATCAAGAAAGTTGCAGATGAGCTTGTGATGTATGACAGAATCGGAGTTATCGCTAACAGAATACCGGATATGGAGGTTGCGAAGCTTATGGATATCGGCGACCTTGAACTGCTTTCAGTAATACAGAGCGATTCCAAGCTTGCGCAGGCAGATGTGCTTGGTGAAAATGTATTCAATCTTCCTGATGATGCAATTATTGTTGAGGGTGCAAAGAAAGCCCTTGTTAATATGGGAATATTGTAAGAGGAGGCAAATGTGAAGGATTTAGCTAATCTGTATTATTTTGAGAAGCTTTTAGAGGACGTGAATAACGACCTTGTAAGGCAGGCACAGGCTAAAGGTGATATTGCAATCGGTGCAGTCTGTTTTCAGATACCGGAGCCGCTTATTAATCTGCCGGGCAGCTTTTCGGTAAGGCTGCGTGCACCCCGTACAGGTTCTATAGAGATGGGTACATATTACATGAGCAGTATGCTATGTGAGGGATGTCGTGCGATATTAGAGAGAGCAATTGAGGGTGGATTTAACTTTCTTGACTGTATAATTGCGCCAGATGCATGTGCGCAGATGAACAGGTGCGTAGAGAATATTGAGAGACAGCACCTTATAGAGAAGGAAAAATTCTTTGTGGAATATTCAGATGTTCCGATGAAGAATGATGAGACGGCGTTAAGACATTTTGTTAAGCAGATGAGACTTCATGTGCTTGAACCACTTAATAATACATATGGAATAGACATATCAGATGATGCACTTAGAAAGTCAGTAGAATTGCAGAATAAGATAAGCCGGCTTATAAGAAGCATCGGTGATTACAGAAAAGAAGATAATCCAAGAATTACTGGGTATGAATTCGCGGTTCTGTGTCTTGCAACCTACTGTTGCCCGAAAGAGGCACTTATAGAAAAGCTCGAAGAAACACTTGAGGAGCTTAAGACGCGTGAACCTGATAAAAAATGTAATTACAGGGCAAGGGTAGTAATGGTTGGTTCAGAGATTGATAACCCTGAGCTTATAAAGCTTGCGGAGGAAGCAGGCGCACTGGTTGTGGCTGACAGATTCTGTTTTGGTTCACTTCCGGGAAGAGATGAGATTATTCTTAACGATACAGAGGATGTTCTTACACAGATATGCAGACAGTATATGAAGTGGGGACAGTGTCCAAGATTCATGAATACAGAAAAGATTATTGAGAGACAGGAGTATGTTGACGCAATAGCTAAGGAGTATAAGGCGGATGGTCTTATATATCAGCAGATTAAATTCTGTGATTACTGGGGCTATGAGAGGGCTTCGGCATTCCATGTCATGAAAGAAAAATACGGCTATCCGGTTCTTTCAATTGACAGAACTTATGCTGTCGGAACTTCAGGACAGTTAAGAACGAGAATACAGGCATTTGTTGAGAGTCTTGAGATTAAGCGTATCAATGCAGGAAGGAAATTATAAATATGTCTAAGAATATAGGAAGCGAGCCGCTCGGCAGATTCTATACAGGCAAAAAGCCGAAGAGAAGAAGAGAATGGCGCGGATTGAAGGATACATGGTATGACTATGTAAGGTGGCTTGGATACTGGAAGACTTTAATTACATTTATAATAAAACCTAATAACATGAAGGGCTTCTTCAGATACCGCTGGATGATTAATTATCTTGCATTGCCTGATTTCATGGACAGGCATACCGAGGGCATGAGAGGAACTCAGCTTAGAATGGCGCATCAGGCACTGGGACTTATCGTTACTGATATATGCGGGATGCTTGGACAGATATTTAAGGCAGACCCGGCTATCGGCAATGATAAGAAGCTAAACAGCAAGATTGTCCTTTTTGATGAAAATATGATGAGTACCCTGATGGGAGGTTTCCCTAACCTTACATGGTTGTCAGTGGAAGTTCCTGCAGTGTATACAAGCTCGATGATGTCACAGGACGGAGTAAGCTATTATGTTGACGTTACACACCAGTATGGTGTGCCATCAGATGTCTGTCCTATGCCGGCAGCTGAGCTTGGTGTTGCATTGGCTGACGATTTCCCGCTTATAGGCTGCTGTGCCGTGCAGTGTAATACGACATGTGACGGAAGCCTTATGGGTAACGGTATTGAAGCAAGGTCATTTAAAATTCCTACATTTCAGCTTGCTGTGCCAATAAGACACAGACAGGAAAGTGTACAGGAGTATGCGGCAGAAGAGGTTGTCAATGCAATTCATTTCATAGAGGAACAGACTGGAGAGAAGTTCGACTGGGATGCATTCTTTAAGAGTATGAAGCGGTTTAATGCAGAGACAGAGGAATTCTTAGAGTGGATGGAGATTTCCAAGACAGATTATCCGCAGGTTATGGGCGTAACGCTTGCACTCTACAGGTATGGTGTATATCAGGCTGCCGGTGGAAGAAATCAGGCATTCCTTGATATGGATAAAAAGCTTACAAAGATGGCACTTGATGCATATAAGAATAAAGAGATGGCGGCAAAGGAGTACCGCCACAGAGCCATGACATGGGGCGTTCAGGCTGCATATTATACGGCACTCCCAATCTGGCTTCTTAACTGCTGGGGTGTTGTAACTATTGCAGATATGTTAAGTATGGTGTCTACAGAGATGGTCAACACAGAGGATAAGCACCAGGCAATGTTAGACCTTGCATATCTGTATGAGAACATGATTATGAGAAACCGCTCTAACGGCGGTTATGAGACAGGCGTAGAGGCACTCTGGCGTTTCTGCGAAATGTTTAATATTGATATAGTAATCATGTATGTTCATATGGGCTGCAAATCAATGTCAGGATATCATGGTCTATTTGAGGAAGAAGCGAGAAAACATGGAATTCATTTAATATGGGTAACGCACAATCTTATGTGTCCTGAGGATGGAACAAGAAGAGACATGAGAACGGAGATTAACAGATACATGAGAACTGTTTTCAGGGAAGAGCCGCTTGACCCGTCACTTGAGGATTTTGACGATTCTAAGAGCTGGTAAGAAGTGTGTATGCTGCATACGTGGCAGGAAAGGATAGCAGAATGAAATATTTCGGTGGTTGTGACGCAGGAAGTACATATACCAAATGCGTAATTATAGATGAGAATGGAAAAATCGCAGCTGCGGTTACTAAGAGAAGCAGGATTAATCCTGTGCTTAGTGCGAAGGATGCGCTTGACGAGGCTGTAAGCCAGGTCGACGGTTTAAACAGCGCAGAGGAGCTTACATATCTGATTGGTACGGGTTACGGAAGAAACAAAGTACCGTTTGCAGATGAGAATATATCAGAGATAAGCTGTCATGCTATGGGAGTTCATGTGACTGACCCATCGGTTAAGGCGATTATTGATATCGGCGGTCAGGATGTTAAGGGAATTGCGATTGACACTGATGGAACTGTGCTTAATTTTGCGATGAATGACAAATGTGCAGCAGGAACGGGAAGATTTTTTGAATCTATGGCAAGAGCATTTGAGATGTCTTTAGATGAATTTTCTAATCTGTCTCTTACAGCGAAGAACGTGATTCCAATAACAGCACAGTGCGCGGTATTTGCAGAGAGTGAGGTTATTTCGTTAGTAGGTGAGGGTAAGCCTATGGAGGAGATAGCGGCAGGAATACAGTTATCGGTTGCTAAGAGATGCTTTGTCATGGCTAAGAAAGCAGGTGCGGCTGACAGCGTTACACTTACAGGTGGATGTGCCAAGAATGAAGGCTTGAAGAAAGCAATAGAAAAGGTGCTTAAGATTAATGTAGTTGATCTGCCGACAGACCCACAGCTTATGGGAGCATTAGGTGCTGCAGAATATGCAAGACAGAAGGGAAGTAACGTATGATAGTATTAAAAGTGCTGGCTATTATTGCAATTGTGCTCGTTGCATTGTTTCTTCTGACTCTTGTTATATATTTCTTTAATCTGGATATGAAATTTGCAGCAGCTTTAATCAATCCGCTTACTGCGTATTATAACTGGTCAAAGAACAGGCGTGAGACAAAGAAAAAGAAAGAACAGGATACACATAAAGAATAACAGGAAGGGCAGAAACAGCCGATGGATATATATGATGGTGAGATAAGAAAGCTTATATCAATGCTTGAAAGCCATGGAGTAAAGAGACTTCCATCACAGAAAGAATGGGAGATGACTGAGAAGGAGAATCTTATCCTTAAAAGCGAGACGGCTTATGAGCTTGGCGGTGGAAGCAGTCAGGCAGTAAGTGCCATTGCATTTACACAGGATAAAGAGCTTGTGCCGGAGGATGCAGTGTATCTCGTTGGAGATGACCTGCGTGACATTAAGAATGATATCTCATATGCAAGAATTACTGTAATCAGGCTGGACAGTGAATATATTAAGAATCATGATGACAATGCGCTGTATGCTTCAATGAGAGCGACTGATTACGTAAGATACCATGCATTTCCTAAAGGATATATGATGAGAATATCAGCTGTCAGGGAAAGAGAACCAGTGAGAGTGAGTAAAGAAGCGGTTTCACATGGTATTAACTTTGCAGCAGTAGGGCTGGGACTTATCAATGCCTACAGGAAGCGTCCTGAAGTTGAGGCTGTAAGCATATATTTTGTTACTGGGCAGGATATTGATTACACATTTTTAAAAAGTGAAGCACACAGATGTGAACAGATAACAGATTCGCTGAATCACATATTTAATGGTCTTACAATGGATTGTTCAACTTGCTCAAGCAGGGAATTGTGCGATGAAATAGATGGACTCAGGGAGCTGCATAAGAAGCAGTTGTAGCTGGCTCTGTCGAAATATGACAAAAAGAAAAGCGGAGAGATTAAGAAGTCTCTCCGCTTTTATGATGTTTTATCTGAAAAGTGATTTAACCATATCAGCATTATAAGAAATGCTTGTTGCATGTTCTACTTCAATCAGGTATAAAGCGTGTGCAGCGAGGTGTTCGGCAGCCTGTTCAAGATCTCTGATACCTGTGGTATCTTTGCAGTAATCAAGAACGGCTTCAAGTCCGTCATCAAGCACTAAGCACTCATCCTCGTGAAGTCCGATTCTTTTAAGAACCTTAGGGAGTGAATATTTAAGGAATATTGTCTTCTTTTCTTCTCTTGTGTAATCAGGAATATCAATTACTGCAAATCTTGAAAGAAGCGGTGCACTTATCTTATCCTTATCATTAGCTGTGGCGATAGGATATACGCCTGAGGTTGGGATAAGACACTCCATATAATTGTCTGTGAATCCAAGGTTATCAAGGAGTGTAAGGAGTACGTCAGCAGGGTTGGCGTTACCATTGCTTGAAGTAGCCTTATCAAGCTCGTTGATGATGAATACAAGATTAGATTCACCAGCCATGTTAAATGATTCCATAATAATACCAGGCTTGGCATTAGAGTATATTCTTGAGCTTCCTGTAAGCTGTTCAGCATCATTAATAGAACTCATATCAAGAGTTGTCCAAGGCATCTTAAGAATCTTGGCAACAAGGTAGGCAATCTGTGATTTACCTGTTCCGGCAGGACCTACAAGAAGGATACCATATGCAGGAAGAGTGTGAGTTCTGTTAATCTGAATAACAGTCTCGATAATTCTCTGCTTAACACTCTCCATACCGAAAAGCTCTTCATCAAGAATTCTTCTTGCTTCTACAGGGTCAATTGATTCGAAGTAATTGCTCTTCCACTTAATATTAAGCATGATAGAAAGTGCTCTCTGTGCATGTCTTTTCTCTTCAGGAGTTACCTCGCTTGAACGGGCAACAACAAGATTGCGTCTTGCCCATAAGCGGATATTCTCAGGGAGCGTGCTTCCTGCACAGTTAAGAAAATCTGATATGCTTGTAAGGCTTGTAATCTTCATATCATCAGCAGATTCATCAGGTTCTTCACTATTTTCATCTGCAATGGCACTGCTCTCTAATAATCTCTCAATCATAAACTGAAGGAAACCGTCTTCAGCGGATAACTTGTTACCATTGCCAAATGCAACCTCCTGAATCTTGTATACATTATATCCTTCAGATGAGTTAGCACCTGTAAGCTTTACTTTAACTCTGTTTTCGCCAAGCCATTTGATAAGGCTTGTAAATCTTGAATCAATCTTTAAGATGTTACTTGTGAAAGATTCACCATCAATCTGGAAATCAAATGCTGTCTTCTTATAAGGGTTAGTAAATAATCCAAATGAAGTCTCATCCCACTGCTTTTCTGCATTATCAAGAACAAGAATAGGATTCTCAGGTGAAGCTGTAGGGTTGTCAGATTTAAAAGTTGTATAGGTACACTCAAAACCGGCAGTGCTGCCAGAATTGGCATTAGTGTCATAAACTAACATATATTCCTCTTTCTGTGCATAAAGCACTTGTAATAATCTATCCTATAATAACATATTCTGTGAAGTTGGCAAGGAGAGGATTGAATGTTTAATTACAAATGTTTACTTAATTAACAGCCTTTATCTCGCCATCAGTAATAAGTGGATATCGAACCAGCTTATCATCGTCAAGGTTCTCCTTATGCATATCAACAGCACATATCTGATGGTTGTCATATGATGTGTAATAATATAAGCCTTTAGTTGTATTGCAGCAGCAGGTATATATTGTTATCTCATATTTGTCATTGTCTAGCTGGCAGCAGCCACGCTGCTGGTCTACGCTGCCTAATATGTGAAAGAACTGGCTTACGCTTGATTTCTCATCGTCACCCGAAACAGAATTCATCTTAGTAAAAGCCACCTTTACGAATCTTGACTGTGATGACAGATCCCCAGGAAGTCCGAGGGCACCCATACCACGGCTGTATCTGTTGAATTCAAGCTTGTCCGAGAAATTGCTTTTAGGCTGTCTTGCAGACAGACCCATATAATTGTTAAGATTAAACATCTGTATGTTAAATGGCGGATTATTAGTAAGCACCCCTACAGGGTTATCATATATATGAAGTCCGTCTGACATGGATTCAACAGTTATGCAGCTTTCCTTGTCAGCAATAATCCAGTGAAGATTAGCACATGGAAACATTTCATTAAACTGAGTGTTGGTAAGATTAATAAATTTAAGTCTTTCTTTAGCTTCATCAACTGTCGCACACTGCGATAATATCCACGGAATGAATTCGAAAACGGCAACATTTTCAATATTACTCTCTCTGTTAAGGCCTCTTAGGTCCGGTTCGTTGTAAGCCGCATTGCCAACGAAGTTAAGACCGGCCATGCCAAGCCCTTTTTCGTTAAATGCTTCATAATATAAAGGATAATCGTCAGCCACATGTGCCATTCCAATCATCGCATAGTGGTTATTCCTGACACCCATAAATCTGAAATTAATAGGATAATTTCTAGGTGTGACAGTTACCTCATCACCATAAGAAAATTCATAATCTAGTGTTCTTCCCATATAGAAATCTTTAGTTTTATAAGTAGCTGCTGTACACATAAGCCCTCCTGTATGTCTTGGATTATAGTAATATTCTGATTATTTATTAAGAAATAATACATTACAGTTCTTTTTTTTACAATACAATTTCATGAAAACACAGTAGTATCCATATCATAAACTTAATAAATCAAAGACAAAGGCGTCGTACATCTGATGTACGGCGCCTTTATTGTTTATTTTGTTAATAATTAATCATGCAAAAAAGGAAGGGAGCTGGTTTTATGAAGAAAAAGTCAGGATTAGGAAGTGGCGTGGCAATATGTGTAGGACTTATTGTTGCCACAAGCTGTCTTGTTTCTTTGGGAACAGGAATGGGTTCAATAGGCCGATGGTTTATCATTCCGCTATTTGCAGTAATGGTGCTGAACTGGTTTATTGGAATATCATTTGCAGAACTGAATGGACTTATGCCAAGAGTTCAGGGAGGTACAGGACAGTATCTTCTGGCTGGTATGAAATGGTATGGTTCTAATACAGCTAATAAGGAAATAGGTCTGCCAAGGTCAATACTTATGGTTATGCTTAATGACAAGACAACCGGTGCACCGGTGTGTCTGATGAGCGGTAATCTTCTGAGCGCTTACAGGACTGGTGCAATTCCTGGTGTAGGGTTAAGACATCTTGCACCAAAGGGTGCTAAGACGGGAGCAATATATGGTCCTGGTGTAATGGGAAAAACAAGCCTTGATGCATTTATGGCAACATGCCCAGAGCTTGATACACTTAAGGTAAAAGGTAGAGGAAAGAAATCATTAGACAGTTTCCTTGAATATGTCAAAGCTACATATCCTCAGCTTACAACTGTAACAGTGGTAGATGATATAGAAACTCTGGTAAGAGACAGTGATGATCAGATAATTGTATATTCTGTTGGAGGAATGCCTGTAGAAGATGTTGCCTGGGGTAAGGTGTGTTATGAAAATGCTGTGAAAATGGGACTCGGAACGAAGCTTAACCTATGGAACAAGCCTGATATGTATTAAAAGAATATGAAATACATGTATATACTGTAAATATAAAAAGACCTGTATGGCTGCAAATAGCGCATTCCATGCAGGTTTTTTATTGATTTCTCCTCCTATTCGACATAATTCGACATGCATACGTTGTATTATCTATATAAAACATAAGGGTAAAGTCTTTTTGGAGGATAGAATGAAACGGATAATATGTGTTTTACTGGTAACGGTATTATTTGAAAGTATATTGTTGTCATGTAGTATACCATTAAGAAACAGTGGAGAAGAAAAACAGAGAATAGTTGTACAGCTTGACCAGGATTACTGGCTTGCAAGTGTAGGAAAAATGTTGAAAGAACATTTTCCGGATGTTGAATTCGATTTTGTCATAAGCAGGGGAGGAGCACAGTATCTTAATGATGCGGCGCTTAATGATGATCTTGCGGATATAATAATAGATGCATCATCATGGACACAGACGTCTTCGATGGATGATAACAATGATATTAATCCCAGGGATTATCTGTATGATTTTTCATGTACAGATATTACAAACATGTTTTATAAGGTATATCTTGATGGATTTACCAATGAAGATGGTTCTGTGAACTGGCTTCCTGGTGCTGCGAGCGTGGAGGGGATACTTGCCAATACAGCAGTTTTTGAGAAATATGGAATAGAACTGCCTCATGATTATGTAACATTTGTTGAAGCATGTAATAAGTTCAGTGAATATGGGATAAGAGGGTTTGCAACAGATTATAAATATGATTATACAGATTCATATATGTTACAGGCGTGGTCTATTCCATTGTTACAAAGTACAGAAGGGCGCATCTGGCGTTATGAAGCAATGGATGGAAAAATAGATTACATACCGGATGAACTGGGTGTGAAGTTATTCTCGAGGCTCGAACAGGTTTTGAAAGATACTGATGCACAGGCAGATGACACAAAAAGAGGATATTCAAGTATATTCCAGGATTTTGTGTCCGGGAAGATTGCAATGATACGCCAGAGTACTAATATTGCGGAATATCAGGATGAGGGAATGAATAATCTCATTCTTTTGCCATATTTTGGGGAGACAGATAATGATAACTGGTATTTCAGTACACCCGGATATTCAATAGCTATGAATGGAAAATTAAAAGGAGCAGGGGAAAAAGAGGAGCTGGCGCTGGATATAGTAAGATATATGTTTGGCAGTGATGTGATGAATGCAATGGCAGACAGGATACAGTCAGTTGTTGTGTATAATAAAGATGTAAATGTAGATGTGCAGGACATATTTTCGAACCTGATTCCTTATATTGAAAGTAATCATATGTATACATATATAAGGAATGACAGTATATGCCGTGCAAGCTACGCAGCAGTACAGAAAATACTGGCTGGAGATGTGAATGTCACGCAGGCAGTGGAAGTGTTTAACAATAACTACAATGCGGTAAAAGAAAAATCCCCTGTTATTACCACATTTGACAGGGAATATCAGTGGAGAATATCAGATACAGGAAGTGAGGCATTTTCAGTGAGAGTTAATACACTCCGGGAAATATGTAATGTGGATATGCTGATTGCACCTGCTGCCATGAATGCCGGAGACATCTATAAGGGAAGTTATACAGCAGCACAATTACAGGCACTTATAATGGGAGGAGGAGTGAAATTTTATACGAAGGATGCAACAGGAGCTGAGATTAAAGATGTTGTGCGGTGCCTTGTGGAAGGCTGTGGACGGGATGACGACCCGATATCATGGGATACGCTGCCGGCATCAAGCGGATTTACAATGAAGATATCAAGAGACGATAAGGGGAATATGCATCTTGAGGATATTCTGACAGATGGAAAGTCAGTAGAAGACGAAAAAATATATTCTTTCTGTTATGTTGACGTTTCTGGTCATACTTTGTTGGAATGTGCATATAATTATGATATGTCAGAGCATGACGGAGTGCATATGTATAAGGCTGAGGCAGACATCAAAGAAGGCGAAAAATATGACGGATATATAGCTCATACAACAAATGTAGCACAACAATGGATACAGTATTTTGCTGATGGAGGCAGACTGGCTGCACCAGAAGCTTATATACAGAAGAGCTGATTATCTTGGGAAAGGAAACAGGTCAATTGAAGAAGAATGAGTATAGCAAATATTTCTTTGTTGCAGTAGGTGTGGCAATAGTTGTATTTGTGTGTGTAGGCGCAATAATGCTTAATTATTCCATTACAGTCAGAAGAGAACTGTATGAGACAAGTTCAAAGAATCTTAATGAAGTGTATACACAGGTCAGTGAAAAATTCATGCAGATAACCGGGCAGCAGTGGAACCTGCTTGGAATGACAGGTGATTATATAGATGAGGCTGGTGAAAATATAGACAGTATCAGCAAGTTTCTTACAGAATGGAAGAATGAATGGCATTACACAGAATTTTATTTTATAGACGATGCCTGTAATTACCTGTCGTCGTCAGGTAAAAAGGGGTATCTTGAACTCGGAAATACATGGAAAAGTCTTGTGATAGACAGGAAAAATGTTGTAGTCGACGGTTCGCTTCCTGGAAGTGATGAGGTAATGTTTTTTGCTATTCCTGTCCAGCCGGCAGATGTTAATGGTTTTAAATACAGTTCCATAGCGGTTTCATACAATACAGAAGCTATTAATAAAGAATTGGGTGTCAAAGCATTTTCAAAGGACACAAGCAGTTATGTAATATATGATAATGGTGATATTGTATTAAAGTCTGAAGGCAGCATGGATATAGGTGGTAATATATTTTATCATTTGAAAAATGCGGATATATCCGGTAAGTCACTGGATGGCTTTATGAAAAGTGTGAAAAATTCAACTGCAGAAGAGATGGTGTTCCAGCTTGATGAAAACCAGTATTGTCTTGTTTATGTTCCTATTGGATTTGATAACTGGGGGCTTATATCAATGGTTCCTATAAGTGTCGCCAATTCAAGCTCTCTGGCGGTTCAGCATAGAACTGTTATAATGGCAGTACAGATAGGTATATTGCTTCTTATGGTTGCATGTGTAGTACTATATACATATTACAAAAGATATGTAAGTGAGAAGAATCATGAAATTGCAAGACGGGATTTATTATTTTCAATTATGGCTAAGAATCTGGATGATGTGTATATTATGCTTTCGTGGGGAGACTGGAGAAAACTGTATGTAAGCAGAAATATCGAGAGAGTTCTGGGAATAAGGAACAGTGAATATGATGGTCTCCTTAAAAATTTTGTAGAACTGGAAAAGAGGGGAGAAGTTCCCGAATGGAATGATATTGTGAAGCTGGAAAAAGGAGAATCTGCTGTTAATGAATACTGGATAAAGCCAGCAGATTCAAGTGAATACAGACTTTTTAACCAGGGATGTTATCACATGGATAAAGACGGAGATGATGTTCTTGTAATAATTCTGTCAGACAGAACTTACGAGCAGCAGATAAGAAATCATATGGAAGATGCACTTCACACAGCAGAGGCGGCAAATCGTGCAAAAAGCCAGTTTCTATCTAATATGAGTCATGATATAAGAACTCCCATGAATGCAATTGTAGGATTTTCACAGCTTATGTTAAGACATTATAATAATCCGGATAAAGTCAGAAACTATGCAGAAAAGATAGTTGTTTCAAGCCAGCATCTGCTGAGGCTTATTAATGATGTCCTTGATATGAGTAAAATTGAGTCGGGGAAAACTACTCTTAATCTTTGTGATGTGAATCTTGCTGACATCGTAAAGGAGACAGACAATATAATCAGACCACAGGCAAAGAAGAAGAACCAGACATTTGTCGTTAAATCAGATGATATTGAGTATTGCTGTATTACTGCAGATAAATTAAGACTAAGTCAGATTCTTATTAATATATTGTCTAATGCGGTTAAATATACAGGAGAAGGCGGTAACATAACATTTGAAATAAAAGAAGTAAAAGAAGTAAAAGTTACCAATCCACAGATTGCAAAATACAAATTTATTATATCTGATAATGGAATAGGAATGAGTGAAGAATATTTAAAAGAAGTATTCAAACCGTTTACTAGAGAAGAGACAAGTCTTACGGATGCAGTCCAGGGAACAGGACTTGGAATGGCAATAACCAAAAATCTGATTGACCTCATGGGTGGAACTATAAAGGTATTCAGCACACAGGGGGTGGGAACAACTTACGAGGTAACTATGGAATTCAGAATAGCAGATATTAATACTAACAAAGATCTCTGGAACAGATATAACCTACCAGTACATGAGATTGAACAAGATCATGTATTGGTAGGTAAGAATTTTCTGATAGCAGAAGATAATGGTATTAACTCAGATATGCTTAAAGAGCTTCTTAAGGAACAAGGTGCAACATGCGACTGTGCAAGAGATGGAATGGCAGCAGTAAACATATTTAAACATTCCAAGAAAGGTCAGTATGACATGATATTCATGGATGTGCAGATGCCTAATATGGATGGCTACGAGGCAACAAGAACAATAAGAAAGACAAAGCATCCTGATGCAAAGGATATACCTATTGTTGCCATGACTGCCAATGCATTTGCCAGTGATGTGCGAGCAGCTTTCGAGAGTGGAATGGATGCACATCTTGCAAAACCTATAGATTTAGACCGCATAAAGAACATAGTTGAAAATTTTACATAGATTTTACATAATGTACATAATACATTTTACAATGCTCATTTAGAATACACATGATATGTGAAAAAGTCGTTAAAAAAGGAGCTTATGTAAAATGAATATTTTTGGTGTACTTACGATGGCAGGCGGATTGGCTTTGTTCTTATATGGAATGAATGTTATGGGAGATTCCTTAGCAAAGCTGTCCGGAGGTAAATTAGAACAGATACTTGAAAAACTTACTTCTAAAAGAATTATGGCAGTATTGCTTGGTATGGCTGTGACAGCAGTTATACAGTCATCATCTGCAACTACGGTAATGGTTGTAGGCTTTGTTAATTCGGGTATTATGCAGCTTTCACAGGCTGTAGGTATTATTATGGGTGCCAATATTGGTACGACAGTGACTTCATGGATGTTATCACTTACAGGTATAAGCGGAGCAGGATGGATTAATCTTTTAAAGCCATCATCCTTCTCGCCAGTGCTTGCTGTTATTGGTATAATTATGACAATGACTTGCAAGGATAATTCTAAGAAAAAGGATATAGGTAATATTCTTCTTGGATTTGCAATCCTTATGTTCGGTATGGAAACTATGAGTGGCGCAGTTGCACCGCTGGCTGACAATGAGAAGTTTACGGGGATGCTTACACTGTTTTCTAATCCGTTATTCGGACTTCTTGCAGGTACAGTGCTTACGGCAGTTATCCAGTCATCATCAGCGTCGGTTGGTATACTGCAGGCATTATGTGTAACAGGTGCGGTTAACTATGCGACAGCAATTCCTATAATTATGGGACAGAATATAGGTACATGTGTAACAGCACTTATATCTTCTGTAGGTGCAAAGAAGAATGCCAAGAGAGCATCAATGATACACCTTTATTTTAACATGATTGGTACTATTATATTTATGGTTATATTTTACAGCCTGAATATGTTTGTTCATTTTGAATTTTTATCAACACCGGCAAATGCAGCAGGAATAGCAGTGATTCACAGTCTCTTTAATATTGGATGTGTAATTATACTTTTCCCATTTTCTAATCTGCTTGTGAAGCTGGCAACTCTTTCTATTCCTGATGGAAAACATGAGGAAGTTATTCAGACAGGTGTGGCAGCAGATCTTGCAGCACTTGATGAAAGATTCTTAGAGACTCCTGCAGTTGCAATGGAGTTATGCAGGAATACGGCTGTGAAGATGGCACATCTGTCACAGAAAGCGTTAGATAAGGCACTTGACATTATTAATAATTATTCAGATGCTGCATATGATGAGGTTGTGGCAATGGAAGAAGATGTCGATAAGTATGAGGATAAGCTGGGTTCATATCTTGTAAAGGTTGGTAACTGCGATTTATCAAGACATGATAATCATACATTTTCAATACTTCTTCACTGCATGAGTGATTTTGAAAGAATATCTGACCATGCAATTAATATTGCAAAATCTGCAAAAGAGATGAACAGCAGGGAATCCTCTTTTTCACAGAATGCAAGAAAAGAACTTGAAACATTTGCAAAAGCGGTACATGATATAGTTGGTAACACAGTACAGGTTTTTGAAAATCAGGATATTGAAGCGGCAAAGCATATTGAGCCGTTAGAACAGGTTATCGACGGATTGAACCTGGAAATTAAGCAGCGTCATATCAACAGATTAAGAAAAGGCAGATGTACAATTGAAACAGGACTTATACTCGAAGATATTATGACAAATTTTGAGAGAGTATCAGACCATTGCTCTAATATTGCTGTGTGTATGATTGAGGTAAGAGATAATGGTTTTGAAACACATGGATATCTGGAGCATCTTACAAATGAGGATAATCCTCAGTTTGCAAAAGAATGCAGAGATTATTATAAACAGTATCAGCTTCCGGAATTAAAGAAGGCTGACTAGAACAGGAGATGAGAATATGGCTCTTATATACATAGTTGAGGATGATGAAAGTATAAGGGAAATAGAGACAATTGCACTTAAGAACAGTGGACATATGGTAGGTGCATTTGGAAGCTCCAAAGAGTTTTTTAAGAAACTTGATGAGATTCTTCCAGACCTTGTATTACTTGATGTGATGCTTCCTGATGAAAGCGGTTATGACATCATTAAGAAGTTGAGACTGAATTCTGCAACTAAGAGACTGCCTGTTATTATGGTAACAGCAAAGTCTACAGAGCTTGATATGATAAAGGGACTTGAGGATGGTGCTGACGATTATATTAAGAAGCCGTTTTCTGTAATGGAGCTTATTACCAGAGTTAAAACACTTCTTAGAAGAACAGAAACAGATGAGGCAGGCGTGCTTGATGTAGGAGAGATTGAACTGAATCATGAAAGGCATGCGGTTACGGTCTCAGGAAAGCAGGTTGAACTTACATTTAAAGAATATGAATTGTTAAGATATCTTATGGCTAACAAAAATATAGTGCTTTCAAGAGATTCTATTGTACTTAAGGTATGGGGAACAGAATTTGAAGGCGAGTCAAGAACTGTGGATATGCATATTAAGACTTTAAGACAGAAGTTAGGTGATGCAGGCTCGCGCATAAGAACCGTCCGTAATGTAGGATATGTTATTGAGTAGCCTGATATAATTAACAGACAGAACAGGGTGAATATATGAAGCAGAAGATTAATTTAAGGCTTATTGGAATAGCAGTTATAGCAGTTCTTGCTACAGCTATCGGAATAACTTTTATATATTATGGGCTGTTTAAGAAACAGGTCCAGGCCGGACTGAGAACTAATGCTGAAGTACTCATGGAAACCGGGGTTTTTGAAAAGTCGTCGCAATATGAAGATGTAAAGCTTCCAATTAATAATCTCAGGGTTACATGGATAGATTCAGATGGTGTAGTACTTTTTGATAATGATAATGATATTAATGTAATGCCTAATCACAAAGACAGACCTGAGGTGCAGGATGCATTTTATACCGGACATGGACAGTGCGTAAGAAATTCTGACACGATGGATATGAATACCTTTTATTATGCTTTAAAACAGAGGGATGGGACTGTTATAAGAGTATCCTGTGATGCAAGCAGTATGCTAAGTGTGTTTGGCAATGTGTTTCCGGCAGTAACAGGAATACTTGCAGTAATTATAGTAGTGTGTATCGTTCTTTCACAATTACTTACAAGGACACTTATTGAGCCTATCGAGAGAATGGCTAAGAATATAGATTCCGTACAGGAGAAGCCTGTATATAAAGAAATAGCACCTTTTGCAGAGAAAATCAGGACACAGCATGAGAATATTCTTGCTGCTGCAAGAAGCAGACAGGATTTTACTGCAAATGTATCACATGAACTAAAGACTCCTCTTACCGCAATTTCAGGCTATGCCGAGCTTATTGAGAATGAGATGGTAAACCATGAACAGGGGATACATTTTGCACATGAGATTAAGCGTAATTCAGAAAGATTATTATCATTAATTAATGATATTATAAGGCTTTCAGAATTAGACCACAGCGAAATGCCAAGGCAGTATGAGAATTTTGATTTGTATGAGTTTGTTAAGGATTGTGCAGAGTCTCTGCAGGTTAATGCGCAGAAACAGGGAATACGTTTTTCATATAGAGGTTCAGCATGCATGATTCGTGGTAATAAGGATATGATAAGGGAGCTTATTGATAATCTTGTACAGAATGCAATAAGATATAATAAAGAAGGCGGACATGTGGAAGTGTTTGCAGGAATGGTAGATGGCAAGCCAAGGTTAGAAGTGACTGATGATGGAATAGGAATTCCTAAGGATCAGCAGGACAGAGTATTTGAAAGATTTTACAGAGTTGATAAGAGCCGTTCAAAGGAAACTGGTGGAACAGGGCTTGGCCTTGCTATTGTAAAGCATATTGTAGAACTTCATGATGCAAGAATATATTTAGAAAGTGAAGTTGACAAGGGGACACAGATACGCATCGAATTCTAGAATGATTAAGAGTGGAAGTTTTTATGTCTTTCACTCTTTTTTCTTTTTATAACAGAGTGATTGTGTTATATTATATAAAAAGAGAAAAACAGATATAATCTGCAAAAACAAGGAATATAATATATATTGAGTATTAACTGTTACAGGTGGCGGACACTCTCAAATTATAATATACAATTAGGTAAAAATATGTTATATTTAAACATATGCAGGTTAAACTTGTTTAATGAGGTGAATGAATTGCTTAATGAGAATAAAATCAAAATGATGACCAAGATGGCAATATATGAAAAGAATGAAGGAAAAAGCATGTTGAAAACTTCCAAGTATTTTAAGGGTGATTACATCGCTTTTGGAGTATTAAAGACAGTGATTGCCACTACATTTGCAGGAGTAATTCTTCTGGCGATGTATTTCCTGTGTAACGCAGAAGGAATGATAAGAGATATCAATAATCTGGATTATATAGGACTTGCCAAGAAATTTGCATTGTATTATGTGCTTATGCTTATTGTATTCTGTGCAATTGCCGGGTTTGTATATTATTTCAGGTATGAGAATACCAGAAAAGGTATTAAGAGGTATTTTTCAAGGCTTAATAAGCTGGAAAGATTCTATACAGGGCAGAAGAAGAAATAATTATTTGGAGGCATAGATGGCGTTTTTATTGGAATTAAAGGAAAGTTTTAAGAAATTTTACAACAGATATAATACATATATAGTACCAGCATCAAAGTTTATTATTGCATTGATATGTTTTATTATGATTAATACAAGTATTGGTTACATGGACAAGTTGAAGAATCCGGTGTTTGCACTGTTACTTTCTGTTATATGTGCATTTCTTCCAGGTGGGTTTACACTGATAGTTCTTTCAGCGTTTATTCTTATACAGTTGTATGTAATAGCTCCAGAATTTGCATTGCTGGTATTGTGTATAATGCTTCTGATGTATCTTCTGTATTTCAGATTTGCACCTAAAACAGCTTATATACTTATTATCACAGCCATGTTCTGCTGGGTGAAGATACCATTTGCACTTCCAGTAGCGGTTGGTCTGTGCTCGTCAGTGGCGGCAGTTATTCCGGTGAGCTTTGGCATAATTATGTACTATATAATCAGAACTGCAAGTGATTATGAGGCTGCTATTTCTGATGATTCTTTGTCGGAGAGTATGAAACAGATATCTTTTCTTATAGAAAGCCTTTTAAAGAACAGACAGATGCTGGTGCTTATTATAGCAGTTGCAGTTACTATTATTGTTGTATACATTATCAGAAGACAGAAAATCGATCATTCATGGAAAATAGCTATTATTGTGGGCAGTATAATACAGTTCCTTATTCTTGTTGTTGGACAGATAGCTTTGAAATCAGATTTTAATATTGCTCTTATAATTACTGGAGTTATACTTGGGGTTGCAGCTGCATATATCTGCAATATTGTTTTCTTTGCACTTGATTATAAGAGAACAGAGTATGTACAGTATGAGGATGATGAATATTATTATTATGTAAAGGCTGTACCAAAGATTAACGTTGCAAATGCTGATGTAAGAATTAAGCATATTAATGCTAAAAAGACGAAGAAGACATCTGATATAAGACAGATGAGAGCAGGAGATACAGTTAAAGATAATGGATATGCAGTATCTAACGAGGAAGAAGATGATATTTTATTCTATGATGATGATAAGTAATTATCAGAATACATTTTGCTAGTTTTATGTAGGATTATAAGAAGAACGGAGGCGATAATACAGTGAATAATTTCATAAGGGATTATCTTGTTAAATTATATATTCCGCGTATAACATGGACAGATATTATTGAGATTGTGATTATTGCTTTTGTTATATATAATGTCATGGTATGGATTAAGAATACCAAGGCATGGGTATTGCTTAAGGGAATTATTATTGTTGTTATATTTGCACTGATTGCATATATTCTTAATCTTAAGACTATTCTGTGGATTGCAGGTAAGACAATCAGTGTTGGTATTATTGCACTTGTTATCATATTCCAGCCGGAGCTAAGAAGAGCATTAGAGCAGCTTGGACGAAAGAAGATTCTGTTTGGACTTTTCAGGTTTAATGACGGAAGAGAAAAGGGTGAAAGATTTAGCAGTAAGACAGCTGAAGAGATAGTAAGGGCATGCTTTGATATGGGAGCTGCTTATACAGGAGCACTTATAGTTATTGAACAGGATATGGTTCTGGAAGAATATGAGAAAACAGGAATTGCTGTTGATGGCCTGGTTACAAGCCAGCTGCTTATCAATATATTTGAGCATAATACGCCGCTTCACGATGGTGCTGTTATTATAAGGGGAGACAGGATTGTTGCTGCAACATGTTATCTTCCTCTTTCAGATAATAGCAATCTTAATAAGGCTCTTGGTACAAGGCACAGAGCAGGCGTTGGTATCAGTGAAGTGACAGATAGTATGACTATTATAGTATCTGAAGAAACCGGTAGGGTTTCAGTGGCTGTTGGTGGAGAACTTATTCATGATATTGATGCGGATTCTCTTAGAAACAAGCTGGAATATCTTCGCAGAAGAACTATTGATGTGAAGTCGTTCAAGATATGGAGAGGAAGGTTAAAGCATGAAGGAAAAGATGTTTAAGAACCTGAGCCTTAAGATTCTGTCGGCTATATTTGCAGTCGTTTTGTGGACGGTTATAGTTAATGTATATGACCCAACCACGAGTTATACATTCAGTAATGTGACAGTACAGCTTATTAATACCGAGAGTCTGACTGATAAGAATTACAGTTATGAGATTGTAGAGGGTGGCAAGATATCAGTATATGTAAGCGGTCCAAAGAGTATTGTTACTAATATCAAAGCAAGTGATATTGTTGCAACTGCGGATCTTAGTAAGATAAGCGCATTTGCTGATTATGTTGATATTCATGTATCAGTTGTTAAAGATGGACAGGTTCTTAATAATGTTGAAGCTACACCTAAAACATCTGCTGTAAAATTAAGCATAGAAAACAGAGATACTAAGACTGTAAATGTCGTTTCAGACATTACCGGTTCAGCGGCAGATGGCTATGCAGTGGTAAGAAGAGTGCTTAATCCAACATCTGTTAAGGTTACAGGACCTTCGTCTGTTATCGATAATATAGACTATGCAGGGATATCTTTTGATGTGACAGGAGCGACTGCAGATGTGACGGGAACAGCAGATATTCATTTGTATGATTCTGATAATAATGAAATTAATGATTCTTCTGTTGAACTTACACAGACAAGTGTGGGCTATATTGCACAGGTTGTAAGGACTAAGACTGTAAGTATAGAAGTTAAGACGTCAGGAAAGCCGGCAGACGGATACAGAGTTTCAGGAGTGACGCTTAATCGTGATAGTGTTGTTGTATATGGTGATACCAATATGCTTAACAGCCTTGATAAGATTGTTATTCCGGCAAGTAATATTAATGTAGATGGTTTGACTGAAAATAAAGTGTACAAGTTTGGCCTTACGGATTACATAGATAAATCGCTTACAATTCTTGATAATGCAAGAATTGAGGTTACAGTAAGAATTGAGAGTACAGGTAATAAGACAATAACACTTAATACATCAGATATTAAGGTTAGTGGACTTGAAACCGGAATGAGTTACAGCTTCGAGGATAGAACATTTTCAATAGATGTTGAAGGCTCAGAGGCTGCAATTGCTGCATTAGATGCATCTGCTATAACGATGACAGCAGATTTGTCTACATATACTACATCAGGAATACAAAGCATTACATTGTCGGTTAAACTTCCGGATGGAGTTACATTAAAGAAAGCAGCATCTGTTAATGTATTGTTTGATAATATACAGGAGACAGAAACTAATCAGTCGACTCAGGAAACAACATCAGTGACGACTAGAAATTGAGAGGTGATTCATATGGTAAGTGAGAAGATACTAGTTGGAAGTGCATTGGGAATACATCTTCGACCAGCAGGAGCAATGTGTGACACTGCTGTCAAATTTGATTCACATATAACATTTACATTTGGGAATAAGACTGTTAATGCAAAGAGTGTTATATCAATTCTTGCATCAGGCGTCGGCTGTGGCGATGAGATTACGCTTATGGCTGAAGGACCAGATGAAGAAGAGGCATTGAAAGCAGTTTCTGAGAGCTTTAGAAAAGCTTTACAGGACTAATATATAAAGAAAAGAGGTAAAGGGTATGGGTTATATGGATACTTACAAAGCGTGGTGTGAGAATGAATATTTTGATGAAGCCACACGCGCAGAACTCAAATCAATCGCAGGAGATGAGAAAGAGATTGAAGACAGATTCTACAAGGATCTTGAGTTCGGAACAGGAGGACTTAGAGGTGTTATCGGCAATGGTACTAACAGAATGAATGTGTACATTGTAAGAAAAGCAACACAGGGTCTTGCTAACTTTATTATCAAAGAGGGAACACAGGATAAGGGTGTTGCAATTTCTCATGATAACAGAAGAATGTCAAGAGAATTTGCACAGGAAGCGGCTCTTTGTCTTGCTGCTAATGGTATTAAGGTGTATATTTTCCCATCATTAAGACCAACTCCAGAACTTTCTTTTGCTGTAAGAGAACTTCACTGCACAGCAGGTATAATGGTTACAGCAAGCCATAATCCACCAGAATACAATGGATATAAGGTATACTGGGATGACGGATGCCAGATAACAGCACCTAAGGATACACAGATTATCAACGAAGTTAAGGCCGTTACAGACTTTAATGATGTTAAGACTATTGATGAAGAAGAGGCAAGAGTAAGAGGTCTTTATAATATTATCGGATATGATATGGATGATGCATTTATTGCAGCATTAAAGAAGCAGAGCCTTAACGGAGATATTATTAAGCAGGTTGCTGATGATATTAAGATTGTATACTCTCCATTCAATGGTACAGGTAATGTTCCTGTAAGAAGAATTTTAAGAGAGTTAGGTTTCAAGAATGTATATGTTGTTCCAGAACAGGAGAAACCAGATCCTGACTTTACAACACTTGAGTACCCTAATCCGGAAGATCCTAAGGCATTCACATATGCATTAAGACTTGCTAAGGAAGTTAATGCGGATATTATTCTTGCAACTGATCCTGATGCAGACAGACTTGGTGTATATTCTAAGGATACTAAGTCAGGTGAGTACAAGTCATTCACAGGTAATATGTCTGGTATGCTTATTGCTGAATACCTTCTTTCACAGAGAAAGGAGAAGGGACTTCTTCATGAGAACGGTGCATTTGTAAAGACAATTGTATCTACTAACCTGGCTGACCTTATTGCCAAGGAATATAACTTAAAGCTTATTGAAGTTCTTACAGGATTCAAGTATATTGGTGAGCAGATTAAGTTCTTTGAACAGAATAATACATACGAATATGAATTCGGTTTTGAAGAGAGTTACGGTTGCTTAGTTGGAACTCATGCAAGAGATAAGGATGCCATCGTAGCTGTTATGGCATTATGTGAAGCAGCAGCTTACTATAAGTCTAAGGGCATTACTTTATGGGATCAGATGATTAACATCTTTGATAAGTATGGTTACTTCAAGGAAGGACAGAAGGCTGTAACTATGAAGGGTGCGGAAGGTGCTGTTCAGATCGCTAAGATGATGGATGATTTAAGAAATAATCCACCTAAGAAGTTCGGAGCGTGGGATGTTGTAGAGTTCAGGGATTATAAGAAAGATGAGTGTACAGTAATTGCTACAGGAGAGAAGAAACCAACAGGTCTTCCAGAGTCTAATGTACTTTACTTCGAGCTTAATGACCATGCATGGTGCTGTGCAAGACCTTCAGGAACAGAGCCTAAGATTAAGTTCTATATGGGTGTTAAGGGTACAGGTCTTGAAGATGCTGATAAGAAGTTAGAAGAACTTACTGATGCAGTTTCTGAAATTGTCGGTTTATAATCAGTTCAAATTTAATTAACAACTAAAACACAATATGAACACATTTCGTTGTTATATTACATGTATTGACAGTGAGATGTGTTCATTTGTTATGTATGGAATCTTCACTGTGATAATACAATGGTAAAAGGAGAGAATGATTATGTATAATGACAATAATGAGAATGATTCACAGTACCGTTACAGTGGCAGTGATATACCATATAACAATACTAATAATAACAGTACAGCCAATAATAACACAGCATTTTCAAGTGCACCTTATGATGCTAAGAAGCACAAGAAACACAAAGGCGGATTTGCAAAGAAAGCAGCATGCTTTGTTCTTTCTGCGGTACTTTTTGGCGCAATAGCCGGTTCGGTTATGGTTGGTGTTAATTATGCAGGTGGTAAGATTGTTGGCAGTAATAAGTCTAATGCGACAGGTGTTAATATATCAACAGTAAGCAATAATATTTCTAATGTTGCTAAGACAGATTCTGCAATTACAGAAGATACTGATCTTTCATCATCATCGAAGATGGATGTAGAGGCAGTTGCTACAGCAGCCCTTCCTGCAATGGTTCAGCTCAATGGTACAACAACAGTTAAAAGTTCAAGTTATTTTGGATATGGACAGAGCTATGAAGCAACATCAAGTGGTACAGGTATTATTGTAGGTAAGAGTGATACTGAATTACTTATTGTAACTAATGCCCATGTTGTTGATAATATTGATAATCTTAAATGTGTATTCTCTGATGGCACAAGCGCAAGCTGTTCAGTTAAGGGTTCTAAGTCAGATCAGGATATTGCAGTAGCTGCAGTATCATTAAGTGATATTTCATCTGATACAGCGTCTAATATTGCAATTGCAGAACTTGAAGATTCATCAGATATTAAAGTTGGACAGCAGGTTGTTGCCATTGGTAATGCATTAGGTGAAGGACAGTCAGTTACAACTGGCATAATTAGTGCAAAGGACCGTTCAATTACAGTCAACAATGTAACATTTACAGGACTTCTTATGACAGATGCAGCGATTAACTCTGGTAACAGTGGTGGAGCGCTTCTTAATTCAGAAGGAAAGGTTATCGCTATTAACTTTGCAAAAACAAGCAGTGATGGTGTAGAAGGTATGGCTTATTCAATTCCTGTCTCTAATGTTAAGGATATTATCGATTCATTAATGACTAAGCAGACAAGAAACAAGGTTTCATCAGATAAGGCAGCATACCTTGGAATTGCAGCAGTAGATATTACAAGTAATTATGCATCATATTATGGATATCCTGTAGGTATTCTTATAAGAACTGTAGCCGATGATTCAGCAGCAGACAAGGCAGGATTAGAGACATATGACATAATTGTCGGATTTGATGACCAGACAGTTACTACTATGTCAGGACTTACTAACATGCTTCAGTATTATGAGGCAGGTGAAAAAGTAACTATAGATTATTATCATATGGAAGGAAGCGAGTATGTTCTTAAGAGCACGGAGGTAACGCTTGGTTCTAAGAAGGCATCTTAAGGATATATTCCAAGTAGATATTTATGGATAATACCAATGAGAATATGACAGAAGATAAGAATATTAATAAGAATAACAATGGGAATTCCGATGATTATGAGAAGATATGTTTTGTGTGCAGAAGACCAGAATCAAGAGCTGGTAAGATGATTGTTATGCCTAACAACATATACATCTGTCAGGATTGTATGCAAAGAACATTCGATTCAATTAACAGCAGCGGGATGAATTATGAAGATATGATGAAGATGTCAAACATGCCTGGAATGGGCATGTTTGGCAATTTTGGCGTTATGGATTCAGACCCGGTTCCAGAAAAGCAGAAGCTTAAGAAAAAGAAAGAGGATAAGAAGGAGTTACCAGCGCTTGACGTTTCTAAGCTGCCTGCACCACATGAGATTAAGAGAAAGTTAGATGAGTATGTTATAGGTCAGGATTATGCCAAGAAGGTAATGTCGGTGGCTGTATATAATCATTATAAAAGAGTTTCAGCAGATGCTAAGATTCTGGGTGACGTTGAGATTGAGAAGTCTAATATGCTTATGATTGGACCTACAGGAAGCGGTAAGACATATCTTGTTAAGACGCTTGCAAGAATATTACAGGTGCCACTTGCTATTACAGATGCAACAACACTTACAGAGGCAGGATATATCGGAGATGATATAGAGTCAGTTGTTTCTAAGCTTTTACTGGTAGCAGACAATGATGTAGAAAAAGCTGAACATGGAATTATATTTATTGATGAGATAGACAAGATTGCCAAGAAGAAAGAGACCAGAAGCAGAGATGTAAGTGGTGAGTCTGTACAGCAGGGAATGTTAAAGCTGTTAGAAGGCAGTGAGATAGAAGTTCCTGTTGGTGCGACAAGTAAGAATGCAATGGTTCCACAGGTGACTGTTAACACGAAGGATATTCTGTTTATATGTGGTGGTGCATTTCCGGATCTTGAGGATATTATCAAGACAAGGCTTAATAAGTCATCCTCAATGGGATTTAATGCTGACCTTAAAGATAAATATGATGATGAGAAGAACATCATGTCTTATGTGACGGTTGATGATCTTAGAGAATACGGAATGATTCCTGAGTTTTTAGGAAGACTGCCTATCATATATTCACTTGACAGACTGGATGAGGATATGCTTGTCAATATTCTGAAAGAGCCTAAGAATGCAATTCTCAAGCAGTATCAGAAGCTGTTAGAGCTTGATGAGGTGAAGCTTGAGTTTACAGATGATGCATTAAGAAGCATAGCAAGAAAGGCAATGGAAAAAGATACAGGTGCAAGAGCACTCCGCTCTATTATTGAGGATTTTATGCTTGATATAATGTATGAGATACCGAAAGACAGCAATATAGGTTCAGTTACAATAACAGAAGATGTTGTTGAAAAGAAAGGTGCTCCGGTAATAACTATGAGAGCATAATAGTTATAGCAGAATAATACAATACATTTCTGAATACATATAGCATGTACAGTGATTGCTTTATGTTAAGGAGATGTTATGGCATGTGATTTTGATATAACCAAAGAGAATATATATGATTACATAATAGAAGATACCCCAGGGGCTGATGAAGCTATTAAGGCATTGTCAGGGATATGTTCGCAGAGAGCTGATTCGCAATGGATTATAGCTCATGGAGAACTGCCTGATAACCGCCAGCTTAATATAAGCTCTCTGGGGTATTTTACTATTCCAAAGTTATATGGACTCATGGAAGGCGATGCGGATATAAGTGCACTTGATGAAATAGGTGCTTTACGGGTACTTGGACAGGATAATCTGCAGGCAGACGGGAGTAATGTTCTCATAGGGTATGTGGATACCGGAATAGATTATCTTAATGATGTTTTCAAGGACAGACTTGGAAATACAAGAATTCAAGCTATATGGGATCAGACAGATAGAACAGAGACTGATGTTGCAAATATGTATGCACATTTTGGCAGAGTATATGAAAAGGATGAAATAGACAGGGCAATAGAGGCTGACAATAACGGAGAAAATCCATACTCTTATGTTGCACAAAGAGACACGTCAGGACATGGAACGCTGCTGGCTTCAATATCAGCAGGTTCATATACAGACGGATATGTTGGCGTTGCACCAGGAGCAGAACTTTTAGTGGTTAAATTAAAACAAAGTAAACAGTATCTGAGAGATTTTTTTCTGATAAAGGATGACGTTCCAGCTTTTGAGGAAAGTGATATTATGCTGGCTTTAAGATTTCTTGAAGATTACGCTATACGTCTTGGAAAACCATTGATAATAATATTTGGTCTGGGAAGTGCTAATGGTTCAAGAACAGGCGCATCTCCTCTGGCAGAAATGATGGAGAATCTTACTAAAAAACCCAATATATCAGTTATAACATGTATGGGCAATGAAGCTAATAATAAATGTCATTATAAAGGGGCAGTAATGTCAGCCCTGGTACCTGATGTTATGGAAATTAATGTTGATGGAACAGGAAAGGGTTTTACGATGGAAATATGGGCGGATAGTCTTGATATATTATCCGTGTCGATTGAATCACCGTCAGGGGAATATGTTCCAAGAATACCTGCAAGAATGGGTGCAAGTATGGAGTATACATTTCTTTATGAGGGAAGTACGGTTACGGTAGATTATCAGATAACTGAAAATGTGGCTGGAATGGAGGTTATATTCGTAAGACTTAAGACACCAGTTGAGGGCACATGGAAATTCTATATATATAGTCTCACTAATATAAAAGGAAGTTATAATGCATGGCTTCCATTAAAGCAGTTTTCCGGACAGGATATATATTTTTTAAAATCCGACCCGGATACAACACTTACAGTTCCAGCGGCAGCTGATGGTGTTATAAGTGTAGGAGCATATAATCATTATACAGGGGCTGCTTATTATGAAAGTGGGCGTGGATATAGCGCTGACGGAAGGATTAAACCTGATTTTGTTGCACCGGGCGCGGGGGTATATGGAATTGCTCCATCTGGAGGCGTTAAGGTTACTGGAACAAGCTATGCAGCGGCTTATGCCGGGGGCTGTGTTGCACTTTTATATTCATATCAGGTAAATGTAAAGAATAGGCAGATGATTAATCATAACGATATTAAAGCACAGCTTATAAGAGGTGCAGTACGCTCAGAATATATGGTATATCCTAACCCTGTAACTGGTTATGGAAAACTGAATATATATACAACATTTAACATGATGAGAATATCTTAGGTTGAAATCACTGGTGTTATATGCTAAATTGTTCATACATGACGAAAAGAGGAGATAGAGAAGTATGAAATATAAGGCATTGGCACTGGATTTGGACGGAACATTAACTAATAGAGAGAAGAAAGTGCCAGCAGGTAATAAAGAAGCGATTGCGAAAGCTATAGATGCAGGTGTTAAGGTTATTCTTGCATCAGGAAGACCGCTTTTTGGAATAACACCAATAGCCAGAGAGCTTGAGCTTGACAAAAAAGGTGGTTATATACTGGCATATAATGGCGGCTGTATAGTTGACTGCAAGACAGGGAAGCAGATGTCTGCGACAATAATGCCACAGGATTGTATAGCAGATATATGCAGTCTTGCAAGAGCCAACGGCGTGTATGCTTTGACATATGCTGATACGCAGATAGCTGCTGAGAGTGATTCTGATGAATATGTAAAGAAAGAAGCAATATGCAACAGCACTACAATCAAGAAAGTAGATGATTTGTGCAAATTTGTGGATTATCCTGTAGAGAAATTTCTGGTTGTAGGAGAGCATGAAAAGCTTATTCCGGTACAGAAAGCCATGTTAGATAAGCATGAGGGAGTAATCAATGCATTTTTTTCAGAGAGCTATTTCTTAGAGGTAGTACCTGCAGGAGTTGCAAAGGATGCATCTTTGGATAAGCTGCTCACAATGCTTGATATAACAAGTGAGGAACTCGTTGCATGCGGCGATGGAATGAATGATATTCCAATGTTAAAGTATGCAGGTCTTGCAGCGGTTATGGAGAATGCATATCCTGAAGTTAAGAAATATGCAGATGTCAATGCACCATCTAACGATGACTGTGGTGTGGCATATGTTATAGATAATTATATATTATAATAATGGATTATAAAAAATATACCCCCGGTGGTTTTATTGACTGCCGGGGGTATGTTTTATTGATTAATTAGAATTGTTGTTAAGACTGTCAACATATTCATCTACATCGAATATATCACCGTTCTGAATCTTACTCATAAGCTGGATAGCTGTATTAATACTATCTGCGTAAGGATATACAACAGAAGCACCTCTAAGGCCAGTTATCTCGAGATAAGCAGGACCCTGTCCAGCAGGTGGCTGTGTTGTTCCTTCAATACTGTATGTCTGGATGTTCCATGCTGTACTGTCGCTTAACTGAAGCTTAACAAGATCAGATATTGTACTTGTTGGAATATTAGTAAGGAACATATCACTAACAGCATCAAGTACGGCTGAATACTTGGTAAGTATTGCAGGTGAAGTAGCTTTCTGTAAGATACCTTTGATAGCGGCTGTCTGGTTACGTCCACGCTGGAAGTCTCCGGCAGCAAATGCATGTCTTTCTCTTGAGAATGCAACTGCCATCTCGCCATTACATTCATTAGGTCCTTTGACGAAATGATATGGAATAGGAGAAGCTTCATCACCACAAGTGAATTCTATTTCTGAGTCAATTGTGATTCCACCAAGTGCATCTACTACAGCGACGCATCCGGAGAAGTTGATTTTTACATAATAATCAATATCAATGCCATACAGATTCTGGAGAGTATCCATAGAAGCTTCTACACCATAGTTTCCAGCATGTGTAAGTTTATCATAACCTTTTCTTCCATCTGGACCGGTAATCTTAATGTAAGAATCTCTTGGTGTTGTAACAAGGAGAATCTGCTTGGTCTCTGGATTAACAACGGCAAGAATATTAACATCACTAAGTGCGTTATTCTGAAGCTGGAAGTCACCACCATCATCACTTGAGATACCGGAAACATATATTATAAATGGTTCTTTCTTTACGTTAACGTTGGATTTCTGGACAGTAACAAGCTTCTTATATTCGTATTGCTTAATAATCTTAACCTTGGTATCAAAGTCTTCATACTGTGAGGCAACAACCTTAAGCATGGAATCATTCATAACAATTGCCTGAACCTCTGTATTATCATAAAAGGCAGTTACAAGGTCATCCCATGATTTGTATTCTGCAAGTTCTAGGCTGCTCTTGTTAAGCTCTGATTTAACAGAATCAAATGCTGTCTTGACATTAGCGTTGCTTGCAGTTGAATTATAAGCAAACTTGTAATTGGCAAGATCATTTAAAGAGGAAGCCTTGTCATCTGCCAGTACAATTACATCAACGATGTCAGTGTTAATCTCAGGAAGATTAAGTTTATTAAGGACAGAATCAAGCTTAGATGATACAAGGTATATGAAAATAATCACTCCTGACATAAGTACTGCAAGAATCTTACCTATAATATGTGCCTTCGTAAACTGTGATGTGAAATCATACAGGAATATCAGCAGTAAAAATGCGTTGACCGCAATTAAATACTTCAATGGAAGAATATCTAACTTAAATATATTAAATAAAAGTAATCCCGATACAATAAGCTGTATCAGAACTAATATAAGACCAATAAGTGTACCCCAGCCACGCCTTTTTCTTTTTCGTTCTTTCTTAGAAAGCTCTTCTTTATTCTTAAATAAATATTTCATATCGTCTTTACTTCTTGTAAAAAAATTAGACATAATTCACTCCTTAATTACACTAGGATAATAAAAAAATAACGAATACATTCTACCATGATTTTATCAAAAAGTAAAACTTAATTATCTTAAGCAAGAAAAACAACATACATTAGATGTAGGCTTATTTTAATTAATATTATTACAAATAACTTAAAGTTAATAGGTAAACGCTATAAAAAACTTGCGGAAATTAACCAGAACAGATATAATAACGCTAGAATTGATGTGCAGTAATGTACAATCTTAAATAATAATTTAAAGGAGTGTTTTAAGGTTATGGGGTATGTTGATGAAGTATTAGACATCGTGTCTAAGAAGAATGCAGATCAGCCTGAATTTTTACAGGCAGTAACAGAGGTTCTTGAGTCTTTAAGACCAGTTGTTGAGGCTAACGAGGAAGTTTACAGAAAGAACGCTATTCTTGAAAGAATTACAGAGCCAGATCGTCAGATCATGTTCAGAGTTCCTTGGGTAGATGATAAGGGACAGGTACAGGTAAACAGAGGTTTCCGTGTACAGTTCAATAACGCTATTGGACCATACAAGGGTGGTTTAAGATTACATCCTTCAGTAAACTTAGGCATCATCAAGTTCTTAGGTTTCGAACAGGTATTCAAGAACTCACTTACAACTCTTCCAATCGGTGGTGGTAAGGGTGGTTCTGATTTTGATCCTAAGGGCAAGTCAGACAGAGAAATCATGGCATTCTGCCAGAGCTTTATGACAGAACTTTGCAAGTATATCGGTGCTGATGTCGATGTTCCAGCTGGTGATATCGGAACAGGCGCAAGAGAAATCGGATTCATGTTCGGTCAGTATAAGAGAATCCGTGGAATGTTCGAAGGCGTACTTACAGGTAAGGGACTTACATACGGTGGATCACTTGCAAGAACAGAAGCTACAGGTTATGGTTTATTATACCTTACTAATGCTTTATGGAAAGATAATGGAATGTCACTTGAGGGCAAGACAGCAGCTGTATCTGGTTCAGGTAATGTTGCTATCTACGCTATCCAGAAGGCACAGCAGTTAGGTGTTAAGGTTGTTACATGCTCAGACTCAACAGGTTGGATTTATGATCCAGAAGGAATTGATGTTGCACTTCTTAAGGAAGTTAAGGAAGTTAAGAGAGCACGTCTTACAGAATATGCTGCTGCTAAGCCATCAGCTCAGTACTTTGCTAAGCAGAATGGTGAACATGGAGTATGGCAGTACAAGGTAGATCTTGCTCTTCCATGTGCTACACAGAATGAGTTAGACATCGAGGATGCTAAGATGCTTGTTGCTAACGGTGTTGTATCTGTAACAGAAGGTGCTAATATGCCTACAACATTAGAAGCTACTAAGTATCTCCAGGAGAATGGTGTTCTCTTCGTAGGTGGTAAGGCTGCTAACGCTGGTGGTGTTGCTACATCTGCTCTTGAGATGAGCCAGAACTCAGAGAGACTTTCATGGACATTCGAAGAAGTTGATGGAAAGCTTAAGGGAATCATGGAAACAATCTACGCTAACATTTCAGATGCTGCTAAGAGATATGATATGACAGTTGGTGGAAAGACAGACTATGTTGCTGGTGCTAATATCGCTGGTTTCGAGAAGGTTGTTGACGCTATGCTTGCTCAGGGAGTTTGCTAATTATAGGCTTTAATGTAATAATTGTCTTATAATATGATTTAATTGTAAGGTTCTGCAGACAATATGTCTGTAGAACCTTTTTTTACTTGGCAGATTGCGAAAAATGATTTATATTATATGATTGTAGAAGTATAAAAAATGGAGGTCTGTATGAGAAAGAATATAGCAAGAGTATTGCTGTACGCAGCATGTGGAGTACTTGTTGTTTTTTACATATTAGTATTATGGTGGGGAAAGAATCCTAAGGTTGGAACAGAATACCGAATGTACTATCTGACACATGAGCTTACAGACTGGCCAGGTTATGGTAATCTGAAATATACATTTGGAACGAAAGAGATATGTACAGAACATAAAGACCGTAATGGTAAAGAACAAAGCAATGTCTGCAGTCGTAAAGGTCAGGGCTGGCAGAAATCTAAGAGATACGAAGGAACGAAGAATACAGACAAAGATTCATATATATACTATATTCCGGAGGAATCAGCTGATAATATATATCTTGTATGTGATATTACAGAATATGATGCAACAGCCTCTGGTGATAAAGGAATTGAAGTATATGTGAATGATAAGCTGATTGGAAATATAGACAGCAATGGAACAACGAAGCTAAAGATAGGATATGTCAGTGAAGATGAGCTTCTTACAGTGAAGTTTCATGCTGACAATGCAGAATATACTCTTTACAGTATAAGCCTTGATAAAGGTCAGGCTGAAACTTAAATCCAAAGATGACAGAATATGTGTAAATGTATAGAAAGGTAGAATTATATGAAGAAATCGGGATTTAAATCATTATTAAAAAAGATCAGGCCATACGCAGTACCTGGTATAATAACAGGTCTGGTTATGATTGTAATACTTATACTTAAAGGTATATGGCCTTTTGGAAGCAGCAGAATAGATTATTTTGACAACATGCAGCAGGTAGCACCGCTTTATGCACATCTGTGGGATTTCATGCATGGTAAGGCATCAATATGGTTTGACTGGTATACAGGTCTTGGAACAAATGTGTCAATGAGTATATCAGCATTTTCAATGATTACACCGTTTAATCTTTTATTATATTTTGTTCCAAGAAGTTACATATTAGAGAGCATATCAATAATTACACTTGTTAAGATGATATTCATGTCAGTTGCAATGTATGCGCTTATTAATAAGAAATACAATAATCTTGTGTATGGATTAAAGGTTATGTTTTCATGCATGTATGCCTTTTGTGGTTATGTAATTCTCTATGGTTCATGCTTTACACCATGGATGGATATAGTTGTATTTTTCCCTATTCTTATAATGGCATACGACAGAATGCTTGAGACAGGAAAGAAAATGTTCTATATATGCATGATTGCGTTGTGCTTCATAATTAATTATTACTTAAGTGCAATGTCACTTATATACATATTCCTTATCTGTGGAATAAGAATGGTAGTTATGCAGGATAGAAAGCAGTGGAGGGAAACTGCATGGAATGTCGGTATAGGTACGATTGCAGGTATCGGACTTTCAGCATTCGTGCTTGTTCCTGTATTTGCACAGCTTTCTTCATCACAGAGAGGTGGTGCGTCTAAGGGGCTTTTATCACAGTATGCAGGCTGGATAACAAGTTCAATCGTTACAGATGGTGCAATGGCAGCACTGCAGCGCTGGATGATGCTTTATGGACTTGCATTCGTTATAGCAGTTATTATCATGGGAATGAAAATATATAAGTCAGACAGAAGACAGCTTATATATACTATAGCCATGCTTGTTGTTGCATTAGGTCCGGTGCTCATGGAGGCTACTAACCTTATGTGGCATTTTGGCTCATATAACGGATATACATTAAGAAACGGATATCTGATATCGTTCACGCTTATCTGTGTTGCTGCAGGAATGGCTGAGAAAATGTTTGCAGATATACCATTAAAGAGTGCGTTTTATCGCAGGCAGACAGCGGTAGTAGCGGTAATTGGTGCAGTATATGTTATGATTTATAACATATTACCAATAAACAATGAAATGCTTGCAATGGCATTTTTTATAATGATATTTGCAGTAATGTTTGCAGTGTATATGTTTATGCTCATAAGAAAGAAAGAATTTAACTGCAAATCAGTTATCCTTGTTATTGCACTTGAATTGTTTATCGGTGCATATGCTCTTATAGGACCTCCTAAGTTTTATACATATGAAGATTATCAGATTGGTGATTATGTGCAGTATGCCAATGATGCGGCAGACAGCCTTGATATAGAAGAGTCTGCTACAGACAGAATAGTAAATCCTGATATCAGTCTTAATGCCAATTATCCTCTTATATTGAGAAGAGGAGCATTATCAAGCTTTACAGCAGCTTTAGAGGACGATACACAAAGTTATGCCAAGAGATGGGGATATTCTAAGTATTTCCTGTGGCTGTTAGATTCAGGTGGAACAGTATTCAGTAATGCAGTGCTGCATGTTACACAGGCAGTTAATATCAATGAACTTGACAGTGCTTTATATACATTAGAGAAGAAGGAAGGCGATTACAGCCTTTACAACACTAATTATAACCTGCCATTTGGATTCTGTGTTGACAGCAGCTTCAGCAAGCTTGATATGACTAATGTTGACTGGATTACATACCATAACAGAATGTATAAAGCAATGACTGGCGATAAAGAAACATTTGTAACAAGAATATATCAACAGGCAGAGACTGCTGGCAATATTAAGTCCATGACTATTAATGTCGGAAGCAGAAGTGCTATATATATGAATATTGCAGATGTGAAGAAGCCTAATGCGGATGCTAATGCATCTAAGCTTGAGAGCAGCATACATGTATATGTGAATGGTGAGGCAGTTGTTGTACCTACACTTGGAGATGTTAATAATACAGCATATTTTACGGATTATAATAATAATCTTATTTATCTTGGCATATTTGAAGATGAAGATGTTCAGATTAAGATTGAATATGATAAGCCTAAATATATGAACCAGAGTAAGATGACTATCGGACTTCTTAATATGGAGAAGATGGATAAGCTCTGTGAGGATTTCGCAGATAAACAGACAGATGTTTCATATACTAATAATACGCTTACAGTTAAGATAAACAGTGATGGAACTAAGGATTATGCCCTGATACCGGTTATTAAGAGCGCTAACTGGACCGTGACACTTGATGGAAAGACAGTTAAGACTAAAGAGATAGCAGGGTTGTTTACAGGTGTACAGGTTCACGAAGGCGAGAATACATTAGTGTTTACATTTGTGCCAAAGGGCAGAAATGCAGGACTGCTTATTACACTTGTGACATTGTTAATAACTGTGTTATGCCTTGTGATTAATTATAAGAGAACTATAAATGTTCCTGTATGGGCTAAGTATTGTGCACAGTATATATATATTGGATTGTTTGCAATAGTTGTGGCTGCAATGTTTGTAGTACCTGTAATAAGTACAATCCCGGCAGCTATATATCATATAATCCGTATATTATTGAAATGAGGCATTAGATGAACAGATTAAAAAATAATGAGAATTGTAGGCTTCTGTTAAAGATATTGATTATATTTGCGATATCAAGACTGATTATGCTTATCATGGTTCCTGTGTATAATGGAATTATGGGGACACACAGATCATTTCTGTTTCTTATGAACGAGTGGGATGCAAAGAAATATGCCTATATAATCAATCATGGCTATACACACCCTACGGATATTGATCCTCAGGCTAACTGGGCGTTCTTCCCATTATATGTTATCGTGTGTGCAGCATTAAAGGCAGTGACAGGCGGGCTTATTAACACTTATGTTATTGGAATGATAGTATCTAATATATGCATAATTATTGCAGCATTCTTTGCTGTTAAAGGTCTTAAGAAGCAGACTTCTATTAAAGAAGAATATGCTATGATTATGCCAGTGCTTTTATTTATGGCACCTTACACCTTCTATTGCAGTTCTGTATATACGGAAGCGATGTTTATAATGTTCATTGTACTTTTTTTCTATTTCCTTTTTGAGAAGAAATACATGGCAGCAGGAATTATGGCAGCATGCTCAAGTGGAACAAGAATTGTAGGCTGTATACTTGTATTTGCACTGGTTGTACAGCTATATATTGACATGGAAGGAACTAAGATAAGCTTTGGCAGGGTTAAGACATTTGTAATGGATATGCTTAAAGCACCTAAGAAGATACTGTCAGTGCTTGTATGTCCGCTCGGTGCATTTGCATATATGGCATTTCTTAATTTCTTCTGTGGTGATGCATGGGCATATAAGAATGTCCAGATTGCATGGAGAGAGGATGAGTATTTCCCGATTATAGGCGTGTTGTGGAAGGCGTGTACAGGACAGATTGAGCCAAGATACACATATATGGGGTGGTTCTGTATTGCAATACTGATTCTTTATGGATATATGTTCTACAGAAAATATTATTCGATGGCAGTGTTCGGAATTATATCACTTCTTGTGCCGTTGACATCACATGTTATGAGTACATGCAGATTTACGGTGGGAACATATGTTGTATTTGTCGGTCTGTATGATATACTTTCAAGGTGTAATAAGGTTGCAAGATGGATTCTTATGGCAGTTCTGATTGCCTTAGAAATATATCTTTTGTTCTTATGGTACAATTCAGACTGCTGGCTTATGTAGTATAATGAATGCAATATAAGCATAAAAATATATAAACGGGCATAAGATATAACAATGCATTTTAATGCAGTATAAGGAAGGAAGAGACGAGGAATGTACGACGAGATTGTAGACAGGCTTAACAGGATAAGCCAGTTTGCACCATCTACCGGAGTAGAAAGGGGTAGACGGGTATTACGAAATTGTGGCAATCCAGAGAAAGATTTGAAGATAATACATGTTGCCGGAACGAATGGCAAAGGCTCTACGTGTGCATATATTGCACAGATTCTGCAGAGTAATGGTTACAAAACAGGACTTTTTACGTCGCCTCATCTTGTGGATATCAGAGAGCGTATTAAAATTAATGGACAGATGATATCCAAGAGTGATTTTGAGGAGGCATATAATGCTGTTGAGAACTGCAGAACGCAGGAACTTGCGTATTTTGATTATATGCTTGTTATGGCAATGTACTATTTTAAGAAACAGAACGTTGATTATGTAGTTATGGAAACTGGTCTTGGTGGAAGGCTTGATGCAACTAATGCCATTGAGAATCCGGTAATATCAGTAATAACAACGATTTCTCTTGAACATGCTGCAATTCTTGGTGATACTGTAGAGAAGATTGCAGCTGAGAAGGCTGGAATTATTAAGCTGGGAATTCCGGTTGTATGCAGTGGTGTTGTCAAAGAGGCAGCAAGGGTGATAAAGTCCCGTGCAGAAGAGATGGAAAGTGACTGTTGTGTAGTTGATGAGAATACATTTGAACTGGTACAAAATACATATGGTTATATTGATTTTTTAATTCATAATGAGTATTATAAGAATGATTGTTTCAGACTGGCTACGAATGCATTGTACCAGATGGAGAATGCAAGTATTGCATTGACAGCATGTGCCGTTCTTGCCAGTAAGGGAGAACTTATACTTAACGAGGAACTTGTTAGAAAAGCAGTTCTTGAAACATACTGGTCAGGAAGAATGGAACTGGTAAGGAATAATCTGTATGTTGATGGAGCACATAATCCACAGGGAATACAGAGCTTTATTGAATCAGTGAACAGTCTTTATGAAAACAATCCGGCAGAGGATGCAACATTGTTGTTCTCTGTTGTGAGTGATAAGAATTATGACCAGATGATTAAGATACTATGTGGTTGTAAGCATTTCAGAAAAGTCTATGTTACTATGGCAGGCGGACTGAGAAAGCTTTCAGCCAATATAATAAAGCAGGCATTTGAAGCATATACGACAGGAATTGATATTGTTGTATTCAAGAGTGTGGATGATGCTCTGAACAGATGGGATAACAGACTGATGTTTGCAACGGGCTCTTTATATTTAGTTGGTGATGTAGTCCGTGCATTGGAAAGAAAGGAAAATAATCATGATTAATTTTGATGAAGAAATACAGAAGTTCCAGCCAAGTCTTGAGGTTGAGGATGCAGAGGATGCTATATACAACAATGATGTTCCAGATATAACAGATTTGATAACACAGATACTTAATGGTAAGAATTCGGATAAGTAGTGAGGGGTGGACATATGAGATGTTTTAAATGTGGAAGCTTCCTTACAGATGGTGATACATGTCCACAATGTGGTGAATACGTAGGAATCTATAAGAAAACAGCAAGAGTATCAGATGCATATTATAATGCCGGTCTGTATAAGGCAAGAGTAAGAGATTTAACAGGTGCAGTTGAAAGCCTTAAGATAAGCCTTATGATTAACAAGTACAATACTAATGCAAGAAATCTTCTGGGTCTTGTGTATTGTGAGATGGGGGATGTTGTTGAGGCATTAAGCCAGTGGGTTGTAAGTAAGAATTTTACACCGGAGGGCAATATAGCAGGAACTTATATCAAGAAAATCCAGACTAACCAGAACAGATTTGAGATGGTTACAGGTACAATCAGAAAATATAACCTTTCACTCAATTATGCCAAGGAAGGTAATACTGATATGGCAATCATCCAGTTAAAGAAGGTAGTTGCCAACAATCCTCAGCTTATCAAAGCACATCTGCTGCTTGCACTTATATATATTAAGCAGGACGAGCTTTCTAGAGCCAGGAAGCTGCTCAATGCAGTGCTTGCAATAGATAAGAACAACACTCTTGCTCATATGTATATGGAAGAGATAGAGAAGAAAATTGCAGCAAAGAAGGCAGAGACATCAGGATCATTCCTCCCTAAAAGAAAAGAAAAGGAGATAGACAAGAAGCCGCTTAGTGGTAATGATGTTATTCTTCCTAAATCTTCATATAAAGAGCCAAGCAATGGTGCAATAACAATAATTAATGTTCTTGTTGGTGTTGTGATAGGTGCAGCACTTATATGGTTCCTGATTATTCCGGCAAAGAACAAAGGTCTTACACAGGATTATAAGAAGAATCTTCAGGAATACAGTGAGCAGTTATCTTCAAGTAATGTAGAACTTAATTCTATGCAGAAAGAACTTGAGGATGTGAAAGCACAGAAAGATGCACTTGAGCAGCAGCTCGGTGTTGTTAGTGGAACAGGTGGAAACAACAAGCTGTTAGTATCAGTAATAGAGGCGGCAAATGATTATATTGCCAATAAGCCTGATGAAGCTGCCAATAAGCTTGTTGATATAGATGTCAGTGCACTTCCGAGTGAGTCAGCCAAGACATTGTATAATACAATGGCTACAGCTACACTTCCGGCAGCAGCACAGAATTTCTATGACACAGGAATGACAGAGTATTATAAGTCCAACTATGAAGTTGCGGCAGAGAATCTTGTCAAAGCATACAAATGTAATAACAGCGTGGATTCAGCTTACTATGCGGCAAAGTCATATGTAGCCCTTGCAAAGACTGATGATGCTAAGAAATACTATCAGTATATTGTGGATGATTATTCGACAAGCGGATATTACAAAGAAGCCAGCGATTATGTTAATTCACATTGATGAGGTACTAAAAGATAAGCCCCCGGCAAAGATAATTCTTTGCCGGGGGCTTTGTTGCAGAATTAGTGAAGTGTAAAAGTAGAGAGGAAAGAGGAGATTATTATGTCAGAACAGGTTAATACAGCTGATGGGCAGGATGAAATCCAGCATATGGATTATATATACATGGTTAATGATAACAAGCTTATAATACGTATGAATGCAGAACTTGACCATCATCTGGCAGAAGAAATGCGTCAGGTTATAGATGATGTAATAGATAAGAGAGGCGTAACTCATATAGTATTTGATTTTACTAAAGTGGATTTCATGGACAGTGCAGGAATAGGACTTATTATGGGGCGTTACAAGAAGGTTATGGATAAAGGTGATATAACAATCGTGGGAGTCCGTGAAAGTGTTAAGAGAATACTTCTTATATCAGGACTTCATAAGATAGTTAACATATATGAACTTAAAGGACAGGAGGCATAATTATGATAGAGAATAACAATGTTGAATTATTATTTGAAGCCAGGTCGGAAAATGAAGCATTTGCAAGGGTTGTTGCAGCAGCCTTTGTTACATATTTAGATCCAACAATCGAAGAATTACAGGACATAAAGACAGCGGTTTCCGAGGCAGTAACTAACGCAATAGTCCACGGCTATGACAATGGTCCGGGAAAGGTGAGAATGAGACTTAAAGGCATACAGAATCAGGTAATAATAGAAGTACATGATGATGGTCTTGGCATAGAGAATGTGGCAAAAGCAATGGAACCATTGTATACAACCAAACCGGAACAGGAACGCTCAGGAATGGGATTTTCGTTCATGGAGGCATTTATGGACGATTTAAGGGTGGCGTCAGCACCAGGCAAAGGAACAACAGTGCTTATGAGAAAGAAAATAGGGGAGTAATTGATAGGATGTGATGCTATGGATCAGACTAAGGATTGTACCAGGGAATTGATCGCTAAAGCACACAATAATGACAAAGAAGCCAGAGAGAAGTTGGTAACAGATAATCTGGGGCTTATATGGAACATAATTAAAAGATTTAAGGGGAGAGGAACAGAACAGGAGGATCTGTTTCAGATAGGCTGTATAGGGCTTATAAAGGCAATTGATAATTTCAATCTGGATATGGATGTTGCATTTTCAACATATGCAGTTCCCATGATAACAGGTGAGATAAGAAGATTCCTGCGTGATGACGGAATGGTAAAGGTCAGCCGTTCCATAAAAGAAAATGCGGTAAAAAGCATGAGAATGGCGGGACAGCTCCGTGATACATTGGGCTGTGAGCCGACAGTAGAACAGATAGCAGCTGCCTGTGAGCTGTCAGTTGAAGATATAACACTGTCAATGTCAGCTTCCATGGAGGTCGAATCAATATATAAGACAATCTATCAGGGGGATGGAAGCGAAGTAATGCTTATGGACAAGTTAGAAGATAAGGCAGACATTGGGGAAACCGCATCAAGAAAAGTTGCGCTTGCACAGCTTATGGAAACACTTTCACAGCGTGAAAAAGAACTTATCAGGATGCGTTATTATGATGATTACACACAGATGCAGGTTGCTAAGGAGTTTGGAATATCGCAGGTGCAGGTGTCGCGGATGGAGAAGAAGATTTTAAGTGGCATGCGCAAGCGGCTGTTTGCATGAAGGATTCATTCATATATTAAAGACACAGCGGCATAGTGTTTATGCTGAATGAACACAGTGCTGGGACAGTTTTGTGCATGTCTGGAGTGCGATGGGCGAGGGCAGGCTGTTAAATAAATGAAGCCTTATGAATAAATTTTTGGGCATGTACAATACTAATACTAGCAACGGAGGGTTTGTTATGTCAGAGAAGATTTATTTGAAGATTGACCAGCAGAGGTGTGTTAAGAAGCCTAGGGTCACTATTGGGGATGTGATGACTGTTTATTGCAGTGATAAGGATATGATTGAAAAAATCGGACATATAACACTTGTGGAGTTTACGCTGGGCAAGTATGACAGGAAGGTGTTTGATGCACTTGATGTTGTGGGCATTATTCAGAAGGAGTATCCGGATGCAGATATTGAATGTCTTGGGGAATGTGATTTCGTTGTTGAGTACAAGAAGCCTGAAAAGGAAGGCACAGTGCATTGGATTAAGGTTGCTGTTATATGTTTTATAACAATGGTTGGAAGCGGATATGGAATTATTGCTTACAACAATGACGTAAGTACGACGGATATATTTGATCGGGTGTACGAACTTCTTGGAGCTTCTGCATATAAGGCAACGAATGCAATGGAGATTGCCTATGCTGTGGGATTGTTCATTGGAATTGTTATATTTTATGACCATTTTGCGGGACAAAAGCTGTCAAAAGCGCCAACACCGCTTGAGGTGGAAATGGATAAATATGACAAAGATGTATTAGAATCTGTTATTGACAGGGAAGGTGGAAAATGATAGCGGTTATTATTCTTATAGGGACTATGTCGGGAGTGTTTACTGCTGCAGGACTTTTTGCACTTATAACCAGTGTTGGTGTTATTAACAGATATGCTGATGTCAGCGGGACGAGCAGACATGTGTCTCTGTATGAGGAATGTATAATAATCGGTGCGACGGCAGCTAATGCTGTATATGTTCTTGGAATCACGGTTAGAATAGGAATGACGGGCTGTATTATATTCGGGTTGATATCCGGGATATTTATAGGCACATTTTTAATAAGCCTTGCAGAGACAGTTAAAGCATTGCCTATATTTGTTCACAGGGCAAAGGCGGGCACAGGTCTTGGTTTTATTGTGGCGGCGACAGCGGCAGGAAAAGCACTAGGACAGCTTGTATATTACTTATATATGTATTGATTTTGCATTGCAAAAAGGGAGGATTTATGCACGATATTAATTCTGAAAGCGGTACCAAAGCTGATATTGAAAAAAGAAATGAAAGCTATAATGCTTATGTAAAAAATGTTACGCCTAAAGGAAGCTGTGTGGCAAAATGCTTTAAGGCATTCATTGTTGGTGGCTGTATATGTGTTGCAGGACAGATTATTTTAAATGTATGCAAGTGGATGAAAGTGCCTGACACGGATGCAGCATCTTACACAACACTGATACTGGTATTTTTAAGTGTAATTCTTACTGGACTTAATATTTATCCGTCTATAACCACATTTGGCGGAGCAGGAAGTCTTGTTCCAATTACAGGATTTGCAAACAGCGTTGCTGCACCTGCGATTGAGTATAAGAAGGAGGGACGGGTGTTCGGTATTGGCTGCAAGATATTCACGATTGCCGGTCCTGTTATTCTATATGGAATATTTTTTAGCTGGTGTGCAGGACTTATATATCTGGCTTTAAAGCTTATACATGTACTGTGATTCTTGATTAAGAAACATCTGTATGGTAGAATCATAGGAACTGTTTTAAAGAAATGCGCAGGATACGAGGATAATATGGGAACTTTTTTAGAAGATTATTATAATAAATTTAATGAAGAAAAAAGACTGACTTCAAGACACGGACAGATTGAATTCCGTACATCGATTCATTATATACATGAGTGTATTGAAGAATTAAAGAGAGAAGGCAGAGAAAATATAAAGATTATGGATATAGGTGCCGGGACAGGCAGATACAGCGTTGCACTGGCTGAGGAAGGCTTTGATGTAACTGCAGTTGAACTGGTAAAGCACAATCTTGGAATATTGAAATCTAAGAATTCATCAGTTAAGGCTTATCAGGGCAATGCACTTAAGTTAAAGCGTTTCGAGGATGAAACATTTGACATAACCCTGCTGTTCGGGCCGATGTATCATCTGTTCGGACAGGAGGATAAGGTTAAGGCATTAAAGGAGGCGGCCCGTATTACAAGGAAAGGTGGCTTTATTCTTGTCGCTTATGTTATGAACGAATATGGTGTTATTACATATGCATTTAAGGAAAGACATATTAAGGAGTGTATGGAACAGGGCAGGCTGACAGAGGATTTCCACACGATATCTTCAGAGCAGGATCTGTATGATTATGTGCGTCTTGAAGATATTACAAAAGTTAATGAAGCAGCAGAATGTGAACGTGTGAAGATTGTGACACCGGATGGACCAGCTAATTACATAAGACAGTTTGTGAATCAGCTTGACGAGGAGGAATACGAGATGTTTTACAGGTATCATCTTGCAACCTGTGAAAGAGCTGATCTGCTTGGTGCTGCTGCACATACGCTTGACATAATACGAAAATAATACATAATTAATACATTTTTGGACAGACTACTTATAAAGACTAATGGCACATGAGTATGTGCGGAAACGAGGATTATGACTGGAAAACAGAGTCTGTTATTTGACAAAGATGTATATGTTAGATGTGCTGCAACAGTGGTTGGAAAGAAAGAGGCTGATGGTCCGCTTGGTGAAATGTTTGATGTGGCAGTAGAAGATGATATGTTTGGCAAGAAAAGCTGGGAAGAGGCTGAGAGCCACATTCAGGAGATGGCGGTTGACAAGCTGCTTATTAAAAGCGGTATGGCTGCGTCAGACATAGATTATATCTATGCCGGAGACCTTCTTGGACAACTTATAGCAACATCTTTCGGTCTTATGAGATATGAAATACCGATGTTTGGTCTGTACGGAGCATGTTCAACGATGGGCGAGGCATTATCACTTGGTGCAATGTGTGTTAATGCCGGATATGCGCAAAATGTAATTGCCATCGCGTCAAGCCATTTTGCAAGTGCTGAAAAGCAGTTCCGTTATCCGCTCGAGTATGGAAACCAGAGACCAGTTGCATCTACATGGACAGTTACAGGAGCAGGGGCATATATCGTCGGCGATAAGCCTCTGGATAAGAAAAAATGTGTTCTCATAAAGGGTATTACAACGGGAAAGATTGTTGATTACGGCGTTAAGGATTCAATGAATATGGGAGCATGTATGGCTCCAGCAGCAGCAGAGCTTATAGAAGCTAATTTCAAAGACCTTGATGTTGATAAGGACTATTATGATGCAATATTTACAGGCGACTTAGGAGAGATTGGCAACAGGATATTGTCTGAGCTTCTAAAAGAAAAAGGCATTGATATTGCTGATAAGCTGTATGACTGTGGAATGCTTATATACGAAGGGGAAACTAAGTGTTCAGGAGGAAGCGGCTGTGGCTGCAGTGCAGTTGTTCTTGGAAGCTGTATTATGGACAGGCTTATAAGAGGAGAATATAAAAGGGTTCTTTTTGTTCCTACAGGAGCTTTGTTATCTACCGTAAGTTACAATGAAGGAAAAAGTGTGCCGGGCATAGCCCATGGTGTAATTCTTGAAGGAAAGGAGAGTTAAAGCCATGGATTTTGTTAAAGCATTTGTATGTGGGGGGTTAATATGTGTTCTTACACAGATTCTTATGGAAAAGACAAAGCTTATGCCGGGAAGGATAATGGTTATTCTTGTAACAACAGGAGTTGTACTTGGAGCAGTTGGGATATACGAGCCGTTTGTTAAATTTGCAGGAGCGGGAGCAACAGTTCCTCTTACGGGATTTGGCAATGTCTTATGGAAGGGTATGAAGAAAGCAATAGATGAGCAGGGATTTTTAGGATTGTTTACAGGTGGATTTACTTCATGTGCAGTCGGAGTATCAGCAGCACTTATATTTGGATTTATTGCATCACTTATATTTGAACCTAAGATGAAGAAAGAATAAAATAAAAGGATAGTGGTTCGTTCAAATTGAACCACTATCCTTTTTTAATGATTAAGGCCGTTTGTCAGATGAATTAGTTTTATCAGATGTCTCTGTTGAGGCAGCTGTTGATTCTTTAGAATTGTTCTTGTTGCTGCCTGTTCCGGGTGTAACCTTGGAAGGCTTGGTTGTTGCACTGTGAATAGTGCATAACTTAGATAACTCAGTATCTGTAATTGAGATATCAGCATCCCATGTCTTAAACTCAGAACCGTCTTTATCCTCGCCAAGCTTATCAGCAGAAGATTTCTTTCTCATAATCTTAGTTGTAACACTTGGACAACCGGAAGTAGCAATATCTCCGGATTCATTACATATTGAAACCTTAACATGTGTTGTACAGTATTCAGTAGGAACTGTGTCTTCAGTGAAATATTCTGTTATAACACAGTTTCCTTCAGGGTCCTGGTCACATAAGCCCTCAACAGGAAGAAGCCCTGACTTAGAGCATACAGCCGCCTCTACAATACCAGATGGCTGTTCATAACTTCCAGTTGGAAGATTAAGATTTTCATGAATTGTCTGCATAATTGTACGCCATATAACATTGTGGTTGACAACATTTCCAAGCTCTTTGGAGTTATCATCATAGCCTGCCCATATTACGGCTGTGTAATATGGAGTGAAGCCACAGAACCATCTGTCGCTGTCGAACTGTGTTGTACCTGTCTTACCTGCTACAGGCTGGCTTGAAAAGTTAGCCGTACGTGCAGTACCGTCAGTAGCAACAGAGCGTAATCCCTGAATAAGAAGCCAGTCAGAATTCTCATTAAGTACCTTATGCGTTTCAGGTACAGAATTATCGATAATAATGTTGCCTTCTGAATCAAGCACTTTTGTGTAGTAAATAGGCTTTGTGTAAGTTCCTTTATTAGCAATGGCTGCATAAGCGGCACACATGTCAATATTGGAAACACCTCGTGTCATACCGCCAAGTGCAAGTGATTGTACAACGTCGTGTGCACCGTTGATTGCATTTTTAGGAGAAACCAGCGTTGTAATACCGAATTTCTCAAGGTAATTATAACCAACCTGGGGCGTAAGCTTTGAAAGAATCTTAACAGCAGGTACATTCTGTGAAACAGTAAGAGCTTCTCTTAATGTCATCAGACCTCTGTATTCACCTTTTGTAAAGTTAGTAACAAGCTTTGCATCAGTTCCTGAATAATAATAAGGAGCATCATCAATGGCAGATGCCAGAGAATATGTCCCTGTATCAAGGGCGGGACCGTATACAGCAAGTGGCTTAATACTTGAACCCGGCTGTCTTGCAATATCATTAGAAGCACGGTTTAAGCTTCGGTTAAGAGTTTTATCACCGCGTCCGCCAACCATAACTTTAACATGTCCGTTGGTCTGATCCATTACAGTAAATGATATCTGGGGCTGTATTGTAAATGTAAGTGTCTCAGCATATATTTCACCACCCTCTTTAAGGAGCTCCTGCTTATATGCTTCAACATAACTTCTTGCAGCATCTTCATCGGTCATCGTAAGACTGAAGCGGGTATCTCCAAGAGTCTTTGTGTACCAGTTAGCCATTGAATTGTGTGAATAATATGAAAATGATCCATCAGTCTGCTTTATTGTTAAAGCATAATTGATAGAAAAATGTGTATTATCATTGTAGTTGCCAGGATTATTGATAACATCGTCAGCAACCTGCTGCATCATTGTGTCCTGAGTTGAATAAACCTGAAGTCCGCCACGATATATAAGGCTTGTAGCCTGTGCTTCTGTATATCCCTTCTGTGACATAAGGTCAGAAGTAAGCTGATTGATAAGTTCATCAACAAAATATGAATAAGTTGTAGTTGATGTTCCGGCAAGTTCAATCCCTTCAAGTCTTGCATAGACATCATCGGAAACCGCTTCATCATATTCTTCCTGGGATATATATCCCTGCTCTTTCATATTGAGAAGGACCTGACTCTGCCGGTCTTTGTTTCTGTCGGCGTGCCTTATTGGATTAAGACCGGTAGGACTTTTAGTGATGGATGCAATTACAGCACATTCACTGATAGAAAGCTCTGATACATCCTTGTTAAAATATCCTCTGGCAGCAGACTGTACACCATAATATCCGTTACCAAGGTTAATGGTATTAAGATAATTCTCAAGAATGGCATCTTTAGACATTACTGTCTCAAGCTTTATAGCCAGATATTGTTCCTGAACCTTTCGCTTAATCTTTTCAATTGTAGATTCGTTAAAAGCATTAAAAACATTATTCTTTAGAAGCTGCTGTGTTATTGTACTTGCACCCTGTGACATCTCACCTGATGAAAGTGTAATTGAAGCAGCTCGTAAGATACCTCTCATATCGATACCATTATGCTCATAGAAACGCTCATCTTCTATAGCTATAAATGCATGTTGCAAATCTTTAGGAATCTGGTCAATTGTCACATATGTCCTGTTAGCTCCGGCAGAAGATAGTGTCTGTATTTCATTCTCATCTGAATCATATATCTTAGTTGCAAAGCCTTCAGGCGAAACATTAATAGAAGCTATATCAGGAGCATTTTCTATAATTCCCTGAAATGAACCGAATACAAGGCATGAACCTGCTACAACTAATGCTATTATTCCGACCAGAGCCAGCTTTATAAAAAATATACCTAATTTGGTGCCAAGCTTGGTAGTAGCTGAATTGAGCAGCTTTTTCTTTTGTTTTATGCCTTTATCACCATAATTCATATATTGTCCTCCTTAATAAAGTCATGATATTATATCATAAAAAGAAGGCACAGGCAAATAATTGGAGTTGTGCCGAGTGATTTGGAAAAGGAAAAAATATGAAAAAAATAATTAAAAACGGACAGGGAGAATATATAGAGAAAAAATCCCTGTAAGTATGCGATAATGGATATATGCTTACAGAGATTTTTATAGTGAAATCCATTTTTCTTTTAATGCATGGTAAAGATCTTCATCTGACCAGTCAGGGTGAGCCTGGCACAGTGAATATACTTTATCAATAAAAGCAGTATCCTTGTTAAGCAGTTTAGCACAGCTTTGTGCAGGAATATTTTCCTGGAACATGTTGTGGATGATGTGTAATTGCTCAAGACGTTTGCCCTCCGCTAAACCCATCGCTAAGCCATCCTCATGTCCATCCTCATAACTGTCCCTGCGTTCCATTTTAATATACTCATCCATATCGAATTCTTCCAATAACATACCAACGACCTCCGATCTGTGTTTGATAAGAAAATCCTGCAAAATACCGTCCCTGATACATTCCTGTACAGCGGTATCTGCTGCCTGTTCTAATGGAATACCGATTCTGACACTCGAAGAAATTCTGTTGATCAGGATAGAATATTCCTCTAAAGTCCGGCATCGCGCCATCAGTTCCTGATTGTGCCCATAACTAATATTGTAAACCCGTGCAGTACATTCTAAGCAGGGGCGGGTGCTGATGGGGCTGGATGCAGCATCTGTTGCCAGGTGATTTGATCCGGCATATACAAACGCATCCGAAAGATGCAGTTCCATGTAATCTTTATCATTTTCCAACGGTTCAAATCCATTATAAAATATAACAAACTGCGGAAACGGCAGCGAAAGCATTTTTTTCCCATAAATGTTCAGGTTATGTTGTTTGATATAGCTTTCATACTGTTTGCCGAAATAGATCAATCCGCGGATCGGCATGTTGGGGTTTAAGGTACTCTGGTGTTCATACAGATTCAGTGTTCCGCGAACAATAAATGACACGTCATTTTTATATCCGAGATAGATTACATCGTCAATCGTATAGAAAATCAGTTCATCTGCATCATCGTAATCTGTCTGATTCAGGGCATTGTATAACTCCATCAAAACTGATTTCTCATTAAAAATCCTGCGGAACAAGGCATCCCGGTACTTCTTCTGCACAAAAACATGTTTTGTGTGACTGCGTTTTCTTTTGTTTTTCCCCATGTAGTTTTCTCCTTTAATTATAAAAAATTTAAGTGTTTTTCACAATAGTTTTCTGAAATAGCTGGCGAAATGCCGGAATGAAAGTTACTGTTCACAGGTAGGCATTTTCTGAACTGAAAATGCCGTATGATACAGTGGTGGCAGCAGATTTTGC
>ENA-ORSR01000053-ORSR01000053.1-human-gut-metagenome-genome-assembly--contig:-NODE-53-length-92298-cov-7.570461_pt1 | contig 92298 bp, 104 predicted proteins | sample MGYA00241901_ERZ509166 | MGnify/ENA primary metagenome ERZ509166 (study PRJEB26280, sample SAMEA2338860) | human gut metagenome | biome: human gut; feature: human-associated habitat; material: faeces... | reverse complement strand
GGTCTTTAAGTCAGCCTGACCTCCAGCGCCTCCACTGGAATCACTTCCAGCGATTGATAATGCTGTTCTCATAAGTATCTCTCCTTTTCTCTCTTATGCATTATTTTTCTATTGCGATCAAAAGTGGTGCTCCCAGTTGACCGCATTGTTTCGTATCATTGTAAATTCTTCCATAATAGGAATCCTTTATCATACGAAAAAAACGGAAAGCTACTGATTTTGTAACTTTCCGTATGTTCGCGACTTATCATCTTCGTTTCCTACGTTGGCATTACCCAAATCAGGTTCAAAGGTCGAAAGTTTTACTTTCCTCTCAGCCTGTTTAACAAGCTCCCTGTTTTTATAACTTAATAAGTATATAGCAAGTTTCTCTAAAAAGCAAGTTTCTATTTTCGTACTTTATTTCTTTTTTTAATTTTTAGCTTATTTTTCTTGCCTTTCTTGGAAATATCGTTAACCCTAACTTTTTCATAATAAATTTTAAATCTCTTTTCCTTTTGTCACGATCACATGAATGATAAATGGAATAAACAATGTGATAAATGCTGCATATCCAAGGTACGCATATCCCTGTTTTACAACAGCCAACAATCCAAACTGTGCGATCGCAAATGCTAAAAATGTAAAGATCAATGTTGCAATGGCATTTCTTACTAAATGTCCATTCTGTCTTTCCTGCTCAGATCTCATACGACGCTCTACTGCATTGACACATCTTGTTACGATTCCAGAGATCATGTTTACCGCTGTTGAAATAGATCCAAGGATGATCAAAACAGAGATGATCGGTGTTAATAATCCTGAAGATACTCCATTTTGTACTAATACTAACATAGGAACTGTTGCTGTTACAAGGTCTGCTACGTATGCAACCGCTAATAATCCAATGATAGACAATTCCATTGCAAAGAAGTTAAATACAAAGATTTCAATGGCTGCTTTATTGATCTGTTTCTTATCTGTAACAGGCTCCATATGTTGGTACATAACAGATACAGATGCTAACTGGAAGAAGAAATATAAAACTGCAGAATATAAGGCTGGTCCAAAAGCTCCGCTTTCTCCAGAGATCACAGGCATCTTTCCTGATACTAAGTTAGAGATTGCTGCTGTGATTGCATCCCACTGTACGATGATGTTTGGTACTAATACAAGAACTAATCCGATCAAGATCAGTACACTTAAAGTAGATGCACATTTTCTTACGACACTTGTTCCAAAGAGTGCGATTACGAAAATAAATGCCGCTATGATCAATGTACATACCCAGTATGGGATTCCAAATAGCATTTGAAGTGTTGATCCACCAGTTGCAAATGCTGCAGCGGATGCCGTTCCGATCATGATCAGATAACAGATTTCATATAGATTTGACATGATTGGTCTTGTCTTTCCATATAAACTGTCAGAAAAACTTCTGTAATCATATGTTTTATGTTTGTATGCATAACGCATTCCATACCAGAAAAATAATGCATATAATCCTTGTGTGATCAGTGGCATTAACAGACACCAAATTCCGTAGTTGATAAAATACTGATAAATCTGTGCTCCGGAAGCAAATCCACCTCCGAACTGTGTCGTAAATGCCACGAATGCGATTCCCATGGCAAGAGGCATCTTACTCTTGTCAACTAGTAAACTTTTTTTGCCGCTCATTTTGTCGTCCTCTCTTTTCTCTTAATGTAGTCTGCTATTCTAGTTTTCATCGATCTTGATCATTTTTCCTGGATTCAAGATCAGCTTATCATCAAATGCACGTTTAATAGACTTGTATAGTTCGATCATTCTTGGTCCCGCAAATTCCTCTAAGAAATCAAGACGTCCGTTTCCGATTCCATGTTCTCCAGATAACTGTCCACCAAGTTTTTTTGATAATGCATATAATTCTGTTAATGATTCATGGGTTGCCTTCTTCCACTCCTCATCGCTCATCTCTGGTCCACGAAGCATTTCGGTATGAATGTTTCCATCTCCGCAATGACCACATGGCTCTACGCGGATTCCATGTGCAGATGCAATCTTCTTTGCCTGTTTTACATATTCTGCAATCTCTGATCTTGGAACAACAACATCACATTCTTCCTGTGCAACGGAATCTGCTTTCATTCCTTCAAGAATTGCTCCTCGTACTTCCCACACAGATGCCGCACGTTCTGGCGTTCCTGCGATATTGCAATCTAAAGCTCCATTTTCTAATGCCGCTTCTGCAGCTGCTTCTACTGCACGATCAAGTTCTTCTTTGCTTGATGCATCATACATAACGATCAATACTGCTTCTCCGTGTTTCACTGGAAACAGTTTATGTAGACTTCTTTCTACAATATCGATCAATTCTCTTTCCAAAAATTCAATCGCTGTTGGAACAAATGGCAGATCTAATACTTTTGGCACCATATCGGCACATTCTTCCAAGCTTCTAAATGGCATAACCAATGTACTTGAACATGTTGGTGCAGGCAATAACTTTAACGTAACTTCTGTCAAAATACATAAGATTCCCTCAGAACCAATCACTAAATCTTTCACATCAAATCCTGTTGTATTCTTTACGACATTGGATGAGAAATTCATGATGGAACCATCTGGCATAACTGCTTCAATACAACGGACAAAGTCTCTTGTAAGACCATATCTTACCGCTTTCATTCCACCTGCGTTGGTAATGACATTTCCACCGATAGAAGCTGTTTTTTCTCCTGGATCTGGTGGGTAGAATAATCCTTCTTCTTTAGCTGCCGCCTGAATATCAATCAACAATGCTCCTGGCTGTGCCGTGATCGTCTGGTTCTTGTGATCCACTAGAAAAATCTTATTCATACGCATCACAGATAACATGATTCCACCGTATTTACAAGTTGCTCCACCTGCAAGTCCTGTTCCAGCCCCACGGCAGACAACTGGAATATTCTGCTCGTAAGCATATTTCATGATTTCTGAAACTTCTTCTTTATTCAATACTTCCACGTATAATTCCGGTGGAAATACTCCATATTCCGGCATCTCGTCTTTGTAATATTCTTTTGCGATCTCATCGCCGACCCATACACGTTCGTTGTCTGTGATCTCAATGATCTTATCAAAATCTTCCTGGGTCATCTTCTTATATGGATATGGCATCTTATTCGTCCCCTTTCTGTTGTTTTACTAATTCTGTCAGATATGGAACGACTTTGTACAGGTCATCTACGATACAATAGTGTGCCACATTGAAAATCTGAGCTTCTGGATCATTGTTGATCGCTACGATGCATTCAGATCCTGTCATACAAGATGTAAACTGAATCGCACCAGAAACTCCACAAGTAATGATCAGTTTTGGACGAACAGTTCTTCCAGATAATCCAACCTGATGTGCTACATCTCCAAAACCATTCTCGATCATCGGTCTTGTAAAGGCTAACTGTCCACCTAAGGCTTTGGCTAATTCTTCACACATTTCCACATCTTTTTCATTGCGGACTCCTCGCCCTGCAACAACCAAAACATCTTCATCTTCAATATTCTTTGTTTTCTCGATCACTTCAGATTTTAAGATCTCAATTGGAGATTGTTTCATCTCTTCCTTCACTGAACAGACAATAACCTCTCCTTTTGTGCTCTCAACCTTCTGTGCCGCATCCATAACTCTGTATCTTACAGTTGCAAACTGTGGTCTTGATTTTGTGATAGAAATCTGAGCCATGATATTTCCACCAAATGCTGGACGAATCTGTACCATGTCTGTGTTTGACTTAATATCAAGGGTTGTACAATCAGCTGTTAATCCTGTATGGAATCTTGTTGCCAGTCTTGGGGCTAATGATCTTCCGAGTGCTGTTGCTCCGATCAAGACAGAACTTGGTTTCTGTGCTGCGATACATTCTGCAACAACATCTGTATAACAGTCTGCTCTGAATCCTTCTAAGGATTCATCCTCATATGCAAAGACCTGATCAACTCCATAGTCTAGAAGTTTATGTGCATTCTCAATGGTTCCTGCTCCACCTGCGATCACGCATTTGACTTTAAAGTTTACTTTCGAAGCCATCTTTCTTGCTTCACCGATCAATTCAAATGCAACCGGATGAATGTCTCCACGTTCTTGTTCTACAAAGATCAAAAAATCTTTCCATTTGTCTTTATCAAATGATCCTGCTTTCTGCTCAAAGCTGATCGCTTTTTCCGGACATTGTCTGACACACATTCCACACATTCGGCAAGTGTCCCCGACAACGATCCCATTATCTTCAAAACTTAATGCCCCAAACGGACATTTTTCCACGCATTTACCACATAGACTGCAGCGTTTTGCATCAAATTTTATTAGTTCCATGTCTTCTCACCTAAATCACTTTCTTATTCACTAATACGTCAAATAATTGTTTTGTCTTTTCTTTTGCATCTCCATCAAAATAAACCTGCTTTTCTACTTCTGGCGGTGCAAACATTTTCTCTACTGCGGTTGGTGATCCGACAAGTCCATATTTGCTTAAGTTCTGATCTGCCATATCTTCAAATGTCATGATCTTCACTGGGCGGTCTTTGGACTGTTTCTGCAGTAAATAAGATGGTAATCTTGGTACACACATGTCTTTGTCAACTGTGATCAGACATGGATATGGAATCTTTGAAGTCTGTGATACACTGACTAAATCCTGTTTTACCTGAATAGACTCGCTGTCTGCATCTACGATCTCAGACACCCATGCTGCATGTGGGATTCCTAAATGCTCTGCGATCGCTGGCCCAACCTGAGCGGTATCTCCATCGGTTGTCTGCTTTCCACAAATAATAAGATCTATATCTCCGATCGCTGTGATTCCCTGAGATAGTGCATAAGATGTTGCAAGCACGTCTGCTCCTGCAAACTTGCGGTCAGATAAAATGACTGCATCATCTGCTCCCATTGTATACGCATCTCTCATCATCTCCTCAGCCTGTGGAGGCCCCATGGTGAGAACTGTAACACTTCCTCCTACTTTCTCTCTTAATTGTAATGCTGCTTCCAAGGCAAATAAATCATAAGGATTCGTTCTTGTCTCCCCGGATAAACGCTTCATTGCCCCTGTTTCTGGGTCAATGTCAACTTTAGTACCTGCCGGTACCTGTTTCATACATACTAGAATTTTCATTGTTCTGCTGCTTCTTTCGTATTATTTGTTACTCTTTCACTTTAGCTGATTAACGTAACACTACTTATTATACGACACCATTTTTTTATTGTCGAGTTAATCATACAAAAAAATAGCATCTGTTGTTTATTTTTTCGTAACAAATGCTATTTCCTTATCTATTTTTTCTTCTATTCGTCATCGTCACCGACGATCACTGGCTCTTTTTCTATCACTTGTTGTGGTTTCATCGCCTGATTCCCAACTGGTGCCAATAATACTTTTCCTGTTCCACGGTATACATTAACCAAGCCTTCGCCACTCGCTGCTGAGCCGAGCAAAGATTTTCCTGCTCGTTCTACCGTAAAATCAAGACTTCCGCTCCATGCGACCGCCAAGTTTCCGTCAATCTTTACAACATCATCTTCTAATGTGATCTCAACTAATTCTTCTCTTGGACAATCAGATTCTATGCACACAACTCCACTTCCTTTTAACCCAAGGTTGAAGAATCCTTCCCCGCCTGCAAATGCAGAAGAAAATGTCTTTCTTCTGACTGCTTTTTGTTTTAACGTAGATTCACATGCTAAAAACAATCCGTCATCTAATACGATCGAATTTCCCCATTCGTCAAGATCTAATAAAATGATATGTTTATATGTAGGTTCTAAAACAAGAGTTCCATCTCCTGTATATTCTGGCTTGATCACAGATTCTCCAGTTACTTTTCCTCGGATCGTCTTGGATAAGAAATCTCCTGCTCCTTTAATTCCTGTTGTCGCAGAGACATCTCCTGCCATCCACTGCATGGCACCTGACTGAATCGTTACATTTCCTCTGGATAGTTCGCATTTTAGCTGACGTTTTCTTACATTCATCTGACTGCAGAAGAATGCTAACTGGGCATCTTCTGGCATGACACTTAAGTCTCTCTGATATTCGATAACTTCAAATGGTCCTGATTTGTCGATGATCTTTACATCGTCGTTGTCACTGAAATTGCTGATTTTATACATAATCTTTCCCCTTCCTGTTTCTTCTATAAACTTTTGATCTTTTTCTGAATAAATTTCTTCATAATATTCATAAAACTTTTGCATTACCAATGGCATTTGCAACATTCCAGATACAATAAATTGATTTCGATCAGATGATACCTTCATATACATTTGATTATTAACTGCTGTTTCTGATAAAAACATATCATATAACTGTGTTTCAAAAATCCGATTCGATACTGCTACAATCCCATTTTTATCCTTTAAGAAGCCAAACGTAACTCCCAAATCTATAATCGGTGTTTCTCGTTTAAATGGGAAGTCAACTCCTGCAAATAAAATGTTTTGAAGCATTTCTTTTAACTGTGGATGATCTAACAACTTTTTGGTCATATCATCAAACAATGTGTTTGGTTCTTTTAACAAAACCTTGACTGCACTTAAAATTCCTTCTCTTGTCCACACTTGAACATCGGATACTCTTTCATCTAATAACTGACATATCTTTGAAACCAAATATGGATATCCTGACGTATAATCATATAAAATCCGACTGATTTCTTTTACATCCATACCTGTACGATGTTCCTGCTCGTATTCTTGTATCATTGTCTGAATATCACTTACAGAAAAGCTCATCTCAATATTAAAATCAACTGCGATATTCCATGGACTGTTATATTTCGATTCTTCTTGTGGATGTAGTTTTAACTTTAATGTTTTAATATCGTAAACACCTGCAAGAATTACAGAATGAAATGTTACATCTTTTCCTTGCTGACATTTTAAATATTTCTCTCTTAGAAGTCCAAGGAAAGATAAGAAAATCTGATTGTCTGAACTTTTGTCTACTTCATCGATCATTAGAACTACCTTTTTACCGCATTTTCTGCATAGGTTGCTGATTTTTGTTCCTAATGATCTCATAGGAAATCTCTCAGAGATTGAATGATTCCATTCCTCTAAAACTTTTTCATCTACATTCTGCTCTCGCAAACACTCTTCAATATCAAGTGAAAGTCCTTCGGCAAGACTTCCCAGAGATTCAAAATATTCATCGGCAGCTTTAAAACTTAAACTCAAAACCAGATAATCTTGTTTTCGCAATTCTTTTTCCAGAAGATAAAGCAAGGTTGTCTTACCATATTGTCTGGCTCGATTGATCGTAAAGTATTGTCCTGATTCGATATATTGATTGATAATCTGCTGAATCCTGTTGCTAAGATCAACCATATAATTTTTCTCCGGGATACATGTTCCTGTTGTACAAAACTTCTTAGCCATAAACCCCAACCTCCTTTCTTGTCCACTCTCTATTAATTACACCCTTATTCTACAATTCATCAAAATCAAATATCATTGGGATTGTGCTTTCCTGATAATATTTCTGTTCTTTTTCAAAATAAGCTTCTAATCCTTTATAGTCTTGTTCGTGCTGTGCTTTATTAAGATATCGATTATATTCTGCTTTATGAATATCACGGATGATCACTGGAACAATATTATGATCCAGACATTGTTTTAGAATGATCATACGCCCGACTCTCCCATTTCCATCCTGAAATGGGTGAATATTCTCAAACTGTGCATGAAATTTAGCAATATCGTATAATGTAATTTTCTCTGCGTTATGATACTTTTCTAATAACTGATGAATCTTTTCTGGAACCTCTTGTGGCAATGCTGTCTGGATATCACTGACTCTGTTTGCACGCTTTTTCCACCCACCAATTGCATATCCATTTGCTCGATCTTCAAAAACACCTTCCTTTAAATTTTTATGCATATTTTTTATGATATCTTCTGACAAAGGTTTTTCCATACATTTCATTACATAATTAAACATTTTGAAATGACCATTCATTTCTTCTATATCTTTTGTTCGAAAAATCATGTCTGGATCATCCACATATAAAGTTCCTGTTTCAAACATACTTGCTGTCTGTTTCTCTGTTAAGGTACTTCCTTCAATTCGATTGGAATTATACGCCATACTCCTCTGTGTATAACCGTATACTCCGCTTCGATCCTGTTTTTTAAATTCTATTTGCAGTCTGTCTTTTAATCGTTTCATATATGTTTCATTTTCCATGATTTTATCTCACCTCTTTTATTTAATCTGTTATTTTTAAGTATAGCATGAATTATGAATTTCTACATCTATTCTTTTAGAAGTCTATCCAGTAATACTTCCCGATTATTTATAAACATCTCCGTAATCTGATAACTTTCCGTCTCCTCATACTCACATAAATGAATCCTACCATCATCAAAACAATAAATGTCAGCGTCTGGAATTCCTAGTAAAATCGGTGAATGTGTAACAATAAAGAACTGTGCTCCTTTTCTTGCACATTTATATATCTCCATTAATAATGTTAATTGTCTTTGTGGTGATAATGCCGCTTCTGGCTCATCAAAAAGATACAATCCATTGGGCTGTAGATTATTTTGTGCTAATGCCAAGAAACCTTCTCCGTGTGATCTCTCATGATATCTGACTGAATCTATTCCACCATATTCTTCTTCCTTCGTTGCAACATTATAGAAACTTTCTGCTCTAAGAAAATATCCCCATTTTTCCTTCCGATATCCTTTTACAACTCTGATGGCATCGCATAATTCGGAGTGTGTATCATGCGTAGAAAATACATAGTTTTTCGTTCCACCTTCTGGATTAAATCCATGAGCTATGGCAATTGCTTCTAATAATGTAGACTTTCCACTTCCATTTTCTCCAACAAAAAAGTTGATTGAATTTTGAAATTCTAGCCTTTCAATATTTTTTAATGCTTCTATTTGTTTTAGATAACTGTCATCATCTATTTTATTCCAGTCAAATATTACGCCTTGTATAAACTGATCATTCATTGGATTTTCCTTTCTATCATGATAAGCTTCTTCCTAATCCTTTTATATTTTATCAAAAAAAGATATGACACGAAACTGTCTTTTCATATCATATCTTTCATATTTCTTATATTTTCATTTTTCTACATACTCAATAGCCTATAGATAATAAACTATCCTACATTGCTTTCCTGTATATCTCAGCAATTTCTTCCTGTGTAAATACAACCGGATTGTTCTGAATACTTGCCGCAGATACTTTCATACAGTTCTCTGCCATCCAAGGAATATCTTCTTCGGATAATCCAAGGTCAGATAGTGTACAAGCAAGGTCGATATCTTTTAACAGACTTCTTAATTTACCAGCAAGATCTTCTGCGGTAACCCCGCCAAAGATTCTTGCAATCTTAGCAAATTTGAAATGGTTTCCTTTATGGGATGCTTCTACGATTACTGGTGTTAATGCTGCAAGTCCTTGTCCGTGGACGATATCTTTTAGTCCGCTGGCTGGATGTTCCATTCCATGTGCCAGAGTGACACCTGCTGTATTAATGACCATTCCACCGATCGTTGATGCCAGTGTGATCTTCTCCCATGCTTCTTTGCCGCCTTCACCTTTATATACTTTGACAAGGTATCCTGCGATCAGTTCCATCGCGTATAAACTTAGAGCATCTGTAAATGGCTGTGCGATCTTTGACGTGTATGCTTCCATGCAGTGGCATAATGCGTCAAATCCAACAGATGCAAGTATATGTTTTGGCATTGTCATCATGCATTCTGGATCAACAATGGATACTTTTGCAACGATCGCATTGCAACGTAAGGATTTCTTATCTCCATTTTCCGGATTTGTAAGAACTGCAAATCCATTTCCTTCGGATCCTGTTCCACATGTTGTAGGAATTAAGATCAATGGTAATGCTTTATCACTTTGTAATCTGTTATAAATGTAATCGTTGATATCTCCGTCATTGATACTTAAGAATGCGATTGCTTTTGCACAGTCCATGATGCTTCCGCCACCGATCGCTACAACGACATCACATCCATTTGCCTTGGCAAAATCAGCGCCTTCCATCGCCGTTGTTGTTAATGGATTCTGTGCGACTTTATCAAATAGTACATGGTCAATTCCTGCTTTAGACAGACTGTTTGCTACTTTATCATATAAACCGGATTTCTTTGCACTGCTTCTTCCAGTTACGATCAGTGCTTTCTTACCATATGGTTTTGTAAGCTCTCCTGTTTCTAAGACTTTACCGCTTCCAAATGCAATATTGACTGGAAGGAAGTAGTTAAAGTTAATTGCTGGCTGTACTTCTACTACATTTCCGGTAGCATTGACAGCTCCAAGTGCTTCTTCGAAAGTATGATCTTCTTCCACTGTTTCTTCTTCATCAACGGCAACATCGATGTGAGATCCAAATTTTTCTTTGTATTTTAATTTACATACAATGAAGAAGATAATTCCAAGAACAGCCCATCCACCAGCCATTGCCCATTCTTGTGGTACAAGGTTTGACCCTGATCCTGGGATAATATACATCGCGACCATAAATCCTGACATTAAGACTGCCAATACACCAACAATCTTATAATGTTTTACTTTGTATGGACGTGCCATTTCTGGTGCTTTCTTTCTTAAGATGATGAAAGATAAGGAAACCATACAGTATGCAAGACAGCATCCAAAGTTACCTGCATCGACGATCCATACTAACATTTTACGTCCAAATAATGGAGCTAATATGGATAATCCACCGATCAAGTATAATGCATTCACTGGTGTTTTGTGTGTTTTATGTAATTTACGGAAAGTTCTTGGAATCATATAAGATTCAGCCATGGAATACATTGCACGGCTACCACCAATTAAAAAGGAGTTCCAACTTGTAACGATTCCACACATACCACCGACGATCAATACTTTTGACATGATACTGCTGTGGAATGCTTTTGCCATTGCATCAGCTGTAACAAGTCCTGATCCTGCCTGTGAAGATGAAATATCAGATGGACTCATAACATAACCAACACCTAGGATGATCAGCGCATAAAATGCAACTGCTAGTACGATAGATAAGATCATGATCATACCGATTTTTTTAAGCGGCACATTGATCTCTTCTGCTGCCTGTGGGATAACATCAAATCCAATAAAGAAGAATGGTGTCATAACCGCAACACTCATGATCGCTTTCATAGTAGTTGACGCACTATCTCCTGCAAATAATTGTGGTGTTAAATTGCTGGCATCTCCACTGACTACAGATGCTACGATCAGAAGGATTCCAACTCCACCGATGATCACTGTTAAAACTGTCTGTAAAGTTGCAGCTGTCTTCGCACCTTTGATATTGATAAATGTGATAAAGAATGCTACGATCATCGCAACTGCAAGCCATGATGCATAAATATCAAATCCTGCAACAGTATACAGATATCCTTTTAAGAATCCAGGATAAATATAAGTGATAATTGTAGGAAGTGCACATGCTTCAAAACATACAACACTGACATATCCTAAAATGATCGCCCACGTACAGATAAATGAACCAACCGGTCCCATTGCCTTGTAACTAAATACATGTTCTCCTCCACACTGTGGCATTGCTGCAGTAAGTTCTGCATAAGTAAGTCCTACAAAGAATACCATGATACCACCGATCGCAAAACCGATGACAGCTCCTAAAACTCCACCTCGACCGATCCAGTCTCCGGTTGAAACAACCCATCCCCAACCGATCATAGCGCCAAATGCAATGACAAGAATGTCCCATGCACTAAATACTTTGTCAAATTCTGATTTTTTCTTTTCCATTATATATCATTCCTTTCTTGCTTCACATTCTGTTTAAAGTTTCGAAAGAAAAAAGGCGCTAAAAGATCCTTATCTCTTAACGCCTTTGTTAGAATGTAAATGTATTTTATTTTAATTTTCAAATCGCAGATCAATCAACTGCATGATATATTTTGCTGTTTTTTCAAGTCCAAGAATACTAGAATCGATCATCATATGTCTGGTACGGCAATCTCTCATATCAGAGCTTGTCATATATTCATATCTTGATTTCAGCATCCCATCATTATATTTTACAAGTTTTTGTGCCTCTTTTTGTGATACACCTTTTTGTTCCATGATATGTTTCACTTTATATTCTTCTGGTGCATATACAAAGATATTTAAGCAGTCATCCCTGTCTTTTAATATATAGTTACTACATCTTCCGATAATGACACAAGATGATTTTGCCGCCAGTTTATGAATAACCTCAAACTGTGTGTAAATAACACGGTTTGTAAGATTCGCATATCTTGGTCCAAAGGTTGTGTCAAATTCATATTTGACATTTTCTTCTCCGGAATCGGCTTTTTCTACCAGATCCCTGTCAACTCCAAGTTTCTCTACGACCTGATCTACTAAATCTCTGTCGTAAAATGGAATTCCAAGTGATTCGGCAACCATCTTTCCAATGTCCGGACCACCACTTCCGTATTCACATCCGATATTTATGATAAAATGTTTCATTTACATTCCTCCCTGATATTTTGATCTTTTTTCAAAGATATTATTTTATGCTAAGGATTCTACAGCCTCCTTCATGATCGCAAATGCTTTATCACATTCTTCTTCTGTTACGATCAATGGTGGGATTGTACGGATCACACTGCTTCCGATGGCTGTTACTAACAGTTTTCGATCAAAACATGCATGTTTAATATCAACTGCGTTTAATGTGTCATCAAATTCGATACCTGTTAATAATCCCTGGTGTCTGACCTCTTTTACATGAGGAAGTCCTTTTAATTTCTCAGCAAAGTAATCTCCAACTTTCTTTGCATTTCCAGCCAAGTCGCGATCGATCAGTTCATTAACTTCTGCTAATGCTGCTGCACAGCTGACTGGATGTCCACCAAATGTTGTTCCATGAGATCCAGGTGTAAATGCTTTAGCAACTTCTGCTGTTGCACAGATTGCTCCGATCGGCATTCCTCCACCTAAGCCTTTTGCCATGGATACGATGTCTGGTTTGATTCCATAGTTCATATAAGACATCACTGCACCTGTTCGACACCATCCTGTCTGAACTTCATCGATCAAGAGTAACATATCATTTTCATCACAAAATTCTCTTAATCCTTTCATGAATTCCTGTGTTGCTGGATGAACACCACCTTCACCCTGTACTGGCTCGATCATGATCGCGATCGTATTTTCTGTACATGCATCTTTAAATGCCTGAAGGTTATTGTATGGTGCGTATGAGAATCCATAAGTCATTGGTCCAAATCCGACCTGACATCCATTTCCCGGCTGTCCTGTTGCTGACATTGCTCCGAATGTTCTTCCATGGAATCCCATCTTCGCTGTTACGATATGATAATGGTTTGGTCCGTATTTTTCGATTCCGTATTTACGAGCCATCTTGATCATTGCTTCATTTGCCTCTGTACCAGAGTTCTGATAGAAGATCTTATCCATTCCAATCGTTTCACATACTTTTTCAGCAAGCAGTGCCTGAGGAATTGTGTATGGATAATTGAAAGTATGCATGATGTCGCCAACCTGATCTTTGACTGCTGCTACAACCTTTTCATTACAGCTTCCTGCGTTATTTACTGCGATTCCTGCATAGAAGTCGAGATATTCCTCACCATTTTCATCGTACATATACATATCTTTTGCTCTCTCTGCAAGGAAATCAAAACGTTCGTATGTCTCGATCATATATTTGTTTACTTTATCTTTAATATCCTGACTTGTTAATCCTGTATCTTTTAATCTCATATCTGCTTCCTCCTCATGATGTTATTAGTTATTTAACTTCTCTGGGCCAGATTTTGTTTATCTTTTTCATTGATAAACTTTAAATAATAAAAAGAAAAGCAAGGGAAACTTATCCTGTTGGTAAGCGCCCTTGCTTAATTTCTATCCTTTATTTTGTACAACTATACAATAACACTGGAGGATTGAATTGTCAATATATCTTTGTTATTTTTTGAAATTTCTTTATTTTTATCTTTTATAATATATTTTATTATTATATTGTATATTTTTTCTTAGTGTTTTATTGTTTTTTAATTTTTTTGTAAAATATTATATATTACATCTGTCCATTATATTGAACATATCATTTTATCATCTTACTACTTCCGTATGATACTTACCGATAATCTACAAACACACAGATAAAACTTGTCTTTTGTTGTGTTTCATTTTTATAATTATGTTTTTTATCTGTTTCAAATCGATAGATTTCCCCTTTTGTGATCTTCTGAACATCTTCACCACACTCAATCGTAAGTTCTCCATCTGTAACTGAAAGATATTCTCTTGTCTTCTCTCCATGGCTGCCACTGATATATTTGCCCCCTGGCTCGATATCAATGCGGTAAATCTCTAATTGATGATTATCTTCATATGGAAAACATGTCCATACTTTGTATTCACCAATCATTTCTTTTGTTGGTGTCATCTGATCTGGTGTTACAAGGCAGGATTCCATTGGCGGAGCATCAATTAATTCTTGGAATTCGATTCTTAATCCGCTTGTGATCTTTCCTAAAACACCTAACGATGGATTTGCTGTTCCCTTCTCGATCTGAGCTAACATGCTTTTGCTGACTCCTGTTTGTTCTGATAGTACATCAAGACTCATGCCCTTGGAAGTTCGAATTCTTTTTAGGTTGACAGCTACATTGTGAGATAGGTATGATTGATAATCCATAGAAGACTCCTTTTTGCTTTTATTATCAGTTTCTTCATTTCTGCGTGTTCTAATGCAAGTATTATTACTATCCTTATGTTATCTGCAATACTGCTTTAATGCAAGTGCAATTTTTTACATAACCATTCCTTTTTTTAATGCAAACAGTTGCGAAAGAAAGAGGTTTTTATGTAAAAGCTCTTTCAAACGTCTATTCAAATTATGACGTTTGATAGAGCCTTGTCTTTCTGCTGTCATTTCGTTATAATAGGATTAATCGAACATATATACGGGAGGAATTTTATTTTGGATCAATTATTATGCCAATTAAACCAGGCACAACTAGAAGCTGTTACATCTACAGAAGGTTTTATCCGAGTGATCGCAGGGGCCGGTTCTGGAAAAACCAGAGCGTTATCTCACAGATTTACCTTTTTGGTTAACGAAATTGGAATTTTGCCAGGCAATATCCTTTGTGTTACTTTCACAAACAAAGCTGCTAACGAAATGAGACATCGGATTCATAATCTCATTGCTGATAACGATACTGGTTATATTAATACCTTCCATGGATTTTGTGTATCCATTCTACAGGAAGACTCCCATGCCGTACAATATCCAAAGAATTTTCTTGTTTTAGACAATCAGGATATTGATTCTATGTTAAAGATCATTTATGAGGAACGCGGACTTACACTTCGTCATAAGACATTTTCAAAGGCAAGAGATATGATCGAGATGTATAAATTAGAACGATATCCTAATTATTATCTTGATCTGATCACAATGTCCCTTGATACATTACGGCAAAAATATTTGAGGGCTACCGATGTGAATGATATCATTTTTTATGGATATTTATATCAGGAGAAGAAATGTTTTGGTCTCGATTACAACGATCTTTTGAAATTTTCTCTTTATATTTTTGAAAAGAATAAAGAGATCCGTTTAAAATGGCAGAAACGTCTGGAATACATCATGATCGATGAGTTCCAGGATATTGATAAGATTCAATATCAATTAATGAAAGTCTTATGCGGATATCATAAAAACCTCTTTATTGTAGGAGACCCAGATCAGACAATCTATTCCTGGCGCGGTGCAGATATCAACTATCTCCTTAATTTTGACAAAGCTTTCCCTGATGTCAAAACGATCATGATGAATGAAAATTATCGTTCTACTCCTCAGATCTTATCGGTATGCAATTCACTGATCGATAAGAATAAAAATCGTATGAAAAAGGACCTTCTGCCAATGTGTCATAGCAAAAATTCAGTGCTTTATTATCACGGAGATACTTCAGAAGAGGAATCTGATTGGATCGCAGATCAGATCATAAAATTACATAAAAAAGATATCTCATATAAGGATATCACGATTCTTTATCGTGCTCATTACGTTACCCGAACCTTGGAAGAGACATTGTTAAAAAAGAAAATCCCATATAGCATCTATAGTGGAATTCAATTTTTTGAGCGAATGGAAGTAAAAGACGCACTGTCTTATCTGCGTATGATCACATACAAAGATGATCTCTCTTTTTTAAGGATTGTGAATGTTCCAAAACGAAATATCGGTAAAAAACGAATGGAATTTCTTCAAGCATATGTAAATGCTCATCACTGTTCTTTTTATGAGGCATTAAAAGAATGTGTGGAAGATCCAATTTTTAAAGGAACAGATGCAAAAGATTTTATCTCATTGATCGATGCTTTTTCAGTGACTTATGAGCAACGAACAATTTCTGAAGTTTTATCTGATATTTTGGATCGAAGTGGTTATGAAGAAATGCTTCGAACTACTGGAAATCAGGAACGTCTTGATAATCTGGCTGAATTAAAACAAGCTGTTTATGATTATGAAATATCTTGTGGCGAGGAAGCTCTGCTACCTGATTATCTTGATCATATTGCCCTATTTACGAATAGTGACGTTACTGATGATTCTGACAAAGTAAAATTGATGACCGTTCATGCTGCAAAAGGATTGGAATTCCCACACGTATTCCTATGTGCATTAAATGAAGGAATTTTTCCTTCCAAGAAAACCTCTACAATTGAGGGAATGGAAGAGGAACGTCGTCTTGCATTTGTTGCAATGTCACGTGCCATGAAAAGTTTATTTTTAAGTGAATCGCACGGAAAAAATTTTGATGGATCAACCCGTTACCCATCTAGATTTATTTTAGATATCGATCAAAAATTTTTAGAATACGTTAAAAAGCCAGAAGATACTCTGATCGCAGAAACCAAAAATTACATTCATTACAGTAATCGCTATTTAGATGGTTATGTCGCTGAACAAACTTTTCAGGTTGGTGATAAGATCATTCATAATGTCTTTGGACAAGGTAGGATTAAATCCATCCTTTCTGATCGAAATGCATATATGATCAAATTTGAACAAATAGAAACACCTCGGATCATTTCATTTCGGGTTCCAATAAAAAGAGCTTAAGTTTTATGTAAAAGAATCCTGAGTAAATTTTTACTACTCAGGATTCTTCTTTGTATAAAGAACTAATCGTAAATATCCTATTGCTCGAAGTCCATATTGGATAAAAGATGTACTCCATCCTAATAATCCTTGTGGATTAATTGATACACGTCTGACTGTTTCAAAATCTCCTGTATAAAAACATAACATGTAATATAGATATTCGTCATCGGTTTTATTTAATAGTACTGTTCCTCATATGTACCACTACAGTCAGGATAAGAAGCAGAACGATCAGCACGGTTATAAAAACCAAAACTGCCATGGACTGCGGTTGCTTCGGAAATCAATTACAGCCAGTTTTCCAGAACATCATTCAGCTTATTCATATCCAGCGGTTTCGCGATATGTCCATTCATGCCTGTATTTTTGGCCAGCTGTACATCTTCTGCAAAAGCATTGGCAGTCATGGCAACAATAGGCAGTTTTCCCTTTTCACCATGAAGGCTCCTGATTGCTGCAGTTGCCTCATAACCATTCATAACAGGCATTTGGATATCCATAAAAACAAGATCATACGAACCTTTCGGAGAAGCTTCCACTTTCTCAACTGCGATTTTTCCATTTTCTGCCGTTTCCACTTTTGCACCTGTCATCTGCAAAATTTCACCAGCAATTTCTCTGTTCAACTCATTATCCTCAACCAGCAGAATCCTTTTTCCCGTGTAGTCTGATTCTGACAGCTTCTCCAGATAATTTCTCGCTGTTTTTTCTTTTCTTCCTGAAGTAAACTGCCGCAGTGTAGCCGTCAGCCGGGAACGGAACAGCGGTTTTGCAATAAAAGCATCTACACCTGCAGCCTTTGCTTCTTCTTCAATTTCGCTGAATTCATAGGATGTCAATACAATGATGGTGATCTCTTTTCCTATCCGCTTCCGAATCTGTCTGGCTGTTTCTATGCCATCCATATCCGGCATCTTCCAGTCTAAAATAACAGCAAAGTAATCATCTTTCAACTCATGCCGTGCATAACAGCGCTCAACCGCTTCCCTGCCAGAGAGAACCCATTCACCCATAATACCGATTTCCTTCAGTGTGGCAACTGTACTTTCACAGCATGTCTTATCATCATCCACTACCAGAACCGGCAGATTCATCAGATTTTTGTCCTGTTCTTTTTCTTGTTCCTGAAGCTCCAGATAAATTGTTACTGTGATTTTAGTTCCCTTGTGCAAGGTACTGTCCACTTTAATAGTGCCATTCATCAGGTTCACAATATTTCTGCTGATTGCCATTCCCAGACCAGTTCCCTGAACTCTGGTTGTCCGTTGGTCATCTGCACGGCTGAAAGGATCAAACATGATTTTCTGGAATTCCGGTGACATACCGATTCCATTATCCTCAATCGTAAATTCATAGCATCCAAGTTCTGAAAATCCATTTGGCTTTTCCTCTATCGAAAAAGTAATATTTCCACCATCCGGTGTATACTTGATCGCATTACTCATCAGATTCACAAATACCTGCTGAATCCTCAAGCTGTCACCACAGACAGCCTCATGTTCAATATGATTGATGTGTATATCAAAATTATGTTTATGTTCATCAAGCACCGGTTTCGTAAGTGTAATAAGATTATCTACCAGCTCTGACAGATTGAAATCTTCCTGTGCCAGTGTCATTTTTCCACTTTCAATACGTGCCATATCCAATACTTCATTGATCAGCCCCAGCAGATGGCGGCTTGATTCTGTGATCTTGCTGAGGCATTCAATGACTCTGTCCTGGCTCTCAACATTTGCTCCTGCAATTGCTGTCAGACCCACAATCGCATTCATTGGTGTCCGGATATCATGGGACATATTGGAAAGGAATTCTGTTTTCGCACGATTTGCATTTTCTGCGGACCGGTAAGCCTCTTTCAGTGCCTGACGGGATTCAATCTCTGCTTTCTTCTCCTGTGTCACATCCATGGATGCCAGCAATACCTTTTCCAGCTTTCCATTCTTCCATTCCAAGGGAATATAAGAAGCGATTTTATAAGTCTTTTCATCCAGGCTGCAATACTCAAACTTATAAATATCATTTTCACTTTTCAGTTTTTTCCGAATATTATCCGGGGCTATCAGGATATCTATAGCTTCCAATGGTTCCAGTGTCTTATATTTTTCAAGAACCTGCATCTGAAAATCATAATAAAATCCCAGAGGTTTATATATCATCTGTCCATTCAGATTGTAGAATTCATATCTGTCATTTTCCAGATCACAGACAACAAAGCGGTCAACCAGACGCACAATACTCTGAATCAGCTGCTCCATGGAAGCATTATCCGCTGCCATCTGCAGATGCCGTGCGCTCTCTACCTTTGCCTCTGTGATATCACGCAGAAAGATCATGGCATATTCTGAATCCTCTATTTCGCCACGTATGACCACATTGCGGACCCATCGTTCTTCTCCATCCAGAGTGATTCGGCACTCTAAAGATAATTCTGTTTCCAGACCTTTCAGTTTTTCTGCAATATAACCACGGTCATAAAAAGCAGCTACCGCTTTCTTATCTGTTTCCACAACATAGGAATCTACAAAATGCCGAATCAGTTCATCCCATGTACGACTCTGTTCAAAAACTGTCATCAGGGACGGTTCAACCTTAAAGGTATCAAAAGTATTCGCTTCTAGATTCACATAATACTCGCACAGATCTGCTTTCGTAAAAGCCCGGTGGAAAGCAGCAGATTTTTGTGCCTGCATGATTTCTTTTTTCTCCGCATCAATGTTAATAAAAATCCCGGCAATCCTGCTGGCAGAACCATCCAGACGGCGTATTACTTCTGCCGATGCCCGAAACCACTGGTATTGATTATCCTTCATTCTCATACGATACTCTACCTGGTATTTTATCTGGTTCGTCTTATCCTTAATTGCCGCCTGAAGCTGCACCATTACTCTTTCTTTATCCTGTGGATGCAGAAGATCTGACCAGGATTCCAGTTTATTCGGAAAGTCCAGAGTGTCATGATAGCCAAGCATTTTTCGGAATTCATGACTCCAGTTTGCATTCACAATCTCACTGTTTTCGTCACAGTCAAAATACCAGAAACCGGAATAGATAGCCTCATTGAGCAGTGCCAAATTTACATGATCCCAGTTGACCTGTACGGACATAACCCAGATCTGTCTGCCCGCCTCATCTGTCGCATCCTCTTTACAAAGCCGTACATTTTTCACTGTACCGTCTGCTGCAAGGATCTGTGCTTCCCCTGTTCCGTGAAGCTGCAAAAAACGGTCTCGCTCCAGTATATCTTCCTCGTCATAAAAGAAGTTTCTCAATGAGCCTTTTGTCTGTTCCATGAAAGTATCGAATGTATATCCTGTACTATGCAACAGCAGATTATCCACAGACAAAATAGACAGGTTTTGGTCATAAGATCCTGTCATTATACCTACCCCGCCATTACTTTCCAGTGTTTTCTGTACGGCCTGTGACATGGCCTGTGTCTGCCCCGTTACAGTTTCACCTAATGAATATATTTTGTCTTCATAATTTTTCATTTTATAAAAGTCATCTCTTCGTCTTATGCCTTCTTCATCCTGCTTTTATTTGTATACAGAGAACCTGTCCCTGCCAGTTTTGTTATCCATTTTTGCATGCAAAAAGGACACTTGCCAAAATCTGCCAGTGTCCCTACTATATTTCTCTAAAATGACACATCTATATAGTATAAAAGGTATCGGAATCTCTTCTGTTCAAACATCTTTTCCATATATTATGATGATATGGAAACAGTGGCAACCGGCTGACATGGTCAATCTTTCTGACTTTAGTCCCTTCTGGCTTTGCGACCCTGCCTTTCAACAGGTTTGCCTTTAAAATAATCTCTTTCTTCAAAAGACCATACCACACGGTTTTCCGCACGTCAATAATTTTTTAAAAAAATCTACACATATTTTACTTCATAAAAAATCTAAATCGATGAATCCTAAAAACCTAACATTTTTTTCATATGAAGCTCATTCATCATTTATAGTGCTATTCTCTCCATTAACTAAACATAAACTATTGTTCGATAATAAATTTTAGATCCAAAAAGAGGCCTCACACCACGAACCAACTCGCAATGCAAAGCCTCAGCACGGATCCGTTCCCGATCTATAATGATATAACAAACAGTCCCTACTGTATATTTTAATCCAATTTTGAACACATTCTCTAATTTCTTTCGGTATATTTTTACAAAATTTCTGTATCCACGTTTCACGTAATTTACCTTTCGATGCTTTGATTTTTTAATGCCTAAGGATTTCCACTCTTTGGTTCTTTTACCCTCTTTTTATTCCTCTATAATTGGTAAGCGATTTATCTTATGGTGTTGCTAGAATAATAGAATGCTAGTACTTTACTCCATTTTTCTAGCAAACATCCTTTGCACTTCTTCATTCCATGGTGTTAGTTTTTCTAATTCTTTCTGGGCAGTTCTCGCATTCAGCCTTTTTTCCAAAATTTAATCTAATGTCTCAGGGCACTTAAGTTCGGGACCTTAACAGTATTTCAAGCCACGTAACCACCTTTGGATGTCCGATGAATGAAAAAGATTTATCCAAAATTGTTTCCTACTAATTCGTCCTGTAAGAAAATCATTTACATAATTCCATACTGTATCATCTGCCATAGGTCCTTCTACAATATCATAATTATGTGTTTTTCCGCTTCTACATTGTGCAATAAAGTCTAACCACTCATCTGATATTTCTGGAAATTTTAATATTTTCAAACTATCGTTTGGTTTGGATTTCTTAATGTCCCAGTGATCAATGTCCTATGCCCACTATTTCTTCAAAACTCTATCAAAAATTCTATAATTTCGATCATCTCTTGGAGAACAATACACCGCAAATTCAATATTTTTGAAACTATATAAGTATTCTCGAATTACATTTTTTGCTGCCTGAGCAACAATCTGAGGATCATTCATAAATGCACCACATCCAAATGCCCCAAGAATTATCGTTTCATCATCTTCTGAAAGTGCTGTATCCAAAATTCTTTTTAATCGCTTTTCATGTAATTTTAATAATTCGTCATTTGTCATCTTTTTCGCATTATTATATGATGACTTGCCATTATAATTATTTTTGACTCTTAGATTCGGAGCTGCACATGTGATTACATCTACATTATACCAATCAGATGCATCCATAATCTCTGGTTGTTCAGTATCTGTTTTAAATACTGTGACTGCAGGTGTATAAATGATATCATCATTATAAATTGGATTATGTGCTTGTCTGTGTGGAGAATAGAATCCATCCCACATTGTTTGTGTACTTAAACAAACATATAGTCCTGAACATCTGCACAGACATTCTTCTTGTGCATTAGATCCTCTTTTTACTCCACCACCTGGATTAGTTGCGGAAGCAAAATTATGTACCGCTGTCTTAGTATTTTTATATGCCGATGCTGCTTGTAATGTCCTCTTTTTTGATACAATAATATTTGCAGGTTTTTCATATCGTTTCTGGTTATTGCTATTTATTCTTTGATTTTGGAAGATTAGTTTTTGGTTACATATTGAATTTTTGATCGATTGTTTTAAGCTTGAATTTGTTTTACATAATGTTTCTGTATCTTCAAAGATTTTTATGTTTTCTTGTTTTCCCATAATCTAATTTCTCTCTTTTTCTTTGTTATATGTATAAACTAGGATAAATACAACCTATTTTTACAATAAAAAGCTATTGCTATTAATACTCCCAAGGAGATATTAAGTAACAACAGCTTTAATAAATTTATTAATGGGTATTTTGTTTAGAATTTTTGGAACAATTTGTCTTTATTTATACCATTTACTTTATAAACTGATTTCTTAATGTCTCAGAGCACTTAAGTTTCCTGCCCGTCTATTGACATTATTTATGAATTACAGCCTTCTGGTTGTGTGATTTCTTAATGTCCCTAGGACCTTTAAAGTGTCCCTTACTTTTGTTGCATTTGCTGTTGCCTTTCCTTCTGCTATATGGACATGTATAGGCTCCAATGGATTATTTTCATTCGACCAAAAATAAATACTATATGGTCCAACTCTAAATATTTGCGGCATTCAGAATCCCTCCTTCTTGAGAAAATTCTATAATTAAATGTGCATTATCTCGAATAAGTTGCTTAAAATACATCATTTCTGACTCTGAATAACCGTGAACTTCCCATGTATAATCTGGTAACCAGCAAATAGCATCATGAAATCCACCTGTTTCATCTGGTGTTTCAATATATACTTTTACTTTTCCATCTGGATACATCTCTGAATGCGTAATTTCTGTATCATCATTTAATGTCATATATGGATACATCATATTCTTTCACTCCTTACTTCCATGCAGTTCATCTTTATGATATTTTATCACAATTGGATTTCTACCACAATGAAAAAGCCACTGTAAATATTACAATGACTTTTCTGTATTTTTATTTAGATGTCTTTTATAAGGAATATAATGTGACATGCTCCCACCACTTAAATCCCTAATTTTGAAGTGGTGGCTTCTTGCTCAATGGCTCTACTGAGCCAAGTATCTACAAGCTATCCTCGCGTGCCCCGCGATTCTTTTGCCCGGACACGGGCATGTTTTCTTATTCTCCAATTGTCCGGATACAGACAGTTTATGCTGTCAACATTCTTCTTGCCTCTTCACGGATGTTGATCGCTGCATTGCGATCTCTGCCCATCTCATTTCCACACTCACAGTGATAGACTCTTTTATCCTGTACGCTTTTTCCGAAGTGCAGGCACTGACCCATTGCTTTCAGATTTCTTAATGTCCCTGGGACCTTAAGGATTATATGGGGGGGGAAAGAACTTCCTTATACTGCATATGGAACGAAAAAATTCCCTCTTGGTCAGATATTACGTCAGAGTATCAAATTGAGAGATGTCAGTATGTATGATCTTTATCTTCCACTTGTGAAAAATCCTAATCCTGATGCAGTCATTCAGGTTGAGAAAATTACTGGTCCTATTTTGCTTATTTCTTCTAAAATGGATAATATGTGGCCTTCAGAACCTGCAGCAGAGCAGATTATGAAACGACTCGAAGATTATGATTTTCCATATTCCTATCAGCATTTGAGTTATGATTATGGCGGACATATGTTTGTACCGATGAAATTTGGAAAGACAAAGCTTTTTAAAGGAGATCGTGGAAAAAATAAAGAAGCTGGATTAAAATGCCGGTTGGATTCACTTACTAAAACTTTGGAGTTTATTTCTCAATGGTAACATGCTTTAGGGGCTGTTGCATTAAGCATCAGCCCTTTTTATACATTCTACATACATCAAAGAAATCCTCGCCGGTAAAAGTTTGTTATGTAAAATCTTCCAGCCATTTTTCTTAAGCCATATGATATATTCCTTTCCACTCCACTGATGTTCGAATTTAATTCCTGCTAATTTCAGAATGTTGGACCATATTCGACTAATGATTCCTTTGTTGTGTGACACAAAATTGGGAGCGATCAACAATCCATCTTTTCGTAATACACGCTCTATTTCTTTCACTGCTTTTTCTGGTTCGAACATCACATGCAATGCATTGGCAATGATTACCACATCAAATGAATCATCTTTATATGGAAGATGTTTTGCATCCACAACTTCAAAAACCAGATTTTCTGGATATCTTCCTTTCTTTGCTTCTTTGATCATACCTTCTGAGTAATCTGTAGCAATCATTCGTTTTGCAGCTGGTGCTACATGTTTGGCTAATAATCCAGGACCTGTCGCAATTTCTAAGACTTCTTTTCCCACAATCTGGCTTTTGACCCGATGATACATAAATTTATAACATTTACGATCTGCCCTCATAGCTTTCTCATAAATCGGTGCATATAGATCCCATATTTTTTTCTTCATAGCACATCTCCTGAAAAATTGTTGATTTATATAAATTTTATTACACATTGATAAATTTCACTTGATTTCCATGATTTCTTAACGTCTCAGGGAACTTAAGTTCATTCTCCATTTCTTTTTGAATCCATGTCATAATTACATCTACAAGATATTCCTGCTGTACTTGGCTTAGTTCTTTTCCCGGTTGCATTTTATGCCACTTCCGGATGCACTCTCTGCAACATGTTGCCGTTGCATGCTGGGCAATAAATACCGGATGACCACGCATTGGTGTCTGCTTGCCGTCATTTACTATATATGCCGGAACGACATTGATACTAAATCTCAATGCCGTCTCTCTTCAAATTACTTTTTAATTTGTATAAAATAAAATTTATGACTTGCATTTTATGCTGCTGGAATCTTATTTAACATATTAACCTTATCTATGAATTCTTTCATATCTTCAATATACTCATAAGGTGCATATTCTGAATATATATCCGGATCATCTAAAATAACAATCTGTACTCCTTCAGCTCTTAATGATTCTAAAGTTCCTGGCAAACATCTTGCCTCATTAAGTGTTTTGCATCTATATGCTATACATCCTTGTTGATCAAAAATTTTCGCTACTACATATATTGATTTATCAATCATTTCTTTTTTCCTCCATTTCTTTTAAATGGGTATTTTGTTTAGAATTTTTCGTTTTATTCTGATTAATTTACCATTTTACTTTATAAACTGATTTCTTAAGTGCTACAGGACCTTAAGGCTTTCTAAAAAGTTAAGTACTTAACTTTTTTGACTTTTTATATTTTGTATAGGATAATGATAGCAGAGTAATTTTAATAAAAAAAGGTACGTGCTATTGCGCGTTTACATTATTTTGTTTAGAATTTTTGGAACAATTTGTTCTTATTTGTACAATTTATTTTATAAACTGATTTCTTAACGTCCCTGGGACCTTAAAGTGTTTCTGATTTTTTCTTACATACTGTCCGTTAACCTTTCGATAGGCTGCTGCCTGCTCGAAACTAAGCGGCAATTCAAAGGAAAGAGAACTCCTACCTATTTGCGATAGCAGCCTGGACTGGCTTTAAGAACTGCTACAAAATCAGCTTACGCTCCCATTTTTTAACTGTATCAAATCAACATCTATTTACAATTCTCATTATACCAATCATTCATATTGGTATTTATAATATCTCCTTCATACCTAGTCACCCATCCATCGGAATAGCTTGAAAATAAACTTTGATGATGCTCATTTAAATTATTATAAACAACGTCTGAAATCACAATTACTTTTCTATAATCTCTACCTGCCTTATTGCATAAATGGCACGCTGAATTTACAACATCCCCCATCCAAATAACATCGTTAATTCCGCTACCTGAATATCCAGCTTTAACCATCAATGCTCTGCCATAATCGATACCTATCCCAACTGAAATTTGCGAATATTTCTTCTTCATTAATTTATAATTGAGTATTTTAATCATACTATTTAGTCTAGCTGCCACCGCAATAACATTGTCAACATCAGATTTATAAGGGGTATCAAAAACTCCCCATACACAATCTCCATTAATATTTATTTCTTTACAATCAGTTTCTGCATTCATAATAGCAACACACTCTGATAAAAATGCTCTATACATTTTTGCCAATGTTGGTCTTTTATGCTCGTCTGTCATATCAGATGACCCTACAATATCAATAAAAATTGCAGTAACATTTACATAATATCCATTTTTAAATGTCAAATCACTTCTCGCAGGAATGCTGTCTTTATCACAGTAATCATTGTCACTTGCATTTAAAATTTCATCCATTCTTTCCGAACTTTTATCTACGTCATAAGACATTGTATGATTTGATTCCATAATTTTCCTCCTTCTATATTAACTGAAATATCATACACACAAACCACAGAATAACTGTTGCTAATAAAAATTTTATTCCCTTGTTATACCATTTTGCTTTTAGACTACATATTTTCGAATTTGTATGTATCTGTTCTTCTAAATCATCTATCATTTCTTTTTCGTCCATATCTTTTACGGCACTCTTATAATTCTCCAATGTCATATTTCCAATAGAGCCAAAGAAAAAAATAGATGGTGCATTATTAAGATTTTTCACTCTTGCAATAATAGATAACATAAAACATAAAATAGAAATAAAGCTTGATAAATATAGCAGTGCAACCAGAATGGCTGCAATAATTTCTCCTCCAGATAATTCTGCCAGTTTTGATACCTCTGTTATTCTTTCAAATGCACTGGGCATGCCCTTTTCAAATATAACACCTATTAAAACTCCTGCTAATGCTAATGCAAATGAAACCTTGGTATCCATATTTCCTATCCATGTATTTATGATACCCAGTGTTTCATAAGCATCTTCTTTTTTAAACGCTCTATTTTCTTGCTGTTGATTGTCATTCTGTGCCATAATTTAAAATCCCCTTATTTTCTTCAATTTACTAATTTTTTCTTCATAATCTTTTATATGTTCATATCGTATTTTATTATTTTTAAGGCTATTCTCCATTGCATCAATAACTTGCCAACCTAGATTCTGTTCACATGCCCATTTAAAAGTCGATTCATTTATATATACCCATGTATCATTTTCCTTTGCCATACTAACCATATATCTATATGACGCACGATATCGCCCAAAGTAAGCATATATCTCAATAAATTCAAAAACACTATTATTTATTATATCTTCATTATATCCTTGCTTCTTTCCTAATTCATGATAAAATTCGTCTACATCTAACCATCTATTAATACCAATATTATCGATATATTCAAGTTGTCTACAAAATGACCCACTTATTATTTTTTTGACAAAAGAATATGTAGTCTCAATTTCCGTTTGTAGCTGCTCTTCCGCTTTTTCCCTTTCATTTATCGCCTTTATTTTTTCGTTATTTTCATTCGAAAACCTTCTCTTTAATTCATCATTTTCTTTCTTCAATCTTTCTTCTAAAATAGCTAATTCCCGTTCTCGTTGAACCAGACTATTTTTTAATCTATCGATTTCTCTAATGCCATCTGCCAATCCTGCAAATGTATCCGACTCTACTGTTGTATCTTCATCTATTTTGATTGATTTTCCTAAATCCTCTGAAAACTCCAAATAGTAATCCTTTGTCACATAGCCTTGGAATAACTTTGTTCCTTTATATTTTGCTGATTTTACAAAAACTCCCCTATACTCATCTGACATTTGCTTGAAAACATTATCTGAAATAAATATTTCTCCGCCAGATGCTATATCTGAATATTTGCTTGCATAATTTGTTGTATTACCAACCCATACACAATCCACTTCGTTCTCTCTATTTTCATCACTTTCCAGACCATACATACCAACCTGAGTTACAAGAACCTTTCCATAATCAATTCCAATACCACATTCAATAACTTTCCCATTAACATTAGTTTTCAAATATTTATTCAAGCTATAATCAATCACAGTCTGTAAACTTCTTGCCGCATTAATTGCTTTATCTGCTGCACTGTCCACGATATTCCCGTTTTTATCAGCAGAGTCAATAAATACGCCCATAATTCTGTCACCCAGAAATTGTCTTGTAACTCCTCCATTTTTTCTAACACAATCAACTGCCATTCTCATAAATGAGCGATATATTTTAACCATACTTTTTGCTTGGCTATTTTCTGTTAAGTATGTTGACTTACGAATATCAATAAATAGTATGGCTGCCATGATGGAGTAGGTTCTATTATTATCTTCCAATTGCTCTATTGTTGGAGGTAATTCTGAATCTATTTCTATTTGCTCAACAGTCTGTTCTGTTATTTTTTTAATCCGCAAATCTACTTTTTCAAAATCATTTTTTGAAAATCCCATATTTACTCTACATTCTCCTCTATAATATAAAGATGGCTTTTTTACACATTTTCACTTGCTCCACATATATTATACAATCTTTTCTTCTTTTTCGATAGTTCTAAAAATCCAAATAGCCGCCTACTCAAAAACTGAACAAACGGCTATAAAATGGTATCCGATATTTATATTTAGATTATTTTAAAATGCTTCAATGCATCCTTTATCGCTTCCACTTTCTCCGCTGTCGGATGCTTCCTCGGCTGTTTCAATTCTTCTACCCCATTAGGAGCATCATACATCGGCAATCCTAAATCTCTCTTTACCTCTGCGATATATGCGGTATGTACTTTGAAGCCGTATTTAGCTTCTATGTACTCCTTTATCATTTTGTAGGTCACTCGTTCCTTGGGCTTGTACTCTTCGGCTCTTTTAGCGATATTATCAAGCGGAACTTTTCCCTCACCTTCGCCAAACTCAACTTTTACGTTGATATGTCCGTCTGGCTTTTTGTGGGAAAGCAGTACAACCGTCTCCACATGAACTGTATTTGAGAACTGTTCCACATCTGTTACCCGCATAACCTCTCTGCTGCCTCAAACACTTCCAAATATCTCGCAAGACTTATCACTTATCCGTAACTCCCCTGCTTTAAATTGTATTCTTTATTGCTTTGTATGGAAATTCAACTAATTGTCTATGTCCCGTCCAGCATACATTACTCTAAGTATTGTTACAACTTTTTTATCACTATTTGGAATATATAGTATCACATAATTATCTACTGGTAATATATGAAGTTCACGACTTTTCCATGGTTCTTTTTCATATTTTCGATAACGCTTCGGCATCGCATCAAGACTTAATATCTGTTCTTCTAGACGATCAAGTTGTCCGATTGCATTTTCTGGTGATTGTAATTCAAAAGCAATATATTCAAAAATTTCTCTCAAATCACGGTCTGCCTGTTCAGATACTTCTACTTCATATATCATAAGCCATAATCCTTGCGAATATCAGCAAAAGCTTTCTTCGCATTTTTTGTCCGTCTATCATGCATATCTGCATATCCTTTCTCCAATTCTTCATTGAATTCTACTTCTGATAATGTGCTGATATCAACAGGTCTAGCGGATGGTATTTTTACTTCAAATGGAAGTCCTCTCTGTAAGATAATCTGTTTATAAAACATATTGATAGCACTAGAAGCAGGAATACCAAGTGCAGACAAAATACTTTCTGCTTTTTCTTTGACTTCTGGTTCAATCCTTGCATATAAATTTGCTGATTTTGTAGCCATATAAAACATCTCCTTTCGTGAGTAGTTTTTCTATCTATTTTTATTATATGCAAATGTCCGCACAATAGCAATACTAATTTTATCTTTCCGTTTTCCAACAGCTTTTATATCACCATTCCTTGAACTTATTCTATATTGCCATTTACATTTTGGGGAATATATCTGTATGACAAATTAACACCTATAAATTAAATGAATATTTTGTTTAGAATTTTCTGGTTAATTCTAATTAATTTATCATTTTACTTTGTAAACTGATTTCTTAATGCCCCTGGGAGCTTAAGGATTTATTTTTTCTTTTTTAGTCTTCCTCTGAGTAGTCACAGTTTGAGCATTGCCAAACTTCTCCATTCCAATGTAAACAACTGCCGCATTCAGGGCATGGACGAACTTCATCATCGTCATCCTCTAATTCGCCTGAACAATATGGACAATGGCTATATTCAGATTCATCATAGACTTTATCACAAAATGGACACTGCTGCATAATTCTGCCTCCTTTCACATTAACATCAATAATCAAACTTAGTTGTTATCGTTCTGAGCAGATGTGGTTAATTCCATCATCTTCTGCGCATATGTATGACCATCAATTTCTTCATTGGCATACTGTTGCATAAGCTCGTCAATTTGTTCTTTCAATTCTTCTCGTGTCATTTTCTCACCACCTCCTAATTTGATTTCTTAAGTGTTACAGGAACTTAAGTTTTCCTAATCTTCCGTTAAGTATCCACCCCGACAAAAATCTGCCAAATCAAAATCAGAATAATGTTCTTTTTCATTTTCACCAAAAATTTCATCATACCATGTCACACTTCCATCAATAATTTTTACCCTATTTCCACATTCTGGGCATGTATACCATGCCCAATCATCAAATTCTGTCATTAGCATTCCACATGTTTTACAAGTAGGATAACCTTTCATTTTATCATCTTCTCTCATCATTTATAAATAATATATTGGCTTATCATCAGGATTCTGAACCTTAAGTTCTACTCATTCATCTTCATCCACCAAAGAAATATTTACCTCCTCAGAATCGAAAGCTCCCATTGGATATTCTCTCTTCCAACCAGCGATACGAATAACCTTACCGCATTCTGGACACTTGTAATTTTGCTCGCTATCAAAATATCTTATAAAATCTGGTCCCATACCATTTTCTCTTTCTTCGCTACTTTCTGAACAAACATAGTCTTCCAAATCAACAGTGTCTTCTGCATCACAGTTAGGGCACTTGATATCCTCCATCATTTCTAACTCAAACTGCCAATCCTCAAAATCCATAAATTCTTCACCTTCACTTTCACGTCTTGTTATTTCTTCCAAGTAATAATCAAAAGGTATGGAATCATACTTAATACCAGCATCGAGCAGTTCAGCTGATAAACTTAAGGCACCTTGTATTTGTTGCAATTTGTCTTCCATATTTTTTCTTTTTTGCTCAAGTGCATCTGTAAATGATACTTTTCCTAAATCTATATTCTTAATATCATCGCATGTTAGCCCAGCCTTGGTGAGTACTACTAATTGTTTTAGTCGAGCAATATCATTAGCTGTATACCCCGCCTTCTTTGTCTCAGACACAAAAATCCCCTTCTTCTTAAAATATTTTAGACGGTTATTGTTTATTCCAAGTAGTTCATATACTTCTTTGGCCTGTTTCAACGCTACTTTTTCTTTACTCATACTCAGTTCCTCCTTTTCTTACTCCATCATACCTGATGGGGACAATCTCCCCGTCAAGTATTTTTTTGATTTCTTAATGTCCCTGGGAACTTAAGTTTTCTGCTGCCTCAATTAAACATCATTTTAAAAGAACATCTCGAAAATTATCATAAGCAATCTTAATAATGTCTGGTTCGTTATAATACCGTGCAACTAACTCATATATTTTTATCAAATTATTAAATGTGTACTTTTTTCCATCAATTTTTGTGAACGGTCCATCACTTTCAATCAGTACTCTTGTTTTAGGTATCAAATACAATTTTTCTTTGTTTTTTTCATTTATTACCATATTGGAATTAATTGAAAAATAGCATCCTATATCCAATAATTGTTGTAATTGCTTCCTGTTTCCATTAAACCAATGAATGATACATTTACGAGGGCGATACTCTTTTAAAATAGATATTGCTTCTTTTTCTGCTCTTCTAAGATGTACAGACATCAATTTATTCTTTTCTGCACACACTTTTGCAATTTCCTCAAAATATATACATTGTTTATTACGCGAAATATAACTTTTTCTTGAAAAATCAAGTCCAACTTCTCCTACATAATTGGTTTCATTGATCAATTGTATAAAATTATAAAAATCCGTATCATTTAATGATGTCTCCTGTGGATGGAATCCAAGTGCAAATTTCAAGTATTTTGTTTCTGGATACATACGTTTGCAAGACATATAGACTCCAGGTGAGTTCGTCATACACAATGTATATTGTTTTTTTTCATTAATTCCGGCATATATTTTCTGATGGTCCTTGTAATAATCCAGATGGAAGTGTGTATCAATAAGATGTTGAATCATAACCCAAGATACTCCTTCATCCTCTGATCACCAGAAAATAATTGTACCAAATCATCTATACTTTTCTTATATAAAGCTAAAAATTTTCCAACTTCCTCTTCTGTTAATTCTCCAATACATCTAATATGTCTTTTTAATTCTTTATCTGAAGAATGTTTGCAACGATAAATACTTCCAAGTACGGCTCTTAAATCAGCACTTTTTTCACTTTCTTCATATGCCATAAGGAACTCATAAGCTTCTCCTTTATAGGAATATTTTTTTATCTCGTCTATATCCAAAAGTGAGCTCTTACGAATCAAACAAGGATAACAATATCCACAATTTATAGGATATTCTTTTGAACCATTTTTATTGTACCGTGCTAAACAAGGATGTGAACATGAAATCGTATCTGCATAACAACTTTTAAATGCATCATTATCTTTAACCTGCTGTACAATCTCTCTTTTAGTATTATACGCAAAAAAATTTATAATAGTATTTTGTATTCCTACTTGCTTTAAAATGTCGTTAAATTGTCTCAAAAAGTACGGATGAGTGGTACGTGTACTACATGTTCCTTTTCTTCCTCCTGTCAATGGAATATTTAATCCTATAAATCCATTTTCGGGAATATATACTGGAACATTTCTTCCTAAAATACCAGCTATACTAAGTGCTGCACATAAAAATAATAGTGATCTTCCTCGAGAGGTGTTTTCGCTTCCCTTTAAACCGCCCTCTTTTTCGCTAATAGGAGCCCTAGAATTTGCTGTAAAACTAATAAATTTAACAGATTGTTCTGGATAAAATTCCTGAAAAGTACTGGCAAATAACTTCTGTCTTTTGGCAAGTTTAGGATATTCATTATGTCCAACCAGACAAGGAGAGGCACCGTCTTCTAATAGTCTAATTGCACCACAAAAAGAATCCAATCCTCCCGAAAACAAACATACACAATCACAAGCCTGAACATTCAAATGAATTCTATTTGCATGCTCTCTATAGCTATATATTACTTCGCTTTTTCTAAATACAATATGCCAATGATCTCCCGTTAAAAATCCAAGCATTTTTTCCCATTGTAAGCCCGTATCCTTCCATTTATCATATTCCAATACCGGAATTGATACATTTATATCTCTAGTCCAACAATTTTTAAACCTTCTTCTGGATACTCTTTTGTCTAAAGCAAAAATACTCAAACCTATTATAAATAAATCCTCATATATTGCAGGAATCTGCATTTGATCCATCCGATACCAACTATCCGTTATATTTGTAAATATCGTACTATATTTTTTTCGATTAATCGAAAAAACATACGCGTCTTTCCATTCGTTATTTGGCTTTTTCTCTTGTTCCTTATCAATCCAAAACCGCATTCCTAATCCTCCCCATAATACTTTTCGAACACAGATAAAGCATCTCTCAATGCATCTTCTACTACTTGTGCTGTTCCCATATTAGAAAAATCAACTGTTCTCAAATTATCCAAGTTTAAATCACCATCAATGCTATTTTCTATATATTCGTGCATGTCATTTAAAATTTCAGATGTTTGTGCTGGTGTTTTTCCTTTTGATATTTTTTCTTCATATCGAAAGTCAAAATTTTCTTTTATATATTCCTTCAGCATTTCTTTTAACAGTATATCAACTGAAACATTTCCTATATCTGCAATATCTTCTATTTCCAAATTATCCATAGCCTGTGATAATGCATCTGCGGCCATATTATCTTCTACAGATGCTCCAGAATTTGTAAATTCATGTAGTAATTCTGTCCAAACAACTTCTGACGGCTTCCCTACAAGGTCCTCCCTATTATATTCACGCAATGCATTATCCAGTCCGCCCGATGCAACTTTTTGCGCAAAACCTAAAGCTCTTGCCGCGGCTGATTGGAAACTGCCACCTGTTGACATGTCTGTTTTCATTGCTGTAGCATATTTACTAGCAGCTTTTGCTTTCGAATCATAATCTCTATTCTTAATAAATGACGTCACTGCTCTTTTCGCTGTTGACCAATGCAGTGTTGTTGGTGCTATATATCCTTTCGATGTACCCATATTAGCTTTTCCTCTGTTCTTTTATTTCTGTAATCTGCTCATCTGTTAATGTTCCTTTTTTTACCATTATTTCTAATACAGTATTCATACTTCCTGCATCACTATTATACATTGTTCTTAATGCAGCTATACCACCTGGCTTTATTGTGACTGTTGATTTTCCAATTGCCTCCACTATTTTTTCTTTATACATGTCAAAATTCAAAAATAAATCTCTTATAATAAAAAATTTTATTTCACCTTTTTCGATTTTAGGTATAATAATCTTGAATGTATCTGCAATTTCTTCTGCATTTAATTTTTTCATATCTTTTATAATAGCCACCATTTGGCCAGCTTTAGATCGTCCAATTCTTTCCAAAATTTCTTTCGTATTTTTACTGAATCCAGATTCATCAATGCTAGAACTTTTCAGATTTTCTCTTGTTAAATAAAAATATTTTTCTAAACGATACTTTTCCAATTCAACAGGTTTACATTCTATCCACTTTTTCATTTGTGCTGTGTTCCATGGATTTTGACTATCCATATTTCCTTCCTGGGATTCTGTTCGAATTTGCTTGAATTTTTTATTTTCAGTATCAAATTCTTTATTCCATTCATTTAGTTGTATAAACAAATCATTATCCAATTTTTGTAACACTAACAACTTAGCTAAAATAGAAATATCTATTTCATCACCATAATAAATTTTTGCCAACTTGGATTTAGTAATAAATGTGTTCAAAAAGCGTTTTGCTTGACGTGGATTCCCTTTCAGCGTAGAAGCAACAATTTCTCTTATTTCATCAATAATCTTTGCCATTTCATTGAAATCCGACTTATCTCCATTCCTCCAACTCAGTTTTAACTCATTAATCAATTTATTAATTTCTTCTAACGTAATTACATCACCAGAAATTATAATTTTTTCTTCGAATATTTTAGCTATTAGGCAACTAAAACTTTCCTGTTCCAAATAACTTTGCGCAACTAGCAATAATAGATAATTCTGTATGTCCTTTGCAGATAACTCGGGGATATATATCGGTAATTGAATGATTTTTTCAATATATTCTTTGTCTAATTCTACATCAAACCCATTCATTGGTGGGTATTTTTCACGGATGGAATACTTTATAACATTTTCATCCGCAGCAATAATAAATGTTGTCCTGTCAACAGCTAAGAACAGCTTAATCACTTCCAATATTTCAATTATCCGTTCTGGGCGGCATCTGTCTAAATCATCTACCATTACAACTATATTTTCAATATTGTCATTTTTTAGTGCATCTGAAAACTCTTCTCTAAATTTTCTTATATTATTTATTGTACTTTCATCGTTTGAGTCATCTTCATCTTTCCAATATTCATCTTTCAACGATTGAATTGAATCTGCTGCATTTTTGACAGTATTCCCTATTTCTTCTGCACTTCCAGTTACGTTTAATAGCATAGGTAACGGATTTCCTGTTGCTACACTTGCAACTACCGGTGCAAGTGTAGATACTGCTTTCGTTCCTAACTTAAACCAATTTACTCTTTTAATTAGTTTTCCAAATTTCTTTTTTACCTCTGCAGGAACTTCTTCTTTAAGTTCCTGCAATAAAGCCTCCATAATTGCAGTTTTCGCATCATCATATGATTCAAACATCCATGCATTAATGGTCACACAAATAACACCTTTTTGATTTTCAAGTTTTTTATCTATTAATTTCAATAAAGTGGATTTTCCAGCACCCCATAGTCCAAACACACCAATTGTCAATGGGTTATATTCTTTATTTTTAGCAATATCTGCAATTATTCTTGCATATGGTTCATAAAATAAAATATCCACATCCGAAGCATTATCCAACCACATAAAACCACTCCCTCCTTTGGTTATAATTTTATAGTTTTTTGTTTATTTATCCGCATTTTCTCAAAGATTTATTTTTATAAATTACCCTCCATAATCAAATTCCCTATATCTTGATTTTTTAAGACCTGCAAAATCCTAAATATTCCATACACATTTAATTTAAATTTTTATTATATTCATCATAAATATCATAATATCTACGTTGTATTATATAATTATTCTTATCAATAAACGCATACGAATCTCTATATATATTTATTCCTCCACCTTCTCTCTTTGCACATGGAACAATGTAATATTTGTCCGTTGTTTCCAATAAAACCAGTTTATTATCATCAATAACTTTTAATGGACTATATAAATAATTTATAACATTATTATCTCCATACATATACATTATTCCACCAGTACCAAGCAAAATAAATGCTATTCCAAAAATAATTGAAAAAAACATTTTTCTTAATTTTATTTTTAACATCAGAAAAGAACACATATTTTTTAATATTATCAATACTATAACCCATTCTATATAATTCAAAATATCTATTTTTTCAAAATTATGTATACTCATTTTTAACAATAAGTTTCCATATAGTATTACAACTTCCAGTAATAATAATTTTCCTAATCCAAATTTCTGCTTAATTCTAAATCTTTTTTCTATAAATTCAATAACTGAAAAAATCATTATCATAATCAAAATTATAAGAATAATTTTGCAAATAATTGTATACCTATCAAAAATCACAATATCAAAATAATACATAGGAATCTTAAAAAATCGGAAGTATGGTAACCAGTATATATATGTATATATTTTCATAAATTGAGATCCAACAATAGCTAGAATACTGATAATAACTCCAGATAAAATAGGAGACTTGTTCATAAATCCCCAAATTTTTGAAATAATCTTATTTTTTGAATTTTTATTTTTCATACTTATTATCTCCAAATTAAACCATTTACTGTATACTCACCACTATTCACATTTGCGCTTTCAAGATACTAATAGGATTTATCGTATTTCCATACTTCAATAACTCTAGTAAATCGTTAATTAGCTTTTGAACAAACAAATAATAACCGTATGAATATTGTATGTAATCATACGATCAACTTACATTTCGATTATTATAAATTAATTTTTATAACATTATACCGTAATCCTTTGTAGAATTTTGTCGAAAAATAGCATATTCTCACATAAAATAGTTCAAATTCAATTTTCCTTATCATTGAAACATTCCAATATTAATCAGTTACATTTCTACCTTGATTTTCTCAATTAACTTCACATCTGCAGGCAACCATTCCACTTCCCAAAGTTGTTCTTTTGTTAACCATCTTGCATCTTCATGTTCTCTCAGTACAAGATTTCCTTCCACAATTTCACACAAAAAACATTCCATATAAAGATGAAATGTAGGATAATCATATTCTATTATATCAATAAGTTTTCCCACTTTTATCTCTGTTTCCAATTCCTCCATAATTTCACGTTTTAATGCATCCTGAGGTGTTTCTCCACTTTCGATCTTTCCCCCGGGAAATTCCCAACCACCTTTGAGATCTCCATAACCTCTCTGTGTTGCAAATATCTTATCTCTATCTCTAATAACTGCTGCTACTACCTTGATTGTTTTCATTTTATTTTCCTCTTTTATTCACTCGTAATATATTTATATAAATCTTCTCTAATCGGTATATCTAAATTCCAAAGAATCTCAACTGCTATTTTATCTGTATTAGGCATTACAATTTCTCGAGCTTGTCCATCTGTTGTCATCTCTCCCAAATAATAAAATTCTTTTGATCCTTTATCTTTATCTTTTGTGTTTTTGCAAACAAATAATAGAACTTTAATCCCTCTTTCTTTTGCATGAAGAAAAGTTTGAACATCTTTTGATTTCAAATCTTTCCCATTTTTAGAAATACCAATTAATTGATTTTGATTCACAAAATGATCCTTATATTTTATTGTATCACTAATATTATCTGCTTTATCATAAACAATAAATACCGGTAGTGTTTTTGTTTTTTTATTATATTTATATCCACCAATATTTATTGGAACTTCATTCTTTTCCCACTCTAAAAGGCGACATACATCTTCATATGTGTATTTTTGATACAAAACTAAATTCGTGTCTTGATATCTATTATTATAATTGCATTTATATCTTAACTTTCCAAATTGAATTAAATCTACTAAAATATCAACAAACAATGAGTTTTCTAACATTTTTTCAAACGATTTACTAACCCCATACTCCATATCTTTTGATTCCAAATTCTGAGCATATGTGGCTACTCTCATTTTCATTTTCTCATTAATAGGATCTGTTTGTTGTTCTTCAAATATTTCCGGTTCCATAAAAATACATCCTCTATATGTTTTTTTATCCGAACCGGTTTGAAATTTATTTGTCATTACATTTATTATATTTGTGATTCCATTACTATTTAATATTATCCCGTACTTCTCTTTTAAATTATTTTGCAATCTTGTAATTAATCCATGTTTATGATTAATCATTAAAGACAATAATTCTAATTCATGTATCCTTTTTCCATTTGTAATTTTCTTTGAAATAAATTCTATAATTTTTTTCTCTTGATCATTTAAACGTATCCTATAGTCTTTTTCATATTTAACTAAAAATTCGTAATATGAAGCAAAATTTTTATTATTAAAAAATCTACATGCGTCCATTTCACCATATTCCTCAAATTCTATTAATTTTGGAATATGTCCCAATTTATTTTTCAAGTTAAAATAATTTTCCTTAATCATTTTTAAATCACTAAAATTAGCAGCATCAATCGCTTGATAAATCTGTTTTTTACTAATTTCATCAAAATGTATTGTAGAACTACCTGGAATAATTCTGTTTCCTTCCATAATATAACGCCGTACATTATCCTTGTTATAACTACGATCCCCAGACAACGCAATCGGTATCATAAAATTATTCTTATAATTTCCAATAAAGTCAAGTATCACCACATATTCTTTATCTTCTGCTTTTCGAAGTCCTCGTCCTAATTGTTGGATAAATACAATCGGTGACTGTGTTGGTCTTAGCATAATTACCTGATTAATCTCTGGTACATCAACACCTTCACTGAAAATATCTACAGATAAAATATAATCTAACTCATTGATATCATCATTAACCAAACGTTCAATCGCATCTCTTCGAACTTCTTCTGAATCTACACCACTTAATGCTAATGTTCGCCAACCATGTTCATTAAATTTCTTTGATAATTCATTTGCTTCTTCAATTCTGCTGCAAAAAATCAGACCTTTTACTCGATTACCACTATAACCATAATATTCCGCCTGTTCCATCACATATTTTACACGTTCATCCGAGGTCAAAAATCTAAAATTTTGTAGCTTTTCTTCTTTTGTCAATTTGTTTCCATTGACCATTGTATCATCAATAATTTCTAAATCAGTAATTCCAAAATAATGAAATGGACATAATAAATCTTCTTCCATTGCTTTTTGCAATCGAATCTCGTATGCAATGTTGTGTTCAAAGATCTCATAAATATTACGACCTTCTATATGATCATCTCTTTTATCAGGTGTTGCTGTCATTCCCAGTGTAAATTGTGGAGTAAAATAATCCATAACCTTTTTATAACTATCTGCTGAGGTATGATGAGCTTCATCATAGATGCAACATTCAAAATGATCTCTTGCAAATCTTTCTAAATTTTCTTTTTTAGATAATGTCTGTACTGTTGCAAAAATAAAATCTGCATCATAATCATGATATTTACCAGTAACCAATCCTATTTTAACAGATGGTCCAAAAACTTTTTGATATGATTTTAATGCTTGTTCTGCGATTTGGTTTCTATGTACTAAGAATAAAACCTTCTGATATCCTAGCTCTCGAACAGCAAATGCCGATGCATAAGTCTTTCCAGTTCCTGTACTGGATAATAGCAAAGCCTTTTCTATTCCTTCTGATCTCATCTCCATAAGATTATTTATAAAAGCTAACTGCATCTTATTTGGTTTTAATTTATAGCTTTCAAAATCTACAATTTGTTCTTTTGCTGCTTGTCTTTGCTGTTTTTTGATGATTTGATTTTGTAAATATTGCTCTTTATAATCCTCAATGAATTCTTCATAATATTGACTATTTGGTGACATCCATAAATTCTTGAATTCATTTAAAATTTCTTTTGCAACTTCTCCTTGTTCTGTAGAAACAATCTTTGTATTCCATTCTCTATTTTCTGTAATCGCTTTTGATGTCATATTGGAACTTCCGATAATGATTCGATATAATTCATCTTCACGGAATATATATCCTTTTGTGTGAAATCCTCCAACCTCAGAATTTGTTCGAAACATTTTTAATTCAATATTTTTCAACTGGGCCAATCGATCTAATGCTTTAGGCTGACTAAATGTTAAATAATCTGTCGTAAGAATTTTCCCCGGAATTCCTTTTTGTTCTAGCTCTTTTAAAATCATAGATAGAGATTCAAACCCACTATCAGTAATAAATGCTACACTGATAAAGAACTCATCACATCGTTTTAATTCTTGTTCCAAAGAAACAAGAACTTTCTTTCCTTGTTTATGGTCGTTGTATATAAATTCTGGTCGATATGCTAAATTTGAATTATTAGATTGATTTATAAATGCAGTTGTTAAGCCTTCCATCAACTCATTGGATTTTGAATTCTCCATAAATATTTCCTCTCTTATTTCAAACTTTATTTTTATTATACTATGATTAACTAAGATATGCTACAAACTTATATTCAAAAAAATTGCCACCTAATATATAAGGATGACAATTTCCAGCTATTATGCATTTGAAATATTATATTATTATTTAATATATATTGAAATATTATATTTTAAAAAGATTTTATACAATGATAAAAAGTCAATTTCCTCCTTTTCTTCTTTTTCCTCATTAAACTGACCAGCCTTTCCACAAAAACTAATTACTCTCTCTTGGTCATCATCATACAAAAACTTTTCAATATTCTTTAGAAATCTTCTCTTAATAGTTAATCTTTCGATTTCTTTCATTATCTTTTCAATATCTTTTTTATCAAAAGAAGATAATTTATGAAAATGTATTTGATCTTTTTTTAAACTAATTTTTCCACTTGATTTTACTCTATTTTTCTCCACATCGTAATTCATATTATCTAATGACGCTACTTGTCGTATCATCAAATATTTCATATCCTCTAGCATTTGACTAGTTTGTTTGTTATATTTAGATGATTGATATATTGTATATAATGCAAATCCAGCACTTACGACTATTGATGCAATTCCCTCTATGCTCATTCATTTTCTCCTTTACATTTCTTATAAATTAATTATTAATCAAAGTATAAATCATTCTCTTCTATTTTGTCAATATTTTTCGAACATTCGTTCTTTTTTTAATAATAAAAAAGAACATACACCCTAAAATACAAGGATATATGCCCTTCAAATCTCACTAAAAAAATATCAAATTAACTCTAACAAAGAATCAATCAATTATTTCAACTGAGCAGCAACCTCAGCTGCAAAGTCTTCTTCTTTCTTTTCAATACCTTCACCAGTTTCAAAACGAACGAATCCTTTGATTGTAACATTAGCTCCGTTTGCTTTAGCAACCTGTTCTACGTATTTTCCAACTGCCTGTTTTCCGTCTTCAGCTTTAACATAAGCCTGATCTAACAGACATACTTCTTTTAATTCTTTGTTCAGACGTCCAACGATCATCTTTTCGATGATGTTTTCTGGTTTGTCTGGGTTTTCGTTCATAGCCTGAACTTTTAAGATTTCTGTTTCATGCTCGATGTAATCTTTAGAAACTTCATCTCTGCTTGTGTATTTTGGAGAAATAGCTGCAACCTGCATTGCTACGTTTTTAGCCATCTCTTTGATCTCGTCGTTAACTACGTCTGTAGCAACTTCTACTAATACACCGATCTTACCACCAGCGTGGATGTAAGATGCAACAAATCCGTCTGCTGCAGATACTTTAGCGAATCTACGGATGTTTAAGTTCTCTCCGATAACAGCGATCTTACCATCTAATGCTTCTTTTACAGTTTTTCCAGCTTCTGCTTTAGATTCTTCTGCTAAGAATCCTTCGATATCAGCTGCTTTTGTTGTAAGAGCCTGATCAGCTACTTCTGCTACATATGTTCTGAATGTATCATTCTTAGCTACGAAGTCTGTTTCAGAGTTAACTTCAACGATTGCTGCTTCTTTTGCATCTTCAGATACTGCTACTGCAACAAGTCCTTCAGCTGCGATACGTCCAGCTTTCTTTGCTGCTTTTGCAAGACCGTTTTCTCTTAAAAATTCAACTGCTGCGTCCATGTCTCCGTCTGTGTTTGTAAGAGCTTTCTTACAATCCATCATTCCGGCACCAGTCATTTCTCTTAATTCTTTTACCATTGCTGCTGTGATAGCCATGATTCTTTTTCCTCCTAAATTGAAAGTGTGAATAAATTATTCAGCGTCTTCTGCAACTTCTTCAGAGTCTGCATCGATTCCCTGGTTTGCTTCGATAACTGCATCAGCCATAGCAGATGTGATCAGTTTTACTGCACGGATCGCATCATCGTTTCCTGGGATGATATAATCTAATTCTTCAGGATCGCTGTTTGTATCTGCGATTCCAACAAGAGGAATTCCTAAAGTATGTGCTTCCTGTACACAGATGCTTTCTTTCTTAGGGTCTACAACGAAAATCATGTCTGGAAGTCCACCCATTTCTTCGATTCCACCTAAGTTCTTCTGTAATTTGTCTTTTTCTTTGTTAAGTTCTAAAACTTCTCTCTTTGGAAGTACGTCAAATGTTCCGTCTTCTTCCATCTCTTTGATCTTTTTCAGTCTAGCGATTCTAGATTCGATTGTCTTGAAGTTAGTCATCATTCCACCTAACCATCTCTGGTTTACGTAGAACATTCCGCAACGTTCTGCTTCAGCCTGAATAGAATCCTGAGCCTGTTTCTTTGTTCCTACGAACAGAATCTTTCCACCCTGTGCTACACAATCTTTTACTGCGTTGTAAGCATCGTCAACCATTCCTACAGATTTCTGTAAGTCGATGATATGGATACCATTACGCTCTGTGTAGATGTATGGTGCCATTTTAGGGTTCCATCTTCTTGTCTGATGTCCGAAATGTACACCTGCTTCAAGTAACTGTTTCATTGAAATAACGCTCATTTTAAATCTCCTTTAGTTTTTGCTTCCGCTATTTTCATCGTTCTGACAAACCTCTTGGGCACTTACCAGAATTCCAATAGCGTGTTTATTTTTACCTATGACAGTATATCAAACCTTGTCCTTCTTTGCAAGAACTTTTTCTTTAATTCTAAAAGAATTAATCAAGCTTTGTGATCTCGTCAAATATAAAGTCATTCACTACTTTAATATATGTTCCCTTCATACCAGAGGATCTTGTCTCAACAACTCCAGCACTTTCTAGTTTCCTTAGTGCGTTTACGACAACAGATCTTGTGATCCCGAATCTATCTGCGATCTTACTTGCAACTAAGACTCCTTCATTGCCTTCTAATTCTTCTAAGATATGGATCACTGCTTTGTGTTCTGTGAAGGATAATGTACTGATCGCGGAATCAACGATTCCTTTCTTTCTTCGTTCCTGTTCCACTTCTTCGCTTACAGATCTTAACATTTCAAGTCCGACAACGGTTGTTCCATATTCCGCTAAGATAATATCATCAATGGAATAATTCTCTCTCTGGCGGTACATAAATAATGTTCCGAATCTCTCTCCTGCGATATCGATTGGTGCGATGATCGCATAGTAATCATCAACGTCTGACTCAAATCCAAGTGTGGAAAGGCTGACATTTTCATTGGTGGAAAGAATCGTTAATAGTCTTTCATTTAGTGAAAAATCAACATAATCTTTGACATTTCCTGAGATCAGCTGATGAAGCACTTCGATGTGGTCTGCTTCATTTTTACCTAAGATCTTTCCTTTTTTACTGATGACAAGGACGTTTGAATTCATTACTTCTGTCAGGACTTTACAGATATCGTTAAATACAACTTTCTGTGAATTGTTATTATGAAGTAATTTATTGATCTTTCTTGTTTTATCTAGTAATTGTATACTACTCATCTATATTTTTTCTCCTTATTTTGACACTGACTCCCCGGAAGTCTCTTTCTCTTTTGCATCTTCTGGCATGCTACATACGAATCCACATTCCTTGCTAGAGCATACAAGCTTCTTACCTTTTTCGATCATATAGCTTCCGCATTTTTCACATTTGACTGTGGATGGTTTCTGCCATGACATAAATTCACATTCCGGATTATTTTCACATCCGTAATATTTTCTTCCTTTTTTCGTTTTCTTTAAGACAACTTCTCCGCCGCACATTGGGCATGGGATTCCGACTTTTTCAAAATGTGGTTTTGTATTTCTGCATTCTGGGAATCCAGGGCATGCAAGGAATTTCCCATATGGTCCGTACTTCACGACCATATTTCTTCCACATTCATCGCAGATAACGTCTGTGACTTCGTCTTCGATCTTGATCTTCTCTAATTCTTTTTCTGCATTCTTCACTGCGATCTCAAAGTCTGGGTAGAAGTTTTCAATGACAGATTTCCAATGGACTTTACCTTCTTCTACCATATCAAGCAGACCTTCCATCATCGCTGTGAAGTTCACATCGACAATACTTGCAAATGCTTTCTTCATCATGTTGTTGACTGCTTCTCCAAGCTCTGTGACGTATAAGTTCTTCTTTTCTTTGACAACATAACGTCTTGCTGTGATCGTTGAGATCGTTGGTGCGTAAGTACTTGGTCGTCCAATTCCAAACTCTTCTAGTGTCTTAACTAAAGATGCTTCTGTATAATGAGCTGGTGGCTGTGTAAAATGCTGTTTTGGTTCTAAATTATTCAATGTAAGTTTGGTATCTTCATCGATGGATTTTAACATTACATTTCCTTCGGATTTCTCATTGTTAATGTTATATACAGATAGGAATCCATCGAAGGCGATCTTGCTTGCGGATGCATTAAAACGATAATCTCCGGCAGCGATCTTTGCAGATGTATTCTCGTATTTGGCTGGTGCCATACGGCTTGCCATGAAACGGTTCCAGATCAGCTGGTATAAACGGAACTGATCTCTTGATAGTTCATCTTTGATGCTTGCTGGTGAGTTTGTCATGTAGGTTGGTCGGATGGCTTCATGTGCATCCTGTACTTTCTTGTCGTCTTTCTTGGCAACAATTCCTGCTCCAACGAACTCGGCTCCATAAGCTTCTTTGATGTATTCTTTCGCTGCGGCATCGGCTTCTACAGAGATGCGTGTGGAATCTGTACGTAAGTATGTGATCAGACCGACGGTTCCCTGTCCTTTGATATTGACACCTTCATATAACTGCTGTGCGATACGCATTGTTTTCTGTGGTGCGAAATTTAACTTGCTGGATGCATCCTGCTGAAGAGTACTTGTCGTAAATGGAAGTGGGCTCTTCTTTAATCGTTCTGTGACTTTCACTCCTTCGACGGTGAATTCTTTTCCTTTTAAATAGGATAAGATCTCATTCATCTCTTCTTCGCTGTGGATCTCGATCTTCTGTTCTTTATTGCCAATCAGTTTGGCTTCTAATGGCTTTTTGCTTCCTTTGACATCTAATAAGGCTTCTAAGGACCAGTATTCCTGTGGAATAAACAGATTGATCTCTTCTTCTCTGTCACAGATCAGGCGTAGAGCTACGGACTGAACTCGTCCAGCACTTAAACCTCGTTTGATCTTTGCCCAGAGGATCGGACTGATCTGGTATCCTACGATTCGGTCCAGAACACGTCTTGCCTGCTGTGCATCGACTAAATTCATATCAATGTCTCTTGCGTGTTTAATGGAGTCTTTGACAGCTGTTTTTGTGATCTCATTAAATGTGATTCGACTGTAGTTTTTGTTCTCCAGTTTTAATGCGTAATATAAATGCCATGAGATGGCTTCTCCTTCACGGTCCGGGTCAGTCGCGAGGTATACTTTGTCTGCTTTTTTTACCGCTTTACGAAGAGCTGCTAATACTTCACCCTTCCCACGGATCGTAATGTACTTTGGTTCAAAGTCATTCTCGATATCTATTCCTAAGGTACTCTTTGGCAGATCGCGAACATGCCCGTTGGACGCGATCACTTCGTAATTCCTGCCCAGGAACTTTTTGATTGTTTTGGCTTTCGCCGGTGATTCGACGATAACTAGATATTTTGGCATATAGTATTACCCCTTGTTTACATTTTTTTGATATATAAGTTCTGATGGATCTGTTTGATATATCCTTTCGCTTCTAATTGGAATAAAGCTTGGATCACTTCTTCATAAGAGTCTTGGGATGTACTTAAGATCTCATCAATATATTTCGGTTTCAAACTCAACATATCATACACCCTTTTTTCTGCCTTTGCAAGAGATTTTGCACTATGCTTTGGAAATTTTCGTGAAAATCCCGTGAATTCTGAAAATTCTGTTAAAATATCGTCGACATTTTCAACTAATTTTGCTCCTTGTTTGATCAATCCATGACACCCTTGACAATGTTTATCTGTGATCATTCCGGGAACTGCGAACACTTCTTTGTTCTGATCAAGCCCGCAATCCGCCGTGATCAGCGATCCGCTCCTTGCTCTGGCTTCTGTGACGAGGATTCCATCACTTAATCCACTGATGATTCGGTTCCTTTCTGGAAAATGCCATTTGAGCGGTTCACTGCCTGGCGGGTACTCAGAAATAACTGTCTGATTCGCATACATGTCATAAAATAACTGAAAATTTTCTTTTGGGTAAATGAGATCAATCCCACATCCTAAAACCCCAACAGCCTGTCCTTTTTTGTCGATTATTTCACGGTGAACCGTCCCATCTACGCCCCTTGCGAGTCCACTTACAATCTGTACGCCTTGCTGAGCCAGCTCTTTTGCGAACTTTTTTGAGATTTCGAATCCATAAGTTGTCGGATATCTTGATCCAACGATCGCTATTGACAGTTCTTTTTCTTCATATGGCTGACCTTTTTGAAAAATCCCATACGGAGCATCGTAGATCTTTCTTAATCGATTCGGGTAAGCAGCTTCTTTTTGAATGATAAAACGGATATTTTCACGATGTAGGGCTTCATAGCCTTTCTTGATCGCTGTTTCATCTCTTGAATGGACGAAACGATCGTATTCAAGTTGTGTCATGTGTTCTTTTAAGATTTCTGGATTGATCTTATAGAGTTCTTTTGGATGAATGAAGATATCCATCAATTCTTTTTGCTTCTTGATCGGCAATAGAACTTTGCCGCATAGCCAGTACCAATATAATTTATCTTCCATATTCAAGCACCTCTTTGATAAATCTTGTATTTCTGAAGGTCATAGCTTCCATCAGGTGGATCGGTTTGATTTCTGATTCATTTTCCATAAGCATGATCGTCAGTGCTACTTTTAAAATCTTATCCATTCCTCGCCTTGTGATCCTGCCAGATTGATAGGCGATATCTAAAATCTCTTTGCATTCTTTGGATAAATGAAGGAGCTTGTTTAACTGTATGTGGCTTAAATGGCTGATATCACTGCATTGATAGTTTTTTAATAACTTTTTTTCTCTTTGGATGGTTGTTTCGATGCGTTCTTTGATCTGATCGGATGTTTCTTGACCCTCTTTTTGTATCTTCTGTGTATCAGCCTCTTTTTTACTTAGACATAGGACCATGTCAAAACGGTCTAAGATCGGACCGGACAATTTCTTTAGATAACGCTTTTTTTCATGATAAGTACATCGGCAGATCCCATCTTCCAATCCATAACCGCAAGGACATGGATTCATGGTGGCGATCAATTGAAAGTCTGCCGGAAACTTGTGGTAGATCCCATTTCTGGTGATATCGATCGTTCCATCTTCCAGTGGCTGCTTATCATACATATGCAAAAGAAAGGATGAAATCATGCGCATAATATGGAAAGATAAACCAAGAGGGAAAGGACATACTAATAAAAAATACACTGGTTTTGATATAATAAGAAAAAATGGTGGATGGATTACTTCTGTCCCTGGTGATACAAATGTATATCGAACTGTTGACCATGCAAAAAATTCTATTGATCTATATCTTTATGGATACATACCAAAACGAGCAAGTTACAGAAAAAATATAGGTACTGGAATAATAGGAACAATAGAATAGATAAAGAAGAAGCTGATTCTAACATTTTAAAAGAAAAACACTCTTGTCAGATCAGCTTCTCTTTTTATCAACATTTCTTTATGTTATTACAAAAAATACTTGTTTCTGCCTTATTATATAGTATTACATTTTCCTTTCAAATCATACAATTTCAAGATACTTTGTCGGAACCCAGCTGTTAAGCTGTTTAATAAGTGCTTCATTTTCTCCGCCATGCACCTGAACTTTAGTAACCGTATACTTTTTATTTAAGTATGAACTTGAAATAACCTTTCCTTTTGCAGTACCACCATATTTTGCATTACCAACGATCTTCACGGATGCTCCAGCTGTTGATTTTTTTACAACTTTAGTTGTTGTGCTTGTCTTGATACTATGTCCAACGATTGCTTCTGCTAAAGCTTTACCAATTGCATCTGCACCAACTGTTTTGTACAAGAGATAATCATCCTTATCATCAACAAAACAGATCTCAAAGAGTAGGGCTTTTGCTTTTGTATGATTTAAGTAATATAAGCTAGATGTTGTTTCATATTTGCTTGTCTCCTTTCTTGACTTTATTGTAAAAAATTGTTATAATTTTAAGGAAGTTTTTTCATACTTGATGTATAAAACCCCTATACATCGAATTTCTTCAAAAGGACGTTTTTTTGAACGTCCTTTTTGCTATACAATTAGGTAATTTTTTGCATTATAAAAGGCGCTCTTTCGAATGCCTTATTCCTGTATTAATTTTGGACTTTTTTGTATTCCTTTTCCATTAAAGCTGCTAAGATCATTTTTCTCTAACTCAAAAATCATTTCTTGTTCATATAAATTTTCTCTCAAATCATTAAATGTAAAATATATATAAATTTCATTACTATCTTCTTTTCCTTTGTTATGCGTATAATTTATGGATTTTTCTAACTCCTCCCCTTTTTATGCAGAAAATCACCCTCTTTTATTACATAATAATACCCCCTTTTATAATAAAAAAAGACCAGGGATTTTCTCCCTTGTCAGATTAAAATCTAAGGTATCTTGTAGCGGAATACCCTATTACACTCTTGTACTTAACTTTCGTCCAAGTGCTGCCTTTTTTCAATACTTCAACTTTAGATTTCTTCGGAATCTTACCGATAACCTTAGATGATCTGTTAGCACTGTTTCTGATCATAAGTGGATCGGATTTTGTGATAACCTTAGCATATACAGTTGCTTTGGTAACTTTCTTCACTGTCGTTTTTACAGATTCCTTAGCCTTTGTAGCTATTCCAAGGCTTTTATTGCAGATTCCTTCTGCGATCAACTTAGCGATCTTATTTACGTACTTACCGATTTTATAATCGGACTTAGAATCACAGAAAAAACTCTCTGTCATGATCGTTGTTGCCTTTGTACTATTCAGCATATACAGGTTCGTTCTCTTCTGCACGTTACGATCTGTAAATCTAGCAGATACGAGTTTCTTCTGGACTCTCTTTGCGTACTTCTTACCATTTTCGGAAACGTATAATACTTCTGTTCCGTGTGCTTTTCCGTTATAGCAATTCAAGTGACCTTCGACAACAAGATCATAATTCTTTGCATTTAAACGTGTCAGTTTCCATGATTTTTCCTGTGACGCAGCGGTAAATACCTTCTCTGGGCAGATATACAGATCAACACTGTGTCCATCACTCTCCAGATATTCTTTTACCTTCTTCATCAGCTTTTTATTGTACTTATACTCATTTACTCCTCCGCAATCTTCTCCACTCGCGGATGTATATGATCCATTTTTAAGCAAACTGTGTCCTACTGTCAATGCGATTCTCATATGTCTACACCTCCTGTTCTGCTGCTGCCTGATTATCTTCTGTCTGTTCCTGTTCCTCTGGATCTTCTAAGTCAGTTTCAGGTAACGGAGTCTCTGCGTAATTTGTCCATGTTCCGTCATCTAACTCTGTCGTATGATTGATCTTATCTTCTCTGCTGACTTCCTCAACATCTTCTAAATCGTATACTGAATTATTTAATTTACCATCATCGAGTAGATCTTTAATACCGTCAAACCACAGTTGCACAGCTTCTTTTAACATGCTCTCGCTTACAAATAATTGAATAGGTTTGGGCAAAAGTCCTCTGGCCATATGTATTACATAATCAAATTTCTGCTGTCCTTGCTTGGATGCACGGAAGGTTTTCTCTGCTTCTACAAACAGCTTGTATACATCCAGTCTGATCCCTTCCAGACCTTTTTTTGTGATATAGTCGATCAGTTTCTTAACTAAAAAGACAATGATAAACGCTGTGATCACTGCCAGGAATAACACTTTATTCTGTTCAAATAATTCTTTCATGATTTCTTTCTCCTTTTTATAATCCAGCTTGTTTGAGTACGAATCCGATTACTGCCCCGATTAATGCAGTCAGGACATACATAGAAATGCTTCTCCACTTCTCTCCGTCTCGGTTTTCTAGCTCTTCAAGCCGTTTATTCTGTTCTGTTTGGTTAACAAGCATATGTTCCATGTTGATCGCGAGCTTTTGAACGGACAATGTGAGATCATTGATCTGTCGCACTGTCAGTTCTAACGCTTCAATTCTTTTGTTTTGTCGGGTTTGCTCATGATCAACATCACTCGCAAATGCATTATGTTCATTTCTACTTATGTATTCGTCATCTGCCATATTCTTCCTTTCTAATATCATTGCTGCATTAAATTGTTGCATAAAAATAAGACCTCTGTGGGTCCTGCTCTGATTTCCATATTCAGCTCCTTTATGAACATCTTGGATCTTCTAATCGTTTCCTGAGAGTTCCGTATACAGTTCCATCTGGCCCTGTTCTTGCATCAACGATTTCTACATTTGATGGAGATGAAGAACTAAAGTTTTTGATTAATTGTTCATATTGGTTTTCAAGATTAGTCTGTCTCTTGTCGCAATCATCCGCAATTTCATTACTTCGTTTAACGCCGTCATGAATTGCCTGCCGTACATCCTTTCCCAGAACTGCTTTTAATATATCATTTAAAACTTTTGTTATATCAATCATATTTTTTCCTTTCCGCAACAACACAGCTAAATTCTGATTATGATACAATCATAGTAGGAACTTCTGTTACAACAACAAGCCAAGTAATTAATCATTATAATAACCGAAAACTAAGTGATTACAAATTTATCGTATTTGCGTTCGGTGCTAGTGATGATGATATTCGTAGCATTGTAACTGTTCCAAGAACCATTTTCGAAAAAATAGGAAAATCCTATAATTTCGTGGCTCATGGTTCGGATGACAGCACGATATCTATAGTGTCTTTTACATATGCAAGCGATACATCTATGGCTGTAAAATTGTCTGCTGATCACGGAGTTAAATATATCAGAGTTTTTGGACTTAAATGATAATTATTATTTAAGTAAAAGACATCCATTTATATTTATCCAGGAATCTTTTGGAATTGTACATCCGTTAGGAACTACAATTCTTAATCCATACTCATTGTGGTAAACACAACTAACATCTCGTGGATCGGTTCCGTCTACAAATATATTGCATGGACACCAACCAGTAATTTCTGTTACTGGTTTGTCCACGAAATTGCATAAATTATACCAATTTGCTGGCATTGCTAAAGAATTTTTTATTCGTGCCCAAAAAACGAATATTTTTCCGATTTTATTTCCACTGGAAGAAAATGTTTCTGGATAGAAATAACTTCCTTGATAACTTGCTCCGCATTGTTTTGATCCTGCTATCTCAGAATTTAGCTGTGCTGTTGCTGTTTATTTTTCGTCTTTTTCGAAATAAGTGCACGGAGATCTGCTTCTAAATTTAATTTTTTGCATAAAAATAAAATCTCCTTCCCTTTTAAGCAGATTTAATAGTTTATATATTAGATTTATTATTATTCTTTAAGCTGCATAACGAATATATTCATACTCAATCGCCCAATCTGAAGCATCATAATAAACATTTGCAGTCATATTTATGTCAGCATGTCCCATTAATATCGCAACATTCTGCAATGGCATTCCTCTCATTATGAGATTTGTGCATAATGTCCGTCTAAATTTGTGCGGATGGGCATACACGTTGCACATCCTTCCAAGGTCTCTTACTACTCGCTCAATTCCATCTTTTCGTAATCGATCATAAGGAAACCTTTTGGATACAAAAAGTGCAATATTATTATCTTGCCTTGTTTCTAAGTATCTGTTGAGATAAATCATAGCAGTATCTGAAATAAATACCGTTCTCTCCTTATCTCCCTTTCCTACAATTCGTACTTTCTTCCTCAGAAAATCTACGTCATTCAAGCTTATATTACTTAGCTCCGATACGCGACAACCTGTGCATGCAAGCATTTCTATAAGAGCCCTGTCTCTTATATCTGTACAAGCTATACGCATACGCTCCATCTCATCCGCTGTAAATGCTTTCTTCTTTTTCTTTGTTACTTTGATTTTCTTTATTTTTCTGGTTGGATCTTTGTCAATATATTCTTCATCGACTAACCATGAGAAAAAAGAAGATATCGCTGATCGCTTATTATTAAGAGATAAATTCGATATCCCTCTATTTTTCTTATATGCATATAAAAAGCTACGAATACCTGTTGCATCAATATCCTTTGCATCTTTGCCAGTAAAGTAATTTACAAACTGTGTTAGATGCAGATTATATTGTTCAATCGTCCGATTTGACTTGTTTTCAACAATCAACGTTGCCAAGAACATATCCTTAAGTTTTCCCAAACTATCATTATACTTTGCAACATCCGTACATTCTTTCTTAACCTGAACATCCTGGAACTCTTCTACCAACACGTTCTCAAGAAATTGCAATTCTTTTTTCTTAATTCTGCTGCCCATTTTAATCAAAACATTGCTTATAATTCTGTCACGCATAATACTTTCTCCTTTGTGTGTTATGTGTGCATTATACTCTTTTCCGCTGCGGAGGATTCGTAGACTTCCGCAGCTAAATTCTGACTTAAATAACAGAATAGAATTTACAATTACTAGCATAGATTCAAAATATGCATTCACCGGAAACAGTTATAAACATAATGGAAAAGTATATATAAATGGATATTTCCATTGCAATTCTCCTAGTGTTGGGATTACAACTTGTTTTTTTGTTCCAGAAGGTTTTAGACCTAAAATAAAATGCGGATCGGCTTGCTATACCGATGATGATGTTAATTTTAATAATATTGGTGCTGTTAAAATTGACACAAATGGTGATATAACAATATATTTTCCTACAGTGTACTCAACATGTGTATATACCTCCATAGTATATGATATAGATTAATTTAATTTACGATAAATCATAAAATTAATCCTAACAACACCGTTTGTATCACTGGATAATCCTATGTTTATATTTAAATTTGTATTATCCCATTGTAAAGCAGCACCTGTTACCAGACCTTGATACGCATTCCAATCACCGTTGCAAGCTGCTATATATAACTTTTCGTTATTTATGTCTGATATTTGCATGCCTAATGCTTTTGCAATTTCAGACTGACATCTTTGCCAGTAAATCATTTTGTTGTTTGTTCCAGAAAATACTTTTGATAAAAATGCTCTTTCAGAATTTAGCTGCGTAATTTCTGTGTGTGCATCAGCAATCCCTTGTTCCATATGATTAAAATTTTCCGCACTAAGCGGTGTGCTTCCTTTTACCCATGTTTTCTTTGTGTATGCCATTTTTATCTCCTTCCATTTAACAGCAATAAATCTGATCTTCGCTGTTACTGCAGCAATAAATCATCTGCCCTTTTACTAATTCCGCTGTTACATATTTTGTTGTTCCATCTGCTTTTGTGACAGTTAATGTTGTACCACTAGCGGATATGTTTACGATTGCTTTATTCATATCTATCTGCTTTGCTGCGTAAGATTTAATCTTACTCCAAAGTTTTAACAATCCTGTTTCATCTAAGTAATTTGCCATATCAAGCACCTGCCTTTATGTAAGATTTGTATCCATCCAGGTATTTGCGATCGTTGATATACTAAAAATTTCGCCTAATGGATCCCATGCACTGCCATTCCATGCTACATTCATACCAGCACCGCCGTATGTACTAGCAGTTTCGATGTTATAAACATCGCCAACACGTTGTCCTGTTGTCGGCAATTTGTCTGCAGATGCGGCAGAACCGCAATACTTGTACATGTTTGTGATTTCTGATTTTGTAGCATATGTACTCTGGATAGATGAATACGTTGGATATGCATCTAGTTTCTTCTTATCTATCGTGCTCATAAGTCCGTGTGTTGACTGAGTAGCATCTGCATAAGTTGTATTATTATCAGAGCCCCAAACAGCTGTACCATCTGCTCCCCATCTTAGAATCTGTCCAGAACTTCCACCACTTGGAATATGCTTGTTACCAGAAGATGTAGGATGGACATATTTATTTGCACCATCCACGATCCCTGCAAGTTTTGTTTTCTCTGCTGTCGTGTAGTCATTCGTAGATAAACCTTTTCCATTGACTTTATCAACTTTGTTTTTGACTGCATCCGTAATCTTTGCTTTAATCTTCTGCCACAGATATAATACCCCATCAGAATCTAAATAATTTTTATCTGCCATTTTTTCTCCTATTTTAATTTAATAATCCTTCTAGTGTTTCGTTTGTGATAGGTTCCATATCGTTCCCTGATATGTTGTACATTTCTGTACGAACTTCATTTATTTTTGCTTCTAAATTTTGTGACGATTGCACTTGTTTGTCTGTCAATGTACTGATTGTTCTTCCTAGTGTAATCTTATTGTTTGCTGGGTTCTCTAAATCCAATTCATATTTACTTACAAGATAATAAGTGTCTGGATTTCCAAACGTACTCATGATTCCATGCTGTGTAGATATGCAAGGAACAAGATCTCCAAGTCTGATTGCGTTAATATCAACGTCGATCATATGCAGATCAACAGCTGTAAGTTCAATCGTGATTGCTAAGTTGATGCACTTCTGCAGATATTTATTTGCTTCTTCCAGTAGTTTGTCTGGATCATATACCTCAGAGAAATCAACCTTGTCATAGATCCATCCATATAGATCTACGGCATCCTGGCTATATACATAATCCGTTCCGTTATGACCATTTGCTGTTGTGATTGTCACGTTATCTTTTCCAACTGGGATAATCGCTGTTTTAATGTCTTCTGCCTTAGAGTATTTCTTCAGATCGAGAAGATTTTCTCCGAAACGAATCACCTGATTACTTACATTTCCATACTGCTTTACATAATCAAGATACCGTATGTTTCCATCATGCCGAACACGAAGATACCCTTCGTATTTCCCTAAGAAATTGGAATTAATAAAATCCCAGGTCTTCTCATAATTTGTCGATAAACTTGAGATCGTAACACTTTCAATATTGATCACGCCGATTTCAAATCGTTTTTCTTCTTCTACCTGCGAATTATGCTCTTGAATCAGTCTTTTAAAAACCTCTATATTGGTATCGGCTGTCCCAGCTTCTGTTGTTTCGGTTCCGTAATTATGCGCACGTTGTACTGAATCTAACAAAAAAGCAAGCTCCCCTTCACAGGAAATCTGCCCTGTGTTTTGAAAATCTTTTTCATCCGTTAAACTTCTTCCGGAAAATAACAGCTCATCATCTTCATAAACATCGATTCGAGATTTTAACTTATTGATATCGTTAACGTGAGGATGCGTTTGTAACATCCCAAAATCAAGATTTCCTGTTTTATTTAGCTCTAATGATATCTTAGGGCTAAGCACCATATAATGCGGATCGCGGACATCGTGCAGTGTTTTCCCGTCACATAGTATCTTATACATTTATAAACTACCTCCTCGATAATCGACAGATACTGTCCCATTTCCTGTAAACGTTAAAAGGTTATCCCCTTCTGATAACCAGATATCGAACACTTTACTTTTGCCCTTTGGAAGATCATAAGTGGCCCCGTTATATGTAACCTGCATCGGTGTATCACATTCGATCACAGGAATCACTCTCTTTCTTCTTCCATAAATATTTAGCTCGTATTTTCCAGAAACTTTGATGCCTCCATATTCACGGATAATATCAGTTTCAAAATTAAAATCATCCCATAACCAATCTTCCAGAGACGAAGCAACTTCATACTTATATGGATCAACTTCTCCGGACATTACAAGCTTTCCATTTATACGATCTGTCTTTTCGACATCAATCGTAAGTCGGCCAATGTAATAAAAAGATGGATCAGTATCGAGTAAGATCTTCATTTTCTTACCAACCAGGTAATTTGCAATGTCCGATACAATAGATCCCCATTCAAAAAAGTCTTCGTCTGGAGTTTCAAATTCTAAGGAAAGACTACGATTCTTGTACTTCACATCTCCGCCAGTAACCGCTTCAGTGATATCTAGTGTTCCATCTGCTCCTTGAATATCCAGTTCATATGTTTTTGGTTCCGGAAAACCAAGAGTGATCGCAGTCCACCCAAGATTCCAATCCTTTAAGGTATGTTTTTCTCCGATCGTGACTCCTAATGTTCCTGGCATACTATACACCTCCTCTTGATTTTCGTGTTGCTCTTGTACTTAATTCTGTATCCATGTAAGGGGCGATTACTCTTGTAACCTCTCGACCATCTATAATCAGTGGCACTTCTATTCGCTCTGGACCGGTATAAACTATTGACTCTGATCCATTAGCTGAATCCGTTTGCACAACTGGCTGCATCCTTGTTGTGATCGTCTGCATCTGCAGGTTAATCGCATCCTGCATCCTTGACTGAATATCTTGAACGTTCAACTTCGCTTTCGCAAATTTCTGTGCCATGTTCTGAGAAATCGTTCCCATTTGTTTATACAGATTTGGAGCTTCTTTTTCATGTCCTTTGATTGCTCCCTGAATATCACGGGAACCAATCTTTGCAAATTCTCGAGATGGAGAATGAATCTTAAGTGTCTTTTTGGCTGTCTTAATAATATTCTGGCAGATTTTCTTCATGGATTTGCTGAGGTTTCTGGTTTCGCTTTCCATACCTGCAGTTAATCCCTTTGCAATATTAACTCCTGCCTGTTTCATCTCTTTCTGCAGATCATCTGTGACTGTTTTCATTTCAGATTCATAATTTGCTTGAAGTTTTGCAAGATCATCTCCAAAGAAGTTTTCAGAAAATGTTTTGGACATGCTCTGTTGCTGATTCCACTTATTAATGTAAGCCTGCTGTTCAGCTTCTGACATATGCTGAAACCATGCCATATAAGCATTTCCTGCATCAATATCCATTCCGAGAATCTTTTCCATCATAGACTCAGGAATCTTGTTTTCTAGCAACTTCAAGTTCTTCTGATACTTTTCAATATCCATGATATTCTGATCAAGGTTATAGATATTTCCCCAAGATTGCTGTTTATCAGTTAAACTGTCCATCTTGCTCTTGATGTTGTTATACGCTTCCTGGTATTCATCTGACAGATCCTGTAACTTTTCCTGTGCAATCTTATTTAATCGATCAGCTTCTTTCTCAAATGCATCATTGTATGCTGCTGCCGTTTTTTCTCCCGCAATTTTTAATTGCTTTTCTTCTGCAGCATTCTGCTTCTTTAACTTTTTCAGCTGTTTTTTTAATTTTGCTTTTTCCTTTTTATTTTTTGTCTTACTGATCTTATCTTGGAGATTTTTCTCTGCTGTATCGTGCTTCGAAGAAACTTTACTTGTCTGCTGATCAATGATTTCTTGTACAGTTTCTGATGATCTTGACTTTGCTGTGTTGAGTGCTTCGGATATTCCAGAAACAAGGTTGTTTCCAATATCGGAATAATTCCCTTTCTTGGAAGCACTCTTAGCTGCAGATAACGCTTCATTTACAGATAGCTTCATTTCTGCATTGAGTTCTGTCTGTCCTTCTCTGACACCCTTTGCTACACCTTTTGGAATATTCTTACCAATCGCATCTTTATATACGCGAGATGGAGAATGGATTCCTAAGGCTGTTGCTGTAGCTTCTACCGATGCGTTAGCCATCTCTCCAGAAGCATCTTCCACATCTTTCGTATGCTTTCGGATACCTGCTGCCATTCCTAACGGCATCCATTTTCCTACGTCACTATCCATGACACGGGATGGTGAATGAATCTTACCTTCTGCTTTTGCGGCTGCAACTGCTGCTCTTACTGTTTCTCTTGCGGCTGCTGATACAGCATCAGAGTTTGATCTGATACCAGATGCTAATCCAAGAGATAAATTACCACCAACAGATACAAAAGAAGATTTCTGTGCACTTGCTCCGGAAGAACCTGCTTTAGCTACTTTTGCTCCGGCAGATTTTGCAGTTCCAGATTTTGCTGTGATTCCTTTAGAAAATTCCGATGTCATCTTTTCGCCGGCGGATTTTGCTTTTCCTGAACCAGAAGCAAGCCCTGTTGCGGTTGTTTTACTGATTTTATCTGCGATTGTTTTTGCTTTTCCGGATCCTTTTGAAAAAGAAGATAAATAACTATTAAACGATTGAACTCCAGCACTTGAATTATTTGTAGCAGTAATCTTACTTGCTTTTTTGATTGCTGTGCTATTTTTCTTAACTGTAGTAGCTGCTTTTCCTGTTTTGGTTGCAATAGCATCAAACGAGCTTGCTGCAGCTGAATTATCTACCTTGCCGATTTTTAAACTATTTTTTATCTTTGTTGCCTGGCTTTTTGTCTTTTGTGCTGTACTATCAATAGCTTTTGTAAGACCAAATGCATTCTGATCTCCAGATAAGTCTATCTTTGTTAGTTCTTTGATTGCATCTTGAACTGGCGTCTTTCCTTGTGCAACTTTCGTTGCAAGTTCTGTTGGAATCTTAGATCCATCAATTCCTGCTTTTGTTATTGCTTCCTGGAAAGAAATCACACGACTCAATGCGGCCGCTGCTTCCTTTGGCTTTCCACTACCAGATGTGATTGCATTTGCTAAATAGTCCGGTACTTGTACACCGCCTTGCTGTGCTTTAGTTTTCAGATCCTCGAATGTAACAAGATTTTTTACTGCCTGCACAGACGTAGGAACCGCATATTGTCCAGAACTAATTCCCTGTGCTACACTATCAGGAACTTTAACACCTGCATCCTTTGCTTTTTGAATCAGATCAGTCCAATTGATTGCATTCTGCATCTGTTTTGCAGCACTCTTAAATGATATGGATCCATCAGAAATTCCTTTTGACAGATACTGTGGAATTTTCATTCCCTGTTCTTGCATCTTGGCCAACTGGTCTGAATTAACCAGATTGTCTAATTTGATCAAGCTCTTTAATTCTTTTCCGGAAGTTGGATTTGCATAAACACCCTGTTTAATTCCCTCTCCAACAGACTTCGGAATATCACTTGCTTTAATCTTTGCTTGTTTGGCCAGATCATCTAAGGATTTCAGATACTCTGTATAATTTGTCTGAGCTGTATATTTGTCTGTATATGTAGTCAATTCTTTTTGTGCTGCATTTAAATTTTTACCACTTTGCTCAACTGCCTTATTGGCTGTCATCATTGCATCATAGTATTTTGTCAGATCATTAGAAGCTTTCTTATATTCATCACTGCTTGTTGTTATCTTTCCCTGATTTACCTTTGCGGTAACCTGATTCATTTTTTCAACAGCGGCATTATATTTGTTTGTTGCTTCTGTCTTTTTCTTGATGGCTTTTTCATTCTCAATGTCAGCCTTGGCCACTTTGGATGCTGCGCTTTCCATCCCTTTCTGGTAAGCCTTGGCCATTGCTTGTTCTTTCAATGCTGCTATATTTTTTTTGATCGCAGAAGTAGACTTATTTAGCTTATCTGCTTCTTTGTCATACTCAAGATTCAGCCCTGGTAATAATTCATTTAATTGTTTAACTACACTTACAATCTGTGCTTTTGTCCCGGCGCTCTTATGCTCAACATTCATCAGTTTTGTCAATCTCTGATACAGCTGATCTGCATGAACACCATTTGCACGTGTAGAATCTACATTTTTCTGATTTTCTTTATGTAAGCTCTTGATCGATGCTGCCATCTCTTCTTGTTTCTTTTTGAGTTTTGTACAAGAAGAATAGTATCGATCTGCTTCTGTAACCGCTTTTTTCTGTGTCAAAGCATATGCTGCGACTCCTGCTGCTAATGCTCCAACCGCAACAACTCCAATTCCAACCGGGCCACCTAAAGCTGTGCAAACTGTTTTGAAGGCTGCTGTTGCAGTTGTAGCTGAGATTGTCTTTCCGGTAAATAACTGGATTGCTGTTCCTAATATCTGAACACCTGTACTTGCACCTTCTGTAGCTGCAGATACGGTTCTAAACGCAGTTACTACTGTTGTTACTGCTTTGTATCCTTTAAAAACTGTAAGTAAGCTAGTAGCAACAGGTAAAGCTACTTCCATGTTATTGCCAACAAGTTTCGCAGCTGCTCCTAATACCTTTAATCCACCGCCACCAACTGCTTTTGCTACTGTTCCAAGATTTTCAACGGTATTTATAGCTTCTTCAGGAACAATTTTTTTAATTCCACCCTTTTTCAATTTGCTAGATAGGATTCTTAATTGCTTTGTCCCAACACCAACGGCTTTTGTTAAAGGTGTCTTAATATCTTCATAGATACCAATTCCCACCGCTTCTGCTGCCGACCCAAGATCATACAATGCTCCTTGCAGATTATTGTTCATGATATCTGCCTGTTTCTTGGCTGCGCCAGAAGAATTATCAATTGCCTTTTGCAGTTTATTGAAATCGGAATCAGATGCATTAACGATTGCCAACAGACCAGACATTGCTTCCTGTCCTGCAATAGCTGCAGCATACTGGGATTTCTGGCTGTCTGTTAATCCAGAGAACTTTTCTCTTAATTCCGCCATCGTCTGTCTCATTGGCTTCATGGATCCATCAGCTTTTGTTGTGCTGATACCCAAAGCACTCAATGCTGCTGCTGCATCTTTTGGCGGTTTTACAAGTCGTGTCAGGATAGATCTTAACTCTGTACCTGCCTGTGATCCCTTGATTCCGGCATTTGCCATCAGTCCAATTGCTGTAGCTGTATCTTCGATACTATATTTCATGGATCCGGCCAATGGTGCAACATACTTAAAGGTTTCTCCCATCATCGCAACATTGGTGTTAGAACTACTCGATGCTTTCGCTAGTACGTCTGCAAAATGTCCAGAATCCTTTGCTTTCAATCCGAAAGCGGTCATTGAATCTGTTACAATGTCGGATACTGTTCCAAGGTCTTCTCCGGAAGCTGCAGCTAAGTTCATAACACCAGACAATCCAGAAACCATCTGATTTGTTTTCCATCCGGCCATAGCCATATATTTAAGCGCTGTGGCTGACTCTGTAGCAGAGAACTTCGTTGTAGCTCCCATTTGCTTTGCTTTTGCAGATAGCTTTTCCAGATCTTTTCCAGATGCTCCGGAGATTGCCTGGACCTCACTCATTCCTGCTTCAAAGGACTTACCTACATCGATCGTCTTTTTTGCGGCCGCCACAGATGCAACTCCAATTACTGCTGCAGATTTTTTCATCAATCCGGCCATCTTTGACGTTGCGCTCTCTGTACTTGCTACTGTACTTTGATTAGATTCTTCCCAAGACTTTTTTGCGCCATCTGCACTTTCTTTTGCAGTATCCTTTACCTTTTTATGAGACTGCTGCATCTTCGTAGATGCGGATTCTGTTCCTTTTGCTGCAGTATCAGCTCCTTGCTTTGCTGCCTGTCCTGCTTTCGATGCTGAATCCTTTGCGCTCTTTTCTACTTGTTTTCCAGTTTTCTCTGCTGACTTAGCAACTTCTTCTACACTCTTTTGCGCCTGATCAGAAGCTTTATCTATCTCCTGTGCTGTACTCTTAGAAGAAGATTCAACCTCTTTCTTAAGATCATTTAATCCTTTTTCTGCACCGGAATTATCCAGTTTGGTTTCTATTGTAACTGTACCATCTGCCATGTCTTCACCTCGTCAAATACCTATATACCTAAAAATCTAAAGTTTCTAAGCTATTTGACGTCCTGGGTGCTCAACCTGCAGATCCAAGCTCTCGCCTGTTCGCTTCTCTTATCACAATATTCCTGACAGATCACCGCCATTTAGCAGTATCTGTGTTATCTCATCCTGTCTCTTCTTCTCTTCTTTACTTATATCATCCGGAAGTGCATAGATCTTTTGCATTTCTCGTATCCTTTTTCTCTGTTCTTTGTCAAAATTCTTTAACTCTGCTCCACGATATCCGATGATCTCACAGATTTTACAATCATCATGCAAGGCACTGAATAATGACATAAACTTCCACCAATGCAAAAAATCAACCTCGAACAGATCAATCTTATAATCCTGCATAAACCCTGCATTGATATAATCAAAATCATATTCAAAGCTGATCACTTTTTTCTTTGTTTTCGCCTTTGTTTGTTCGTCTTCCTTACCACAGGAATAAAACCACAGCATCTTTTCCATTGCTTCTTCCAGATCATCAGGAATATTATCTTCGTAAAAAAGTTTTAGTGCATCATAATATTTTGCATTTGCGATCGCATCTTTTTCTTCAATATCGATCTCTTTCATCATTTCTTCTGCAAACATCTTTTGGCCATCGGTAACTTCTTTTCCAAAAATAATCCCTTCAACATTCATGATCGTTCGGAAATCAGCATCGATCTTATATGTTTCACTCCCGATATCTACTGACACCGGGAGTTCTCTTCTGATCATTCAGCTCCAATCATCTTGTGCAGATCGTTGACTCTCTTTGTATGACCAGCTAACTGTGAATCTCTGATAGAATAAAGCTTCTTAATTGCTTTCGTTCTTTCTGTCAGATCATGTTTTGATGTAAAGATTTCATCAGCGGTGCCATTTCCAAATACCTCGTCAAAAAACTCACTAATGATTTCTGACTCATACGCCACGCCCTCTGCCTTAATTTTTCCATCTTCTGCATTCTTCTCCTCGTACTCACCAAGTTTCTTCCACATTTCCTTTCCTGCATCACTAAATTTTTTCATCATGTCCGCATCCAGGAAATTAAATGCGAGCTTCTTTCCATTCCAAATAAACATATATCTTACTCCTTAATTCTAATTTCAAGCTTCGCTTTCGTTTACTCCGTTGCTGAATCCGGTGTAAATGTCTTTGTCTTTGTATCAAATTTACCCATAACAGGATCTCCTTTGTCGTGAAGTGTTCCCTCAACCTGTAATTCTCCGTCATTATCAGAGAAACTTGAAATTTCAGCAGCTACGGTAAACATACGTGCTTTGAATACTGTCCCAGTAGTATCTCCCTCTACTTTTTCATCCAGATCAACGCGAACAAATTCACGTTCTGCATCCGCTCCTGTTTTTCTCTCTTTACCAATGCTGACTAGATCTTTAATGACCTTTTCACTTGGAATCTGATCGGCTGTAAATCCGTGCTCACCTTCATAGCTTGTAATGCTTGATGTGGATGATTTATCATTGATATATTTTTTACTTGTTGTCTGTGCTCCTGGATCTTCATTTAACTCTGTAAAACCAGTTCCCATAAGTTCGAAGTTTTCTCCTACTTTTAAGTAAGAAGCTTCCTGATAACGCTGTTTTACTGTTTTACTTGCTGTTTCTGCCATTTTATATTCCTCCTAATTTCTGATAATAAATTAACTGACACTGAATCTGGTATTGCGCTTTTGTTGCATCTGCGTTAAACACGTAGCCATTTGTCAGTGCCTGTATTTTAATTGCTCTTTTTCCTTTATCCATTTCCGGAAGTTCGTTATTGATCGTACATCGTTCCAACCAGTCTGAGAAATCTTCGTAAAACTCCGCTACGTCAATATTCTCTGCAACGTCTGCCCCGAAGTATTCACGGCTCGCCAGAACAAAATTAAAGCGACGTTCTGTATCGCCGTTGATATATCTTTTTTTGATTGGCTGAGATGTAACAGATGCCTCGATCGCATAACTTTTTGTATCTTCTGGAAGATGTTCCACACCCACCAGATCATCAAATGTGGACAGTCCTGGATAATCCTGAATAAAGGCTCTTACACTTGCGATCACACTCATTCAGCCTTTCCTCCTACATAATCTGCAACAGACTGAACGATCTGATCTCCGTTATCTGCCCAACACCGCTTATCCCATTCTTTTCCACGCAATCCTTTTCCTTTGTTTTCGTGATACTGTCTTTGAGCATAAGGTGTTATGTACTGAACGGAATCTTCGTTCTCAATTGCTGTATTTTTTAACGGACCATTTAAAAACGGAACATATGGATCCATTTTTCTTCGTAGTTCTCCTGTAAAGAATCTCTGTGCTGATCCATTCGTCTGTAATCCTCGTGTGGTTAAAATCTGGCTTGGTGAAAACTCTATCTTCACTATGGTTGCCATCTTAAGTACCTCCGATCTTCCAATGCTGCAAGCTACCTCTTCGATTATCTGAAAATGATAATACCTTTCCTGTGTACTGCTGCTTTAAAAATTCCGATTCTTTCTCAAAATCTTCTAACAACCCTTTTCCAAATAGATCTCCATTGTTGATCGTCCAATAATGAACTGCTTCTTCATCGGATAATTTCTTATACAGATCTGCATCAATGTATTGTTTTCCTTGTGTATCAGCTGATAATGGGATGCGAATCTGATACAGATCAGCAGATTTAAGTCCCTGATCAAAAACGTTTGTTACCTGTTTGGTGTAAAAATTAACACCTCTAATCTGAGTTTTTAAGTAAATAGTCCGTGCTGTCTTTTTATTTACACCACGTTTGTTATAGATCGTCAGATCTGCATTTGTAATCATAAGGCCCGCACCCCCCTGTACAAGAGTCCTGTATGCGCAAGATAAGGATATGCTGCTTTTTGACAACGATGCTCCACAGTGCCTATTGTTTTGCTTTGACTCGTCACAAAACTTACACTGTATCCATCGTTGTTCTCACTTGCAATCTCCCTTCCTGCATCATCTTTTCTCATTCTGTCCTGATACATTACATCTGCCACTGCGCATGTGGCCAGACTCACTTCCTCTGGAATCTCTGTCATGTCATCAACTCTGGCAAATGTAAGGAATTTCACAAAAATGCTTGCCTTTAAGATCATTCCAGGGAAAGCTTTCTCCGGTATGATCTCGCCATAAAATTTATTTTCGTAGAAATCCCTGTTTGCATATTCCACCATACCGGATCACCGCCTATCCTCTGGAAATGATTCTTGCAATTGGAATTGCTTTATGATCGATTACTTTCTTATCTTGACCAGTTTTTCCGTTGTTGACAAGTTCCCAGTTAGATCCATCTGCAAGTTCTGCATCTGTTGGCGAATTTGTAGCCTGTTTTTTCTTTGTATAAGAAATTCCATATGGGGCAAATACTTTTCTCTGTCTCATAAACAATGTATCCTCCCCACCATTTTTCATTGGATTACGATACATTTCATATGGGACCTTTGCGCCAATGTCTTCGTAATCAAATGCTCCATCTCCTAATGCGAAGGTTGTATATTTCGTATAAGCTTCCTGTGCCGCAACATAACCAGACTCTCCTTTTGTTCCGCTTTCTTCTACTGCAGCAACTTCTTCCGTTGGCATAGAGTCATCGATCAGAACTAAACGGCCATTCCATGTTGCAAGTGTTAACTGTCGTTCAATACCATTTGAATCAGTCTGAGTCATATATTTTAACAGCTTCAAATTTTCAAGATTTGTTGCAACTGCACTGTGCATGATCGCAATTGTGAATTTGGATTTATTATCCCCTGATGCTCTCTGTAAAGCTGTATTTAAAGTATCTGCCTGTACAACATTTTTAACATTCCCATCCTTATCTGTTGCAGTAACTTCTGTAATATCAGAAGTATGATTATCCACGAAAGTCTTGTTTTCTTTTCCTGTCATTGCAAAGATACCTTCCAGTTCTTTTACAATGGTCAACTGGTCAAGATCGGCTTTATAGTCATTCACCTGTGCTGCAACATTATCCATAAAGCTTACACCGCCTGTAATGTCTTCGGAAAAGTCTCGTTCTGTCCATCCTTTCATACGTCCAACTACAACAACACCTCTTTCGAATGTATCTGTGCTGTCCGATGTAAGATCGGTCTCGCCATCATAATTCTGTGCAGTTCCACCAATTAAACCATGCATTGGTAAAGTTGCATATGATGTTCCTGTCTGAGAACTGAACGTATTTTTAATATCCTGATTACCTTTTAAGGCTCTTGATTTGATCAGTTCGTTTCTTTTTAAATTTGGAATCCTCTCTGTATAAGCACCAAATGCCTGAGGATTAAATGATTTAGAATCAAATTTTGCTCCTGCCATTTCTTACTCCTTTATTTAAATCTCTGCTCCGGGATTCTGTTCCATATAGTCACAGAGTTCCGAATATGTCATTTCACTTGGTTTCTTTCCACCAATGCCGCCGGAACCACCATTTGTTCCTTTAACGATCGTTGGTGCTGGTTCATCGCTCTCGAACAAGAAGCTGTTTTCTTCCTTGATCTGTGACAGCTGTTCGTCTAAACCAATGATCTTTCCATCGTTTAGTTTCAGTCCGTCCATATCAAGTAACGCTTTGACCGCTTTGCTGTTTCTAGCTTTCGCTCCTGTCAATGCTACAGATAACGCATAATCAAATTTCATTTCTGAGATCTGTGCATCTGCATCACTCTTTGCTTTCTCAGCTTTCGTTTTCCAGTCATCTGCTGCCTGCTTGATGCCGTCAATATCCATATCTTTAAACTTCTGAATCTCTGCATTTGCATCGTTTACCTGAGTTTCAAGACTTTCTGCTTTCAGCTTATAGCCGTCTCGCTCCTGAGTGATCTTCTCTGCTTTCTTCTGTTCTGCTGCGATATCCTTTCCGTTTTCAGCCATGATCTTATCAATCACTTCCTGGGAAAGATTTAAACCTTTTAAAAAATCTGTTTTCATGTTACTATGCTCCTTTCGTATTAGGTTGTTTTAGGCGTGTAACCAACCGCCACGAACCGACTGTTTAAGGTCTGATCAGCTGACTAATGTTATTTCTTTGCATAAAAATAACACCCAGATCTCTCTGCGTGTCTTCTGCAGCTTAACCCTGCTGCCGGGAGATATTTGGATTACCGTCCTTTCTATTCTGTTGACTTCATGTTTCGCTGCTCCTTTCTTAAAATTTCGTATAAAAATACCACCTGACGTCGATCAGATGGTACATATTTATAAACCTGGTGTTATATCCTTGATTCCTTTTACGGCATTATATACTTTCTTCATCATTGAATTTTCCTGCAGATACTCAAGACCCTTTAACGTAATTCTGACATCGCTTGCATTAATCCTTGTTGCTCCTGTGATATCACGTTTTATACTTACACCCTTAATATATCCGACATCAACCATCATCTCTATATATCGTGCCCAACGTTCTTCAGAAACTCCTAATGCTTCTGATCCAACATCGTTGATATCAAATTCTGGATAATCCATTGCTTTTTCCAATGCTGATAAGATTTTATATACTGCTTTAAAGTTATCCATTGTTCTCACCCTTTGCTTTTTCTACTTTATCTTTTATCAACTGATACCACCCATTATTTTCGTTATCAAAATATGGGCAATTATAATCTTTTGCTTTTAAATGTTTGCTTGGTATCTTACCATACACTTTACATAAAGTTTCGTAACCTTTTTCATCAAAATCTGCTTTTCTGCATGCATGGCATATTGGTATAGGACTTGTCACTTTTGCCATTCCAGGAAAGTCATCAAAACTCGGACCTATTTCCATTTCTTGTTTCACACCATTTTCATCATAATAATATCCTATTCCACTCATAAAACAGCCTCCGCTTTGATATAGTATCTGTCCTTTTCTTTATTTACACTTTTTATTTTATACTGAAATCCTCGTTTAAACAACACTTCTTCTTGATTTTTGTATTTTTCAGTTGCGACATCTTTTATATATAAACAGCCTTTATACCCTTTAGGGATCTCAATTTCAAGATGAACATTTCTCCCCTGATACATTATGTCATGAAAAGATGTAGATGTATAACCTTTATTCGTTAAGGTCATTCCATTCATTCTTTTTATATCCTCTTCGGAATATTGAAAACCTTTTGGAAATGCATTTAAATATTCTGGAATCGTATCACGATGAACTACCATTTTATGTTCTGCAGTACCTTTACTTAATGCAGAATCCAACAGATCCATAAATCCTTTTTCCTGATCAATTCTTTGCTGTTTTCCAGAATATATTGCACTGTTCACTCGGTTCGCTGCATTACCAGTATATCGCCAGATTGCCTTCTTTTCTTCTTCTGCCAGTTTTTCTAACTGTTTAGACATTTGATTCTTAAAGGTATTCTTTCGATCTTGCCATACAGCCTTCTGTGCTACACTTCGGTTGAATCCAACGATATCTCCTGCTTTGTTCTTCACCGCATGGATCTGAACTCTTGCAGACTCATATCGCCTTCCTGTTTCTTTGCAGAAAACTTTTAATGCTGCTTCCTGTTTCTTTAATCTCACAGATTCTTCATTAAACCGATTCTGTAAAGTATTTTTTAAATCATCTTTCGCTTCACTGATCGCTGAATTATATCCAGCAAGTATCCTCTTTGTCTCTCTGATCTGTCGTTCATGACCTCTCTGCATCTGACCCGCTTCATACTCTGTAAATTGCTTTCCATTGTATTCAACATTCTTTGCAGAATAATCATCTAACATCTCTTGCGTATATGCTGGCGTCGATATTCCTGGGAAAAATGCATGGAAGTTATGGCGGCAATTCCAACCACATAAACCTGGCCCTGTTCCATATCCTGTTGCTTCATAGAAGTTTTCATACTTCGGATCAGTCCCAGATAAACAAAAGACCTTCCCTTGCCATACGGCATGTTCCGGTCTTGCTCCTTCATGTGCAGTTGTTTCAACATAATCACAATTCTGATCTTTTGCGTATTGCAAGTTCATTTCTGCTGCAGTCTGGTTTACTCCGGTAAGTACAGCTCTTCTTACTGCGACATCTAATTTATCGACATGCTGTGACGGATATAAGACTTCTGTTCCCTGTACTGCTGCCTCTTTGATCGCATATGCAATTGCTTTGTCATAACTGAATGCTCCAGAACTAACTTTCATCTGTGCTCTATTACAAGCTTGTATGTAAGCTGACTGTGATCTTACTGCGGTTGTCATCGTGAGATTATCAAGTTCCTGGCATGTTTTTCTGATATTTGCTTGCAAGATTCTCTGCATTCCATTGGACTGATTTAACTTAATATCTTCTTTGCCTGCCTGTTTGTAATATACAGCCTCGTTCTTTAAGTTCCTAACACCTGCTTCTTCATACATTCTCTGAACTTCATGCTTTTGATATCCAGATACCTGACTTACTCGCTTGATCGTATCTTTATAAACAAGACCTGCATTCTGTAAAACTTCAGCCTGATGTTTTGTTGACTCTGATACATTTCCCATCTTTACGATTCTTTTTGCCATATCAGATATGATCGCTATTGTCAGAGTGTCAATGATGCCAAGTAACTGATCGGAGAACTTTTCCAAATACTTCGGATCAAGCATCTGTGATCACCTACTCTTCCTGGATGGTAAAACGATCATCCTGTACCGGCATCATTTTCAATGCTTCTTCCTCAGATACGCCATACTTGGCCGCAATGTATATTTCTTTTCGGATCAGTCCTGCTGTTGCATCCTGCTGCATACTCTGTAGCTCCTGCTCCTTGTCGATCACAATGGAATCATCCCAGTCAAAACTAATTTCGTATTTCTTACCACCATTCAGGTTCGCAAGCTGTGCGATCACATCCATTGCATAAACTAACTGCTCTAATGCTTTTTGCAGAGCTTTCTGAATATCAGATACAGTGCTGTATGATCGCTGTTTACTTGCCTTAATTTCTTCTGCAGTCTTATCGACTGTGTTTGGATCACTTAATGTTCCATAGGCGAGACCTACGTTAAACTCAATCCTGCGAAGAATTGTATTGAATCCATTGATAAGACTTTCGTCACGGATTGGCGGTGCAAACACTTTATACTGGTCGTGATCTTCGTCAAAATCCATCATCCGAAAGAGTCTTTCTTTTCCTTTCGGAAGGTCAAATTCTCCGTTTTCTTTACGTTTAAATAACCCAATGTCTGCATCGATCGCTAATTCAGACCCTTCATATTCCCATAAGATTCTCGTCCATTGATAATCAGCTTCTTTGATATCATCGATTGCTCTGGAATATACAGATACTCCCAACGGAGATGAATCATCGACATTATTTGCATTTGGTATCTTGAAGTATGCGAATAACGGCTTTTTCACGTTTAAGATCGTGACAGCTTCTTCCAGATTTGCCCACTCTGGTACAGCACTAAGCGGTACTTCTTTTCCCAATACCTCAACATTATCAAGATCCTGTCTTACAAAAGCCTTATTCATAATGTGATATGTAGTGTTCTCATCATGCTGATGGTATTCCAATCTTGTATATACCTGTTTCCCGATCGTTACAGTTTCCATAAAGACCGCTGCAATAACTTCCCCTCTGGAATTAAATTTCGTTGGGAAAAAGTGATCAGCTTGGACCATGTCAACTTCAATGTGTCCGTCAGAAACATAAGGCTTCATTGCAAGTCCACCTTTTGCACAGGCATATTCCGTATACGTTCGTATGTTATCAGTCACAGTTTGGTATTCATCATTGAGAAACTTATTCCCTGTAATCTCTGTTTTTAATTCCAGTGTGACAAGCCTTGCAAATTCTCCAGCAATAGCTGCAGGTAACCCACAAAGCTTCAGCTCTTTTCTTTTCCAAGGCGGTTGATTTTTATACATCTTCGACCAGAGATCAATTTCTCTTGCCATCTTGTCCGATACGGCAACATCAACTCCGATCGCATCTCTGATATTTTCTTTTCCAAGCATTTTTCTTATCACCTGCCTTATTCGCTCAATAATTTCTTTTATCATTTAATCAACTCCATTTTCGTTCACGTCTTACGATCGTGTAAGCAAAATATCTCACTGCATCCATGCAATGATCATGCTGCTTCACTGGTTTATCTTCCCCACGTTCCAATGCCTTATCATCCCAGATATAAGAACCAAACTCTTTGATTGTTTCTTTACAACATTCAGAGAACAGTAATACACCTAGATTTAACAGATTTCCTACAAATCGAATACCATCAAGTACATCATTCTTTGCTTTCTTAACCTTGAATCCTCTTTTCTTAAGCTCTGCGATAAAGGATGCTGCTGCCGGATCGACAATGATCGATTCAACATTGATTCCTTCCAGGAACTCTTCCATGTCATCCGCATATTCTCCATCTGTCTTCTGCGTAGTCTCATCTCGGCCAGAATAGTAATATTCCTTTGTAGCAACCCACTGTCCCTTGTGATTCTTTTCCCACAGAAGATATACTGTCGCATTCTGTGTACCATAATCGACACTGACGTATTTACTGCCTACTACTGATTGCTGGTCTTTTACAACATGCTTTTCTGTATTGAACATATCGTAAATAATTCCCTCGGCTACGGCCCACAGACCTAGGATATAGCGCTTGTAAAACACTCCGGTATACATCGCCCGATATCTTGCTTTAATTCGCTCAGATAAGCTCAGGTTGTCGTCCATTGTGAAATGTAGATAGACAAGTTTCTTTTCATCTGCACGATCAATCCAATTAGTCTTAAACCAATGATAAGGTCCATCTGGATTACAGTTAAACCAATATTTTGATCCATCAACAGAACAACGTCCTGTTGCCTGGTTAACAAAAGATTCAGGCATCAATGCAACTTCATCAAAAAAAACTCCTGCAAGTGTGATACCCTGTATCAAATCCTGGGATCGCTCATCCTTACCGCCAAAGATGTAAAAATAATTTTCTTTGCCACCTCTCCGGATAACAACTAAGTTATCAGCTCTGTGATCTTCAACGTGGTATCCCCGACTCTTAAGCATAAGCTTTAACCAAAAGAGTACGTTTCTCCGGAAAGAACCAATCGTCTTACCGCACATACCGAAGTTCTGGCCATTGAAGGTTTCCATTGCCCACATTGCAAAGGATAAACACATAGAAACTGTTTTCCCCGATCGAATAGCTCCATCTGCTATGATTCCATCTTGATCATGCACTGGCGAATTTGGTAGCCACCAGGTAAGTATCTTTTTCTGCTTCTTAGAGAACGGCCGAAACTTAAAGACAGCTTTCTTTATTCTTCTTCCCATACATCTGCCACCTCACCTTTTAAGGCTTCGATGAATCCATCGTCCTCTGTCTCTTCTTCGGATGTTCCGGACATGATCGCTGTCTTAGCTCTGATCTGCTCAATCTTAGCTTTCTGTTCTGCAGTGGCAATATCCATATGATCTGCAAGCCAATCTATTGCCTTCATACGATCTGCGAGCTTTACACTCACGCCATCACGGCCCTGCTTCACTTCTGTGATCAGAGTCCCGTCAACTTGATCTGACTCTTTTAGCCGGACACTGTTGACCATCCTCGGACCATAATCAGTTTCAATTTCTTCCTGGCCAAATGACATAAAATCATTCATATCTGCAAATGCAATGTCCATGTACTTCTGAAAGATATCTTCCTGCTTTAGCAATTCTCTGTTCATATGATTCTGCTTTAGCTGTTCAATCTCTTTTCTGATCACTGGATTCTTCATAAGCCTGCTTCCTAATACGGCAGCAGATGCATAAGTACATCCTGGATAAGCTTTCATGTAAGCTTTCGTGTAATTAAACATCCTAGATTGATACAAACAAAAAAGCTGCTGCTGATCGGTAAGTTCATCGTTGATCACGACCTGACTTACATCCTCCGCAACGGCTTCTTTTTTGTGTGCACCCTTTTTATTTTGTGTGCACCCCTTTTGGATGCATCCTGTCTTTTTGTTCCTCGACCATGCGTATCGTTTCTTCCACGATTTCACAGTGTTCATCGAGACTCCATACTTGGCAGCAATGTCTTTATACTTCATTCCGGCTACGTAATCAGACTCTGCCAATATGTAGTTTTTTTCTTCATTCAAACATTACCACCTTCTTTCTTATTTCTTAAATGGACCTCCGGGGACTTGAACCCTGGACCGATCGGTTATGAGCCGACTGCTCTGACCAACTGAGCTAGAGGTCCTTATGCCGGATTGCTCCGGCTTTTATTCTTCTGTGTGGCATGTATTTGTCAGCTTCTTATACACGTCCTCATATAGTTCCTGTTTGTCTCCGTTGTACGTGTATTCTGCGTAGATACCGTCACCACTGATTGTGGTGGATGCAAGGCATTTGTAATTCTGTAAGGTCTTGCAAGACCAAACTACAAATACATTACTCAGATCAATGTCAATCTCCGGTCTATTCTTGTGATACCATTCCACTAGTTTCTTCTTACAAACACTCTGGAAGTGATTCATTCCTGTAATAATCATGTTTAATATCTCCTTATTCTGCAAACATCCAATCTTCTGCCAACATATCTGCCTGGCTTGCTAACCATCCCATTTGTACGCCAGACGTTCCAATAAACGCAATTGCTTTATTTCCAATGTCGTTGTGATCGCAATTAACGATCGTTCCATCTGCTGCCTTGTATGAAATTCCTGTTGCAAGCTGAATAAACTGGTTCTTTCCATTCCAACCTATTCTTTTAACTTTAAGGCCACGTTTCAGATATTTAACAGCATCCCCAAAGTTAAATGTAGCAACTCCACCAAGCACAGGACAGTTCTCTGGATTTGCCACAATCCATTCATTGGATAAGATGTTAGACAGTGTATACTCAACTCTCTGTGTCTCTCTAATATCAAGTAGATCTCCCTGTCCTTTGTCAGTGTCTTTCGGTCTGCACTGTATCATAATAGTTTCTTTTTCTGTGTCCCAGTACCAGTATCCACCCCAGGATGGAAGTTTCACCTTATGACCTTTTTTCATCAATTCAAATGCATCTTTAAAATTCATATCTCTTTCCTTTCTAAATTTAGACATAAAAAGACTCGTGGTCCGAAGATCACCCGAGTTCATTCTTACTTATCTGGATTGTTGCATTCATGTATACTAAATTCTGCGTATCCACATTCTTCGCATATGTAAACACTATTTATGTTATGTGGATTCTCAAAATATCTACCCATATCATGTTGCTCTGCTCCATAAATCTCAATCACTTTTGAATACTGCTTCATTTCTGCACCGCATCTTAAGCATTTCATATATTTTTCCCTCCTTTCTATTTCGGTCTGATTATTAGTGTATCCTACTTTTTTTGATTTCGTCAGCCTAAAAGTAGAAAATTTATATTTATCTAATCGCTTTAGCATAAATATACCATAAACTAAGTGTGTACTTCCATGTACTCTTTCGGAATTTCAAGATTTGCAAGTGCCTTCGAATGAATTTTGTGAGTTTGTTTCCAACTATATCCAATCTCTACACAAATATCTTCCCACTTTAAGAATTTTATATATCTAAGATACAATAGCCTGCTTTGCGTTCCGTCCATCATATCTGCAATCTTATCCTCAATATCTAAGCGAATCTCCTGCATCTCTTTTTTCTTGTTAATGATCTTAGATAAGATTTTATCTAACCGAACCATATAATCTGATAGATCACTTTGCCTATGTGCTTTTGGCATATCGGTATATTCTATTGCTTTAGGTCCATTCATTTCTTCTCTAAGCTGTTGCTCCTGCTCCTGGAGAGAATTATATTTTCTTACTGCATTCTTGTATCGGTTCAGATATTCCTTTTTCTTCTCGTTCTTTTCTTTCTCTGTCATTTCTTACCCTCTCACATAGTTCAATTAACTGCTGCCTAATTCCGTCTAAGTATTCGTTATAGTTTACCCGATCGGCACAAATGCCCATGCAGATTATCTCTGCACAGGCTTTGCATGGATCTACCATATCTTTCTTCCACCTTTTTGCTTCATCAGGTTTCTTTTGTAGAACTTTCCTCTAGTAGGTGAATAGTATTTGTCTTTATCTTCTTTCTTTTTCTGTCTGATTGCCTGCATACTTAACTTCCATGCAGTAAATTCAGTACACTTTCTTCGGCATTCAACTCGTTTTTCTCTTTCTCCGCCATGATCACACTTAAAACATGGACAATCTTGATATCCCATTTATGTATCACTCCTTATAATTTGTTCAGTGGACATTCTTCATCGCATATCCTTTTATATTTTTCATAATCATTCGGCGTTATTCTTGGATATACGCAATAACCATCACACATCTCAGTTCTAACTTCTTCCAGAATGTCCGTTACTGTCTTCACTCTCTCATGATTCTCTTTCACGACACCTGTAAGATTCTCTGTTATTGTCATAACTCATCCCTCTCTTTCGCTGCAGCACAGAGTGACATCACTGCCACTCCTGCTACTGCTCCGATAAATAATCCGCTTAAAAATCCTACAATCATAGATTAACCCTCCATCATATTTTCAAACCTGTATGTTTGCTTTGCATCAGGATATTTTTCATGATCCACTTCGCTCATGAACATCTCTAATGGCCTAGCATACATTCTCTGCATCTCTCTTATATCTGAATATATTACAAATAATTCATTTGTTTCTGTATGACGAGCCACTGTAATAACAACGTACAAACTTCCTTTAAAGTGTTTGTATACTTCATATGCTTTCGGCATGTGTCGTCCATTTAGCATTTTCGCCACTCTTTCTATTTTCTCTATTGTCTTTCCCATATTCTTAACACCTCTCTATTTCAAATGTAATGTTAAATTTTGCATAATCGCTCCAAGCACCAAAAATTTAATAGCGTTATAATGATCTTTTTTTATATCGTTATAAAAATACATTCCATAACACATAATCATTACTATCAACTCTATTATTTGCACCACTCTATCCATTATTCCACCTCTTTCAGTTGTTCTTCCAAACAATGTTTTAATGCATATATGATTGTATAATCTAAAGGACTAATCTTTTGCGGATCATGTTCTGCCCTATACTCATACTTAAATATCTCTGATTCTAACGCACTACTTAGCTTAATTGGTTCCAACGGATTCTCAATATCATCAAGATACTGTGTTTTCATCTTTCTCTTATATTCTCTTAGATTTTTCAGTTCTTCCAACCACTCTGCGAGTTGCTCATGCTCTCTCGCACATTTGATACATCTGTCAAGTTCTTCATCGTCTGGGTTTGCATGGCACAAAAACCCCTCATTATATTTATTTGTCGCTATATCTTTTGCGTGCTTAATAGCTTCTTCCAAATTCATATTCTCTTCTCCTTAACTTTCTTTAACAATTAATAGAAACGGTCTTTCTGCATTTCGTCATCAACTTCCTTTGGTATCGGAATCGGTTCAAAGTCATCATTTTCCCCATTCATAAATTCAATCAGACCATCTATGTAGTTGTTAAATTCCACCATTCTTTTTTCTTCGTCAGTCATTATCGATCACTTCCTTTTCACAATAAATGCAACCCTTATCACACTTGATCCGAACCTTTAGCTTCTGCTGCTTGTCCGGACACAACTTCATTTTCCCGATCGGTTTGCCTGTGATCTCACAGATGTAACCTTCAAATTCTTTCTTGTTTACCATTATTTTTTCCTCCACGCTATCACTACATCATTCTTTCTAAGATCTAATTTAATGTTGTTTTCTTCTCTGACCTGCTCGATCATATCAATCCATGTCACATTTCCTGTTTCTAAACACTCTGTTTTGTCATTGAATCTTTTCTTGAATCGATCTAATCTCTTAGTTCCGAAATCAAATTCATCTTTCAAGACTATAAGACTCATGATCAATACAGTATCTAAAATCTGTAGCGTTGCATCTTTAAAATCCTGATCAAGTTCTCTTGGATCTATTAGCGTTCGAAGCCCTGCAAGATTTCTCTGTCTTGTTACTCTCTGTAGCTCTTCTAATCCTTTTTCTCTTGCTATTTTGTCACAGAACGCAATTCCTTCATTTCTGCCCTGCATTATATAATCTTGTTTACTCATACTATCTACCTATCTCAGACAGCTTAACTTTCTACCTGAAACAGCTTATACTGATCACTTTCTCCTTATTCTTTGCTTGATCATATAAACTGCTGTGATTCTTCGTTTCGTGATTTGTTGAAAAATTGTAATACCAAATCTAGTTTGTAAAAAATAAAAAATAAAAAAAACCTGAAAAAATATGTTTATGTTTGCTTGCTTCGTTAATAGTTACTTGAAGAATCTTAATCAGATAGAAAGTTAAGCTGTCTGATCATACTCCTTTACTTATGATATCCGGCACAATTGCCTACATAATGCCACTGCAAACCTTCGTGTTTTGTCTTGCCCCCCCCTGTTATCTCAGGGTAAAAACGCTTATACCACCTCATCAATGTCTTATGATCGATGCCTGATGTTCTGCTGATCTCATTTGTGGACATACCATGTTGGATCCATAACTGTACAACACGTCTTTTAAATCCTTTGCTGTAATCTGCCATCAGTTCTCCTTTCTGCCCACTGCCTTAGGCAGCAGGCTCATGGCTTATACCGGCTGTTTCTTATGCGGTTAATAGTTACTGTGGTATATAATTCAGTCCATCCGGCTGATCTCTGTCCGCATATGTGATCATCTTTTTACGTCCTGTCGCTTAAGATCATCCCGAAACCCACAACTACCACGACTATTACTACGACTTTTAACAACAATCTTGGGTTGTTGGTTGCTACGGACAGAGATCAACCGGATGCCTTTGTTTTTTTCACTTAGCTTGCAGCAAGCAACTTATTAATAAAATACTGCTGCCCTTTACCAGTAACCTTTGTAGTCTTACTGATTTTTGTCGATCCGTTTGGATTGTTGATTACCGTTTCTTTGATTTCAAACAGATCCATATCCATTGCTTTCTGCGTTGGCATATTCCAGTCTGATCCTTTTCTCTTGATCAGATAGCCATTATTTCTTAGCCATTCAAATAATTTATTCTGTCCCGTCTGAACTCCATTCTGTCTAAGAATTTTTGCCAGTTCTCCGATCAGGATAGATGTGTCACTTGCTGTTACTGCATCTGCAAAAATTTCTTTTGGCTTCATTCTTTCATTGTCTTCAATTAAGATTGCATTATCAGATTTTAATTTATCAATTGTCTTATCTGCCATCTTCAAAGCTCTTGCAAATACTTGCTCTGGACTATTCCAAGCTCTTTCAAGATTAATAAGATAATCCCTAACTTCTTTTCCTTTTTCTGTCCTAGACATCATAGCCAAATGTTTTGCCATTATCATTGTTATTTGATAATCTTCTAGTTCCCTAACAGCTCCATTATTAACAACTGTATTTGATGTACATTTGTTATAATCCTCACCTTCAACAAATAGTCTCTTATTATTTTCAAACCATCTGCTAAATCTGGATTGAATGTTCAAGGCTTTATGCAAATCTCTTGCTGATACTGTTGGTTCTTCTGTATCGTAGTTAACAGGAATTAAATTATCCATACGTTATGTCACCTCCTAATTGTTTCTTTAATAGCTTCTTCTCCAGATTCTCAAACTCACAATCTTTCACTTCTCGTTGTGTAAAATTGTGTATAGTTTCTTCTTTCTTTGGTTTCGGTGTTGATTTCTTCCGTTTCTTCGATGTAGGGAAGAAACTCTTATATCCTCCACCAAATGCTTTTCTTACAATGCCCAACTTATCAGAATCGTTCTCAGCCAGAGAATCTAGTTCTTCTTTCAAGGCATTGATCTGTTCTGCAGATAATGTTGGTCCAGTATGATTCCTCATATCAAGATAAAGACAGAACTCTCTGTTCAGATCTGGATTGCTATAATAATATTTACTTTCCTTTACTTTACTTTCCTTTAGGGATTCTTCTCGGGAATTATCATTATTTTTCTTGGAATTATCCGTATTATTCTCAGAATTATCTTCAAAATGGGTAACTTTAATAAAAGGTTCTGTTTCTTCTTCATTTAAAAGCCAGAACCTGTCGACTTTTATTGGATTCTTCTTAGCTCTTGTTTTTACTGCTAACTGGAATCTCTTCTGTATTCCGGCAGAAGTCAGGACAGCGTCCGACTGGAAAAGCTGTTTATCAAACATCGACCGTTCCAATAAGAATGTCAAGACTTGCTTCACCTTATCACTATTCATGTTCAGATCATCTGACACGATATAGTAAAAATCATCATCTACAATGATGTAATATCCATTTCTATATATTTCACAAAGAAGATAAATGAAAATTGTGATCCCGTCTGCTCCATATCTGGATTTCAAGATCTTTATCTTCCTGTCCGAAAAGAAATCGCAATCCAAAGAAAAATAATCGATGCCTTGTTTTTTCTGTCTGGCCAAAACGATTCTCCTTTTCTTATTTGATTTCTTCTATCTCTACTTCAACTCGTGGGTCCTCTGCATAATGCTTTTCCATATGCAGCGTTACCACCTGCGTATCATCTCTGTATGCTAGTTTATTCAATGCATCCAGAATGCTTTTTGCAATGTTATCAATGTCTGGTTTCTTCGTTGGAAACATAAGATCTTCCAACATCTGTTGTTTCTTTTTCTTGCTTGTACTCTTAACGATCGGATAATAAGCTATGATCGTTATTTTTAATGGCTGTCCATCGTTAAAGATCATGTTACCTGCTTCCTGTCTGTAGCAGCACTTGATCAGATTCTCATATAACACTGTCTGTTCTGGAGTATATGAGAATGTTCCACCACCTTTACCATGGACAGTTCTCGCCCTGGCTTTTCCTTTCGGTGCACCAGGGACTGTAAATCTAACTGTCTCCATAACTGTTACCCGATGATCGTGATCACTTTTAACAGTTCATCTGGTAAACTCGCTGTTAAATATTTTTTGATAGCATCTACTGCTTCATACTTCCAGAGACCACCATCAGCTTCTACCAATTTAAACATTGGCTGCCCATCAGAACCTTCTCTGATTCGGAAGATAAACTTGCTTTCTGGCTGTTCTACTTCCAAAAATGTACGATATGGACGAAGTGTTACCGGATTCGGTACGATCACATCTTCTTTTCCTGCGATGCCTTTTGTGATCGTAGCTTTCTGGCTGACTCCATCATCTCCATAGTTTGCTACTGTCTTATTCTCTACATTACCTGCGACTGCTAAGATCAATGCTGTCTCATCACTCTGCTCAAAGGCTGTCTGCATATTGATCACGAACTGCTCCTGATTATAATATTCATCGAACATGAAACCATTTGGATTTGTATCCACACGGAATAACTTTTCTCGATTTCTTTCTTTTGTAAGGCCAGATACAAGGCTTACTCTTGTTGGAGACTCTACATGAATGATCATAGAGTCTCTCAGCTCCTCACTTTTTCCACTAATATAATCGATCAGAGAATTAAGACTTGTAGCTGTCAATGGTTCTGCAAACTCTTCTCTGTCATATCGTGACATCGATTTATCGCAATAAGTCTTTCCTGCGATCTCTACAACGTGTGGCTCTCTTGCACTGTCTGTCAATTCTTCGATCTTTTCGATTGCTTCTCTTAAAAATGTATTATCCATTGTTATGTATCCTCCTGTTTTATGCCTGTTTTGCTTTTCTTAAATCAATCACTTTGTTGCTTGGTTCGTAGATCTCTCCAGTATCCGGATCAAAAGCTTTCGGTGTTTCATCTTCTTCCTTGTCGATCACATCATCAACATTCATCTGACCAGGAATCTGGTTAAAGATTTCAACTGCTTCAACCTCTCCTGTGCGAAGATCTCTGCCCATACTCAGTGCTGTTGTAGCTCCAAGTTCTGGTGCAAGACTCAGCTTTGTCTCTACTGTAGTTGCTGCAAAGTTTCTTTCATCATTTGGCCGGAAACTGATTGATACATTGATCTTTCTGACCTTCTGCGCATCAGTGTTTGGGTCCTGAATATTTTCAGTAACCTTTTCTAATGCCTTATTAAGCTGTACTGAAAGTTTCCCTCCTGCAAACTGTTCTAAGTTAATATGTTTCATCGTGTTGCTCCTTTCTTTTTTTCTTTCTTTTATTTAAAGAACTGCTGTGGTTCTTCTTTTTCTGTTTCGGTTGGAATTGGCTGTGGTTCTTCTTTAGGAACCGTACTTTCCGGTAAATCTTCCTGCTGCATAATTGGAACCTTTTCATCTTCCCTTGTAACAAAATACTGCTGTCCGTTTTCTGGTTCTGCATAACCGCTTTCTTCTGCAATATACATACCACCGAAAGTTGAAGGAAAAGCTTCTCTCAATGCCTGAACCAATGCCACTTTTCTGATCATTGTTGCCGGCTTTGATTTCCACTGGCTATTCAATGTTCCATCTTTTTTTCTGCCTGCGTATTCATCAAACGCAACTTCTGCTTCATATACATGTGCCTTATCTTTTCTCCAGACTTTCGCCCATCCACCAATAACTTCTTCTGTAGGCAGACGAAAACTTCCGGATCTATGAATAACCTCACCGTCTCGACTATCAACTACGATGATCCCTGCTTCAAATCCATCGTAAAATTCATTCTGTTCTGCTCGCTTCATATAAGCTTCTTTTCCGACTACCATTGTTGCCGGTTCGTTTCCGTACTTAATACAGTACGCTTCTTTTACCCATGGATTTAAACCACTATGCTTACACAAATTCATAAACATAATGACTTCTTCCATTGTCACACGTTCTTTATTTCCAGAAATCATATAATTTTTTATAATCTCTGGTGTTAATTCAATTTTGTGTCCGGCAACCTCATATGTTGCAACCTGTGCGTTCTGATACATGTCTGTTCTTTTCTTTGCCAAACTGTTTCCAACTGCCATCTTATAATTCCTCCTGACTTATGATTTTAAATTCTTCACATGTTTTCTTAAGAATGCTGATCTTCGCATTCGCTTCATCAAAGTTGTGTTCTTTTACAACACAACGAAATGTAATCGCTACAGTTCTTTCTTCCGTACGTTTAGGTTTTGGAACTTCTGCCGGTTCTTTCGGCATCTCTGGTGCTTCTTTGCTTTCGCCAGCATATGCCACTTTCTGCGCTTCTTCTTTTAACTGTTGCTGTCTATGCTCTTCCTTCTGCTTCTGCTCTTCCTCAAATAAGGCTTTCTTCTTGGCGGTCTCCTCTAACTTCTGTTTCTTCATCATTGCAGCGTTCAGATCAAAAGCTTTCAGATATTCTTCTTTCATTTCAAAAACATAAGGACATGTATCTGCATTGATTACTTTCAGATCGCTGTCAACTTTATCTCTAATCTCTGCGATCTCTGTTGTGATAGATTTCAATGTCGTTGATACATTTAACCAAGAATCCTTATAGATTTTTTCAAATGGAACCGTGCGATCAAGATCACCGATTGTCTTTGAATAGATTTCCTTGATTTTCTCTAATTTTTCTTGCCGTGTTGCTTCTTCGTATCCTTTGATCTGGATGTCAATGTTTCCAATCGCTTGATCAACGATGCCGATCAGTTCTTTTTCCTGTTCTTCAAAAGCTGTGTATGGCTGCATGACCTGTCGTTTGATTTCTTTTCTTTTGTTCTCTAATGCGGTTACAAATTTTCGAAGATTAGCACGATCCTTTTTTGCATCCTTAATCTGATCTGCTGTATAGACCAGATTCATATAATCATTTGCTTTCTTTTGGATCTCTGTTTTTAACTCTTCATAGTTCCAGTCAATCTCTTTCAGAAATCCCTCTTCCTGCGGATTGTATATCTTAAGTTCCATGCATTTCTCCTTTTATATTTCTGGAAGAATCAAGTTCGGCTGCTGCCTTTTTACGACATTCTGCCAGAACTCTTCTTCCGCTTGTCTTAATATCTCAATATCTTCTTCTGCGTCTGATCGCTCAATATGATAATCTTTCGTCTCTAATCTGATCTGACTCTGCCACACTGATTTCAGCTGTGCTCTCAACTCCACAAATGAATATTCTGTGACAAGCAGATAATGCAGTACCTGGATGTAATAGTTGTCCGGAATCTGATCTCTCCATTTTTCTCTCTGCATACTTTGCAAGATATTAGTTGTCTTGATTTCTAAGATTCCTTTCCTACCATCCTGATCTGTTAACTCTCCATCCAAAGAAGCATGTGCCCATGGATACTTTTCATTCCGGATCATGTTATCTCCGAAGTATTCAACCTTGTATTCTGGATGATCAAGTGCAAACAGCGATCTAAGCAATGGCTCTGCATCATGTCCATACCTTACATAATCTTCTCCGGAGATATCTGCAGGTACTCTCTGTCCTATTTTTTCTGAGTATAGATCAACGTTAGTTTTATAAGGGCTAAGACCTAACACTGCAGATGCATCAGATCCACCGATTCCATGTCTGGCATTTAGCCAGGAATCAAAGGAATCGAACTGGATCCGTTTGATTCTTGGTGCAATCAGAATTTCTTTCATAGATCAACCTTTACTTCTTCTTTAACGAACTGAAATCTACCCATTAATTCTTGTAATGCACTTGCAATTTCTTTGTCCAATGGATTCATCTCTCTTTCTATAACATTCGCAAAAGTTCTTAAGGCCGCTACGACATATGGTGCTGTTTCCATGGAAATAGGATGTACACTGTTTGTCACTTCAAAAGCAATATCTTTGGCTATCTCTTTTGTAATAGCAATGCTGTCATCGTCGCGGCCAAGTGCTGTACATACATAAGATTTTGCTAATTTTCGTTCACATTCTAATAAAAATTCTTTTGTCATTGTTCTTTCTCGCTTTCCGTGCTATAATGCACTTGATGATTTTTTGTCATTTGTGCCTTTGGAAGTTGCCGCTTCCTTGGCACTTTTTTCTTTCTTATTTATCAAATTTCTTCACTCCTTCCTCATAGATCATCGCTGTGATCAAACACAACGCTGCTAGTTCCTTAAATATTCCCATTGCAATCAGCACTGCTGCTGTGCAGATCATTGCTTTTGTTTCACTTTTCATCTCATGCTCCTTTCTCCATAGCTTCTTTCTCTTTGCTTTTCTTTTGTCTCTCAACGCTTTTCAAAAACTCAACCGTTGCTGCTTTGAGCTTATCCGGATCTATTTTTCCATGGATCCGAACAGTTGCATTTCCGATTTTATATGTTGCTTCTGGACCATCTCCCATATATCCACTTCCTTTCTTCAGATGGCTTAACTCTCCGTCCGATAATTGAGTGCTATTTTTAATAATTAACCAATTTAGGGAGGGTTTCGGGGTTACGTGTATCGGACAGAGGATTAAGCCATCTGCTATTATTTTGTTGTCTTTCTTCCATATATCTCCTATACTTAAATCACAGGGCACTGGCATGTCCGAGTATTCAAGAAAGGAGAAATCCGTATGAAATACATTTTCTACATTGATCAAGAAACCGTATCTTGCGATTCAACCACCATTGAATCTTTAATTAAGGATAACTGTAATTCATATTTAAAAGTAAATTCATCACTTTGGGTTTTGGATATTGATAAAGATTGTTTTATAACAAGTTCCCTTGCTCCTGATCGATACTATATTGATATACTCTTTGATGAATATCTAAATGATTCCAGTATCTGTTTTATGCTAGATGCGAATTCTAAACATTGTAATTATTCGTTACCGGACAGTGCTATTCAATTCATTTATGAGGACGTTGAATAACACGTCGCTTAACAGTTTTTGTCCCTAAGCTTTGCAACGCTTCTGTCATTTGAAGGAGTGCAACTACATCTTCTTCATCTAGATATTCTTTTTGGCAGAGCGTTGTAATTGCTTTTTGAATTTGATTTCTTACATAATTCAAATAATCACTAGTTATTGTGATATCTGGTTTTTTTCCCATATTCTCACCTCCTGGTTATTTAGTAATCCATTTTAATTAGATTTCTTAGGTAAAAAAATATAGTCAATTGGAATACCATATAATTTACTAAGTTCTCTTCCTTGTGACATTTTCGGTTCAGAAGTCCCTTTTTCCCAGCTAACGATAGTCTGTTTTCCAACATGCATATGTTTTGCGACCTCTTCTTGTGTCATTTCTGCATTAACTCGTGCTGAAGCTAAAGAAATTTGAAATGGTACTGCTTTACCTTCATTCATCTTTGTCACGTCATCACCGCCTTTCTTTAATTTCTGTATTCATTATAAATCCATTTTAAATGGATGTCAATACTAAAATCAATTTATTTTTGACTTTTAGTTGCAAAAAATCAATTTTTATTGTACTATATTAATAACGAAGTGAGGTGATTTAATGTCAGATGAAAAGCAAAAGAAAATATTCTCTAAAAATCTATCTTTCTATTTAGAGAAATCAGGAAAAAGCCAAAAAGAGGTGGCTAAAGCTATTGGAGTTATTCCACAAACATTTAATACTTGGTGTACGGGACAATCCATTCCTAGAATGGGAAGCGTACAAGCTCTCGCTGATTATTTTGGAATTGGAAAATCTGATTTAATAGAAGAAAAATCCGATCAAGCCATTGAGCTAACTAAGAAAGATGAAAAAGATATCGCAAAACGATTAGAACAAACCCTTGATCAGTTAGAATCCGATCAAGATGGACTGATGTTCTCTGGAGAACCTTTAGATGATGAAACAAGAGAATTATTAAAAGCTAGTCTCCAGAATAGTATAACCATCGCAAAAATAAACGCTAAGCAAAAGTTCACACCAAAGAAATACAGAAAATAAAGGAAGTGATTCATTGGATATTCGTAAAAAAACAAACACATTAAAGAAAAAATATGGTACGAATGATCCTTTTGATATTGCTAAGTATTTAGGGATAAAGGTTATATTTGAACCATTAGGATCCATTAGTGGATACTACAATAAACAGCTTCGTATGAAGCAAATACATATAAATCATGATCTTTCTGATCACGATCAGCTATTTACATGTGCACATGAATTAGGTCATGCAATTATGCATCCTGATGCTAATACTCCATTTTTAAGAAAACGAACAGGACTTCTTGTAAGTAAAATGGAAATCGAAGCAGATAAGTTTGCAACTGAGCTTCTAATTGATGATGAAATTTTTCTTGAGTTTCAAGAATTTACTACAGATCAGATCGCACGTGCACTTGGATATAATGAGGAACTGATAAAGTTAAGATTGAAATAAGGATAAAAGTATGAGAAAAAAATTATTAACTGTTGGACTTGCGGTGTTGATGGCTATATCTTCAACTTCATGCAAAAGTTCAGAGAAAACTCAAACAGCTAAAGAAGACACGTACAAAAACTATAAACAGTATAATACATCATTCGGATTAAAATATAAAATTCCAAACGACTGGAATAAAACAGATACAAGCACATCTACTGATCTTACGTTCAGCAAAGACGATGACACAATAACGCATGGTTTAATAGGTGTCTATTACTATGAATTTGATGGTGACATTATACAGAAAGAGAATTTTCGTTCTCTCGTTAGCAATATAAAAGATGGAGAAAATTACAACGGCAAATTTCATTCTGAATCGTCTACAATAAATGGAGTAAAGGTTAATTTTTTTTCATACGAACTAGATATTAATGGTGATGCTTATTTTATGAAAGGCATAGTTTTTAATTGCGGAAATGGGTATTGTATATTAGACTTTATATACCCAACAAATAAAGATTACGGAAAACTTTTTGATAATATTGCACATTCAATATCTGTTAATACTTCTGCAATCGTGACTGCAACCGAAAAACCGAACGAAACAGAAGCATCAGTGTCTGCTACGGAAGAACCAACAACCACAGAGGTTACAACTGAAGCTACAACAGAGAAAGCAACTCAAGTAAAGCCAAAATCTAAGGACATCACTGACAAAGATATTGATTTTTCGAGTGATTATAGAAATGACTCCACTGGAAAATGGAGAATTGCCATAACTTCTGACAGCTTTGATATTGAAAAATATGCTTTATCCTATTATCTCAATTACTTTAAAGCTGATGATGAGATCCATGTTATTGTGAACTTTACCAGAATGACAACAACCAAGATTTCTGACATGGGCGATACACTTGATGTATCAATTCATGAATACACAAAAGGTGAAGAACACGATGCCAATAAGGCATTGGGCGGAATGCTTTTAAATGAGTATCACGTCAATATAAAAACTGGAAAAATAACTAAAATCCAATAATAAAAGAAAACCGCCCAGCTACCAACCGGACGGAATCTCAGAAACCTATCAACCATGGATGGCTGATATAAGTTCTGCCTTAACAACAGAATTATATCATACATCCTATAAATTTACAAATTGATAAGGGTGTATTTTTTGTACCCTTTTTTAGAAAGGAATGATGATATATGAACATAGGAAATCAGTTAGGAAAACTAAAAAAATCAGATCAATTCTGCATTTACTTAAGAAAGAGTCGTGCAGATGCCGAAGCTGAAAAACTTGGAGAAGGCGAAACTTTAGCAAGGCATAAGAAAATTCTAACAAAACTTGCAGCAAAAAAAGAGCTATATGTTGAAAAAATTTATCATGAAATTGTTTCGGGTGAATCTATAGCTGCAAGGCCCGAAATGCAAAAATTAATAAAAGACTGTTATGATGGTAAATACAGAGGAATTATTGTTATTGATGTAGATCGTCTTTCAAGGGGAAATCAAGCAGACATGCAAACAATTATGGATTGTCTAAAATATTCAAACAATAGAAATGGATTATTAGTTGTCACCCCAACAAAAACTTATGATGTTGCTAATAATTACGATGATGAAGAGTATATAGAATTTGTTCTGTTCATGTCACGAAGAGAGTATAAAACAATATTAAAACGTATGGAACGCGGTAGAAAACAATCGATAATTGAAGGGAATTATTTAGGCTCAACTGCACCGTATGGATATGATATTTTAAAAACAAGAGCAGGAAGAACACTTATACCTAATCAAGAAGAAGCTAAAATTGTAAAGCAAATATTTGAAATGTATATTTCTGGTGAAACATCTTATAAAATTTGTACTAAACTTTCGTCACAAGGAATTAAGACACCTGCTGGTAATGAATACTGGCACGATAGTACTATAAGATCTATAATAACAAACCCAGTATATATAGGACGAGTTTCATGGTCTGCCAAACTCACAACAAAAAAACTTGTTGATGGTAAACTGATTGTACAAAGGAAAAAATCAAGAAAAACTGATCAATACATGGAATATGATGGAAAGCACAAGCCAATTATATCAGAAGAAATGTTCAAAGCAGCAAACAACAGAATCCCTGTCAGTAAAACCAAAAGAAATTGTAAACTAAGAAATATACTTGCTGGTATTATTGTTTGTAAAAAATGTGGAAAAGCAATGTTATATCAACATCAATATAACAAATCTACCGCACCAAGATATATTCATGCCCCTAGAACAGAATGTACAATCAAGTCAGTTAGAGTTAGTGATGTTATAGATGCACTTATACGTGCGTTAGAACTATCTATAGAAGATTTTGAAATAAAAGTGAATAATTTACCCACCGTTGACGAAAATAACATACAAAGCCAAATTGAAGCGATAGAGAAACAAATAAAAAAAACTGAAAAGAAGCTTTCAAAGTTATTTGATTCATGGGAAGAAGATCTAATTTCAGCAAATGAATTTCTTGAACGAAAAAACATTCATAATAAAAATATTCAATCTTGTAAATTACAAATTAAAGAATTAAAACAATCTATTCCAGATAAAGAAGAATTTGAAGAAAGTATAAGTTCATTACATGAAGCATTACAACTTCTTAAAGATGATGCAATCGATGCAGATATAAAGAATGAATATTTGAAAACTATAATCGAAAAAATTGAATTTAGCAGAAAAAGTGTTGATGAATTTATTCTTGACATCAAATTTAAAGATAACATCATTGTAAATGAATAATAAATGTTATAAATATCTATATATGTATGATAAGCGTCCATCTTCCAATGGCTGTCTGAGTGCTTCGATACATTCTGTTTTAAATTCCATAAATTCGTCCAGAAATAAAATGCCATGATGTGCTAATGTGATCTCTCCTGCCGTCGGCGTCTTGCCGCCTCCAAGGAATGCAGCTTTCGGGATCATTGGATGTGGCTGGCGAAATGGTCTGGTATCATCTTCTAAATACCGTGGAATTCCAGTGGCATCATAGATTGCCTGAACTTCCATCTTCTCTTCTTTTGATAGTTGTGGGAGAATGGTCGGGATCCTTCTGGCTGCCATTGTTTTTCCTGAACCTGGGGAACCAATGATCAATAGATGATGTCTTCCAGTGACCGCGATCTCCATCGCTCTTTTTAAATGTTGTTGTCCGATGATGTCACTGAAGTCTTCTTCTGACTCTTCCTTTTGATAAGTTGTTGCACTTCTGCAACTTTTTTGATGATATGTTCCATGAAAATAGTCCAGGACATCCTGTAAACTGTCCATAAATACCACTTCGATATCTTCGATCCCTCTTAGAGAATTCTCATCTTCACTTGCCGCAAAGAACTTGTGAATTCCTTGTTTTCTTGCTTCTAAAACGATCGGAAGGCAGTTTCCTACACCTCTGATCTTGCCGTTTAGTCCTAATTCCCCCATGATACAGATGTCATCTAACTTGCTTGCATCGATTAAATTCAGGCATCCTAAAAAGGCCACGGCGATTGGGAAATCGAACGCGGTTCCGTTCTTTCTTATATTGGCTGGGGATAAATTAACGGTGATCTTCATCGACGGTAAGGGATGGCCGATGGAGCGCAGTGCTGATGCAACCCGCTCTTTTGCTTCCATGGATTCTTTGGAAAGATAGCCTACCATTGTAAAATATGGCAGGCCGTTTCTGATCTCTACTTCTACGTGGATGAGCTTTCCGCTCACTCCACTGACGATTCCTGTAATTACTTCCTGATAAATAATACTCAACTCCTTCTCTTCTCAAAAAGGAAGCTGGTTTCAAAATGATATGGTTAGTTTATCACAAAAGTAATATTTTTACAATCTTGTTTATTCAAAACAATTGTGATTATTTTAATAATTTCTTTAATTCACTCATAAATGTGTTCACATCTTTGAATTCACGGTAAATGGCTGCAAATCTTACGTATGCAACTTCATTTAAATCCTTTAATTTGTCCATGACCATCTCTCCGATCACAGATGTTTCAACTTCTCTTGTTCCCATGTTATAGATCTTTGTCTCGATCTCATCGATCGCTGCTTCGATCTGCCCCATGGATACTGGGAGTTTGTGACAGGATTGTACGATTCCATTCCGAATCTTGTTTCGATCGTAGAGTTGTCGTGTCTTGTCTTTCTTGATGACACTCAACGGTTCTGTCTCTATCTTCTCATAAGTTGTAAAACGTTTTCCGCATTCGTCACATTGTCTTCTTCTACGGATCGCATTGTTGTCTTCTGCCGGTCTGGAATCTACGACTCTGGAATTCTCACTTCCACAATATGGGCATCTCATCTTCTTGTACCTCCGTGTTTTTACTGCTTGAAGTATATCATTTTTTTTGTAGAAAAGAAAGCTTTTCTTTTATTTCAGGCATTCTTTTTCGTTGATATCGACTAGAATCGTATCTCTGCCGATCCTTACAATGCATTTGTAGGGGATTTTGTAAACTTTATTCTTGCCAACGCATATGAGCATCTTCGTTGTTTTGGGAACGATCAGATAACAGATCTTACCCGTATGGATTTCAAATTCGAGGTCTAGGACAAAGCCTAAACATTCTCCTGTATTACAATTGATCACATCTTTTTGCCGAAGTTCGAGAAATTTCATGTCAGGAATCCTTTTTCTTCCTATTATAATAGTATTCTTTTTTTCCATGAATAGAAGCAGAAAAAAGCAGGAGATTCTGATCTCTCGAATCTCCTGCTTCTTTATTATTATAATGATATAAAGAAAGATTAAGCTTCTTTCTTTGGTGCTGGTTTCTTAGGAACTAATTTCTTTCCTGTAATGATTCCTTTTGGACATTTACCTGCACATAATCCACAACCTACACATTTATCATAATCGATCTGTGCGATGTTGTTTTCAACTTTGATCGCTCCAAGTTTACATACTTTTTCGCATGCTTTACATCCGATACATCCTGCTTTACATACAGACATAACGTTTTTACCGAATTCTTTAGAGCTGCACTGTACTCTTGTTTTCTTGTTTTCTGGTACAAGGTCGATCAATGCTTTTGGACATGTTTCTGCACATTTTCCACATCCTACACATGCTTCTTCATCGATGTGAGCGATTCCGTTCACGATAGAGATCGCATTTTCTGGACATACTGCTGCACAGCTTCCAAATCCCATACATCCATAATTGCATGCTTTGGATCCGCCGCCTGGAATGAATGCCATCATTTCACAGTCTTCTACACCAGTATAGTTATAATTGTCTTTTGTTTTTTCGCAGGTTCCTGTACATTTTACAAAGGCAGCCATACGAGCAGATTCAACTACTTCCTGTCCCATGATTCCGGCAATTACTTTGCCTACTGCTTCTCCGCCTACCGGACAGGCATTGACCGGTGCTTCGCCTTTTGCGATTGCAGCAGCAAGACCATC
>ENA-ORSR01000049-ORSR01000049.1-human-gut-metagenome-genome-assembly--contig:-NODE-49-length-95206-cov-13.970783_pt1 | contig 95206 bp, 78 predicted proteins | sample MGYA00241901_ERZ509166 | MGnify/ENA primary metagenome ERZ509166 (study PRJEB26280, sample SAMEA2338860) | human gut metagenome | biome: human gut; feature: human-associated habitat; material: faeces... | reverse complement strand
TACACCGCGACAAGCGCACTTTTACTTCCGAAAGGCAGAAGAATCTGCTTTTCAGAGCTGCTCATATTTATTGGGAGCAGAAGTTTGCAGGTCGTGAGCCGGAGAAAGCAAGAAAAGTCGATTGTGAAATATATAAATATGTATTGTATTACTTGGAAGTGCGCCAAGTGTTTCTTGACCCGGAAATCTCGCTGAAGAAACTAAGTGGAATGATTGAAACGAACCAGACTTATTTATCCAATGTGATAAACCGCTACTTCGGCTGTCACCTGAAAGATTTACTGAACAAATATCGGGTGGAATATGCCAAGGAACTGCTCCGTTCGGACAAATATTCACCCGAGGAGATACCCCAATATTGCGGATTCCTGTCGCGAAGCACGTTCTACGCCGCCTTCAAGAAAATGACGGGCTTATCTCCAAAAAGATATATGAAATATGAAATGAGAGCACAGCACTCAGAATCAATAAATTATGTATAACCAATTTTAGTTTTTTAAATTTATAAATTTAAAGTTTTTCTATTATGAACAAAAAGTTTTTAAGTGCAATCCTGTTCGGAGCCTTAATGGTTTCGTCGACAGGAACATTTGTGTCTTGTAAAGATTACGACGATGATATCGACGAAATCAACAAGGAATTGACTGACCTGAAATCAAAACTTTCAGATCTTGAAAGTAAAGTAAATGCCGGTGGCGCTTACGTTACCAAGATTGAATCGGTAGACGGTGGTTTCAAAGTATCGGTAAGCGACGGTACTTCTTACAACCTGACCGTTGCCAGTGCTGCTCCCGGTAGCAAGGTTGTGATTGACGACAAGACCGGTGAAATCAGTATTGATGGCAAAGCTACAGGTTGGTTTGCTACTACGGGTGAAGGTGAAGAAGCTGTGGATATGACTCCGTATGTAAAAGACGGATATTGGTATTTCTATGACAAAGCAGCAAAAGACTTTGTGAAGTCTGAATACAAAGCTGCCGGTGATGCTTATGCAGTAGTAAAAGACGGTGTAGTGACTCTGCATATGCCGGATGAAAGCGGTAAGATGCAATCTATCGTATTACCGTTGACTGCTAATGCGTTGACTGCTATTTCTTTGCCTGCCGGATTGACAATCGGTAATACTGTTACTGCAGGTGCTGGTGCTGAGGCAATCTCTTCAGCGAAAGCTGCTAAATTAGATTGGAAAGGTCCTAAAGGTGCCATTGAAAAGGATCAATTCTTAGTTGGTCAGATTGGTGTTGCTGATTTGGTTGTTTCTCCTAAGAATTACGATTTGTCTGCTCAAAAACTTACTTTGGTAGACAGCAAGGGTAATGTAGCTCCTGTTAAGGTTATTGCTACTCCTAATACATTTAATAGCGTTATTGTTGGCGATCGTGCAGCTTCTGAAAACGGTAATTGGAACTTGACGGTGGAAATGACTGATGAGGTTACTGCTGATAATATTAATAAGGTATTTAAAGGTACAGGTGCTAATGCTGATAAGGAAATTTTGTATGCTTTGTGTGTAAATGGTATTCCTTATACTGCTTATGATATTGCCATTAAAACAAAAGCACCTGAATCATCTCCTGTTACAGCGATTAGTTTTGCTGCTGCTAACCTGTCTTATATAGATGCAGAAGGTACAGAAGTTAAGGGCGCTACTAATGGTATTGAACTTCCTGTAGGAACGACAACATTGAAGTATGCTGCTGCTAACTTGTATGACTCTTATATCACTTTTGAAGGAACATATAAGGCAAAAGCTGAAAAATTAGGTGTTAAAGCAGATGGTATGACTGTTACTGTTCCGCAAGCTGCAAGTGGTGAAACTCTTGTTGCAACTGTACACATGGTGAATATCGGTGGTGTAGAAACAACGACTTCTAATACTATCACTTTGAAGTTGGCAGGTGCTTCTATCGATACTCCGACAGAAATTTCTGCTACCGAGTATAAGGTTATGCCGAACGCTGATTTCACTAAAGTATTACCTGCTATCCTGATTGACTTAGGTGATGCATTGAGTAAATTGGATGCAGCAACAATTGAAGCTGTACAGAATGCAAACCAGCTTTCTGTAGTTGAAGCTGCAACCCAGGAAGGATTTATTGTTGCTAGTACTGCTAATGTGTTTACTAATACTACACTGACAAAATATTACAAAGCCGATGCTCAGGGTAAGAAAGGTGCTGCATGGGATGCTAGCAATGATGGTCTTGAATCACTTCGCTTTATTGAAATAGCTGTAGCTACTGATGCCGCTAATAATAATGTAGCTGAGGACGCTAAGCCGGGTAAATATACATTGAATTTGGTAATCAAGGACGGTACTACTGTTGGTAATGAAATCGCTAAGATTGCTATGCCTGTAAATGTGACAGTTCCTGCATTCGATGATTTGTTTGCTGCAACAGATGCTTGGACAGAAGGTGTATATGGAGCTAGAATTTATCCTTCTGTCAATGATGCATTAATCAGTATGTCAAATGCATACACTGCTAAATCGGGAGTAGATGCTAATTACAATAAGATTGCTTATGCTTTTGATAAGATTAATAATGATGCTGTTGGTACAGTAGGTAATGCTCAGCAGGTAACTTTGAATAAGAAGGTAGTTTACAAAGACAAGGCTCTTGCTAACAGTGAATTGAAAGCAACTGCTTCTTATAGTATTTTGGACGCAATGACTGCATATACCGGTTCAGGTAATGAAGAGGCCACATTAAAAGCTATTAAGAAGGCATTTACTGTTGAATCATCTAAGTTTACAGTAAAACTTCAGGCTATCTTTGATGGTGGTAAGATTGTATTCTATAAAGATAATGCAGTTGTTACCGGTACGGTTGGTATAGCTGCTGATGGTAAAATAGCCGGATTGACCAAACCTAGCAATAAAAAACAAGGTTTGGCTATTAACTTCTTAAGCGCAGACTTAGCTGTAAATTCAACTAATGTTGCAAATTCTTATCCAAGTGCTGATGCTAACAAATTACAAGGATATGCATTCGGTAATAGCAGTGCACCAGCTGCTTTGGGTAAGCAAATCAAAGTAACATGGAGTACAGGTATTCCTACAGTAACAGTAAAAGAGGATGCTAACGGATTAGTATTTGAAAATAGCGATTCGTCTTCTCCTACTTACGAAACTACCTTGACTGCAACATTTGAAGATGCTACAGGTATTGTATATACTTCAAGCATTAAGGTGGAAAAGAAATAATACGTCTTTAGTATTTATCTTTAATATGGAAGAGCATCCTTCGGGGTGCTCTTTTTTTTGAATGGTAGCAGCCGGGAATTCATTTTACTCCTGCCACAGTGGAATTGACTGACAATTTCTCATACAGTTTGTTGGATGTGAAGGGTAAAGTAGCCGATATTATTGTTTCTACTCCTTCTAAGGGCTCGCCCGAAAACTGTTTGCTTTGTGTCTTCGGGCAGGCAAACCCTGCCCCTACATCTGACAATTGGATAGCCCGGCTTAGTTTTGACACACTCCCTTCTCATTCTCAGTTGAGAATTACATCCCATTCAATCGGGAAGTGAATATCTTCGGCAACGGATTCTATTCACTTCCCGATTTTTTTATTGAATTTGATTGATGCGATATACAATTTTCCCTTGGTGGTACATATATACGTGCAGGTTCATGCGTACGTACGTGTAGCTCGATGCGTATATACGTGTGGGCTTATGCCACCGTATGTGTGGCCCGATGCGTACGTACACATTTTACAAATAGGCAGCTTGCACTGTATGTTGCAAAAAGACCTTGAGGATTTTTAAAAACATCAAGGTCTTTTTTGAAAACACCACCTTCTTTTTTAAAAAGCTCGGCATGTTTTTCCTGTAAGGGCAGAATGCATCCCCTCACCAAGTCGGTTATTCCTTCTTCTCCGTTCATCCTTACATTTTAGCTGAAATGTGCGGATAATCAGATTGTTAAGAATGACAGGACATCCCTTCATCCTCCTTTCAGCCGTGCTTTCCAAGTCCCTTCACAAGCTGCCTTCAGCCTTTATCCTGCCGGAAGAAGTTTTACGAATGAAAGGAGGCTGAAAGGGTGGTGACACAATGTTCATTCACTACCGGACCCCCATCAATAGGGCGTTTCAACGACTAATGAAAGGAGAAAGGGAGAAATCCTTGAAATCTCAAGTATGCTTTTGATTTGCTCTTGCCGTCAATGGTTTCATCGTTATTGGTAAACCAAGCCGCGAAGCGTGAAGCCTTGTTGTTTGGGAAACATTACGCCAAAGACCCATCGGGATGAGAGGCTGTTTCTGTTTTGGAAACAGCTGCATCTTTTCGTAATTTTCCCTTTTTAAAATACTGTTTTTATGTTCTGATATTTGTTGGGTATGCTGTTTTTATGTACTTTTGAACCGTTATTTTATTGAGTATCTGTTACATGAAAGAACACATATCTCTGATTTTTACAGTAGTCTTTTCAAGATCTTGAAAAACAGACCGGTTTGGTACCTGTCGGGCTTATAAAGGATGATAAGAGTTACGTTTTAAGCAGCATACTTCCACAAGATATAATAAAGAAGAAACTAACACGATAACAAATAAATATTATGAAGAAAATGCTATTGTTCACCTTGTTGGTAGGTGGATTATGTACAACTACACCCGTAGTACAGGCACAAGAAAGGTTGCCGGAGTACTTACAGGCGGAAAAATTTACTCAGGAGAAACTGAACACCATGTTGTTCTCTACTGTGGTAGACCCTCATTGGTTTCAGAAAGGGAATAACTTCTGGTTTCAGTATAAAACAAGTGAAGGTACCTTTTGGTATGTGGTAGACCCTTCGGCACGCAGTAAGAAGCAGCTTTTCGACCGTGATGAAATGGCCTCGCAGCTGACCGAAATTGTAAAAGACCCTTTTGAAGCGCGTCATCTTCCCATCAGGAACTTGAAAGCTCAGGAAGACGGTCGTACTTTTACTTTTGAGGTGGTATCTTCTCAGGATGCCAAGCCCAAGAAGGAGGATAAGGATAAAAAAGGCAAGACCGAGAAAGAAGTCTTTTATTTTTCTTACGATTATCCCACCCGTAAGCTCACTCATCTGAAAGATAAAGAAAAAGAACCCAAGAAAATCAGATGGGGGTCAATCTCTCCTGACGGAAAGACGGTGGTTTATGCCAAAGACCTGAATCTTTATCGTATGAGCCGTGAAGATTATGAGAAGGCAAAGAAGAATGAAAAGGACAGTACTATTGTCGAAATTCAGCTGACCAAAGACGGTGTGGAAGATTTTGGCTACGGTATTCCTTACAGTACGCTCAACACTGATACGCTGTGTAATGGCAAGCGTCGCAGGGTGTATGGGGTGTGGTCGCCCGACTCCCGTCATTTTGCAATGACCGTTTCCGATGACCGGGCCGTAAAAGAGTTGTGGGTGATTAACTCTATGGCACAACCGCGTCCTACCCTGGAAACTTATAAATATCAGATGCCCGGTGAAAAAGAAGCTCCGATAGAACATTTGTATTTGTTTGATATGAGTGACAACAGCCGGAAAGAAATAAAGGTGGACGCTTATAAAGATCAGACTTTGGGACTCTCTTACAGTCCGTGGCTACAGAAACAGCGTGATATGGAAGATCAGCCTTCAATCTGGCTGGGTGATAATAACCGTTTCTATCTTTCACGTAAAAGCCGTGACTTGCATCGGATAGATATTTGTTCTTACACTGTAGGGCAGGATTCTATTGTTCCTGTTATTAAAGAGCGTATGAATACTTATCAGGAAACGCGTCCTTTGCATCTTTTGAGCAATGGAAAAGAACTGATACAGTGGAGTGAACGCGACGGTTGGGCGCATCTTTATTTATATGATGATAAAGGTAATCTGAAAAACCGTATCACAAAGGGACCTTGGCATGTGGAAGAAATATTGAAAGTAGACAATAAAGCGCGTGTCATTTATTTCACTGCCAATGGTATGAACCCGAACGAGAACCCGTATTATGAGCACTTGTATCGGGTGAATTTGGATGGTAGCGGACTGAAGCAACTTTCAAAGGGGGATTATTTCCACCGCGTGGAAGTGGATGATGAGGCTCGTTTTGTGGTGGATAACTTTTCACGTGTCAATACAGTGCCTTGTGCCGACTTGCTGGATACGAACGGTAATAAAGTGATGACGATTCAGGAAAGTGATTTCTCGCAGCTTTTTGCTGCCGGTTACAAGTTTCCCGAACCTTTTAAGGTGAAAGCTGCCGATGGAGTGACCGACCTTTATGGTGTGATGTATAAACCGTTTAATTTCGATTCTACAAAGGTATATCCTATTGTAGACTATGTTTATCCGGGGCCGCAGGTTGAAGGTACGGTTTATCCGTTTACTCGTATGACTCCGCGTACAGACCGATTGGCACAAGCTGGTTTCATCGTCATTTCGGTAGGACAACGTGGCGGACATCCAAGCCGTTCCAAGTGGTATCATAACTATGGATATGGCAATATGCGCGATTATCCCTTGGCCGACCACAAATATGCTATCGAGCAGTTGGCAATGCGTTATAATTATATAGATATAGATAAAGTGGGTATTCACGGACATTCAGGAGGCGGATTTATGAGTACGGCTGCCATGTGTCAATATCCTGACTTCTTTAAGGTTGCCGTTTCATGTGCCGGAAACCATGACAATAATATTTATAACCGTTGGTGGAGCGAAACGCATCACGGAGTAAAGGAAGTGGTAAGCGAAAAGGGAGATACTACCTTTGTTTACAAGATAGCGACCAATCCTCAGATTGCTAAACAGCTGAAAGGCAATTTGCTGCTGATTCACGGTGACATTGATAACAATGTGCATCCGGGTAATACACTGCGCGTGGTTGATGCATTGATCCGTGCCGGCAAACGCTTTGATATGCTGATTTTACCGCAGCAGCGCCACGGATTCGGTGACATGAATGAATATTTTTATTGGAGACTGGTGGATTATTTCTCAGAACATCTGAAAGGAAAGAGTGAGAAGTCTGTGGATATTCCCAAACGTTAGTGAAGATTATACATTGCAGGGACTCAGTTCTTGAGCCCCTGCAATGAAAAATATCTATTACAGCAGACTTGCAATGTAAGCCTTCATTTCGGGCACGGCAGCTTTTGCTTCCAGATATAATTTATATTGGGCTTTTGTGCGTACCAAATTGTGACCTTCATACTTGGTCTGGTAATACGTATCACCGTTGATATAGTCGGCCAAGAAACGTACAGCCTGCATATATGGGAACAAAGTAGCTGCATAAGGCAACATCTCAATTTCAACCGGAGTCAGGAACGAACGGGCTGATTCAATGTATCCTTTGGCGAATGCCTTGAAAATCTCCATATTAAAACGGACATTGTTCAAATCCTTTTCGTCTTCTTTGCCTGTATTGGCTGCCGAACGAAGGAAGTCACCGAAATCGGAGAAGATGAAGCTGGGCATGACAGTGTCGAGGTCGATAACGCAAAGCACTTTACCGTCTTCATCAAACAACATGTTGCTGACTTTAGTATCGCAGTGGCAGATACGTTTCGGAAGTTTGCCTTCGCGGAACAGTCTTTCGGCACTGCACATTTCGTCGGCATCTTTTTCAATGGCATCAACGATGTCCTGCACTTCGCTCAGTCTGCCGGCTGCATTGGTGGCAACGGCTTCGCGCAACTGTTTCATGCGGAATTCCATGTTGTGGAAATCAGGAATAATTTCACCCAGCTGTTCGGGCACATCGGCCAACATAGCTTGGAATTCGCCGAATTTCAAACCTGCCAAATAAGAAGAGTCGGGAGTGACAGCTTCCAAAGTCTGTGAACGGGGAATGAATACTGATACGCGCCAATAGCCTTCGCCATCATAATAAAAGGTCTTTCCATCGGTAGCCGGAAGGAAACGGAGCACTTTGCGGTCGATGTCTGTTTCGTTCTGTGCTTCCAGCTTTTTGCGGATATGACCTGTCACCACTTCGATGTTGTGCTGTAACATGTCGATGTCGGTAAATATCTGATGGTTGATACGTTGTAATACGTAATCAGCTTCTTGGGGATCGACAGTTTTTACTAAATAAGTTTGGTTGATCAGCCCTGAAGTCAGTGCTTTTACTTCTTTTACTTCGCCCACCTCGGGGAATTGCTTGATAATTTGATTGAGGTTTTCCATAGATTGTTATTGTAATAATTATGAATAATCACGGATTATAATGAGACAAAGATAGCTTCTTCTCCTTAAATAAGGAAAAGAAGCTATCACAATTTTATTATTTATTATAAGAATAGGTGTGTTATTTCTTCAAATCAGTTTGGAACATACGGTCTGCGCGCAGTAAATGACGCCAGCAGGATACCAATTCCTGTGATTCTTGTAGCACGTTAAGGTATACCATGGAGGCTTTTACGTTCACGTCACGTTCCTGTATGCGGTCCATTTGCTGTTTTCGCAGGGTGGAAATCTTATTTTTCAACAAAGCTCCTTCACGCAGCAAAGCATCGGTTTGAGTGTAATCCTTATTGGCAAGCACTTCTGTAGCGCGAGCCATCAGTGCGGTCATTTCGTCGCGGACAGGGATAAATTCATTGGTGGCGCGTTCTGATAACGGAGTGAATTTATTGTCTACGTGCTCTTTGCAAGGGTCACAGATACGTTTCAGACAGTAGAGCATTTGTTCGCAGCTATTACTACCCAAATGGAACCAGGTGTTCTTTTCGATGGCGGTAAAGTTGTCTATGCGGCGCAGACCCAGAATCTCTTTGCGGCGTATTTTTTTCAGCATTTCCTTCTGGCTGTCAGTATTGCTTACGGCTTTACGCAGGGCTTTCAAATTCTCGTTGATGAATCCGTCGGTTATTTGACGATAAGTTTCGTTGGTAAATGTCATTTCGGCTACCAATGTATTATTAACGTGCTGGCGGAGCAATGTCCAACGTTCTTCTTTGTCTTTGCTGGTAATGAGGCGTGCGAATATATCGTCTTTACCTTTATCTTTCTGTTTTTTGCTGTAGTTGATATTGCTACGCACCAATAGGAATATGGCGAGTGCAATCAAAGCCAGCATAGCAAATGTGCCGCCGTAATACATAATGAGTGTTACCACAAAACAAATAGTGAAGGCAGCTCCGGCAGTAATGAACCAACCACCGATGACGGAAAGAACTCCGGTGATGCGATAGACAGCACTGTCGCGGCTCCATGCACGGTCGGCTAACGAGCTACCCATGGCAACCATAAAGGTAACATAAGTGGTAGAAAGAGGAAGTTTCAGAGAAGTACCCAAAGCAATGAGCAGACCTGCCAATACCAGATTGACTGAGGCGCGTATCAAGTCGAATGCAGCACCGTTTTCCATGATCATAACATCTTTGCAGAAGCGGCTGTCGGCCCAACGTTTCAAGTTGTCGGGCAATACCTTGGCTATGTTTTCTGAAGCGGTCATGGTGGAACGGACAATACTACGTGCCACGGCTGATGAACCGAACATTTCATCGCCTTCATCCTGGCGTGAAAGGTCTACCGACGTTTTTACAACATTTTGCGCTTTCTTCGAGGTTATCAGGGCATATACCATAATGACTCCTGCTAAAAATAAGAATAAGAATGGGGTAGTGGCGGGACCATTCAGTGAATCCATCAGATAACCCATCGGATTACCATTGCCATTCGCCATGAAGTCGGTATATGCGGAGAAACCGGCTAAGGGCACACCGATAAAGTTCACCAGGTCATTGCCGGCAAAAGCCATGGCTAAAGCAAAAGTACCCAACATAACGACCACTTTAAATACATTGATTTTGCACCAGTGCAGTACTTGCATCAGAATGGTGAAGAATACAAAACTGCAACTTACCAACATCAGAGTGTTCTCTTGAATCCAATGCTTGTTGTCAGGGGTCATAAAGGAAGAGTCTTTCAGTCCTTTTATCAGCATGAAATAGATAATGGCTGTTACGGCAACACCGCCAAACAAACCAATGGTGTATTTCAGTTTCTTGGTATAATTAAAGGTAAAGAGAAGGCGTGAGAGGTATTGTACCAATGTACCGAAGAAGAAGGCTACGGCTACCGAGAGGAAAATACCCAAAATGACGGACAAGGCTTTTTCTGTATTCAGCAGGTCGGCAAAGCCCAACATGCCGGTTTCGTCTCCTGCTATCTTGATGAGGGCTAATACAAAAGTACCTCCCAGCAGTTCAAACACCATAGATACAGTAGTTGAGGTAGGCATTCCTAAAGAGTTGAAAATGTCCAGTAAGACGACATCCGTTACCATAACAGCCAGAAAGATACACATCAGCTCCTGAAAGTAAAATTGTTCAGGGCGGAAGATGCCGTGACGTGCGATGTCCATCATACCATTGCTCAGTGTGGCGCCAATAAAGATACCAAGGGCGGCGATGGCGATAATGGTTTTGAATGATGCTGCTTTGGCACCGATAGCGGAGTTCATGAAGTTTACTGCGTCGTTACTGACGCCTACTACCAAATCGAATATGGCTAGCAGAAAGAGGAATACGACGATTCCCAAAAACATTGTTTCCATAAATTTTGTTCACTCTATTTTTAATGGGCGCAAAGGTAGAAGAGCTATGTTATGATGAAATGTCATATATGTTACATTTGTGTTACAATCCGGGTTTTAGGACAAATATGAACCGATAAATAATATTTCACCTTTTTGTGTGGAAGATATAAACTGAAAATTCATACCTTTGTAGCCCAAATACTTAATCTATAAAAAATGTCAGAGGCTAAGAGAATAAAAACCGCATTGGTATCGGTTTATCACAAGGAAGGTTTGGATGAGATTATTACCAAACTACACGAAGAAGGAGTAGAGTTCCTCTCAACAGGCGGAACACGACAGTTTATTGAATCATTGGGTTTCCCGTGCAAAGCGGTAGAAGACCTGACTACTTACCCCTCTATTCTGGGCGGACGTGTAAAGACATTGCATCCGAAGGTTTTCGGAGGTATTTTGTGCCGTCGCGGTCTGGAACAGGATATGCAACAGATTGAGAAATACGAAATTCCTGAAATAGACTTGGTCATCGTAGATTTGTATCCGTTTGAGGCAACTGTAGCCAGCGGTGCGGAAGAACAGGCTATTATCGAAAAAATAGATATAGGCGGTATCTCATTGATACGTGCTGCTGCAAAGAATTTCAATGATGTGGTTATTATTGCCAGTCAGGCACAATACAAACCGTTCCGCGATATGTTGCTGGAACATGGTGCCACTACTTCAAGAGAAGAGCGCCGTTGGTTTGCCAAAGAAGCATTTGCAGTTTCATCTCACTATGATTCGGCTATCTTTAATTACTTTGACGGTGGGGAAGGCTCTGCTTTCCGTTGTGCAATGGAAGATCAAAAGCAGCTTCGTTATGGAGAAAATCCGCATCAGAAAGGTTATTTCTATGGTAATTTGGACGCGATGTTTGACCAAATCCACGGAAAAGAAATTTCTTATAACAACTTGTTGGATATCAATGCTGCCGTTGATTTGATTGATGAATTTGATGAAATTACTTTTGCTATTCTGAAACATAACAATGCCTGTGGCCTGGCTTCACGTCCTACTGTTCTTGAAGCATGGAAAGATGCCTTGGCAGGTGATCCTGTTTCTGCTTTCGGTGGTGTATTGGTTACTAATGCGGTTATCGACAAGGAAACAGCAGAAGAAATCAATAAACTCTTCTTTGAGGTTATCATAGCTCCTGATTATGATGTGGATGCATTGGAAATTCTGGGGCAGAAGAAGAACCGCATTATTTTGGTGCGTAAAGAAGCCAAGTTACCTAAGAAGCAATTCCGCTCTTTATTGAATGGGGTGTTGGTTCAGGAGAGAGACTTGGATGTGGAAACTGCTGCCGATTTGAAACAAGTAAGCGAGAAAGCTCCGACGGCTGCCGAAGTGGAAGATATGTTGTTTGCCAACAAGATTGTAAAGAACAGTAAGAGCAATGCTATCGTTTTGGCTAAAAACAAACAATTGCTGGCAAGCGGTGTGGGTCAGACTTCACGTGTGGATGCCCTGAAGCAGGCAATCGAGAAAGCCAAATCGTTTGAATTTGACCTGCATGGCGCAGTGATGGCAAGTGATGCTTTCTTCCCCTTCCCCGACTGTGTGGAAATCGCTGATAAGGAAGGTGTGAAAGCTGTTATCCAGCCGGGAGGCTCTGTAAAAGATGAATTGACGTTCCAGTATTGCAATGAGCATGGAGTAGCCATGGTTACTACCGGTATCCGTCATTTTAAACACTAATATAATAGTTTGAGAGGGTGTGTCAAAGGAAGATAACCGATTCCGGCTTTGACACATCTTCTCATTATACCTGTCAATTAAATAAAAATTATGGGATTATTCTCCTTTACACAAGAGATTGCGATGGACCTTGGCACTGCCAATACCATCATATTGAATAACGGAAAGATTGTAGTGGACGAACCTTCGGTCGTTGCACTCGACCGTCGCACTGACAAGATGATTGCCGTAGGCGAGCGGGCTAAAATGATGTATGAGAAAGAGAACCCGAATATTCGTACTGTGCGTCCTTTGCGTGACGGTGTGATTGCCGATTTTAATGCTTGCGAACAGATGATGCGCGGGCTGATTAAGAAGGTGAACATGGGTAATCGTTTTTTCTCTCCTTCATTACGTATGGTTATCGGTGTGCCTTCAGGCAGTACGGAAGTTGAACTCCGTGCCGTTCGCGATAGTGCAGAACATGCCGGCGGACGTGATGTATATTTGATTTTTGAGCCTATGGCTGCTGCTATCGGTATCGGTATTGATGTGGAAGCACCCGAAGGAAATATGATTGTCGATATAGGTGGTGGTTCTACCGAGATTGCTGTTATTTCATTGGGTGGTATCGTGTCGAATAACTCGATTCGTATTGCCGGTGACGATTTAACGGCTGATATCCAGGAGTATATGAGTCGTCAGCATAATGTAAAGGTGAGTGAACGTATGGCAGAACGTATTAAAATCCATGTAGGTGCGGCATTGACTGATTTAGGCGATGATGCTCCCGAAGATTATATTGTTCGTGGTCCTAATCGTATTACTGCTCTCCCTATGGAAGTACCTGTCAATTATCAGGAAGTGGCACATTGTTTGGAAAAGAGTATTGCCAAGATTGAAACTGCTATCTTGAGCGCATTGGAGCAGACTCCTCCCGAGTTGTATGCCGATATTGTGTTGAATGGTATTTATCTGGCAGGTGGCGGTGCTTTGTTACGCGGTTTGGACAAGCGTCTTACCGATAAGATTAATATTCCGTTCCATATAGCCGAAGATCCTTTGCTGAGTGTAGCCAAAGGTACAGGTATTGCACTGAAGAATGTAGACCGTTTCTCATTCTTGATGCGATAAGATATTAATGAAGAAATAAAGATGAGAAATCTGCTGAATTTCTTTTTAAAGTATAATTACTGGTTCCTCTTTGTTTTACTGGAGGTAATCAGTTTTGCTTTATTATTCCGTTTCAACAGTTATCAGGGAAGTGCATTCTTTACCTCAGCCAACCGGGTTGCCGGTGCGGTATATGACGCAGCCAATAATGTCACCGGATATTTTCACTTGAAAACCATCAATGATGAATTGGTACAAAAGAATGTAGAACTGGAACTGCAAGTGGAACGCCTTCGTGAAGCCTTGACGGAAGCGACGGGAGACAGCAGTGGTATCGAGCAGATGAAACAGGAAGCCTTGCAGGGGTATGACATCTTCAAGGCGAGTGTTATCAATAATAGCATTACTCATGCCGATAATTATATTACTATAAATAAAGGTACGGCAGACGGTGTGCGCAGTGAAATGGGGGTAGTGAACGGAAGTGGTGTGGTAGGTATTGTTTATCTTACTTCTTCTCATCATTCCATCGTTATTCCCGTTTTGAATTCTAAAAGCAGTATCAGCTGTAAAATAAAGAAGAGTGATTATTTCGGTTTCTTGAAATGGGACGGTGGTTCGTCTGAATATGCTTACGTAAAAGATATGCCTCGTCATTCATTATTCTCTTTGGGAGATACCATTGTGACAAGCGGACACAGTGCCGTATTTCCTTCAGGAATTCCGATAGGGACAGTAGACGATATAGCCGACAGTCATGATGGTCTGTCTTACTTGCTTAGAGTCAAGCTCTTTACAGATTTTGCTCGTCTGAATGATGTTCGCGTTATTGCGGAGAAAGGGCAAGAGGAACAGCTGGAATTAGAAAAACAGGTTAAAACGAATAAGTAGAGTAGACTGATGATTACTTATCTGCAAAGAATAGAGTGGTTTATCGGGCTGGTACTGTTGCAAGTGCTGGTATTAAATCGTATGCATATGAATGGATATGCCACTCCTTTCTTTTTTATTTATTTTATTCTGAAGTATAATTCGGGTGTAAGTCGTAACACATTGATGGTGTGGTCGTTTTTACTCGGATTGACAGTTGATATTTTCAGTAATACTCCCGGAATGAACGCCGCCGCCGCTACGTTATTGGCTTTTATGCGTGAGCCTATCCTCAGGCTGGTGACGTTACGCGACAGTGCCGAAGACTTTGAGCCGGGCATCAAGAGTATGGGGATTTCTCCTTACTTTCGGTATATTCTGTTGTGTACATTCCTGTTTTGTAGCATTTTGATGGTGATAGATACTTTCTCGTTTTTTAATCTGCCTGTATTATTATTGAAAATATTGACAGATGCCTCCATTACAATTGTTTGTATATTATGTGCCGAGGCAATAAGGAGGAAGAAATAAGTGGAAAGAGATTATAATCTGGAGAAGCGGAAATATGTGATTGGTGGATCGGTTGTTGTTATTGTACTGATTTACCTGATACGTCTTTTTACCTTGCAGATTATGAGCGAAGACTATAAAAAGAATGCAGACAGCAACGCTTTTCTGAATAAGACACAATATCCCAGTCGTGGTGTGATGTATGACCGTAATGGGAAATTATTGGTTTACAACCAACCGGCATACGATGTCACTATGGTGATGAAAGAGGTGGTAAATCTTGATACACTTGATTTGTGCCGGACGTTGAATATTACTCCGGAATACTTTAAAAGGCGTATTCGTGAAATGAAAGATCGCCGCTCTAATCCGGGTTATTCTCCTTATACTCATCAGGTCTTTATGACCCAGCTTTCTGCCGAAGAATGTGGAGTGTTTCAGGAGAAACTGTTTAAATTCCCCGGATTTTATATCCAGAGACGTACCATCCGACAGTATAATTATAATTCAGCTGCTCATGTTTTAGGTGATATTGCCGAAGTTTCCAAACGGGATATAGAGGCGGATGATTATTATGTGCGTGGAGATTTTATCGGTAAACAGGGGGTGGAGCGCTCTTATGAGAAACAATTGCGTGGAGAAAAAGGAGTGGAAATATTGCTCCGTGATGCTCGCGGGCGTATTCAGGGACGCTATATGGACGGAAAATATGACAAGACTCCTGTACCGGGCAAGAATTTGACATTGGGGATTGATGTTGAGCTTCAAATGCTTGGAGAACGACTCTTGGAAGGGAAAATAGGAAGTATTGTTGCTATCGAACCTGAAACAGGAGAGATATTATGTATGGTATCTTCACCTACTTTCGACCCTAGGCTGATGGTGGGACGCCAACGGGGAAAGAATCACTTGGATTTGGCACGCGATAGTTGGAAACCTTTGTTGAACCGTGCTATTATGGGGCAGTTCCCGCCGGGGTCTACCTTTAAGACATCACAAGCCCTTACTTTTCTTGAGGAAGGTATTATTGTGCCCGAGACGCCTTATTCCTGTTATCATGGATTTGTACACGCAGGCCTTCGTGTAGGTTGTCATGCCCATGGCTCTCCTCTGGCATTGGTTCCGGCTATTGCTACTTCATGTAATGCTTATTTTTGCTGGGGACTGTATCACATGATAGGAGCCAAGAAAAAATACGGTTCGGTACAGAATGCGATGTCTACCTGGCGTGACTATATGGTTTCGATGGGGTTTGGATATCCGTTGGGTGTAGATCTTCCGGGAGAGAAGCGGGGAATGATTCCGAATGCAGAGTATTATGACAAGAATTATCGGGGCTCTTGGAACGGTTTGACTATTATCAGTATTGCCATCGGACAGGGAGAGGTGACATTGACTCCGTTACAGATTGCCAATTTGGGAGCGACAATAGCCAATCGTGGTTACTATGTTACTCCCCATGTGGTAAAAGAAGTGGAAGATGAGCCGTTGGATACTCTGTATAGTACGAAACATTATACGAAGGTGAGTAGCCGGCATTATGAAACGGTGGTGCAGGGGATGCGTGCAGCTGTATTGGGTGGTACATGTCGGGGAGCCAATATTCCCGGTATAGAAGTTTGTGGTAAAACCGGTACGGCACAGAATAGAGGTAAAGACCATTCTGCTTTTATGGGGTTTGCTCCGATGAATAATCCGAAGATAGCTATTGCAGTTTATGTGGAGAATGGAGGATTTGGTGCGGTATATGGGGTGCCTATCGGAGCACTGATGATGGAACAGTATTTGAAAGGAGAATTGTCTCCTGACAGTGAGGTGAAAGCTAATGATATACAAAACAGGAGGATAGATTATGGCATACACGAGCGATAATATGTTGAAGTCGATAGACTGGATAACTATTTGCATCTATTTAGCATTGGTTATCTTCGGCTGGTTCAGTGTATGCGGGGCCAGTTATGACTATGGTGAAATAGATTTCTTCAGTTTCGATACACGTGCCGGTAAGCAGTTGGTGTGGATTTCCTGTTCATTGGGGTTGGGATTTATTTTGTTGATGCTCGAAGATAAGCTTTATGATATGTTTGCCTATATTTTTTATGGGGCAATGATGTTGCTATTGCTTGTCACTCCTTTTTTGGCCGAGGATACGAAAGGTTCTTATTCATGGATTAAGTTTGGACCTGTCAGTTTGCAGCCGGCTGAGTTTGCCAAGTTTGCTACGGCTTTGGCTTTGGCTAAATTTATGAATGTTTATGGGTTCACCATGAGTAAGCTGAAGTATTCTCTTCCGGTAACGGGGATGATATTACTGCCCATGTTGCTTATTATATTACAGCGTGAAACAGGTTCTGCATTGGTCTATCTGGCTTTTTTCTTCATGCTGTACAGGGAAGGAATGCCCGGCTCCATTCTGTTTGCCGGGATTTGTGCTGTGGTTTATTTTGTGGTTGGCATTCGTTTTAGTCAGGAGATGATGGCAGATGACTGTACATCGGTCGGGGAATTTTCGGTCTTGCTGTTGATAACGATACTGTCTGCCTTGTTGGTTAATTCTTATTGTAAGAAGAAGCCGGTGGTGTGGTATATTCTCGGTTTCGGTTCTGGAGGGACCTTACTGGCGTTGCTCTTTTCTTATTATGTGATTCCTTTCGATATTACGTGGTTTCAGTACGGACTGTGTGTGGCATTGGTTTTTTATCTCATATTCCTTTCCATGCGCGAGCGTATGCGTGATTATTTTTATATTGCTCTGTTTGCTATTGGCTCTGTGGGTTTCCTTTTTTCTGCCGACTATGTATTTGAAAACGTGCTTGAACCTCATCAACAAGTACGTATAAAAGTGGTACTGGGAATGGAGGAGGACTTGGCAGGGGCCGGGTATAATGTGAATCAAAGCAAGATTGCAATCGGTTCGGGAGGACTGTTGGGAAAGGGGTTCCTGAATGGGACGCAGACGAAGTTGAAATATGTTCCCGAACAGGATACGGATTTTATTTTCTGTACGGTGGGTGAGGAGGAAGGTTTCCTGGGTTCTGCTATTGTGTTACTGCTGTTTATGACTCTGATTTTAAGGTTGATAGTTATTGCCGAAAGACAACACACACGCTTTGGACGTGTATATGGTTACTCGGTGCTGAGCATCTTCCTGTTTCATCTCTTTATCAATATAGGAATGGTACTCGGATTAACGCCGGTAATCGGTATTCCATTGCCTTTCTTCAGTTATGGAGGCTCTTCTTTATGGGGTTTCACCATCCTGCTTTTTGTATTTTTGCGCATTGATTCGGCACGAGGAAGTCATTAAGGTTTTTCCAAACGGATGCCGACATCACTGATTCCTTTCAGTGGATTGTCTGTCATGATATGAACGATGCGGATATTTCTGGAAGCACTGTCTTGGGCGATTGTAAAAGAGGGTGTATAGAGCTTGGTAAATTGATATAGTCCGCCGGGACCATTTCCGTTCCAGTTTCCTGTTTTATCGGCAAGGAATAATTGCAGTGTGTCTGTGGTATAGGTGGATGTGTCTTTTACATTTGTGCTGATATTCATCCATAAATCACGATACGGATAGCTTTCCTGATGCCTGATGCCGATAGTCATTTCATACGTTCCCGCAGGTATTGAAGCCGGAAGGGTATAAACAAGAGTATCACTCTTACTCCATCCCGTTGTAGGGATGGATTGATAAGAGTGATAAACCGTATTACTGTGACATGCTGTCAATAGTAAATATATTATCGGCAGGCAAGCTATTTTATTCTTTATCAGCCACAGGAGCTTGTGGCTTGGAATTGTTGTTCTGAGTTGTTTGGGCATTGTTACCGTTATTATTTCCATTTTTATTGTTGGCAGAAGCGGTGTTCTCGCCATTGCCTGGACGCCGGTTACGGTTGCGCTCGCGGCCGTCTTCACGGTTGCGTTTTCCCTCTGCTCTGTTTTCTTTATTTTCGCGTGGAGGTCTTCCTTCCCCTTTGGGTGGGCGGCCTTCTCCTTTCGAAGCTCTGTTTTCCCCTTTGGGAGCTCTGTTTTCTCCTTTGGGAGCTCTGTTTTCCCCTTTGGGTGGACGTCCTTCGCCCTTCGGCTGGTTATCTTTGAGCTGTTGAGGCTTGTTACCGTTGGTAGTACTTTCGTTATTGCCGTTGGTTTCTCCTTTTCTTTTCTTTTTACGATTGTTGTTATTGCCTTTGCGTTTGTCAAAACGGGTTAGGCTTTCCTGTTCCACTAAATCAACCGGTTGTTGCGGTTCGTTTTTCTTGATGGTTTCCAGCAAGTTTTCCGGTTTTTCGCCACGTCTGTTCATATTGATGATTTCAAAGGCTCGTCGTGCAGGGATTGTCACAATGTTTGCCATGAAATTTTTGTCGGTGGAGTAGGTAATGGAACCTTTTAGTATATCAGCCTTGAAGAAGTAGAAAGTGCCGTCGACGGTTTCCAATGTGATTTCTTTACTCGGGAGTCGTTTTTGTGCTTCCACGTATGCATCCACTTCATAGTTGAGGCAGCATTTCAGTTTGGCGCATTGTCCTGCCAGTTTCTGCGGGTTGAGTGAGATGTCCTGATAGCGAGCCGCACTGGTAGAAACAGAAACAAAGTTGGTCATCCATGTGGCACAACACAGTTCGCGACCGCAGGGACCGATTCCCCCGATGCGTCCGGCCTCCTGCCGTGCACCGATCTGCTTCATCTCGATACGCACGCGGAAAGTCTCTGCCAATACTTTAATTAGCTGACGGAAGTCAACGCGTTCATCGGCAATATAGTAGAAGATGGCTTTGTTGCCGTCACCCTGATATTCCACATCACCAATCTTCATGTTCAGATTCAGGTTCAGCGCAATTTGGCGTGAACGAATCATCGTATCATGTTCTTTGGCTTTTGCTTCTTCATACTTTTCCATATCTACCGGTTTTACTTTGCGGTAGATTCGTTTAATTTCGACATCCGGTTTCAGGTTTGCTTTGCGCATTTGCAGTGGAACGAGTCGTCCGGTCAGTGTCACTACTCCGATATCATGTCCGGGACTTGCTTCCACGGCAACAATATCGCCTTTGTCCAGCTTCAATTTGTTGCTGTTCTTGAAATATCCTTTGCGCGTATTCTTGAACTGAACTTCAACCATCTCCTGTTCCTCGGCATTTCCGGGAATATCAGCCAGCCAGTCGTAAGTATTCAGCTGTTTATCCTGTCGTCCGCAGCCTTTGCAATACAAACAGCCGCTTCCGTTCTTTAATTTAAACTCATTATTCATAGTGTTGTTATATATATGTTATTTCTGCACCAGCAGCACAATCATTTTAAGCGAGAAATCAAAAAATACCATCTTGGCATTTACGTTCTGTTCTATATGTTGCTGTGCTTCACTTAGTTCATTCATTATTCCCATTACGTTTCGTTCGTTGACAAACGGAGCGAAACGAGTAGAAAAGTTTTGTTCTTCATTGCTCATATATACCAGGTCTCGTCGGTGAAAATTGAATATGAAATTTTCACGTATCATGCGCTGGCAATAAGTAAGGAAGTTTTTTTGTCGTTCGCGTCCCATGCTTGCCACTCCTTCGCTCCATCGTTTCATATCGCGTATCTTGCGCTGGTAGGACAGACGCATCAAACTGACAAATAGTTCGAAAAACAGTTTGTTCTCTTCACTCAGATGAATGGTTTCCAGTGCTTTCAAAAAATTACCTTCAGAGCGGTGGGCAATATCATTGGCATCTTGTGCTTGCAATCCGTATTTGCTTTGCAGCACTTGTGCTATTTCTGCTTCATCAATTCCATGAATGTTGAATCGTTGGGTACGGCTTTGAATTGTTTGCAAGAGTGCATCCGGTTCTTCCGATACAAGAAGGAAAACGGTTTGTACCGGCGGTTCTTCTAATAGTTTAAGTAGCTTATTACTGCATTCTACGTTCATTTTTTCGGGTAGCCAGATAATCATTACTTTATAACCTCCCTGACTGGATTTCAAACTGAGTTTGCGCATAATCTCATCGCTTTCTTTGACAAATATCTGCGCTTGCTGATTCTCTGCTCCCATCTCTTTTAACCAATGGTTAAGGTTGAAATAAGGATTATTCATTACAAATTGCCGCCACTCCGATATGAAGTCATCGCATACTGTATCTTTTCCGGCTTTTTTCTTGATGACAGGGAAAACGAAATGAAAATCGGGATGTGCCAGTTTGTTGAACTTGGTGCAACTGGGGCATACGCCGCAAGCATCATGCTCTCCACGGTTTTCACAACAAATGTAACGGGCATATGCTATCGCCAAAGGTAACTTTCCAGTACCTTCGGGACCGCAAATCAGTTGGGCATGGGGGATTCTTCCCTCTTTCACTTCGGCAATAAGCCGTTGCTTTGCTTCTTCTTGTCCTATTACATCTTTAAAAAACATCAGCCTATATTTTAATATATTACTTTTGCTACTTCTTTTACGCTTTCTACGGCACTCACCGTATAGAAGTGGATACTTGGCACGCCGTATGCTATCAATTCGCGGCATTGGTGGATGCACCATTCCACTCCGAGGGCGCGTGCTTCTTCATCGGTTTTGCATTTCATGGCTTCTGAGGCCAATTCTTGTGGAAGATCAATCTTGAATGTTTTCGGTATCATGCTCAATTGAGATAATTTGCCGAAAGGTTTGATCCCCGGTATGATAGGTACATTGATACCTTCTTTATGCACCCTTTCCACAAACTCAAAGTACTTACGGTTGTCATAGAACATTTGTGTCACGGCATATTCCGCACCGGCTTCCACTTTTTTCTTTAGCCAATAAATATCTTGTTCCATATTGGGTGATTCTTCGTGTTTCTCAGGGTAGCAGGCCACTCCATAGCTGAACGGTGTTCCTGTCACCTTGATGGGAGAACCATCGACGAATAGTCCCTTATTGAAATCATTAATTTGTCCTTCCAGTTCCAATGCATGGCTGTATCCGTTTCCTTCGGGGACAAATGCGGATTCGTGTTTGGCTTTGTCACCGCGTAATACCAACAAGTCGGTAATGCCCAAGAACTGTAAGTCCAGCAATACATATTCCGTATCCTCGCGGGTAAATCCGCTGCATAGGATATGTGGCACAGTTGTTATATTGTATTTGTTTTGCAGTGCGGCAGCTACGGCAACCGTTCCGGGACGGCGGCGCATACGTGCGCGTTGGTAAAGACCATTTCCAAGGTCTTTGTATACATATTCGCTGCGATGGGTGGTGATATTGATGTACTTAGGGTCAAATTCACGCAATGTATCCACCGTCTTATAAAGCTTCTCAATGCCCGTTCCTTTCAGAGGGGGCAATATCTCAAAAGAAAACGCCGTTTTATCGGTGCTTTTTATTAAGTCAACTACTCTCATTCTTATATCTCGTCTCTTGTGCCTTCTACGGCAAAATTACATATTGGGGCAAAAATAAGAAAAATATTGTAGTTTAAGGAGGTGAAAAGAGGATTTATTTTTTCTCTGCCTTATAATAAGGTGAAAACCATAAGGCAGGAAAAAACTTTCATTGATGTAAAACCGTGTTTTTTGCCAAAGTAAAAAACTGTTTATTTAAAGGAAGGGTGTAAACATATTGGCGAACCAGCCAACAAAGCGTTTCCATGCGGAACGCTTTTTGTATTCTTCCTTGGTGAGCAATGTGCTGTCTTTCTTGTCATCTTCAAACATGCTGCTCAATTCGTGGGTTGTTTCTTTGTCAAAGATAAAGGCATTTACTTCGTAATCGTAACGCAAACTCCGGCTATTTAAATTTGTGCTGCCCACGGTACAAAACAAACTATCTACCATCATGATTTTAGAATGGTGGAACCCTCCGTTATAGATATAGATTTCAGCTCCTTTTTTTCTGAGTTTGTTTGAAGTGTAAAAAGCTGCATCAGGGGTAAAGGGGATGTCTGATTTGCCGGGAATCATTATTTCCACCTCTACTCCACGTTTCAATGCTCGTCTGATAGCTTTCTTTATACTGTGGGTGGGTGTGAAATAGGGATTTACAATCTGCACTTTATGTTGTGCGGCGTCTAATGACTTAACATACATACGGCGCATTATTTTGGGGCTTTTCCGCGGTACTCGGTCGACTATTGCTACCGTTTTGCCACCGGTCTCAATGGAATCATTGAGCAAAGGGTAGTACATTGCTCCTCCGATATGCTGTTTGGTGCTTTTATTCCACATTGTAAGGAAGATATCCTGAAGATTGTTTACGGCATCACCTTCGATGCGGACATGCATATCTCTCCAATCACCTATTTCAGGCAGACCTTTAATGTAATAATTGGCTATATTCATTCCTCCGGTATAGCCCACTTTGCCGTCTATTACCACTATTTTGCGATGGTCACGATGCAGGGCATGGTTAATATACGGAAATTTAAAAGGATCAAACTTCACTATTTCAATTCCTTTTTTGCGTATGGCTTTCAGATGCTCTTTTTTCAGAGGCTTGTTGTTTGAGAGGTTGCCAAATGCATCGAACATGGCTCGTACCTCCACTCCTTCTTTTACCTTTTTGCCTAATAAATCGAATAGGGCATTAGCAATTGAGTCATTACGGAAGTTAAAGTATTCCAAATGAATGTGATGCTTGGCTTTTCTTATTTCTTCAAAGAGGTCGATAAATTTGGTATGTCCGCTTTTTAACAGTTTCAGGCGATTGTTTTGGGTGATGGGGATGCCTGATTCTTGCAGGTAGCTGATTACGATAGAATCGCTGTTTGCTTCTTGTGCAAGGGTAGTTCTGCAAATGGAAAGGAACAGTATAAAAAGAATGGTTAGATGAGTATGTCTAGTTATATCGATTTTCATTGCTTTTAAAATTAGGGTCGCAAAGGTATTTATTATTCTAAAGATGACCAAGTTATCGGTATTATTTATATTTAAAAGCGTAAAATAGAACAGGTAAACCGGAAAAACTTTCTTTCTGTTCTGTATTAATTTATAGAAGAAATTGATAAATAGAACAGTTAATTTGGTATATAGACCTTTGTTACTTCATTTAAGTAGAGTACATTTGCAGGAAAACACTAAAACTTAAATCTATGAAATTATTTTGTTGTATTATTTTAGGTGCGTTTATGGTAATGTCGGCTTCTTGCAGTCATAATAGCAAAGAGACTAGAAGAATGCAGACAGTAAAAATAGACACTGTTTTTTCTGTCGAAGGGCAAACTCCTTTGCAGTTTCCGGGGAAGGTAAAAGCTGCTCAGGACGTTAATTTGTCTTTCAGAGTAAGCGGAACGATAGGCAAAATTTGTGTGGAAGACGGAGACCGGGTAAGGAAAGGTCAGTTGTTGGCACAACTTGATCCTACCGATTATCGGATTCAGCTGGAAGCTACCGAGGCCGAATATCAGCAGGTTAAGGCTGAGGCAGAACGTGTGATGGCTCTTTATAAGGATAATGGAACGACTCCCAATGCCAATGACAAGGCTGTGTATGGGCTGAAGCAGATGACTGCCAAGTATCAACACCACAAGGATCAGTTGGAATATACTAATCTTTATGCTCCGTTTGACGGATTCGTACAAAAGCATTTGTTTGATGAACATGAAACGGTGGGGGCGGGGATGCCGGTTATTTCGATGATCAGCCAAGGAGCACCGGAAGTGGAAATAAATCTGCCGGCAGCAGAATATATTCGTCGTACACAGTTTACCCGTTATCATGCTACATTTGATATTTATCCGGGCAAGTTTTATCCGTTGGAATGTATCAGTATCACCCCCAAGGCAAATGCCAATCAGTTATATTCTATGAGATTGAGAATAGTGCAGGATGGTAGGCCTTCTCCGTCCCCGGGAATGAATACTATGGTTACTGTTTTTTGCAGTGCAGGTGATATGCATTCTTTGTCAGTGTCAAGCGGGGCTGTTTTGCAAAAGAATGGAAAGACAGCAGTCTTTGTTTATGACCCGTCGAAAGGAACGGTGAGAAGTTGTGAAGTGACTGTACTCAGACTGCTGACCAATGGACGCAGTGTGATAACTTCGGATGCATTGCAGCCGGGAGAACTTGTCGTGTCATCGGGAGTGCATCATATAGAGGATGGCGAGGTGGTGAAACCGTTGCCGCCTATTACATCAACTAATGTAGGAGGGCTGTTATAATGGATATTAGTAAGTGGGCATTTCAAAACCGTAATCTGGTTTATTTCTTGGTGGCTGTCCTTCTTTTGGGAGGTGTTTATTCCTGCTATGAGATGAGTAAGCTGGAAGACCCGGAGGTTAAAGTGAAATTGGCGATGGTGGTTACCACTTATCCGGGAGCATCGGCGCATCAGGTGGAGTTGGAAGTAACGGATGTGTTGGAGAAAAATATCCGTACCATGGGTAATATAGATAATGTGGAGAGTTATTCTTATAATGACTTATCTATTATTCAGATAGAATTGTTGAGTACGGTGAAGGATGAGGATGTGGAGCAATGTTGGGATATGTTGCGTCGCAAAGTGGGAGATGCCTGTGCTTCGCTTCCTCCGGGGGCAAGCGCACCAATGGTGAAAGATGACTTTGGCAATGTATATGGCATGTTTTATGCTTTGACCGGAGATGGGTTGACGGATAGGGAGTTGTCTGATTATGCCGAACTTATCAAGAGGGAAGTTAGTGACCTTGAGGGGGTGGACAGGGTGGAACTCTACGGCACAAGACCGGAATGTATCAATATCTCTTTGTTGCAAGACCGGATGGCAAATTTGGGAGTGAAGCCTGCCGAAGTGCTTGCCACATTGAACGGGCAGAACAAAACGACTTATACGGGGTATTATGAGAATGGAGATAATCGTATTCGTGTAACGGTCAACGATAAGTTTAAGACGGTAGATGATATCGGAAAAATGCTTATTCAGGGACACGATGATGATCAGTTGCGTTTGCGTGATATAGCGCGAATAGAAAAGAGTTATGAGAATCCCACACGCAATGAATTGTTTTATGATGGTGAGCAGGCTTTGGGACTGTTGGTAGCTGCTTCCAGCGGTACGGATATCATCAAGGTAGGCAGTGCGGTGGCAAAGAAGCTTGACGATTTGAAAGGAAGCCGCTTACCGGCAGGAGTGGAGTGTCATAAAGTGTTTTATCAGCCGGAGCGTGTGGGTGATTCGTTGGGTACATTTGTTATCAACTTAATAGAGTCTGTGGTTATAGTTGTACTCATTCTGATGTTGGCAATGGGCTTCAAGAGTGGGGTTATCATTGGAATCAGCCTGGTGGTAACGGTATTTGGTTCATTTCTGTTCTTGCTGTCTGCCGGCGGCACGATGCAGCGTGTGTCCTTGGCGGCATTTGTGCTGGCAATGGGGATGCTGGTAGATAATGCCATTGTAATTATCGATGGTATCTTGGTCGATCTGAAGGCAGGTAAACCTCGTATGGAGGCGATGACAGCCATCGGAAGACAAACGGCGATGCCGTTATTGGGGGCCACTCTGATTGCCATCATTGCTTTCCTGCCTATTTATATGTCACCGGATACAGCAGGAGTCTATACGCGCGATCTCTTTATCGTATTGGCGGTATCGCTATTGTTGAGTTGGGTATTGGCGTTAATTCATGTTCCTCTGATGGCAAACAGGAGACTGAAGAGTGAAATGACAACGGGAGAAACGAATGCCCGTGTGTATAAAGGGCGTGTCTATGCTTATCTGAGAGCTGCTCTTTACTTTGGCTTGTCTCATCGCTGGAGCTTTGTATTTGCCATGGTTGGTTTATTGGGGCTCTCTCTTTGGGGATATGGTTATATGAAACAAGGATTCTTCCCCGATATGGTTTACAATCAGCTTTATATGGAGTATAAATTGCCTGAAGGGACTAATTCGACGCGAGTTGTCCATGATTTGCAGGAAATAGAGACGTATTTGAAGAGCAGGAAGGAAATAACCCATGTTACGACTTCTGTTGGCGGAACTCCCGGACGTTATAATTTGGTGCGGAGTATTGCTAATCCTTCTCTATCTTATGGGGAACTGATTATAGACTTTACTTCACCGGAAGAATTGGTGGATAATATGGACGAGATTCAGTCTTATCTGTCGCAGGCATATCCTGATGCGTATGTCAATTTAAAGCGTTATAACCTGATGTTCAAGAAGTATCCTATTGAGGCACAGTTTATGGGACCCGACCCGGCGGTGTTGCACCGTTTGGCAGACAGTGCACGTCATATTATGGAAAATACTCCTGAGGTACGCCTTGTGACGACAGATTGGGAGCCGCAGGTTCCGGTGCTGACAATAGAATATGACCAGCCGGCCGCACGTGCTTTGGGGTTGAGCCGCAACGATGTCAGTCTCTCTTTACTGACAGCTACCGGAGGAATTCCCATCGGTTCATTTTATGAGGGAATTCATGCCAATACAATCTATTTGAAATGTTTGAATGAAGAAGGGAATCCGATAGAAGATTTAGGTAATACACAGGTATTTTCTTCTATACCGTCACTCAATGGTCTGCTGAATGAAGAAATGATGGTAAAGTTGAAATCGGGTTCATTGTCAAAAGAAGAACTAGTGGAAGGTATTATGGGCAGTACTCCATTGAAACAAATTAGTAAAGGAGTGGACGTAAGGTGGGAAGACCCGGTGGTTCCGCGTTATAACGGACAGAGAAGCCAGCGTGTGCAGTGCTCACCGGCTCCGGGACTTGAAACGGAACAAGCACGTTTGGCTGTTGCTTCGCAGATAGAAAATATTCCTTTGCCCGAAGGTTATACATTGTGTTGGCAAGGAGAAAAAATAGCCAGTACGGATTCTATGAAATATTTATTCAAGAATTTTCCATTGGCTATTATCCTGATGATTGCTATCCTGATTATGTTGTTTAAAGATTATCGCAAACCGATTATTATTTTCTGTTGTATTCCTCTTGTCTTTGTGGGAGTGGTGGCAGTCATGCTGCTCACTGGAAAGACTTTCAATTTTGTTGCGATAGTGGGGACGCTGGGATTGATAGGTATGTTGATTAAAAATGGTATTGTGTTGATGGATGAAATAACGTTGCAGATAAACCGGGGAGTTGAACCGACAGCAGCATTAATCGATAGTTCGCAAAGTCGTTTACGTCCTGTGATGATGGCTTCTCTGACTACCATCTTAGGTATGATTCCTTTGTTGACAGATGCCATGTTTGGTTCATTGGCAGCCGCCATCATGGGAGGATTACTGTTTGGTACACTCATAACATTACTGTTTATACCTGTTCTTTATGCATTATTCTTTCATATAAAACAGACTGACAAATGAAAAAGATATCTATTTTGATTGGTACTTTATTTTGCTCATCAGCTTTATTTTCTCAAGAGGTGTTGAGCTTGAAGCAATGTCGTGAGATGGCTCTTCAATATAATAAAGAAATGGCAGCTTCTGCCCGGCAGACAGAAAGCGCGCGATATATGGCTAAAAGTTATAAAGGAAATTTCTTTCCGAATTTTACGGCGAGTGGGACCGGTATTTATAGCAGTGCCAGTGGACATTATGGTATAGAAGGAGGAAATTTGCCGGTGTTTATGCCTAATTCATCCGGTCAATTTCTGCCCAATGGCGGTTTCTCTTATTTCCCGGGAATTGATTTAAAGTATAAAATCGGGCTTATTTATATGGGAGGAGTGGAAGTTGAACAACCTCTCTATATGGGCGGAAAAATTATGGCGGCTTATAAAATGTCTGTATTGGGCAAGGAGATGGCACAAATGAATGAAACCCTGACGGCTACCACCGTTATTTTGAATACCGATAAGGCATATGCCCAAGTAGTTAAAGCTAGGGAAATGAAGAATGTGGCCGATAGGTATCATACTGTGCTGGTTGAGTTGCATAAGAATGTGGAAAGTGCATATCGTCATGGGTTAAAGCCTCAGAATGACGTGCTGAAAGTGCAGGTAAAATTGAATGAAAGTGAACTCAATATGCGCAAAGCAGAGAACGCATTGCGCTTGGCAACAATGAATTTGTGTCATTTTATTGGTAAACCTTTAATTGCAGATATACAGGTGTCGGGAGACTATCCTGAAGTGAAAGAGAATATAATGATGCAGGTACCGGATATTACGGCTCGTCCTGAATATGGCATTTTAAATAAACAAGTAGCTATGGCAAAACAGCAAGTGAAATTGAATCGTAGCGAACTGTTGCCTAAGGTTGGTGTTAAAGGCTCATATAATTATATTCATGGTTTGGAAGTAAATGATGAAACATTTTTGTATAAAGGAGGATTTTCAGTCTTGTTGAATGTCAGCGTTCCTCTTTTTCACTTTGGAGAGCGTATCAACAAAGTGCATGCCGCCAAAGCTAAGTTGGAACAGACTCGTTTGGAGCAGGCTGATATGAATGAGAAAATGCTGTTGGAATTGACTTTGGCTGCTAACAATTTGGATGAGGCTCGCTTAGAAAGTGAACTTTCCGACCGTTCTTTGCAACAGGCAGAAGAGAATATGAGGGTGAGTAAGAAGCAGTATGAGGTGGGTTTAGAAACTTTATCGGATTATCTTGAAGCTCAAACTTTATGGCAACAGGCTTATAGTGTACAAGTGGATGCTCATTTCCGTCTGTATTTGAATTATGTGGAATATTTAAAGGCTACCGGAACTTTGTCACAAAGCAGTTCATATTGAAATGTCTTTCAAAAAGATGTAAATTCGTGGGAACAATGGGAGTTTCATGAGAACAATCATTAGTAGCTCTATGCTGCTTGAATACTTCTATCTTCAATCAATAGCAAATAATGTCTGTTCTTACAGACGCCCTAATTCCGGGTCAACAGAAATTTAACGGGAACAGTCCGGTTGATCGTGAAGTACCGGTTCACTTAGGATTACTTGTTATTCTTGGGTCACATCGTTTTCTTGGAGATTTAAATATCATATTACTAACCAAAGGAAGAGTAAGCCGTTTCTTAGGCTCAGCCAAGTCCTTTTAAACAGAAGATTATTACAGTCCACTATAATAGACTATACAGTCCATTGTAGCAGACTGTACGGTCTACGGTAACGGACTATACAGTCCACTGCCGAAGACTGTAGTAATTCGACTGACAGACAGGCTTAATCGAAGGGATGCAAACGCTTATTCCGGCTGATGAAACAACGTAGGGACTTCTAAACATATGCAGAGCGTTTGAAAACCGGAGGAGACAACATCCGGTGACTGGTGCCGGCTGGATATGTTGAATCCCCAAGAATACAAACCGGCCATAAAAAAGACAGAAGAGTGTTTCTTACACAAGACCAAGGTCTTTTCAGAAAAACTCTTCTGCCTTTTTCAAAGACTTCAGCCGCTTTTAGGCAAACGCTTCCGTCTTTTTTCTATGCTGTTTAAAAACTTTATGCCAACAGCTCTTTTACCTTAGCGGAAATGGCGCGACCTTCTGCTTTGCCTGCCAGTTGCTTGGTAGCCACGCCCATTACCTTACCCATATCTTGCGGGCCGGTTGCGCCTACTTCTGCAATGATTGTTTTCAAAGCAGCTTCCAATTCTTCGGCCCCCATCTGTTTCGGCAGATAGGCTTCGATAACGGCTACCTGGGCCAGTTCGGTTTCTGCCAGATCGGAACGGCCTTGTCCGGTGTAAATAGCAGCAGAGTCTTTGCCTTGTTTTACCAATTTCTGCATAATTTTCAGAGCAGCATCATCGGTCAGTGTATCATTGGCTCCCGGAGCGGTTTTTGCTTCGAGGAAGAATTTCTTTACATTGCGTAAAGTTTCTAATTTCACTTTATCCTTGGCTTTCATAGCCTCTTTGATATCGTTGCTGATTACGTCAAATAAATCCATATTCTCTATAATTTTAGTTGTTAAAATGTTATTGTTATGCCACCGTTTTCGGTATCGTTGTTATTGAATGTTTCCTCTTCTTCGGCTATGGCTTTGGATTGGATGCTTTCAAGCACGGTCTTGGTGCGCTGATAAGTGGGAGTTGTTTCCACCATGCTGATGATGTCATCATTATCAAGGTCTTCCAGACTGAATATATAGATGTTGTGGCGTTTTTTCTTGTTACTGTTTTTGAAAGTGTCGCGACCGTAGTAGTCTCCACGGCGTTCATCCTTGCGCTGTTCTTCTTCTTCTTGTTCTTCCAGCTTCTTTTGTTCTTCGATGGTGCGTTTGTTGAGCATGTTGTCCATGCCCGGTACGTCTTTGATGCCGAAGCCGGTTGCCAATACAGTGAACTTCACTTTGTTTTCCAGAGATTCGTCGATGTAAAGTCCCCATTTGGTTTCCACATCTTTGCCAAACTTACTCATGAAATCATGCACTTCGTTCATCTCTTCCATCATCAGTTCGCTTTTGGTGCTGAAAGAAATGTTGAACAGAATCTTCTTTGAGTTGAAAATATCATTGTTGTTCAGCAGCGGCGAGTGCAGCGCATCATTGATGGCCTGGCTCACACGATTTTCTCCTTCACCGTATCCGGTACTCATTATGGCCACACCACCGTCTTTCAATACTGTTTTCACATCATTGAAGTCGAGGTTGATGGTACCGCGGATAGTGATGATTTCAGCAATGCTTTTTGCTGCTACAGAAAGGGTGTCGTCTGCTTTTCCGAAAGCATTCATGACACTGAAGTCGGAGTAGATGTCGCGCAGGCGTTCATTGTTGATGACCAGCAAAGCATCTACATGCTGGCTCATTTGCTCCACACCGTCCAGTGCCTGGTCTATTTTGCGGTTACCCTCGAATAAGAAGGGTATAGTAACTATACCCACGGTAAGGATATCCATGTCTTTGGCTGTTTTGGCAATGATAGGTGCAGCGCCGGTTCCGGTTCCACCCCCCATTCCGGCAGTGATAAATACCATTTTACAGCCGTCGTTCAGCATATGTTTTACATCTTCGATGCTTTCTTCGGCGGCTTCGCGTGCACGTGCAGGACGATTTCCGGCCCCCAGTCCTTCTTTACCCAGTTGCAGCTTGACGGGCACAGGCGATTCGGCCAATGCCTGATTGTCTGTGTTGCACACTACAAATGTTACATCGTGAATACCTTCTTTATACATGTGATTTACGGCATTGCCGCCGCCACCACCCACACCGATTACTTTAATGATAGTCGGGTTGTCTTGTGGGAAATCGAATGGCATTATAGTTTCATCAGACATAATCTTACTATATTATATAAGGTGATGTAATTTACTTGTTTCTTTTAATCTTCTTTCAACAGGTCGTCAGAGAGTGTGGTAATTTTTTTACCGAGCTTTGACCAAAGGCTGCTGCCTTTTTTCAATTGCTTGATTTCTTTCTCCAATTCTCGTATTTGAGCATTCTTGGTTTCTACATCCAGTAGTTCTGCCTTGCTCAAAGCAGCTAATGCTTCTTTATATTTTTCGGCATTCTTTAATTCGATGGCTTTCTTTATAAAGCTTTCGCAGTCGGCAATGCGTTGCTTTTCAGCTTCTTCCTTTCTGCGTTTTTCTTCAGCTTCCTGTGCCAGTCTTCTTCTTTTTTCTTCTGCACTTTCTCCTTCTTCGGTAAAGAGTCCGGTTTGAATGGGCTGAGCCGGTTCTCTCGGATATTCAGGGCGATAACAGTTTTCTTTTCCGGCAGCCAGCAGTGCAATGATGGTGTTGGACATTCCGTCTTTTTTCAGTTCAATTCCTCCTTTAAGGCTCAATTGGGAGTCTTTTGCCATTCTCACCTTTTCCAGTTTGGTTCGTTTGCTGAAGGCTTCTTCCATATTTTTCAAGTTGGCTGCACCACCGGTGACAATGGCTCCTGCCAATAATTTGTCATCGTAGCCGGAGAGCACAATCTGATTCCATACGTTTGCCAATATTTCGTTGACACGCGCTTCCACAATATCTTCCAATAGGTGGGCTTCAATACTGCATTTCCCGTCGATGGCATAGTTGGGCGTTTCTTCTTCATCTTTTGACGGGTCGATATAGGCGTTACCGTATTTTAGTTTCAACTCTTCGGCATCCTCTTCTTCTATTTGCTGGCTGCAAATATCTTTGGTAATATTGCTGCCACCCAAAGGAATAACTGCCAGATGGCGGAGGATATTGTTTTTATAAACCGAAACTGTGGTTGTATCTGCGCCAAAGTCGATGAGCATACACCCGGAACGTCTTTCGCTGTTGGTCAGTACTGCATTGGCAAGTGCCAATGGCGAGATGACATAGTCTGCAATTTCTATTCCTGCCTGGTGGAAACATTTATCGATATTCTGTTTAACACTGCTACGGGCAATGATGTTGAGGAAGCGCCCTTCGATATGGTCACTGGGAACACCGACAGGATCTGCTAACAAGTTGATGCCTACTTTATATTCTTGCGGGGCTACCTCCAATATATCTTGGTCGATGATGGGTACTTCGCGGTTGCTGTCCATCAGCGAGTCAATTAACTCTTGTGATATTTTAGTTTCTTCTTCCAAGTGGCGTACTTCCGTGTTGCGGATAGTGCGGAGCGATTGTCCGCCGATGCCTACATATACTTTTCCGATAGAAGCCTTTAATGTCGATTCCAGTTTCTTGATAATCGAAGTAAGGCTTTGTGCGGTCTTGTCCAGATTATAAATAACTCCTTTTCTGATGAAATCAGACGAAGGTTCGCTGGCGAGGGCCAGTACTTGTATACTTCCGTCCGGATGCTTCTTTCCTGCAATACCTGTGATCTTTGAAGACCCCAATTCTATTGCTACAATAAAATCTGTTGCTGCCATATCTTACTTCTCTTTTTTGGTACAAATAATCTGATTGCTAAATTCCAAACTGATGCGGCTGTATTTGTTCCAGCCCACCTGGTTCAGACCTTTTTTATAAAAAATCTTCAGTCTTTCAAACTTTTCCTCATAATCGCCGGGTTTCCCAAGGAAAATAATATGTTCTCCAACGCGCGGAACCAGTTCCAGCTCTTTGGCAGGAGTGACATTTATCTGTTCAATTTGGGCCTCCCATAGAGGATGATTTTGTAGGAAGATACCTAACTTATATAATTCTTTCGTGGCAAAGTCACGGTCTACACTACCGGTAACAACAGCTACATGGGCCGAACTGTTGGGTATCGGCATCACTTTTCCTTTGCTGTCAATGTAATAATTGTCTCCGTTGGCAGCCATTACCCTTAATAAAGGCAAACGCTGCGTAACTTCGATGCCTATCTTACGGCCGGGAGTGCGGTAGCATTCCACATTTTCAATCAATGGGTGCTTGCTGAGTTCATCTTCCAAAAGCCGGGTATTGATATCTCCCATTTTTTTCCCTATGGGAGACAGTTTCTTACTGTTAAGTAAGCGGAGTACTTCTTTTTGGGTGATGAAACCATGGTCGATACTGTCATTGATAATCAATTCCATACCCTTGCAAGTCTGATCTGCAGGCTTGGTATTGAAGACTGTAACTGCTACTATAAGGTAAGCTGTTATCAGTAACAAGAACAGGAGTATGAAAATTCGTTTAATCATTGTTTGTTCAGTAATTCGCAGATTTGGGGAACATAGTTTTCAATGTCTCCTGCACCTAAAGTGATTAATACTTCTATATTCTTATTTCTCAGTACATCTAGAATCTCTTCTTTTGAACACATGGATTTCTCAATGCCGGGGCGCAGATTGTCGTAAATCAATCGGCTGCTTACTCCGGGAATAGGTTTCTCTCGTGCCGGATAGATATCCACCAAAATTACTTCATCCAGCAATGACAGACTATCGGCAAAGTCTTGGTAGAAGTCACGTGTACGGGTATAGAGATGCGGCTGAAATACTGCAGTCAGTTTCTTGTCCCGGTATAAAGCACGCATGGAAAGAATACTTTGACGGATTTCAGACGGATGGTGGGCATAGTCACTCAGGAATACTACTTTGTCGTTCTTGATTTTAAAGTCAAAACGACGGTCTACTCCACGGAAAGTTTTCATGCCTTCTTTTATCTCTTCATTGGTGACACCGCTCATTTGGGCCAATGCCATAGCTGCCACTCCATTTTCAATATTAATGGCAATGGGCACCCCCAATTGAATATCATCAATATTGCCCAATGGCGAAATATAGTCAAAGAATATTTCACCGCTTCCGATACGGATATTCTCTGCATGAAAGTCACCTTCTTCTTTAGAATAGGTATATAGTTGTACACCTTCTTGTAAATCGGGTTGCAATTCAATGCCTTTGCGCATGATAAGCGCTCCCCCCGGACGAATTAAAGAAGTGTAATGGCGGAAGCTTTCCAAATAGGCTTCTTTAGTGCCGTAGATGTCCAAATGGTCGGCATCAGTGGCAGTAACTACCGATATATAAGGTGAAAGCCAATGAAAGGAACGGTCGAATTCATCAGCTTCGATGACTACATATTCACTGGTATCGGACAACAGTAAATTAGTTCCGTAATTTTTTGAGATACCTCCCAGAAAAGCGTTACAGCCTACATGGGATTGATGAAGCAAGTGGGCTGTCATGGTCGAAGTGGTTGTTTTGCCGTGTGTGCCGGCTACACAAAGACCTTTTCCGGCACGAGTTAACATGCCCAATACTTGCGAACGCTTTTGTATCTCGAATCCATTTTCACGGAAATAGGTAAACTCTTTATGTGTTTCGGGAATAGCAGGAGTATATACGACCAAAGTGCTTGATGCGTCACGGAATGATGCGGGTATTTGGTCTGAGCTGTCTTCGTAATGAATAGCTGCTCCTTCTTCTATCAACTTTTCCGTCAGTTCACTTGGAGTACGGTCATAGCCACCTACATTCTTGCCTTTTGACAAGAAGTAACGTACCAATGCACTCATACCGATGCCTCCGGCACCGATAAAGTAAACTGATTTTAGTGTATTAACATTCATTTCTCTTTCTATAATCATCAGCCAATTCATAGACTTCGCGTGCAATTACATTTGCAGAGTCTGTAAAGGCCAGTTTTGCAATATTTGTACTTAAACTCTTTAGCAATTCAGGATGTTGGACAGCTTCAATTGCTTTATCCAACAAAGCTTCTTTGGCAGCAGCATCTTTTATGTAGAGCGCTGCATTTTTATTGACTAGCGCCAATGCGTTTTTGGTTTGATGGTCTTCTGCTACGTTGGGAGAGGGTACCAGAATGACCGGTTTCTGCAATAAACAGAACTCAGAGATAGAACCGGCCCCGGCACGGCTGATTACCAAGTCAGCAGCACTGTATGCCGATGCCATGTCGCTAATGAAATCGGTAACATGAAGCATGGGCAGTTCCCCTGCTTTAGCCACGGCTGCACGAACTTCATCAATGTAAATCTTACCGGTTTGCCAGATGAACTGCACACCTGATGTGCGTATCTTTTCAAGTCCTTCCATCATACAGTGGTTGATAGTACGTGCGCCAAGACTTCCTCCCAAAATAAGGACAACTTTCTTTTCGGGGTTAAGCCCAAAGGAACGGATGGCTTCTTCGCGGCTGATAGTATGATTGAGTAACCCTTGGCGTACAGGATTACCGGTCAGGATGATTTTATCTTTTTCGAAGAAACGTTCCATACCGTCGTATGCTACACATATCTTGCAGGCTTTTTTTGCCAATAGTTTATTCGTAACTCCGGCATAAGAATTCTGCTCTTGCAACAAGGTGGGGATTCCCATCATACCGGCTACTTTCAATGTAGGGCCGCTGGCATATCCACCGACTCCGACTGCTGCATGAGGGCGGAATTCTTTGATTATTTTGCGTGCTTTCCACTGGCTCTTTGCCAGTTTGTAAAGAACGGATATATTTTTCAGCAAGTTCTTACGGTCGAACCCTGCAACGGGTAAACCTTTTATCGGATAACCGGCAGCGGGAACACGATGCATTTCCATTCTGCCTTCAGCACCTACGAACAGGATTTCCGCTTCGGGATGTTGCTCTTTAATGGCATTGGCAATGGATACGGCAGGGAAAATATGTCCGCCGGTTCCTCCTCCGCTGATGATAATTCTTAAATTCTCTTCCATTTCTTGCTCTATTTTGATGCAAAGTTATGAATAAACTCCTAATATGTTCAGTCTTAGACTGATTTATTGTTTTCGGAAGCTTCTGTCGGTATTGTTTCGTATGTCGGAATAGATTCTGAAACCTCCGAAAGCGTATCTTCGTTTTCAGGTTTGCCGGCTGCTTCTGCTGTTACCAGGCCTCGTGCGTGTTCCAGCAAAATTTGGGTAGCTGCTTGTAACTTGACTTCGGCAGTAGTCTCTTCTTCCTGTTTCTTTTGTTCTTCTTTCTCTGCTACATATCGGCTGACACTGAGAATCATGCCGATATAGGCGCAGTTGATTAAAGTAGAGGTACCTCCCTTACTGATGAGAGGCAATGGTTGTCCTGTAACAGGGAAAAGACCTACTGCCACCATCATATTCAACATAGCTTGAGAAACTAGCAAAATGGCAATACCCATGACAAGGAATGCGGGAAAAGCTTTTTCGCTTTTTCGAGCTATCTTTCCGGCGCGCATCAGCAACCAAATGTAGAGTACGACAACAAAGCCGCCTCCCAACAACCCAAGCTCTTCGATGACGATAGCAAAAATAAAATCGGAAAATGCTTGCGAAAGGAAATCTCGCTGGACACTGTTGCCCGGCATTTTACCAATGATATTGCTGGAGGCAATGGCGATATTGGCATGGGCAATCTGGGCATTCTTGTCAATATCATATTTGGCGGCCGGAACCGCTTCTTTATCTTCGAAGAACCCTTTAATACGATTCTGCCACGTCTCTACACGATGCATCATCGGTATATCACGATATTGCTTTGCGGGTGTTACCATAATCATTCCTATAAATATGACGGCAATGACTCCCACGATAGAAATCAGCTTGAGCAGTTGCTTCCATGGTACGCGACCGATAATCATCATCAGAAAAACGACTCCAAACAGTAACATGGCTGTTGAACCGTTCTCGGGAGCAATCAATATGAATACGATACCGGTAATCCACATAATATATTTGAATGCCTTCGGATTGGCGCCGTCTTCTTCCTGAAACTTGGAAAGAATGAAAGCAGTAACGATAATAACAGCCATTTTTGCAAGCTCGGACGGTTGAAACTGGATGCCGAAAAAAGTCATCCATCGGGCTGCTCCGTTCACACGGTCACCTGTAATGATACCCATCCCCATTACGAATACCAATAAAACTGCTGATATAGGTAATAAGAAGAAGGGAAGAACCCTAAACCACTTGCAGGGAATGTTATGCACTAGTACCACAATACAAGCACCTACCATCAGGATAACACTATGCTGAGTGATGGGCCCCCAATGGTCTCCACTTTTATAAGTAAGCGTACTGGCAGCGCTGAATACCTCTACAATGGAAATCAAACAAAGAAACAGGAAGATAATCCAGATTACTTTGTCGCCCTTGAATAAGTCTTTTATCAGGTCCATGCTATTTAATTTTCAGTTTATACGTTGAAATAAATAAGATTACCTCTTTTACAATGCTCTTACACAGTCTTTAAATTGCTCGCCGCGGTCTTCGTAACTTTTAAAAAGGTCGAAGCTGGCACAACAAGGGCTCAACAGTACTGATTCACCTTTCTTTGCCATGCGATAGGCTGCGTCCACAGCATCTTTCATGCTTTGAACGTCAGCTGTGGGAAGTCCGAATGGGTCGAAGAACTCATGCAGCTTTTCATTATGTAATCCCATATAAATGAGTCCTACACATTTCTCTTTTACCAAGTCGGCGATTTCATTGTAATCATTACCTTTATCTTTTCCGCCTAAAATCAAGACTGTTTTTGTCTTCATGCTTTGTAATGCATACCAACAAGAGTTGACATTGGTGGCTTTTGAGTCATTGATATAGTCTACTCCTTTTACGCGGCATACTTTTTCCAGGCGGTGTTCCACTCCTTTGAAGTCTCCTAAGGCTTCGCGGATACATTCTTTGCGAATGCCGGCCAGGTTAGCAGAAATACCGGCTGCCATGGAGTTGAATAAATTATGAGTACCGGTCAAGGCCAACTCTTCTTGTTCCATATTGAAAGCAATCGGTTTGGTGAAGCATACCTTGTCTTTCTCAACATAGGCTGCTGCTCCTTCTTCTTTTTGCTCGGCAAAGGGATAGTAGTGTCCGTGAATTCCATATTTATGTAGCTCACGCTGAATAATCGGATCATCATTCCAGAAAATAAAGGCATCTTCGTCCGTCTGATTTTGTATGATACGGAATTTTGCATCCACATAATTCTGCATCTTATGGTCATACCGGTCTAAATGATCCGGGGTGATATTCATCAGCACCGCAATATTGGCATGAAATTTATACATATTATCCAATTGGAAGCTACTCAGCTCAATTACATAATAATCATAATTGCATTCAGCCACTTGGAAAGCAAGGCTTTGCCCTATATTTCCGGCCAGACCGACATTCAGTCCTGCCTTTTTAAAGATATGATAAATCAGGGAAGTAGTGGTGGTTTTGCCATTACTGCCTGTAATACAAATCATTTTTGCATTTGTATAACGTCCCGCAAATTCTATTTCAGAGATAATAGGGGTTCCTTGTGCTTTCAGTTTCAAAATCATCGGGGCATCATTAGGGATACCGGGGCTTTTTATTACTTCATCAGCATTTAGTATCAACTCTTCCGTATGCTTTCCTTCTTCCCATGCAATGCCTCGTTCGTTCAGCATATCTTTGTATTTGCTCTTAATCATAGACATGTCTGAAACAAATGTATCAAAACCTTGTTTCTTAGCCAGAACTGCTGCTCCCGCACCGCTCTCTCCGGCTCCTAATATGACAATTCTCTTAGCCATAATCAATTTTTGTTTATCTTATCTTTAATGTAATAATTGTAATTGCAGCCAGTACGATGGTGACAATCCAGAAACGTACTGTGATTTTTGATTCATGGAATACATTGCCGGGTTTTGTAAAAACATAGCTGCAATTAGGGTCTAGTTGTGCTAATGTAGTGCGGAAATGGTCATGGATAGGTGTACGCTTGAAAATGCGTTGGATATGTCCTTTCTTTTTTCCGCTTTTGAAATATCTTACTTGAAGAATGACCGATAAGTTTTCTATCAAGAAGATTCCGCAAAGGATGGGTATAAGCAATTCCTTATGGATAATAATTGCAAATACCGCTATGATACCACCAATGGTCAAGCTTCCCGTATCGCCCATGAACACTTGTGCCGGGAATGCATTGTACCAAAGGAAACCGATGAGTGCACCGATAAATGCACATATAAATATAACCAATTCTTCGCTGCCGGGGATATACATTATATTAAGATATCCGGCGTATTCGATGTGACTGGACACATATGCTAGAATTCCAAGTGTTAGACCTATGATGGCGGAGTTTCCGGCTGCCATTCCATCCATGCCATCGTTCAAATTGGCACCATTTGAAACTGCCGTTACAACAAAAATGGTTACTAAAACGAATAATATCCATCCGGCAGTTTGGGCATGGTCACCTAGGAAACCGACAAAATCGGCATAATCCAAGTTGTTGTTCTTAAAGAATGGTATCGTTGTCTTTGTTGACTTTTCATTTTGAGCTTTATGGACAATCTCCACTATTTCTCCTCCTTTTTGTATTTCCACATTCTCACGGATAACTACGTTAGGGCTTAAATAGAGAGTCAATCCTACGATTAATCCCAAACCAACCTGACCGATAATCTTAAACTTGCCGTGCAAGCCTTCCTTGTCTTTACGGAAAACTTTGATATAGTCATCCAAAAATCCTAATGTGCCTAGCCAAACAGTAGTGATCAGCATCAATATCATATAAATGTTATCCAGTTTCCCCAATAAAAGACAGGGAATAAGGATAGCAACAATAATAATGATTCCTCCCATTGTAGGAACGCCTACTTTTTTTACATTAAAAGGGTCGATAGAAGCATCGCGTTGGGTCTCTGTAATCTGTTTCCGTTTCAGTAAGTTAATAAAATATTCTCCGAAGATGGCAGATATCAACAATGAGAGGATGACAGCCATCAAGGAACGGAATGATACATAACCGAACATTCTAGCTCCGGGAAAATCACACTGCTCTAAAAAATTAAATAAATAATATAGCATTTCTTGTTGGTTTATTCATTAGCAAATATATCTTTCAATACCTCCTTATCATCAAAATGGTGCTTTATACCTTTTATTTCCTGATAATTTTCATGCCCTTTTCCGGCAACCAGCACAACGTCTTTGGCTTGGGCAAGCATGCATGCTGTACGGATAGCTTCTTTTCGGTCTGCTATGCTGATGACCTTACGCATATTTTCTTTATTCAATCCTGCAAGCATATCATTGATAATATCCTGTGGCTCTTCAAAGCGGGGATTGTCTGACGTGATGATGACTTTGTCACTTTGCTTGGCTGCTTCTTGAGCCATTAAGGGACGTTTGCCTTTATCACGGTTGCCGCCCGCACCTACAACCGTAATCACCTTTCCTTTTCCGTTCAATACCTCGTGGATGGCATTCAATACATTTTCTAGTGCATCGGGAGTATGTGCATAATCGACGATGGCTGTATAGCCTTTGGGTGAACGCAAGGAATCAAAACGTCCGGCAACAGGACGTAGTGTGCTTAAAGCAAGAAGAACATCTTCCGGTTTCTTTCCCAACAGACAGCCTGCGCCATAAACGGCTAATAAATTGGAAGCGTTAAAACGTCCGATAAATTGCACGTTGACTTCTACATTGTTAATGTCCAGCAGCATTCCTTCAAATCCGTCTTCAAGTACTTTGCCTTTAAAGTCACTGAGGCTGCGGAGGGAATAGGTGCTGACTTTCGCTTTGGTATTCTGTGTCATAACCAAGCCGTTTCTATCGTCCAGGTTGGTTAGGGCAAAAGCACTTTTCGACAAGCCATCAAAGAATGCTTTCTTGGCTTTCAGGTAATTCTCAACTGTTTTGTGATAATCCAGATGGTCGCGCGTTAAATTGGTGAAAATACCTCCGGCAAACTTTAAACCTCCGATACGCTTTTGGGCAACAGAATGTGAACTGACTTCCATAAAGACATACTTGCAACCTTCGTCTGCCATACGGCCTAATAATTGATTTAATGTAATGGGATCAGGAGTAGTATGGTCTGTGGGAACTGCTTCATCGTCAATATAATTACAAACTGTGGATATTAAGCCGACCTTATAACCGAATTTGCGGAACATATTATATAATAAGGTGGCAATGGTGGTTTTACCGTTTGTCCCGGTAACGCCTACCAACTCCAGTTTTGATGTTGGGTCACCATAAAAGGCAGTAGCCAGTTTCCCGACAATATCTTCTGTATCGCCTACTTTGATATAAGTAATATTTTCATTCAATGTTTCGGGAAGAGTCTCGCACACCACTGCAACGGCACCTTTTTCTATTGCTTTTGTGATATAAGCATGTCCGTCTGTCTGCGTACCTTTTACAGCTACAAACACATGTTCCGGTTCAATAAGACGTGAGTCTATATTGATTCCTGAAATCTCTTTGGTGGTATTGCCAATGATCTCGCTTACGGTTATACCTTTGATAATCTCTTCCAGTTTCATATCTTTCTTCTATATTAATTTAATCGTAATTGTATGGTTTGTCCCTTGCGTATGGTATTGCCGGCAGGAATACTCTGCGACTTGACTTTACCCATTCCGCTTAGACGGGTTTTCAAACCGATACTCTCCAATAGGTAAACAGCATCTTTGGCGCCCATGCCGATTACGCTTGGTACCAGTTTATTATTTATTTCTTTTTTGCTGAACATTACATTGTCGGGATTTGTCGTAACGTTCCCCCAAACCGGTTTGTCAATTGAATAGCTGTTTGACAGACCGGTGGTTCTTATATCAATCTGATTCAGTATATAGTTTGCAGCTCCTATATCCCCATGTTTCACGTCAGGAACTAAGATAGAAGTTGAATCTTTCGCACCTTGTAAGTCCTGAGCAAGATGTTTTGCAAACACACGCTCGGCAATATTGCGGAATACAGGGCCGGCCATACCGCCTCCCGATGCCGGATAGCCATTCTTCTGAATGGCTACGATACAACTGTATCGGGGAGATTCGGAGGGGAAATAGCCGCAGAAGCTAACCAAATATTGGCGCATACCATTGGTGTATCCCGATTTTCCCTGAGATACTTGAGCTGTACCTGTTTTTCCTGATACATGAAACTGTTTGGAACCTGCTTGTCGTCCTAATCCCTCGCTAACCACCTTTTCAAGAATAACTTGTATCTCTTGAATTGTTTTGGGAGAAGCTATTGCCGGATTAAGAACCTCGGTCGGAATTTCTTTCACAACTTGTCCGTCTTTCATAATCGCCTTGACAAATTTAGGTTTAACCATCACACCATTGTTTGCTATAGCGTTATAGAAAGTTACCGTACTGATAGGAGGAATCTGTGTCTCATATCCGATAGACATCCATGCCAATGCTGTTTTTGACCAATTGTTTTTGTTCGGCATACGGATAAATGGATCACCTGCTCCCGGGATATCCAAATGAAGTGGGGACGCTATACCTAATTTATATAAGCCTTGCACATACTTCTCAGGATGGTCGTGATAGTTTTGGTCTATTAACCGTGACACACCAATATTGGAAGAATACATTAATGTTTGCGTAGTAGTGATTACGCCATATCCTCCACGATGCCAGTTATGGTCTTTCATACGGGCGCCATGCATATTATAAACACCGTTTCCGGTATCAATTGTTTGGTCGGGTGTTATTTTTCCGTCTTCAAGAGCTACCATGATAGAGGCTGTCTTAAAAGTAGACCCGGGTTCCATCATATCGGAGACCGCATTATTGCGAATCTCTCTGTATACTCCATCAGCACATTTGGTCATATTGACAATAGCTTTGATTTCTCCGGTTTGAACTTCCATTAAAATAGCAACTCCTACGGTTGCATTAATTTCTTTCAATTTATCGACCAATGCTTTTTCTGCGATATCTTGCATACCGACATCGATTGTCGTAATGATATCACATCCGTTAACAGGCGGTATATCTACTATGTTCAAGTATTTGTTCATCACTTTTTGGCGGTGAGTAATACCTTCACGTCCCTTTAGTATAGAATCGTAAGAAAGTTCCAAACCATTCTTGGCGCCTTGCTCAATGTCGGGATACATATCGCCTAATGTACGCATGGCTAATGAACCGAATGGCTTTTTGCGCTGGTTGAATGCCTGTTCGTGAAATCCACCCTTGTATTTGTTTAAGTTGAAGACGGGCAGACGTTTAGCCTCTTTATATTGTATATAGGATATTCGTTTGGGATAAAGCAGGTAGTTGCGGCTTCCCTTTTTTCTACCTTTTAATATATGGGATTTGAATTCTGCTTTGCTCTTATCCGGGAAAATCTGGTGCAGGCCATCACAGATGGAGTCCATATAGAACATCAGTAATGAGTCTTTCAGATGGCCGCCGGCTTTGAAGTCCATATAAATTTTGTATTCCGGAAGACTGCTTGCCATTAATTGCCCATCAGAAGAGATAATGTTTCCGCGGGTTGGGCGAACGGTTACGTTTTCTTTCACAAAACGGTCGGCTACATCTTTCCAATATTGCCGTTCGGCAAACATGATGACGCCGGCTTTGCAAATTATTGCAATACCTATCAATACCATCACCAATATGATGAAGGAATAACGGGTCATTATGTTCTTTTGGTTCGGCATCATAATTTTAGTCTTTTTTTATCAGATAAGGACGGTTGGTCGCTGTTTGTAAATGACTCTCTTCCGTCGATATATATTCTTCGATACGTGACTGACGGCTCTTCTCCATTAATTCGGATGAACGGGTAAGAGCATCATATTTAATATCTACTAAATCTTTTTTTAGCTTGTCTATTTCAATCAATTCCTGTTGGCTGCTATAACGGTTGTCAATGTACAACACCGTTAATATCATAATAAGGATAAGTAAACGAGTTTGTCTTTTAAAGAAGTCGTTTGCTAAAATATCTCCTCCTAATATGCTGCGGATAGACATGTGTTTAGGAGAAGTAGCGGTGTGCTCTTCCTTGGTCTGTTGCGTATTTTGCTTTTGTTCTTCTTCCATCTCGTTTATTTTTTTTCTGCAATTCTCAATTTAGCACTACGTGAACGGGGGTTTTGTTTCACCTCTTCGTTACCGGCAACGATTACTTTGTTATTTATCAGCTTGAATGGCGTTTGTACATTTCCGAAAAAATCTTGTTCCATTTTTCCTTCCACATTGCCGGTCTTCATGATATTTTTCACAATTCGGTCTTCCAGGGAATGATAGGTAATAACCACTAAACGCCCGCCCGGTTTCAGAGCTTCTGTAGCTGCATAAAGCATTTCCTTTAAAGCTTCCATCTCTTGGTTGACTTCAATACGTAAAGCCTGAAATACTTTTGCTAGTTCTTTCTTTTCGCGTTCACGGCCAAATAAGGGTTTAATGATTTCCAAGAAATCACCAATCGTAACAATTGGTTTGTCTGCACGTGCTTTTATGAGGACGGATGCCAGCTTGCGGCTGTTCTTCAATTCTCCATAGAGATAGAAAATGTCGGCAAGTCGTTCCTCATCGTAAGTGTTTACCACATCGGCTGCTGTCATGCCGGCACGTTTGTTCATGCGCATATCCAACTTTCCTTCAAAACGAAATGAGAAACCGCGTTCCGAATCATCAAAATGATGAGAAGAAACACCCAAGTCCGCTAAAATGGCATCTACACCTTCTATGTTATGATAACGAAGAAAATTATGTAAATAGCGGAAGTTGCTGCGCACAAAAGTAAAACGCCGGTCGTTTACAATGTTCTTTTCGGCGTCTTCGTCCTGATCAAAACTGAGCAAGCGTCCCGTATGATCCAGGCGATTCAGTATTTCTTTGGAATGACCGCCACCCCCGAATGTTACATCTACATAGATGCCTCCGGGTTGGATGTTCATTCCGCTTACACTCTCGTCCAGTAGTACCGGTATGTGATATATCTGTTCTGTTTCGCTCATTCTAATCCTTCATTATTGTTGTTTCCCATTATTTCTTCTAGCTCCTTGCCGAAATCTTCAGGCGCAATGAACGGCTTGTCTGCAATTTCCTTTGCCCATATTTCGATAGTGTCATCCATTCCGATGAATCTGACCTCTTGCCGGATGTCTGCCAGCTTTAAGTATCTTTTGGGAATGAGAAAACGTCCGTTACCGTCCAGTGTGATGATTTCTACGTCTGATACAAATTGGCGGAAAATCATCTGATGTTTGGAGTTCCAACGATTGAGCTTGCTGCGTAGTTCGTTCATCTGCTCATTCCATACACTTTCTGGGTATAAAACCAGGCAATCCTGATAGGTGTCTTTACGTAAAATCAGGCATTCTTCGGCTGCCGTTTGTAACTGCTTCCTGAATACAGCCGGGAAAAAGACTCTTCCTTTTGCATCTGTTTTTGCTTCCGAATTGCCGAGAAATCTCATGTTTATACCTTATTATATTATTCAGGTTGTAAAATTACACAATTCCCCACAATTCCCCACAATAAAACCAAGAAAATATTTCGAGAAGTTTTCAACAGGCTGTTAAAGTAGCTATACGCTTGGTAAACAGGAAGTTTAATTTTAATAATTTTCTTATAAAAAGGAGTGAAATCCGGTTTGTGTGAGAAGTGAAAAAAGGAGGTTGAATAATTGCACATTCGTTTTTAAACTGCGCAAAAATAGTGCGCTTTGTATTGCCTCAGACACAAAAACTCTTAATTTTTTTAGAGAAGGGTTCATTTTTCTGTCATAAATTGCCAATATAAAAAAAGATAAGTTACTTTTGCAATGAAAAGACATTTATAAAATGGCTGACGACTCTATATTTTTAATTGACATAGATAAGATTTTAAAGACGAAAGCAGGGAAGAAATCCAAATACATTCCCCGCTTTGTTACTTCATACTTGAAGCGTATTGTGCATCAGGATGAGTTGAACGTCTTTCTGCATGACTCCAAAGATAAAGTCGGAGTTGAATTTTTGGAAGCTTGTATGGAGTTTCTGGATGCTAAAGTGGAAATTAAAGGTCTGGAAAACTTGCCTAAAGAGGGTAAGTGCACTTTTGTGAGTAATCATCCGCTGGGAGGACAAGATGGTGTTGCTTTAGGATATATTCTTGGGAAGCACTATGGCGGTAATGTCCGTTACTTGGTTAATGATTTGTTGATGAACCTGCACGGCTTGGCGCCGTTGTGTATTCCAATCAATAAAACCGGTTCTCAGTCCAGAGATTTTCCTAAAATGGTAGAAACGGGTTTTTCTTCTGATAATCATATTATTATGTTTCCAGCCGGACTCTGTTCGCGTCGTCAGAATGGTGTGATAAGAGATTTGGAATGGAAAAAGACTTTCGTAACCAAGAGCGTGGAGACGCAACGCGATGTAGTACCTTTGCATTTTGAAGGACGGAACTCGGATTTTTTCTATAATTTGGCCAACTTATGTAAATTTGTAGGTATTAAGTTTAATATTGCTATGCTTTATTTGGCTGATGAAATGTTGAAAAATCGACATAAAACTTTTACCTTGACCATTGGTAAACCTATTCCCTGGCAAACTTTTGATAAGTCTAAAACTCCTGCGCAATGGGCGCAGTTTGTAAAGGACGTTGTCTATAAACTATAACAGACAAAGGAGAGAGAAATATATATATATGGAAGAGATTATTGCACCAATTAACAAAGAAATCCTAAAGGCGGAATTAACAGAGGATAAGCGCCTTAGATTTACTAATAAAAGTCATAATGAGATTTATGTCATAACCTATCAGGATTCCCCCAATGTAATGAAGGAAATCGGTCGTCTGCGTGAGATTGCTTTCCGTGCTGCGGGAGGAGGTACAGGAAAATCAATGGATATTGATGAGTATGACATTATGGAGAATCCCTATAAGCAGTTGGTGGTATGGAATCCGGAAGCTGAAGAAATATTGGGTGGCTATCGTTATCTGTTAGGCGATGAGGCTCAATTTGATGAACATGGAAAACCACTTTTGGCAACAGCCCATATGTTTAATTTCTCCGAAACATTCTTGAAAGAATACCTGCCTTATACCGTCGAACTCGGACGTTCGTTTGTGACGCTGGAGTATCAGTCGACACGTGCAGGTTCAAAAGGTTTGTTTGCTCTTGATAATTTATGGGATGGCTTGGGAGCCTTGACGGTTATCAAACCGAATGTGAAGTATTTCTTTGGCAAGATGACAATGTATCCCAGTTATCACCGTCAGGGACGTGATATGATTCTTTACTTCCTCAATAAGCATTTTGGCGATAAGGATAAACTGATTACTCCGATGAAATCGTTGGAAATTGAAACGGACCCGGAACTATTGAAGAACTTGTTTTGTTATGAATCTTTCAAGGAGGATTATAAGGTGCTTAATACTGAGGTGCGTAAGTTGGGCTATAATATCCCCCCATTGGTAAATGCATATATGAGTTTATCTCCGACGATGCGCATGTTTGGTACTGCTATTAATTATGGATTTGGTGATGTTGAAGAAACAGGTATTTTGATTGCTGTCAATGAAATATTGGAAGAGAAGCGTGTGCGTCATATTGAATCTTTTGTGAAACAGCATCCGGAATCATTGAAGATAACCTCGGGGGCGCATCCTGTTTTAACGAAATAAGTAATTGTATATACATAGAGAGGCCGTGAGGCCGGACAGGTAATTGCCGGAAGGCAGTTGAAGTATTCGGGCAGGTGTAAACTTGCCCGAATGTCTTTTAGGGATAACCTGTGTCGTTTTTCTCCGATACATTAAAACCACTCAGAAACAGTTGATGATATAATAAGTTGCACATACTTATGCCTTCATGCTCTTGTTTTTTGTTTCTTTTGTCGATGAAAGTAAGATATTCGTTAGTCACGGCTGTGGTTAAGTTTAACCACGGCCGTGACTAACTTTAACCACCCGGGTGAGCAGGCTTAACCACGGCCGTGGCTAAGCAATTGCAATAGGCTTCTATACAGCCGGAAGACTGTTGCCTTTTATTTTGCGGTAAAGGTCGAGCGCGTACACGTCGGTCATTCCGGATATATAATCGAGTACAGCCTGTATTTTTTCATACAAGGTAGGTGCATTCACATTATATTGGCTTGACATACGATTGATAAGTAGCTGTGAGTAAGCTTTTTCTGGCGTACGCACTGCATTGATCATCAAGTCGATCAGCGTGCTGATTACCCGGAAACCGGCAAGTTCTATATCCAGCACATCACTCGAACGGTAAATCTTATGAAAAGCAATCTCCGAACAATGCTGGTATGCCTCTTTTAAAGGAGAACCGATATGTTTGATGAGTGACCCTTCAAACTCTCCTGAAAGGATTTCTTCTTCATGCTCTACGAATACCCGGGTGCATTCTTTTATCAATGCTCCGATGACTGAAGAACGAAGATAGGCAATCTGTTCATTAACATCCGTTACAATCCGGCAAATCTCTTCTATTCGCTGCTTTCTTTTGTCATCGAAGAATAAACTATATAACTCTTTTGTCTCGGCATGGGTCAGTAACTTCAGCTTGTGAGCGTCTTCTATATCCATCATTTGATAACAGATATCGTCTGCTGCTTCTACCAGATAAACCAGCGGATGACGGGCATATCTCAATGGTTCTCCTTCTTGGCTCAGCCGGGTGATTCCCAACTCGGTAGCTATTTTTTGGAAATCGGCTTCTTCGCTCAGAAAGAAGCCGAACTTTGATTTTTTTCCTGCCAGACGTGAAGAAAAAGGATACTTTACAATAGAGGCCAGGGTGGAATAAGTCATCACGAATCCACCTTTACGTCTTCCTTCAAACTGATGCGTCAAGAGCCGGAAAGCATTGGCGTTTCCTTCAAAGTGTATCAAATCATCCCATTCTATCGATGAAAGCTCTTCTTTCAAGCCTATTCCTTTCCCTTCCGAGAAGTAAGTTGAGATGGCTTTCTCTCCGGAATGTCCGAAAGGAGGGTTCCCTAAATCATGTGCCAGACAAGCTGCCGATACGATAGAGCCTATTTCTGATATATGAGAGTCTGCCAGTTCAGGATGTTTCTGCAATAGCCGGCTGGCCACATCATTTCCCAAAGAGCGCCCTACACACGACACTTCCAGACTGTGCGTCAGGCGGTTGTGCACGAATATGCTTCCCGGCAATGGAAATACCTGCGTTTTGTTTTGCAAACGACGGAAAGGGGCAGAGAAAATCAGCCGGTCATAGTCGCGTTGAAACTCGGAGCGGTCGTCTTTCCGTGCTTCGTGCAGCTCTTCCAGTCCGAAGCGTTTATTTGATATTAATTGTTTCCAGTTCATAATTCGGGGTTTATATGTTTGCAAAAGTATAAAATCTCCGTTTAAAAAACTGTAAACGCTTAGATAAATCCATTGAATTGTGTAGATTTGCATCTTATTAGATAAGTTAATTTTGAAAATGAAAGTACAGGTAATCAATAAATCAAAGCATCAGCTTCCCCAATATGCTACCGGGCAATCGGCGGGAATGGATATCCGCGCTAATTTGGACGAACCGATTGTATTAAAACCTTTGCAGCGCTGTCTTGTTCCGACAGGATTGTATATTGCCCTTCCCAAAGGGTTTGAGGCACAAATCCGCCCACGCAGCGGCTTGGCTCTCAAGAAAGGTATTGGTGTATTAAATTCTCCCGGTACTATCGATGCCGATTATCGGGGAGAGATTTGTATTATCCTGATTAACTTTTCGGCGGAGGAATTTACGATAGAAGACGGAGAGCGAATTGCACAGATGGTCATTGCCCGTCATGAACAGGCCGAATGGCAGGAAGTGGAAGTCTTGGATGAAACTGAACGTGGTGCCGGGGGCTTTGGACATACCGGTAAAAACTAGAATAGAATAATGAATAACAGACAAACAACTAAAAGATATTTGCCGCTATTGTGGCTTTGCCTTGTGGCTCTGCTCATGTCGTGCGGAACCATGCGGAAGGCGTCTTCTTCCCAAAAAACGCCGGCAGAAGAGCAGAAAGACCCGCTGACACCCGAACAGCGACGTAAATACGATTATTTTTTCCTGGAAGCACTCCGCATGAAGGAAAAAGGTGACCTTGACGCCGCTTTTGAAATGTATAGCCATTGCTTGGACATTTATCCGCAGGGGGCGGCGACTTTATATGAGATAGCTAAATTTTATATGTTCCTCAATCAGCCTGACAAGGGTGAAAGGGCTTTGAAGGAGGCAGTGGCGGCCGACCCGAATAATTATTGGTATAATCAGACACTTGCTGCTTATTATCAAAATAAAGGGGAGGCGGCAAAAGCAATCTATGTTTATGAAGACATGGTAAGTCATTTCCCAAAACGATTGGAACCATTGATGTCGTTGGTGGACCTTTATAACCGTACCAAAGACTATCAGCAGGTAATCAATACACTGAATCGCCTGGAGGAACGTGATGGAAAGTCCGAGGCTATCAGTATGGAGAAGTTCCGCATGTATTTGGCGATGGACAACGACGAACAAGCGTTTACCGAAATCGAGAATCTTGCGAAAGAATATCCATACGATATGCGCTATCTCACTATCTTGGGAGATGTTTATATGAACAACGGAAAGGAAGAAGAGGCGTATTCCATCTTCCAGAAGGTGTTGAAAGAAGAACCGGGATATGCTCCTGCCATGCTGTCTATGGCTACTTATTACGAGAAGAAGGGAGAAGACAGTCTGTATCAGGCTCAGTTGGACTCTATACTGTTGAACGACAGGGTGGAGAGCAATACTAAGATGAACATCATGCGTCAGCTCATTCTTCGTTCGGAACAAACCGACAAGGATAGTATCAAGATAGCCGGTTTGTTTAATTCCATGCTCGAAAGAAAACAGGAGAATGCGGACATCGCTATGTTGGCAGCTCAATATCTGCTGACCAAGAAGATGGACAAGGAATCCGTTCCTGTGCTTCATAAGGTGCTTGAGATTGATCCCGAAAACATTCCTGCCCGCCTGCAACTTCTGAGTTTCGCCATTCGCGAGCAAGATATGGATGAGGTGATAGCACTTTGTACTCCGGCATTGGAGTATACTCCCGAAACATTGGAATTCTATTATTATCTGGGACTTGCCTACCATCAGAAAGATCAGCCTGACGAGGCACTCGAAGTTTTTAAGAAAGGGGTGAACCAGGTAAATGAGAAAAGCGATAAGAATATCGTATCAGATTTCTATGCCATTATGGGAGATTTGTATCATATCAAGAAAATGAATGTCGAGGCATACGCTGCTTATGATTCGGCTTTGGTTTATAAAGAGGATAATATCGGTGCTCTCAATAATTATGCTTATTATCTGTCGGTAGAACGCGAGCACTTGGATAAAGCGGAAGAAATGAGTTATCGCACTGTCAAGGCTGAGCCGACAAACGGAACTTATCTCGACACATACGCGTGGATACTTTTTGAAAAAGGAAAGTATGCTGAAGCCCGTATTTATATTGATCAGGCCATGCAGAACGAGGGTGACAAGAGTTCGGTGGTGGTGGAACATTGCGGAGATATTTATTATATGAGCGGCGAAAAGGAAAAGGCATTGGAGTATTGGCGACAAGCCGAGAAACTTGCCAATGAACCGCCTCAAGAAGGCAGTGAACCGCGTGACGAGAAAGAATTGAAATTATTAAAGAAGAAGATTGCACAAAAGAAATACTTTGCAGAATGATGAAGCGTATCTATATTTATTTGTTCGGAGCCGTATTGCTGGCATTCGTTTCTTCCTGTTCTTCTACCAAGAACATGAGAAAGAGCGTGTCTATCGGTAATTTGTCGGAAACGGAGTATATGACTGAGGTTCTCAACCGTGCGCCGGCATGGGATGCTTTGACGGCAAAGATGTCAATGGCTGTCGACCTGAACGGAAAGGGAGCTACCAAAATAAGCGGCACTATCCGCATGAAGCGTGATGAAGTGATACAATTGTCTCTTACAGCTCCGTTTATCGGCATCGAAGTGGCGCGCGCCGAAATCTCTCCCGATGGGATATTGGTGATGGACCGCCTGAACAAGCGTTACGTGCAGGTATCGTTTGCAGAGCTTAAGGGGTTGGCAAAGGCAGATTTGGACTTTCACTCCCTGCAGGCATTGTTTCTGAACGAAATCTTCCTTCCCGGTAAGACAACATTATCTGCTCGCGATATTTCGGCATTCACCGTTCATCCCGAAAACGAGCATGCCGTGCTTGAGGTGAAGAACGGAAAGAAGTTTGCTTATCGCTTCCGCACCACAGCCGATGAAGGGTTGCTGAAAGAAAGCCATATCGGACTGGCAGGCACTTCTTACGGATTGCGTTGGAAGTATGATAAGTTCCGTCCGTTGGAGAAAAAACAGTTCCCGAGTCACATGTTTGTTTCCTTTGAAGGAGGCAAGAAACCCGTCACGGCCACTTTTGACTTTTCCCGTCTGTCTACCGGCAGTGATTGGGAAACCCATACCGATGTGCCCAAGAAATATGATAAAGTTGAATTGCAAGATTTGCTCAAACAGCTCATTAAGAAATGAAACGTATCTTCCTACTGTGTATCGCCTGTTGTTTTCTGAGTGCACTGTCGGCACAGAGCACCCGGAAGATTAGGGAGCTGGAAAACAAACGGAAAGAATTGCATCAGCAGATTGCTGAGTCGGAGACTCTGTTGCAATCTACCAAAAAGGATGTGAAAAGCCAATTGGAAAATCTGGCTCTGCTCACCGGGCAGATAGAAGAGCGTAGAAGATATATCCATACCATCGAAACGGATGTGAATACACTGGCAAAGGAAATAACAACTTTGCAACGCCAGTTGACCGCCTTGCAGCGGGACCTGAAGGAGAAAAAGAAGAAATACGAGGCATCTGTGCAGTATATGTACCGTAATAAGTCTGTGCAGGAGAAACTGATGTTTATTTTTTCTGCTGAAAACCTGAGCCAAACGTATCGTCGTATGCGTTATGTGCAGGAGTATGCCAACTATCAGCGTCTTCAGGGACTTGAGATAGAGCGTAAGCAACGTCAGGTAGTGTCGAAGAAGAAAGAGCTGGAACAAACCCGCAAAGCAAAAGAGAATCTTTTAAAGCAAGGAGAAACAGAAAAAGCCAAGCTTGAAATTCAGGAAAAAGACCGTCAGACACTTTTGGCTAATCTTAAGAAGAAGCAGAAAGGAATACAGAATGAAATTTCCAAGAAAAAACGTTCTGCACAACAACTGAATGCACAGATAGATCGGTTGATAGAGATTGAAATAGAAAAAGCCCGTAAGCGTGCTGAAGAGGAAGCGCGCCGTAAGGCCGCTGCCGAAGCTGCTGCACGCAAGGCTGCTGCGGCAAAAGCAGCCGAAGAGAATAAAAAGAGCAGTGGGGAAACTGCCTCTACTTCAAAATCGGGTGTTAAAACTTCGGGAAAGAAGGTGGCACCGGTGGAAAAATTCAATTTGAATAATGAAGATCACCGGTTGTCAGGCAATTTTGAGCGTAACCGCGGAATATTGCCGATGCCTGTCACGGGACCGTATGTCATTGTGAGTCATTACGGACAGTATGCTGTGGACGGACTGCGTAATGTGAAGTTGGATAATAAGGGAATTGATATCAAAGGCAAACCGGGTGCAAAGGCACGTGCAATTTTTGATGGAGAAGTTTCGGCTATATTCCAATACAATGGCTTGAATAATATTTTGGTGCGCCATGGTAACTATATATCGGTTTATTGCAATCTCTCTTCTGTAGCTGTGTCCAAAGGAAGTAAAGTAAGTACGAAAACTATACTTGGCACTATTCATACTGATAGTTCAGGTAATTCGGTTCTTCATTTCCAACTGCGTAAAGAGACAGCGAAGCTGAACCCCGAGCTTTGGTTGGGAAGATAAGTTCCCCGGCTTGTGGCAAGCAGGAATTGCTTTCACCCAAAAATCCCATGAATAGGAGATTTAAGTATCTGTTATGTGTGAAAGCACATCGCATCAACTTTTCTGACGGAGGAGAATGTTGTTTCCATTCTCGTCTCGAAAGACCTTGGTCTTTTCTGAAAACTTCAAGGTCTTCTTTTAAAATCTCAAAGTCTTTTTTTAAAACTCTTTGGTCTTTTGAAAACATTTACTTTTCTCTCTTGATAAATAATTCATATTTCTATCGGATACCCCGATTATTAAAATGTTAAACGATTTTCTTGATAAAAGATTGTTTTTGTATTAAAAAATGCATAGCTTTGTTCATCAGCTTCTGTCTCTTAAGAAGAATTGATATGGGATTTATAAAAATGATATGTAATACTATGAGTCACTGGGTACCTATAAAGTATATATCCGAGAAATATCAAATAGATGAAAATTATATTTGTAATTTGATTGTACGGAAAGTTGTTACTTCGTCCCAAATTGGGAGAAAGGTAAAACTGATAGACGAGGATTCGTTTGTTTCCTATTTGGATTTGCATAAAGAGATAGAAGATAAAAAGGAAATCATTGCTCAGCTGCGTGATACTGACAGAATGCTGGATGTAGAATTGAGGGCTTGCAATGAAACCCACGTTGCTTTTGAAGTGCAACAAAGGATTTTATTCCGTGTCTATCGGGCATTTGTGCAGGCTTTTTCCCTGTTTATCAGAAATGAGGAAGAACGCGGTATCTTTTTGTCGCTCAGTATGGGAGAACGGCTGGATTTGATTGCTTCAAAATATTCTCATACACTTCAGACTACATTGAAGATATACAAGAATACTGTTGACCGTGTTTGCAAAAAGAGCTTTAATTTTATAGAAGAACAGCGGGATAATGTGACAAAGCTGGAGAAACTGAATCGGAATATGAGGGAAGTGTGTGCCAGGCTGAGAAATGGGGAGGTGAGGCAACGGGCGAAATGTGATCCCAAGTTGAGGCACAAGGAATGTGAAAGTGCTGAAGTAATGAGGTTGACAAAGTTAAGTACAAAGCTTCGGTATGAATTGTCAAAGGAGAGGGATACGGTTAAAATTTTGCGAATCAGATTGCATGACTTTGAAAATGAGCAACTGCAAAAGACAGAACAAATAAAGAAAGTTCGGCAACAAGAGGAGCAGGAGCAAAAAAAACAACGGGAAGTAGAACTATGGTTGCAAGAAAAACGATTGAAGGCAGAACAACTGTGGATGGAAGAGCTGATGAAAGAAAAGTTTTTGCTGCAGGAACAGTTGAGTGACGAGAAAGTACGGGTAAAGAATATGCAAATGAAGTTGACAGAAGTGGAAAGTGCCTTATCTGATTGGAAGCAAAAATATAGCGAAATGCAGCGCGAGTATCGGGCATACGTTGCTAAAGTGGAAGCCAATGGTTTTAAATACTTGATGATTAATTTGAAGAAATGGATAAAGAATAATTATTTATTATTGCTGCTTGTGGCTTTAGCTGTTTGGGTTATTTACTTACTGTATCAACTGTTTTTTATGCTTTTCTGAAAATGAAATGATACGTTCTGATGGTATAGCGTGTCAAAGCCGATTTTGTTATCGTGTTGTTACTTTGGCACGCCTTTCCTATCATATTAATTATATCACCAATCCGTCCAACAATTCTATATACAGCCCGATGGCTTCTTCTATTTCCGATACCATAATATATTCATCGGCCGTGTGAGAACGTGAGGATTTGCCCGGTCCCATTTTTACCGATGGGAATTTCATTAAAGCCTGATCGGACAAGGTAGGCGACCCAAATGGAACACGGCCCAACTGAATAGCACGTCTGACAAACGGATGTCCGGCATCAATGTGGGATGAATTCAGACGGAACGAACGCGCTTTGGCTTCACTCTTGATGTGAGTGCTGATTTCATTAAATAATTCTTCGTTGGAATAACATTCATTACTGCGGATGTCTACAACAAACGTGCAGATATCGGGAATGACATTGTGTTGGGTTCCGGCATTGATTTGGGTAACACTCATTTTGACCGGTCCCAATAAAGGAGACTCCTTTGGAAAACGATAGTCACGAAACCACCGGATATCCTCCAATACTTTATATATAGCGTTGTCACCTTCATTGCGTGCTGCATGCCCCGCTTTTCCGTGAGCTGTCACATCGACCACCATCAAACCTTTCTCTGCTATGGCAGGTTGCATCTCTGTTGGTTCTCCTACAATACCCAATGCAATGGGTGGAAGCTGGGGCAAAACACTTTCAATACCGTTCTTGCCTGACACTTCTTCTTCGCATGAAGCCAAAAAGATAAGGTTATAAGCCTGTTCGGTGGTAGATAAATGACGGTAAACTTGAAATAAAGATACTACACTGGCACACGCATCATTACTGCCCAGTCCGTAAATTTTTCCGTTCTCAGCCTTCGGAGTGAAGGGATGTTTGCGCCAGCCGTTCACAGGCTTTACAGTATCGATGTGCGAATTGAGCAAGATAGTAGGTTTGTTCAAGTCAAACATGGGGCTGATGCACCAAATGTTGTTTCCCGAACGGCCTGTCATAATACCGGTCTCTTCAATATAGTTTTGAAGAAAATCGGCAGCAGCTTCCTCTTCTCTGCTCAGCGAAGGGATGCCTATTAGCGAATTCAGCAACGTGGTTGCTTCTGAAGTGTAATATGCTAAGTCAATCATATCGATTTTATAATTATTGTGCGGCAAAGATACGATTTTTGCCCGGTAAAGTATGCTTAAAAGTAGTGATAATTAAGTTATGTATGCAACTAATTTTAAAGACGGGATTCTTGTAACTCTTTGATTGGTCGGGAAAATTAATGCCTGTTTATGATGGATAATTCCAAATTAAACGATAACTTTGCCACGTATTTAAAATAATTTATAATGAGCAATTCCCAATTATCTGTCCTGATTCAGCGTCAGGCTGAGAAATATGGCGACCGTGTAGCCCTGAAATATCGTGATTATGATACTGAAACTTGGGTTCCGGTCTCATGGAAACAATTTGCCGAAACGGTAACAACGACTTCCAATGCACTTCTTGAGTTAGGTGTAGGTGTACAAGAGAATATTGGTGTCTTTTCTCAAAATAAGCCCGAATGCCTTTATGTGGATTTTGGCGCTTTTGGTATTCGTGCAGTGACTATTCCTTTTTATGCCACAAGCTCGGAGGCCCAAGTGCTTTATATGTTGGGGGATGCGGATATCCATTACCTTTTTGTGGGTGAACAGTTACAGTATGATGTTGCCTTCCGGGTGATGTCGCTTGGCACACAATTGAAGCAGATTATTATTTTTGATAAGGATGTAAAGCGCGATAAGCGTGATACCTCTTCGATTTACTTTGACGAATTCCTGAAGTTGGGCAAAGCTCGTCAACATCAGGCGGAAGTGGACAAGCGCATTGCCGAATCGGGTAATGGGGATATTGCCAATATCCTTTATACCAGTGGAACGACGGGCGACAGCAAGGGGGTAATGTTACATCATTCTTGTTATGAAGGAGCTATCAAGGCACACAATGAGCGTTTCCCGCAATTGGGTGACCAAGAAGTAGTGATGAATTTCCTGCCTTTTACCCATGTGTTTGAGCGTGCCTGGAGTTATTGGTGTATTTCTATGGGTTGCCAGTTGGCTATCAATTTGCGTCCGGTGGATATTCAGAAGACCATCAAGGAGATTCGTCCGACAGCCATGTGCAGTGTCCCTCGTTTTTGGGAGAAAGTGTATTCCGGAGTTCAGGAGAAAATCAATGAAACGACCGGACTGAAGAAAAAACTGATGCTGGATGCATTGAAAGTAGGTCGTGAGCATAATATAGGATATGTATGCAAGGGACTTACGCCTCCGGCCTTGCTTCACATGAAATACAAATTTTATGAGAAGACTATTTATAGCTTGCTGAAGAAGACCATCGGTATTGAGAATGGTCGCTTCTTTCCGACTGCCGGAGCTGCCATTCCACCTGCTGTTCAGGAATTTATATTGTCGGTAGGTATTAATATGGTGGCGGGATATGGATTGACAGAGTCAACTGCAACCGTGTCTTGCGAAAATGACTTTGATCATGTGGTAGGCTCTGTAGGGCGTATTATGCCGCATGTGGAAGTGAAGATTGGCGAAAACAATGAGATATTGCTTCGCGGTGTCGGCATTACGCATGGGTATTATAAGAAAGAAGCGGCAACAAAGGCTGCCTTTACTGAAGACGGATGGTTTCATACGGGTGACGCCGGTTATATCAAGGACGGACATTTATTCCTTACTGAGCGTATTAAGGATTTGTTTAAAACTTCAAATGGGAAATATATTGCTCCTCAAGCTATCGAAGCTAAGTTGGTGGTGGACCGATATATCGATCAGATTTCCATTATTGCGGATGAGCGTAAGTTTGTTTCGGCTTTAATCATTCCGGAATATAAATTGGTAAAAGAGTACGCCGAAAAGAAAGGCATCAAGTATGCTTCTATGGAAGAGCTGTTGCAGGACCAACAGATTATCGATTTATTTAAGGAACGAATTGATACGCTTCAACAGCAATTCGCACATTATGAGCAGATTAAACGTTTTACCTTATTGCCCCATCCTTTCAGTATGGAACGCGGTGAACTGACTAATACGTTGAAGATAAAGCGCAATGTGTTGAATAAGAATTATGCTGCCGAAATAGAGAAGATGTACGAAGAATAAAGAATTTGATTCATTTGTATTTTAGGCACGGATTGTACGGAATGCATTGTTCTTTCATTAAAAACAGTGAAATCCATGTAATCAGTGCCTAAATTGTTATATCTTTGCAACTTAAAAGAAAAATTCCTCAAAATGATAACAATAGAGCAACTGAAAGACGTAAAAGAACGTACCGCTGCCCTCGAAAGATACTTGGACATTGAGAATAAACTTGTTCAGGTGGAAGAAGAACAGCTTCGTACACAAGCGCCCGGATTTTGGGATGATGCCAAGAAAGCTGAGGCACAGATGAAGAAAGTAAAAGAGATTCAGAAATGGATTGACGGATATCGTGAGGTAAAGACTTTGTCAGAAGAATTGGAATTGTCTTTTGATTTCTTTAAAGATGACTTGGTGACCGAGGAAGAAGTGGATGTCGCTTATTCCAAAGCGCTCACTGCTGTAGAATCTTTGGAGTTGAAAAATATGCTTCGTCAGGAAGCCGACCAAATGGATTGTGTGCTGAAAATCAATTCGGGAGCCGGAGGTACCGAAAGTCAGGACTGGGCATCCATGTTGATGCGTATGTATATGCGTTGGGCCGAAACAAACGGTTATAAACTGAGCATCGCCAATCTTCAGGAAGGTGACGAGGCCGGTATCAAAGCTGTGACTATGAACATTGAAGGCAGTTTTGCTTATGGTTATTTAAAGGGTGAGAATGGTGTGCATCGTTTGGTACGTGTTTCTCCTTATAATGCTCAGGGAAAACGTATGACGTCTTTTGCTTCTGTATTCGTAACTCCGTTGGTTGACGACAGTATTGAGGTAAATATTGAACCGGCACGTATGAGTTGGGATACATTCCGAAGCGGTGGAGCCGGCGGACAGAACGTAAATAAGGTAGAATCCGGTGTACGTTTGCGTTATCAGTATAAAGATCCTTATACAGGAGAAGAAGAAGAAATCTTGATTGAAAATACCGAGACTCGTGATCAGCCGAAGAATAAGGAAAATGCAATGCGCCAGTTGCGCTCTATCCTTTACGACAAGGAGTTGCAGCATCGCATGGAAGAACAGGCCAAGGTAGAAGCCGGAAAGAAGAAGATAGAATGGGGGTCGCAAATCAGAAGTTATGTATTTGACGACCGTCGTGTGAAAGATCATCGCACGAACTACCAGACATCGGACGTAAATGGCGTGATGGATGGAAAGATTGACGACTTTATTAAAGCGTATCTCATGGAATTCTCGGGTTCGGAGAATGCGTAAAAAGTAAGTAATTTATTTGTTTTCTCCCGGAAACTTTGTACTTTTGAAGGTCTCAAAAGAGAAAGTTTAATCTTAAAATAAAATATTTATGGGAAAGAATAAGAAAGCTAATCATAGCAAGCACGAAGAGGAGAAAGCAAACAAAATAGTAAAAGGTATATTTATCGCTTTGATAGTACTGGCTCTGATCACTATGGTAGGGTATGCTGTCTATGGATAAAACCGCAAGAAATAACTGAAGTCCTGCCGGAAAATCCGTGCGGGACTTTTTTGTTATATTAATAAGGAAATAAGATGGCACAGGAGATAGAACGAAAATTTTTGGTTGTCGATGATAGCTATAAGCAGGAGGCATATTCGCAAAGTCGTATTGTACAAGGATACATTTGTAGTGCCCGCGGACGTACGGTGCGTGTTCGTATCCGGGGCGATAAGGGGTATCTTACTATAAAAGGGGCTTCTAATGCATCCGGTATGAGTCGTTATGAATGGGAGAAAGAAATATCTCTGCAAGAAGCGGAAGAATTGATGAAATTGTGTGAACCAGGTGTGATAGACAAGACTCGTTATCTGGTAAAAAGCGGAAAGCATACATTTGAGATAGATGAATTTTATGGTGATAATGAGGGTCTTGTTGTTGCGGAAGTAGAATTGAAATATGAGGATGAATCATATGAAAAGCCCCATTTCATCGGACAGGAGGTAACCGGAGATGTTCGTTATTATAACTCATCCCTTATGAAAACTCCATTTTGCAGATGGGAAACATTATAGTTTATTTAACGTAATAAAAGTAACTGCATATTATAGTTTGCCTATATTTGCACCAAACAAACACTTTTTTAATATATGAAAGACAACATTCTATGCATCTTTATCATGCTCTTTGTCAGTGTGACATTTAATGCAAACGCTCAAAAAAGTCCTCAAGGGCAGTTCTCAGTAAAAGGAGTTTTAGTAGATTCTTTATCAAATGAAGGAGAACCTTATTCAACCATTCGTATTTCGTTGAAGAGTAATCCGGCCAAACCGGTAAAACTGGCTGTGACAGACACGAATGGAAAGTTTAGTGAACGTCTCGTTTCTCCGGGCACTTATCTGATTAGTTTTTCTTCTGTCGGCAAGCGGACCGTACAGAAAGAATTCACTGTATCTGATACAAAGAAGGTAGCGGACTTAGGTCATATTCAAATGGCAGAAGCAACCGAAATGCTGAAAGGAGTGGAAGTGGTCGCTCAGAAGCCACTTGTGAAAGCAGAAATTGATAAGGTTACTTACAGCATTGAAGATGACCCGGATTCAAAAACGAATTCTACTCTCGAAATGCTCCGTAAGGTACCTTTGGTAACCGTAGACGGGGAAGATAAAATTCAGGTAAACGGAAGCAGCAACTTTAAAGTGCATGTAAACGGGAAGCCGAATAATATGATGAGTAACAATCCCACTGAAGTATTGAAGAGCTTGCCGGCCAACTCTGTGAAGTCTATTGAAGTTATTACTGACCCGGGTGCAAAATATGATGCGGAAGGTGTCGGTGGTATCTTGAACATCATTACTACCGGTGGCGGAATGGAAGGTTATACAGTCACTTTGAATGGTGGTGTCAGCAATCGCGGTTATAATGCCAGCGGATATGGAACAGTTCAGATCGGTAAATTTACTGTTACCGGAAATTATGCTTATAATCATAATACCAGTCCGCGTTCTTATAGTTCAAGTGGTCGCGAAGATTTCACTTCGGATGATTATAAGTATTTGAGTTCGGAAAGCTCTTCCAAGCATAAAGGCAATTTCCAATATGGCAGTATGGAGGGTAGTTATGAAATTGATACTCTGAATCTTATTACTTTTTCTATGAATATGTTTGGAGGAAAGTTTAAGAACAATGGCTATGGAAGCACGAACATGCTGAACGCCCAAAAAGAACATGCTTACAGTTATAATACGTTGAGCCGTAATGAATCGGAATGGGCCAGTGTGGGATTTAATTTCGACTATCAGCGTTCTTTTAAGAAAAAAGGCGAATTTCTGACTTTCTCATATCGTTATAACGGTTCTCCCGATAATAGTGAGGCTTATACAGAATATGAAGAAGTGAAGGATTATCCTTACAGCATGGATTATTTGAGGGATCAGCATTATGACAATGATGCTCGTACTGATGAACATACTTTCCAGCTTGATTATACTAATCCAATCACCAAGCAACATCAGATAGATGCCGGTGTTAAGTACATTTTACGTAGAAATCAGAGTGACAGTAAGTATTTTAAAGCCGATGACAATAATATCTATCAGCCGGATAATGATTTGACCAGCAAATTTAATCAAGATCAAGATATCTTGGCTGCTTATGCCGATTATCAGTTGAAATTGGGTAAGTTTGGCGGTAAGGCGGGTGTACGTTTCGAACATACTATTATGGATGTGGAATATAAGTATATGCCTGACAGAAACTTCGACAGTAATTTCGATGATTTAGTTCCTTCGGCCAGCTTTACTTATCAGCTTGCACCTACCAAAACCATTCGTGCAAATTATAACATGCGAATCAGTCGTCCGAGTATTTGGTATTTGAATCCGTTTAGAGATACAAGTAATCCGACAAGCATCAGCTATGGTAATCCTGACTTGGATAGTGAGAAGTCTCATTCAGTGGGAATGACTTACAGTTCTTTCTCACAAAAGTTTAATATGAACTTAAGTTTGAACTATTCGTTTGTAAATAATGGTATTGAGCGTTATTCATTTATGGAGAACGGTGTACAGAATAATACCTATGGCAATATTGGTCATACAAACCGCACACGTCTTTCGTTGTGGATGAACTGGAATCCGGGCTCTAAGACAAGAATCTCTATCAATGCCAGTGGCTCTTACTCTGATTATAAGAGTGATAATGAAGAGTTCACAGCTCGTAACCATGGTTATCAAGGTAACTTCTTTGGTAATGCACAACAGACATTACCGTGGGATATTCGTTTTAGTGTGTATGGCGGTGGAGGCACTCCTTATATTTCATTACAAGGAAAGGGTTCATCTTATACTTACTATGGATTTAGCCTGAGTCGTTCTTTCTTGAAAGAGAAACGCCTGACGGTCTCTATGAATGCGTCTAATATCTTTAGTAAATATAATACTTATGATAATTCTACTACGACTTCTACTTTTATTTCGTGGAGCAAGAGTAAATCCCCCAACCGCTATTATGGCATCAATATCAGTTGGAGATTTGGTGAGCTAAAAGCGCAGGTGAAAAAAGCAGCTCGTAGTATCAATAATGATGATTTGAAAGGTGGCGGAAGCGGTTCCGGTAGTACCGGTGGCGGTCAGGGAGGTGCATAAAAGTTAATTCTCAACCACCTGTTAACTGTTATATTAGGGGGTAAAAACTGTTACTTGGCAGTTTTTGCCCCTTTTGTTGTTAGTTTTTCTGTTATCTCTTTTACAAGAAGTCGTTAATATTGCAACAGAAATTAAAAACAGAAAAAATAACAACTTAAAAATAAAATGGTATGAAGACAGTCGACTTTACACAGCATTTACTGAATGTTCAATCGGAATTATTCCGTTTCGCATTTAAACTGACAGCTGATAGAGAAGAAGCAAATGACCTGTTGCAGGAAACATCATTGAAAGCATTAGATAATGAGGAGAAATTTACTCCCGATACAAATTTTAAAGGATGGATGTATACCATCATGCGCAATATATTTATTAATAATTACCGTAAGACTGTACGTGATCAGACTTTTGTTGACCAGACAGACAATCTGTTTCACTTGAACTTTTCGCAAGAAAGTGGATTTGATTCTACCGAAGGTGCTTATGATTTAAAAGAAATTCACCGTGTAGTCAATGCTTTGCCAAAAGACTATCGCGTCCCCTTTGCCATGTATGTATCAGGCTTCAAGTATAGAGAAATTGCAGAGAAGCTGGGATTACCATTAGGAACCGTAAAGAGCCGCATTTTCTTTACACGTCAAAGATTACAGAATGAATTGAAGGATTTTCGTTAAGTTGACTCTCTATCTTTATTATATAACTTTGACTTTTATCATTACGTCGGCTGTTCGTGAAGAATCGCCGGCGTTTCTTTTTAGAACTTACGCCACAAAAACGGGCGGATCACATAATATCCGAACACAACAGCTAACAATACTCCTGTGCTATTAGCTAAAAAATCAAGCCAGTCTCCGCTTCTATTGGTCGTGAGATAAGTTTGCATCAGCTCTATGCATCCACTCATGGCTATCGGTGCAAGGATACCTCCCCATAGAATATGGCTCCAGTTTATCATTCTGTGGGTTCTTAAATATTCGAACCACAAAATGCTGCAAAGCCCTCCATACATACAGACATGAACTAACTTGTCTATGTTGGGAATCTCTTCCAAATTACTTTTCGGAGGAGTGAAAAAAGATAAGTAAAAGATAACAGCCATAATTACCAAGGATAGCGGATATCTTCTAAAATAATATAGCATACTTTAAAATTTTAGTTATTCATCGCAAAAGTACGATTAATTTTATACTTTTGCATCCCAATAGGTTTCGAATTATAATAAATTGATAGTTTTTTATGCAAAAAAGCGAAAGAGTAAATTTCGGGAGTAAGATAGGAGCGATACTGGCGGCTGCCGGTTCGGCAGTAGGGCTGGGTAATATATGGCGTTTCCCTTACGAAACGGGAAATCATGGCGGTGCGGCGTTCATTTTAATATATTTGGCGTGTGTCCTTGTATTAGGCATGCCGATTATGATGGCCGAGTTTACAGTAGGACGCCATTCAAAGGCGAGTACGGGTAAAGCATATTCCGTTTTAGCACCGGGTACTCATTGGAAATGGTTAGGTTATTTAGGAGTATTGGCAGGATTTCTAATTTTGGGATATTATTCTGTTGTGGCGGGATGGACACTGGAATATATTTTGGAAGCAGGTGCGAATGAATTTGCGAACAAAAGACCGGATGATTTTATTCTGGCTTTTGAAGCTTTCTCTCAGGATCCGGCTCGTCCGTTGATTTGGTTGGTGGTCTTTCTATTGCTTACCCATTTTGTTATTGTAAAAGGGGTGAAAGATGGCATTGAGAAATCCTCTAAGATTTTGATGCCGGTACTTTTTATTCTTATTATCCTGCTTGCAGTGTGTTCATTATCTTTGCCAAATGCGGAAAAGGGATTAGAGTTCCTGTTAAAGCCGGATTTTAGTAAAGTGACCGGTGATGTATTTTTGGGTGCCATGGGACAAGCCTTTTTCTCCCTGAGCTTGGGGATGGGATGTCTCTCCACTTATGCCTCTTATTTTGGAAAAGAGACAAAGTTGGGGAATACGGCGTTGAGTGTAGGAGTCATCGACACATTTGTTGCAGTATTGGCAGGTGTCATTATTTTCCCTGCGGCATTTTCGGTTGGCATTCAGCCCGATGCCGGTCCTTCTTTGATATTTATTACTCTGCCTAATGTCTTCCAGCAAGCATTTAGCGGGATACCTTTCCTGGCGTATGTTTTTTCTGTATTGTTCTATGTGTTATTGGCTTTGGCAGCACTGACATCCACTATCTCTTTGCATGAGGTGGTTACAGCTTTTTTGCATGAGGAGTTTGCTTTTACTCGTGGGCGTGCGGCCAAGATGGTAACTTTCGGATGTATATTGATTGGAGCACTTTCATCCTTGTCATTGGGTGTGATGCAGAAATATACGCTGTTTGACAAAGGTTTCTTTGATTTACTGGATTTTGTTACTGCCAAAATTATGCTTCCGTTGGGTGGAATGTTGGTATGTATATTTGTCGGCTGGTATTTGAAGCGTTCGGTCTCTTATGCTGAGTTGACCAATGAAGGTACTTTGAAAGCGGGTTTCTTTAATGTCTATATATTTATTCTGAGATTCATTGCACCCATTGGTATTGCCTTGATTTTCATCAATGAATTGGGCTTGATTTAGTGCAATAATGTGGAAAGATTTTTTCTATTTCTCTAAAGGAGAACGCAAGGCTATAGTTTTCTTGCTTGGGATGATTGTTACGATAATCGGAGTTTGGCTGGTTTCTCCTTATCTGATAGAAGAATCGAGTAAAGAAACCGGTCAGGAATCATTTGAAGAAATGGAACGGTTCCTAGCCGGTATTCAGACAATCGAGCATAAAAGGAATGCCTCATTCAAAAAGAAAGAGGTTGTAAAAAGGAAGGTGATATTAGCACCGTTCGAACCTAATTTAACCGATTCCATCGAGTTCTTACAACTTGGGTTGCCTCCTTTTATTGCTCACAATATAATAAAGTATAGGCAGGCAGGTGGAAAGTTTGCCACTGCGGAAGCTTTTTCACGTATTTATGGAATGACGGAAGAGCAGTTTCATATTTTGGAACCTTATATTTATATATCCGAATCATTTCAGAAGAAATCTGATACTTTGCGTTATGCGGAAGTAGAGAAGCGTGATACGTTGGCTTTTTATAAATATCCCGAAGGGACCTTGATTGATTTGAACCGGGCGGATACTACGGAACTGAAGAAAATTCCGGGAATAGGGATTGGAATTGCACGGGCTATTGTTGCCTATCGGAATCAGTTGGGAGGATTCTATGATGTAGGTCAATTACAGGAACTCAAATGGATTACTTCTGATATGCAGCGTTGGTTTAAAGTAGAAAATGGTCCAATTCATCGGATAAATGCCAATAAAGCAGGGTTAGACAGACTGCGTGCACATCCTTATATTAACTATTATCAGGCTCGGGTTATTATTGAGTTTCGGAGAAAGAAGGATAAATTAAAAAGCCTTTCTCAGTTATCCCTTTATGAAGAGTTTACCGAGAAAGACTTAAAACGATTATCGCACTATCTTACTTTCGATTAATTCGGATAGCCTGCTGCTTCTGCTATTTTCACCGGAATTTCGGTATTGTCTATCCGGCCTTGAAATAACTCTGCACCTGCACCGATGGCAAATACGGGAACATAGCCGCCGGAGTGTCCGCCGCTGGTCCAGCCTACAAGGGCAATATCATTCAAAATCTTTTTGGCTTCAGAGGCCAAAGGTTCGTCCTGCTGATATTCGCTCTTCTGTAAATCTACTTTCTGACCACCGAACGATTCATCATATACTTTCTTTAATCGCGCTTCCTGTTTTTCATTTAATTGGATGCTATCCCAAAAACCGAAATTATCTTTCAGTGATTGTTTGATTACTTCCCAAGATACCTGGTTCTTATATTTTTTTCTTAAATTATTAATGATTCGGGTATAGCCGCTTTCGCTGACTTTTTGTGATTTCAAAGCCTGAAGATTGAGTGTGTAGGGGCCTTTGCCCAATACGATGCCACCGGTTTCATGATCGGCTGTCACCACTATCAGTGTCTCGTCGGGATGTTGTTCGTAGAATTCGTAAGCTACTTTGATGGCATCGTCCAGGTCAACCACTTCATTGAATGCGGTTGCCGCATCATTGCTATGGCAAGCCCAGTCTATTTTTCCACCTTCAACCATCAGGAAGAAACCTTTGGAAAGATCTTTGGACAGGAAATTGATACCGGCACGGGTTATTTCGGCTAAGGTCATGTCACCTTTCTTACGGTCTATAGCGTATGGAATAGCACTGACATCGGTGGCAGAAGATGGTTGCAGCAGAATCATTTTGTCTGATTTCTTGGCTTTCTTTTGATAGTCTTTATAACCGCGTGCCACGCTGTATCCTGCTTTATCTACCAGGGTATATAGACTTTCCGAGCTTCCATCGCCTCCTTTTTTATTGGTAGGATCAAGGAAGTCGGAGCCGGCATAGAAGTCGTAATTGGCCTTAATCAGATCAAGACCTACATTATAATAACTGCTTCTCTGTGCCTGATGTGCATAGAAAGCGGCCGGAGTAGCATGGTCTACACTGACACTTGTGCTGATACCTACCCGGCATCCTTTGTCTTTTGCCCATGCCGCCACACTGTTTATTTTAGTCTCCAAGTCTTTCTTCATTCCTAATGTTCCGTTCTTGGTTTTATTGCCTGTGGCAAGTGCTGTCCCGGCAGCTGCTGAGTCGGTTACGCCATTGGTGGCAGAGAATGTGGTGGCAACAGTAGCAAAGGGAAATTGTGTGAAAAGCAGTGGGGTGATACCAATCTCTCCTTTTAGTTCGGAGCGATACATTTCTGTACCTAATACTTGGTTAACACCCATCCCGTCGCCAATGAAATAGAAAACGTATTTAGCCTGTTGGGCCTGTACGAACAGGATGGACAGAAATACAAATGTAATAATGAATGATAGCTTTTTCATGTTTTGTGACTTAAATGATATATAATTAGTAATGCCGACAAATATATAAATAATTTGTTCATGGCAAGGGAAAAGTTTACTTTTTAATGGGTAATGATAAGGAATTATTCTATATTTGTTTTCATATATAATAGAGAGTATGAAAGAATTTATCAAAGCTTTGGTCAGCAAAAACAAAAGTAATATTGTGCCTGCTGAGCACAACCTTTTCGGGCATTTCGTGGGAGAATGGGATTTTGAATGGATTGATTGTTATGGAACTGCTGAAGAGAGGCATATCAAAGGGGAGTGGATTTTTCAGTGGATATTGGAAGGAACGGCTATTCAAGACGTTTTTATCTGTCCTTCACGTAAGGAGCGTTTGACTAATTATCAACCGGATGCTGCTTATGGGACAACGGTGCGGATGTATAATCCGGATACGTTGGCTTGGGATATTTTATATACGGAATTGGGAGGAGCCACCCAATTGGAGGCTAGATGGGAGAAAGACAGAATTGTCCAGAAGGCGGTAAATAATGACAATCTGCGTTGGGTATTCTCCGAAATAACACAGACTTCTTTTCATTGGCAATGTTTGGTGCGCACAGACGGTGAGCATTGGACGGTGGAAGCTGAATTGTTTGCTGTGAGAAGATAAGAAAGCTTTTTGGGAACAATACGTACCACATTTGCTATTTCTTAAAAAAATATGTAGGTTAAACCGATTTGCCGTATAGGAGAATAGGACCACATTTCCTGCCTCTATGTGACGGTTTTTCTTTATTTTTGCATTTTCAAAAACAAGAAAAGATTTATGGAGCATATATTGGAATTAGCCGAAAAGAATCAGCGGGAAGCATGGGAAGTGATACGCAAGACCGATGTTATGAATATTTGGAAGTCTGTCGGGGCAGAGATTAATTTGGTGGGTTCATTGAATATGGGATTATTAGTGAAGAACCGGGATGTGGATTTCCATATTTATTCTTCTCCTCTGACTCCGGCCGGCAGCTTCATGGCGATGGCGAAGCTGGCGGAAAACCCGTTTGTCAAGCGGATAACTTATAACAATCTTTTGGATACGGAAGAAGCATGTATCGAGTGGCATGCCTGGTATGAAGACCCGGAGAACGGTGCCTGGAAGATGGATATGATTCATATATTGAAGCACTCCCGTTATGACGGTTATTTTGAAAAGATGGCTGAACGGATTAAGGCAGTCCTGACTGAGGAGACGAGGAAAGCGATTCTGCGTTTGAAATATGAAACGCCGGATACAGAATATTGCATGGGAGTGGAATATTATCAGGCTGTCCTTCGGGACGGAGTGCGGACGTATGCAGAGTTTGAAAACTGGAGAAGGCAGCATCCGGTGACAGGTATTGTGGAATGGATGCCTTGATTCTGTCTGTTTTTCTCTTTATAGAACTTATAAGTCGTTTTCCCGGGCAGACCAAGCGTTTCCTTCCTTTAGACTAAGCTGTTTTATACGGCAGGTTATTATGTTCCACTGTAGTAGGACGTAATAACCTGAACGCGATAGCTCGAAGCGACAACCATATTAAGGTAGTAGTGCATAATACTGCGCTGTACCCACCTTCAAGCAGGTTTAGCAAAAGATAGCTTACTTTCGTTTATTAACATAGCCTGCCTACAGGATTTTCGGACTGCCCCTATTCTTGTCGTTTTTTTGCATGCCTGGGGAAAACAAAAAATCCTGATTCCGTTTGGAAATCAGGATTTTACTGCTTTTTGCTTTTCTTTCAAGTGGTGCCACCAGGAATCTATTTTATTTAATCGTGAAAATTAAAAGAAATACATTGAAATATAATGTCTTACAAATTTCTTTTAAAAAGTCAATATTAAGCCAATTTTGAAAATGTGGTGACAAATCTCAAAAAGTTTCGCTAATTTTGTGGTGAAAACATAAAGAAAAAAGTTATGGGCAACTACTTTTTGAGAAAAGGCACAAGTAAAGAGGCTACATTATTCGTTCGAATAAGAAAACGCGTTCCTAAAATCGACAAGAATGTCAATATCCGAATTGTGATTGACCGCAATGTGTGGGAGAGGGCAAATAAGGATGCTGCAAGCTTGGAGAAGTTCTACCGTACTAAAGACGGGCAGATTATTTATCGTAAGATGTGCGCCATCGACCAGGCATTGGAAGAACTGCTCAGTCAAGGCAAGTTTAATGACGAGCACATAGACCGTGCAGTTGAATCCATTGTGTTTGCCGAAATTAGGGAGCAGCAACGCAAAGAGGAAGAGGAACTGCGATTGAAGAAACAAGAAGCTGAGGAATCGCGGAAGAAAGACGTGCGAACCTTCCTCACCGACTTTATTGCCGGAATCAAAGAGGGTTCCATAAAGCATAATGGCAATACAATAGTGCTAATACCTGCAAAGTGTGGGATTCGTTCAAACTGATATTAGAGCGATTCTACAAGAAGCACCCGTTCACATGGGAGACCATCGACCAACGATTGGTTGATAAGTTCCTTTTTATGTTGGAGAAAGAGGAATATATGCCCAAAAGCATCAACAAGTATCTTGTTTGTTTCCGTGCAATGGTTGGCTATGCCCATAAAGCCCGCTTGCACGACAATGTGGTTGCCGAAAAATGTTTCTCAAAGATTCGTGTGCGTGAGAGTGACAAGGCAAAGGAAATTTATTTGAACAACGATGAATTGCAAGCTTTGTATGAAATGCCATTGGACGGTTTGGAAGCCCAAGTGCGCGATTTGTTCCTTGTTGGTTGCTATACTTGTCAGCGTTACAGCGACTACTCTGCATTGAGTGCAAATAATTTCACCACAACATCAAGAGGAACAAAGGTTGTTCGCTTCATACAAAAGAAAACCAATACCCCTGTTGTTCCTATCATGAACGACAACCTATTGCGTATTGCTGAACGCTACAATTTCAAGATACCCTCTATTACAGATGTTATCCTCAACCGTTATATAAAGGATATACTCAAACGTCTTTCAGAAACTGTTCCATCATTACTGAATACCGAGGTAACCAAGCTTACCATGCGTGAACGCAATATGGAGGAGCGTGGCGATGTTGAATTTATGCGCAACGAAGATGGCGAGGTTATCAAATATCGCTACGACCTTGTAACATCGCACACCGCCCGCAGAAGCGGTATCACCAACCTCTATCTTACAGACTTGTTCGATATTGTGCAGATGATGTCAATCAGCGGACACAAAGACCAACGCATATTCCTTGAATATATCAAGCTCTCGTCCGACGAAATTGCCGACAAGATTATGGCCAAGCTTCGCCAAAGCGAAGAGGCGGGTAATGAGGGGTTGTTCTAAAAATAATATTTAATAAAATTAAGAAGATAATATTTATGGGGAAAATTAATACATTAGACCAAGATAGAACTTTTTGTTTCTTTTTGATAACACGCACGTCAATTGGGGCTTATTTCTTTGAGTGGGACGAGCCTAACCACAAACTACAAATGCAAATGTTGAACACTATATGTGGTTGGTCATTTGTGCGAGGTTGGAATGATCGTGAGTACAAACATCCGACAGGAAAGGTGATAAAAATGGATATGCATATTAAAAATGAGGCTAAATCATTACGAGATGAAATTTGTACTGGCGACAAAGATTGTCACAAAAGCCTTATAAGTTCTTTTTATAAAACATTGTTGTCTGTAGAAGATGATGAATTGTTCTTTATATATCGCGTAGTTTATACTTTCCCTTCTCAAAGGCTATTGTATAAAATATTAAACGAACTTTTTTATATAAATAAAGGGAAAAGTAAAGAGGATGCAGATGAGTGGTTTGACAAATATGCTGCAATTTTTTTCAATGAATATGATGTGAGATACTATGGCCATGCAAAAGTAGGAGAACTTGAAAGAAGCAAAAGAGTCTGTCGCTTTTGTGGGGAATCTATACCGGCTGTTAAGTTTGATAAAATAGCTCATGCTGTTCCTGAAAGTATTGGTGGCCATAAGAATTTAATCTGCTATGAAGAGTGTGATAAATGTAATGAGGCTTTTGGTGAAGGTATAGAAAGGAACCTTTGCGAATGGTTTGATTTTAGACGTAGCACACATCAAGTAAAGAAAAAATCCGGCGGAGTCCCTAAGACCTACGGTCGCAATTATGTTATTGAGGACAAGAAAGTCAGTCTTTTTCTTGACAAAGATATAACTGAAGAAATAAAACTTGTAGGCTCTGGAACTATTACACTTCAGGGAATTTATCGTGCACTTTGTAAGATTGCGATAGACTTGATAGATAATGAATTTCTCGATCAACTAAAGACAACTATCAAATGGATTCGGTTTGGACGGCCGAAATCTTCTCATTATCCTCAAATAGCTCAAATGCACGGTTTGTATGAAGTAAAAGAACCAATGGTATACATCTGTAGTCGTAAAGACAGGCGTGATACAGACACTGCCCCTTTGCATTTATGTGTTTTTCGCATTTTTGATTTGGCATTCTTGTATGTGCTTCCTCATGTTAATGATAGAATGGTTTTTCATGAAAATTATACGAGGTGTATTCCTACAGAAGCATTTAAGGTGTTAGGCCTCACTGGAAATTGGGAATGGGACTCATATGATACTACAGAAGAACGCAATCCTCACGTGTGGCTTGATTTGTCTAATTCAAAAAGAGAAGCATCGGATAAAAAGGAGAAAGCTCCTATTGAGAAGCTACGAGTTGAGCGCAAACCTACAAATTCGATTGAATTTATAGACCCTAAAATAACTGTAACGGATATTTTAAAAAGAGATTTGGAATCTATTTGTTTTACTCAGGCAGATAATTTGCAAAGCGTTTATGGAAATGTGTCTGCTATGGCCATTGTTGACTTATCTCAAAGAACACCATTATTTGTTAGGTTGAGTATAACATATGAAGATATAAGTCAAGGTGAGAAATTGGCAACAGTCGTATATGCAGCTCAAATTTCTCCAATAGTTTTGCATCAACAGATGAATTTATACAAAGATGGCTCTTTAAGTTTGAATCAAGATTTATTTGTGTGTATTTTAGAAATAATGTTGGATAACTTATATATTGAAATTTTAGCTAAACATGCAAATTTCCCTTATACAAGGGAACTTCTATATGTGAATAATGTGAGAGAATTGTTGAATAACATGCAACTAATTTTTATGAAAGAAGGACAAATGTTTGGCAAAGTACAAGGTAGGAAGATTTGGCATACGGGGTATTAAGATGCTAAACATATCCAAATAACAAAAAACATTCGCTTATTACGCTTAAAATGAAATAAATTCACTACTTTTGCTATAAATAGATGCAATTATGGAAGATATAAACCGTATAAAAGTAGTTTTGGTCGAGAAAAAACGCACCAACAAATGGTTGGCCGAACAACTTGGAGTTAATCCATCAACCGTTTCAAAATAGTGTACCAACTCTTCTCAACCAGACCTTAATAGCCTGCTCAAAATTTCAGATTTACTTGGGGTTGATATAAAAGAGTTAATCGTTAGAGAGTATAAACAATATTTGATGTCACAAGATAAATAATAGCGTTTTAAGACTTATTTGTTTTAAGATTTTATAGATATGCGCACACGAGAAGAACAAATAGCATTGCTAGAACATCTCCTTGATATCGCTCGCAAACGTAAAGAAGTGGGTGAAACAGAATGGTTAGAGTTTAAGACAAATATTAGCGAGTCACATAGTAGCATCACTTACGAAGGTGTTGGTAAATACATATCAGGAATATCCAATGTCGCTTGTTTAAAAGATAAAGCGTATGGATATTTGGTATTGGGTGTTCAAGACGGCACTTGGGATGTTGTTGGTACAAACCTCCGTATGGCAGAAGCGAAGATTAGCAACCAGGATTATGAACTATGGTTGAGAAAGAATCTCTCTCCAATGATTTCTTTTGAAATAGAGGATTTTGATTATAATGGCAATCACATTGTAATGTTTATCATCCCTGCGACCAATTCTGAGCCTGTTAACTTTAAAGGCGAAGCCTTTCTTCGTATAGGAAGCAATTTAACTAAGCTAAAAGATTTTCCTGACTATATACGAAAAATATACCATTCTCAAAACGATTGGAGTGGTGAAATTATAGAAGAAGCTACTTTTGAAGACCTTGATCAAGAAGCGATAGCCAAAGCTCGTGAATGGTATGCAAACAAGCATGAGCATTTGCGTGAGGAAATGAAAACTTGGGACGATGTAACATTCTTGAATAAAGCAAGAATAACCAAAAAGGGGAAAATAACCAATACGGCCATTCTGTTGCTAGGAAAACCTGAAAGTGAACACTTAATATCACCAGCCATAGCTCGCATTCGTTGGATATTAAAGGATTCTAATGGAAACGAACGTGATTATAGTATTGAGACATGTCCTTTTGTACTGGCTGTAAGTCGTATCTTTTCCAAGATTCGCAATTTAAAATATAGATACATGAATCCCGCTTTATTGGAATTAGTGCCTGATGAACTTGAAACATACGATCCATTTACGATCCGTGAGGCATTAAATAATGCTATAGCGCATCAGGACTATTCATATCATGGGATGATTAATGTAATAGAACATGAGGACCGGTTAATATTTTCTAATGTAGGCGGCTTTATTCCAGACAACATACATAATGTATTGCAGAATGATGCTCCAGAAGAACGATATAGAAACCCATTCCTTGTAGGTGCAATGGTAGAACTGAAAATGGTTGATACAATTGGAAGTGGTATTCGCAGAATGTTTAACCTTCAGAGGCAGCGCTTTTTCCCAATGCCTGACTATGATTTCACTGATAATAAAGTTAAGTTGACGATTGTTAGTAAAGTACTTGATATGGATTATGCTGCACTGTTGGCAAAGGATCACTCACTAAACTTGATGGAAATGGAACTTTTGAGTCGAATTCAAATGCATCGAAACTTGACGGATTACGAAATAGCTTACCTCCGCAAAAGGAAATTAGTAGAAGGACGTAAAAATGCATTGTATGTTGCAAAAACGGTCGCTAGCAATATAGGGAAAAAAGCAGATTATACTAAAAACAAAGGATTGGATGATAAGTATTACAAAGATCTCCTATCTAAGTTTATTAAACAGCATAAGAAAGTAAGTCGCAAAGATGTAGATGAATTATTGCTTACCAAACTTCCAGAGGCCTTAACCGAGAAACAAAAGATAACCAAAATTGGCCATCTCCTTTCTGCATTAAAGAAAGCTGGAGAAATCCACCTTGGAGAAAAGAAAATGTGGGAGTATATCGGTGGCGAATAGAGTTCTCGCACGAAGATTAAATTGCGAGAAAATTGCGAGAAGTTTGCGAGAAATCAGGATGTAAATGTCTTAATTTTAATCAAATACAGTTCTCGCACCTTCAAGTAATATATAATATAAAAAAACAATTATCGTTCTGCATCTTAACATAAATAGCAGATACTCAAATGATGATTTCTCCAAATTTAAAACTAGGTTGAATAAAGAATACCAGGTTTTAAAATAGAAAATGGACAAATGGAATCAATACGGATTATGGAAGATTTCAATTGGGAAGCATATGAAAGTAGCCAAACTTTATCAAGTTTAAGTGCCGAAGAACTTGAGAAAGCTTATAACGGAATCACAAACACCGTTAAAAAAGAAGAGATTGTTGATGGAACCGTTATTGCCATGAACAAAAGAGAAGTTGTTGTAAATATAGGTTATAAATCAGACGGAATAATTTCAGCATCAGAATTTCGATATAATCCAGATTTAAAGGTTGGTGATATTGTTGAAGTCCTTGTCGAAAACGGATCATCAAAAAATGGACAGCTAATTCTTTCTCATAGGAAAGCTCGTAGTAAAAAAGCTTGGGAAAAAGTTAATCAAGCATATGAGAATAATGAAACTATCTCTTGTTACGTGAAAAGCCGTACCAAAGGTGGTATGATTGTTGATATATATGGTTTTGAAGCATTCTTACCAGCTTCTCAAATAGATATTGTAAGGGTTTCAGATCTTGATGTCTATATAGGTAAGAACTTAGATGTAAAAATAAACAAAATTAATAAGGAATTTAAGAATGTAGTGGTCAGCCATAAGATTGTAATGACTGAAAAGCTACAGAAGAAAAGCTCTGACAAGACACTTTTAAAAGACATATGGCAGAAACATACAGAAGTTCAAGAACAGATATTACGACAAAGAACGGCTCCTCTTGCAATTGTTCCTTCCAAAACAGAAATTATAAATGAGAAACTACATGTTGTTCTTGACACTTCTGATAATACAGAACAGATTAAGAATGATATAATACAGACACTAGATATTACAGATAATGACTGTCATTTCGATGACGACTATATCTTTGCGCCCATTACAAATTGGAATAAGCTTGATGAATCAACTAAATATAGGATAAGTACAAAGTAAGCATTCAGTCACCCCCGTATTTCCTCCTCTGAAAGTTCTTCCTAGTTTTGCGCGAATTTAAAACGTGAAACAATGAAGAACTTAACTTTATCCATGCCGAGTACGGTGGCCTGGTCATCTACAACATGAAGCTTGAACGGGGAGCCTTCAAACTTCCCGACATTGATACCGATGACCCTGCCACTTCAAAGGGTATAAAATGGGCTGACCTGATGATGATTGTACAAGGGATATCCCCTTCGGAAGTTCACCGGTGCAGCCGGTGGAAGCCCAAGAAAAAGTAATGTTCCAAGTCATTCTTTTACGGGTTGGGAATGAGGTAAAACGGCCTGATTTCGTATCTTTGCACTATAAGAAAAGAACAGAAACCATGTCAGAAACCTCCAACCGGAAAGCCCTCATCGAGCAGCTGCTCAGCGACCGTGATGCCGAGTTCCGGCGGGCGGTGAAAGCGGAACGGCAGCTGAAGGAACTGTCGGACGTCAAAAGGATGCAGACCGACTACGAAGCCGGACCGGCTGAAAAAGACAAGGCCATCCAGGAGCGCGACCGGGCTTTGGAGTCCAAGGAAAACCGGATTGCCCAACTTGAACAGAAACTTCTTTATCTGGAGCGCAAGATGTGGGGTGCCATGTCCGAGAAGCGGCGTATTCCTGATGACCCCAACCAGCTCAAGCTGGATTTTGACCTGCCGGAAATGACTCCGGAAGAGGAAGAGACGGTCCGCAAGGCTGTCGAGGAGGTTACCGAATGCAGGAAGGTGACGGTCAAGGAACATGAAAAACGGGTTCCGGTCCGTCAGAAACTTCCGGACAACCTCCGCCGCGTGGAAGAACATATCTATCCTGACGGTTATCCGGGTCATGAAGACGAATGGATCCTGTTCGAGGATGCCGAAACGTCCGAACACCTGGAACTCCAGCCTGCCGAACTGTACGTCCGGGTGACCATACGGCATAAAGGAATGCGCAAGAAGACGAAGGAAATCGTTACAGCGCCTGTACAGAATGAACCCATTGCCAAGAGCTATGCCAGCGCATCGCTGCTGACGGACTTGATGGTCGAGAAGTATGCGGACCATCTTCCTTTCTACCGTCAGGTACAGATGTTCAAACGGTTGGGAGTCAGCATACCCCCTTCCACAATCGAAGTTTGGTTCCACGATGTAGCCGACCTGATGCGGACAACCTACTACCGATTGAGGGAACTCATCTTGTCCACCGATTACATCCAGTCCGATGAAACGACGGTTCCCATCATCGACAACGAGAAGCACCGGACGGTAAAAGGTTACCTGTGGCTGGTACGGAGCATGGTCAACGGCCTGGTGTTCTTCGCCTATAATGAAGGTTCCCGGGGTAGTCCTGCAGCTCTTTAAGGATTATCAAGGAGCCATACAGACGGACGGCTATGCCGGATACAATATCCTGGAAAAACTGAAAGGTATAACGACATTAGGATGCTGGGTACATACCCGAAGGTACTTTGACAGGGCTTTATCTCATGACAAGGCGAGGGCGGAATATACCTTGGCCCAGATCGGCATGCTTTATGACGTGGAGAGCATGACAGACAACCAGCATATGGATACCCTCCAGTGCATGGAGTTGAGGAAGCGGCTTGCCTATCCCATCATATGTGCTCTTGAGAAGTGGTGTATCTGTGAACAAGGAAAAGTACTTCCGAAGAGTCCCATAGGAAAAGCCATCTGTTACTTCCTGAACAACTCACGCCGGCTGGTGAGGTATACGATGGACGGAAGGTATCTTCCCGACACGAATCTGATAGAGAACAGCGTGCGCCCCGTAACTGTCGGACGCAAGAACTATCGGCTCAGCGGAAATCATGACGCTGCCGAAGATGCTACCGTTATCTACTCCCTGATGGGATGCTGCAAGGCGGCAGACGTGGACTTCAAGCAGTGAATTATTTTCTGAACCATGTCCATGAATATGACAATGACTACTTCAAGGATCTGGTAAACCTGTTGCTACACTCTTTAAAGGGACAAGGTGTCACTTAAGAATCTCATAAAAAACAAGAGATGTCTCGTAAAAATAGGGACTTTTTCAGAGAAAAGTCGGAATTATTAAGAGGCATCTCTTTATGTTTATAGACTTTGCAAGACGAGGTTTACTAATTGCTTACCTTTATAGGTTCTTTCTCTGAGTCAAGGAAGCCATCAGAGAGATATTTGTTATAATTGGAGCGTCCACCCACAAAAGGGAAGTCCTTTTTAGCGGCAAGGTATGGCAAGCGGGTTATAATGCCAAGCTCTATAGCACAAACGATAACAAGGATAGCATCTCTGCCTCGTCTGTCTGCAATGGCGTCACGCATAACCATCGTTATTTCTTTAGTGCAAGATTGATCTATAATGTAGGTTGAGAACTCAGGTTCTGCTTTAGGCGTTTTGTTTTAGGGGTTACATAGTATGTCGTCATCGAGTTCTGCAATCAATTCTTTTATCTCCGACACGAATTCAGATGACATATCCTCGACTTTTGTCTGCTCTTGCACTTTCTGAAACAACTGCACCCCTTGAATGATTAGGTTGTTCATTGTCTTCGCTGCTTTTGGGGACTTCGCCATATCAGCAAATGATTTCCGTGGATTACCGACCATTTTAGTAAAAAGGTCTGCAACTTCATTCGTAGAAGTAGACTCGGTTCTTGTCGTTTTTTTGCATGCCTGGGGAAAACAAAAAATCCTGATTCCGTTTGGAAATCAGGATTTTACTGTCTTTTGCTTTTCTTCAAAGTGGTGCCACCAGGCATCCACTTTATTAGTCTTAATCTCTTTACTATCAGTTATTTACTTTTAGAGAACCAACAAAATTGACCAACAAAGTCACTTCATAATGGCAACTCACAGCCTTGTTAATTCGTCTGCAAAGTTAACGAATTAAATTAAAGATTTGGCATAACTGGAGAGCAAAAATTACAGAGAGTTATAGGAATTTGTTTTTTATATTCGACTTAACATATTCTATAAATCTCTATCAAACAGACAAATTAAGCCAACAATTTCCGAATTGCACACCTAAATAGAAATAAATTTTGTACTTTTGCAATGCCCTATGAAAATGGGGCGTTAAATATAGTGTAGGCGTTTAGTCTTATCTTTCTTGGAAATCTGGACAATTTCCGTGTATCAAAGATAACACAACACACGCTTACGCCTTGGTTGTATATTCTCAAATATGCAATACAAGAGGCGTGGGCTGTTGTTATTACTTGATACAAGGCAGTCCAGAGCCTCCAAGACGTGATAACTAACAGTTTCCACGCCTTACCCATCTAAAAATGCCTGTTTGGGGAACTGCAAGGCACTAAAGAACAATAAGAATGACAACACGCTTTTTGGTAGCAATTCTAATCATCTTAATTGGTTTTACTTCTTGCAAGTCTGATTCTGAAAAGATGATTGATAAGTGCAATGCCCATATTGCCGCCCTTGAGTCTATTCATAACAAAGCCGATTTTGACAAATTTTTAGAAACTCATCCGAACTGCCTTAGGGACTTTACGGTGGCTATCACAAAAGACTCAATCTACGCTCAACAAGATTTGGCAGAGGCTATGCCGCATATTTTTGATGCTGTTTATGAGACCTTTAACAAGCAAGAAAAGATAATGTTGGCGGATTGTCCAAACGAACCCACATCAAAAGCCGTGTTACTTAATGGGATGTATATACTTAAATTGCCGTATTGTACAAAAGTTTCACAACTTCAAGAGATGGCACGAAACCTCAATAAAGTTACTTTGCTAATTACGGCTAAGCGTTCAATTACCCCAGTTGAAATGTATATTTTAGAAACTGGTAATGATTGGATGCAAAAAGCCACCATCCGCAAAACTGAAATAGAAGAAGGGAATCTGTACAACTCTCAATTCTTGAAGTAAGTTTCTTTTATCCTAGTCAAAGACCGTACAAAGTCAATTAAACAGCCTTAGACACTCTTTCTTAAATAAATGAACGATTACGATACACACGAATGGGACGATTTTAACCACTATATGCACACGGGAGAACTATCGGAATACTTTGAGGAAGAGGATGAGGAAACCGAAGAAGTAGACGAGTATTTAGAGAATGACACGGATACCCAAGAATAAAAAATAACAGGATGGGTGTGTCTTGTGGTGGGGTATCTATACATATACTCCACCTTGTTTTTTCAAATCCGTTTTTTTGAACCTCATCTGATGAGGCTATAATACTAAGCTGCAAATTTAAACAAGTAGAGCATTTTTTATCGCTTAGTTTCATTTTGTATATCAATATGAATACACAACATGCTGTATTATAATATAATACGCTTACTATAAAACACATTAAAGGGTAACAAAGAGAACGGTTACACATCCAGTAAATCAAACTATTTGTATGGTAAAACTTATACATGTATTGGAGGTGTCGGTATCTCTTTTCATTCAGTTTTACACTTACACAGTATATTAAAACAATATAAACGCACAGACACTCAAAGCACAACAGAGAAAATTTATAGGTCAAATTCAAACTTGTATTAAAGAAAATCTCTACTCTTCTAAGAGTGCCAACAGTGAGGAAGCATAACCAATCCTCTATAAACTGGTATTCACTGTTATAATGATATACCAACCTCAAACCGTGCAGGAAAAGAGAGCCGTAAAATTTGCTACCGACTTAATGACTAAATACGGCTACGGTCACACAATTAGCACTCCAGTAATGGAGTTGACAAAAGACCTCAAAGAGAAAGGCGTAAAAATATCTCATCCTACCTTGATGGGGTACTGGAGAGCCTTAGAACGTTTAGGATATGTAAAGAAAGAAATGCAAGCACGTATATTTGGCGTAACCTACCGCCTCAACCGATACGCATTTAATAACCTCATAACACCCGCCCAGTAATGGAAAAGTACGGTAATACATTAGCGTTGGACTGTGCTACGCTCATGGGATGGGCGGTTGCAGTAGAGGGAGCATTAACCGAATATGGAGAAACACGTCTAAAACGTGGGGAGGCTGATTTATGGAAGTTCCTAACCGATATGACAATAAAGTATCATATCACCCGAATAGTAGCGGAAAACATTTTTTTTGATAAGAATGTACGGACGTTTGAACGCCTTGCAAACTATCACGGTGTAATACATCTCTTTTCCCAGTTAAACGGCATAGAACTAATAACAAAAGGCTATCAGCCTACGGAGTGGAAACGTGCGCTTATTCGTGACACATACGCCACAAAAGAGCAAGTAAAGAAATACGTTAATAAACTACTGGGAGAGCATATACAATCCGACAATACAACGGATGCAATAGGCATACTCTTAGCGTGGGCGAAAAGACAAAGGAAGTAACTGGCATACGATAGTATGCCTTATATAAAGTATTCCAAATGATAGTAGCTTTTTATACTCCTACCCCTATAACGGAACGCCCCAATCTATTAAAACCTACTATCATTTGGAAGTAGCTCTTTATAAATACTAAATTCATGAAAACAAATACGGTATTACTTTCTGTCTTGCCACCACAAGACTACTGCATATTATTACGTGCGTTAGAAATTAGGGACGAACTAAAGAGTCTACCTCTATGGAAATACAACGAACCTATTTTTACCCTCCAACAAAACTACTTCGCCCCAGCATGGCACATGTCACCTAAAACAATATCGTTAGCAATACGGAACTTGTGCTCTTTAGGCTTATTGAAAATAATTCATCAGGAAAAGGGCGTATGTACATCGTATCAAATAGATATAGACAAATATCATCAATTAGTAAGACAAGCCAAAGAAACAAGGTGTATTATCAAAACATCATACGGCAAAACACCGCAAGAAATAACAGCGTCCGAAGCCCTAAACTATAATATCAGTAAAAGTATAGTAAAAGAAGACAAAAGGCGCGAGAAAAGAAAGCAAGCCAAAGAGGACGTATAAGCACTATAAACAGCCTTATACGCCCTCTTTATTGTGTCGGCAACTGGTACATATCCCAGCCACCGACACAAGGAAAAACAAACGGGTTATATTGCTATTGTATTAGATACATAATGTTGTTCTAACATCTTTATAGATGTGCCACTTTCGAGAGCTATAGCACCCCAGTTTGCACTTTTAGACATGCAAGCGTGTGTAAGTGTGGAATGCCTAAAGGTATATAGAGTTAGCCGAAAATCAACGCCAATAGCTTTCGCTACCTTATTACGCAACCAACTATTTATCTGTTCTTGCGCGGTTTGCTTGCGGTTGTTCCACTTGTTCCAACTCTTAGCGTCCATCATATCCCATTTGTACTCATTCATAGAAAATGGAAATATATAACCTTGTTTGGATTTGCCTTTATATTTCTCAATAATAGTCAATGACGCATCAGAGAGGCATGTTTTTACAATTTTGTTTTTGTCGGTTTGTTTGTTGTTCTTTTTCTTTTCGGGAACGTAACGGAGGAATTTAATACCATTCTCTGTGATAATGTTGTTTGTGTGAGCACGCATTACATCAACTGGACGTGTTTTCGTTTCATATAAAAAGATGCAAAAATCTTTATACATCTGCATAAGTTCATGTGTCAGTGCGCCACTTTTCGGGAATGTCTTTACATCCAGTGCAACAAACTTAGCGTATTGTTCCACTGTGAGAGAGGGGAGTTTTTCCGCGTCCTCGTCAAAGAGTAAAGGAGCGTTATCTTTGTATTTGTAACGTAGAACGGTATCTGTTAATTCACGGTCGTATGCTTTCGTATGAACTTGTTTAAACAGTTTCATAAGGTTGATATAATTGCTTTTTCCCTCTTTATCAGACAACGACAAGATAAAGTCGCCAAACTGGATAAAGCATTTATTGTCAACCTCAGCAATCGGAACATTTATAAGGTCTAACACTTTGCCCTTATATTGTGCCTTTTCTTCTTTCTCCAGTTTGTGGAGCAAGGTGATATAGCATTGGTAATTCTTAGAGGGGCGTTTGTTGTTTTTGCCGTTCCTCATATCATCTATTAACTCACGGAGGAAATCCCCCAACGTTAATACATCAGAGGGCGCAACGCCACGTTTGAGAGCCTCTATAAACTCACAGGGTGAAGTAATAACAGAATTGACTAACAACTCGTTACAGAGGGCGCAAACATCCTCTAAAAGGGGATTATTAGCCTTTGCGGTGTCCGTACCACTAGAAAAGCGTTGTGTCTTCTTATCCCAGTAGCGGAAATCGGGGGAGGTTAGCCCTTGAATAGTGAAATACTTTCTTCCGTTGGAAGAACCTTTGTAAGCCACACATACATAAAGTGTGGGTTCTGTCGTCCGTCTGTCTGCGGACGTTGTCAGAGAATAACGAATTTCATTTGCCATTTGTTTGTTCCTTTTTAGGCAATGAGTATTCATTATTAGGAGTTGTTAAGCCAACAAATATGACCAACAAATTATGTTGGCTTTGTCCGTCCTCATCTGTTTTTAAGTGTCTTGGTTGAAAAAATCAAGCCAAGAAAAGGTATTAAACTTACTTAAAATCAGTCAATTAAAAAAGTTCCAATCTCTAATATAAAAAGATTGGAACTTCATGGGGTGGTGCCACCAGGAATCGAACCGGGGACACAAGGATTTTCAGTCCTTTGCTCTACCAACTGAGCTATGGCACCATTGTTTCTTGTTTGCGGTTGCAAAGATAGATAAAGTTTTCTAATCTTGCAAATATTATATAAAGAAAAAATGCTGATAATAAATAAAATACTTATTATCAGCATTTTGTAGTAGGAATTATTTTTCTTTTAATGGATTCCAACCTTGTGCTTTTAACTCAAATTCTTGTCCGTCGCGAGTGACGAGGGCGCAACCCAACTCCGGTTTGGTGATGTGCCCAATGACTTTTACGCCTTTCATGGTCGAAACCTTTTCGTGATCAGTCAAGGGAACAGTGAAGAGGAGTTCATAATCTTCGCCACCATTTAATGCACAGGTAGTGACATTCATATTGAGTTCTTCTGCCATTACAGCCGTCTGATAGTCAATGGGAATACGCTCCTCATAAACGCGGCAGCCGGTATCGCTTTGTGAGCAAATATGCAACAGTTCGGAAGAAAGTCCGTCCGAAATATCCATCATGGCAGTCGGTTTTACTCCTGCTTGGGCAAGTTCTTCAATGATATCTTTACGCGCCTCCGGTTTAAGTTGGCGCTCTAATATGTACTCCTTGCCGGAGAAATCGGGATTGGCTTCTTTTTGGTCCTGGAACACTGCTTTTTCGCGTTCCAGCAGTTGCAGACCCATATAGGCGGCCCCTAAATCACCACTGACGCAAATCAAATCTGTGTCATACGCTCCATTGCGGTAAACCACTTTGTCTTTGTCAGCCTCGCCAATGCAGGTGATACTGATTGCCAATCCTGTGACTGATGATGTGGTATCTCCTCCCACAATATCTACATTGTGTAGTTGGCAGGCCAGCTTCAAACCATCATAGAACTGCTCTAAATCTTCTATGCAGAAGCGTTTGGATACAGCTAGCGATACTGTTATCTGCTTGGGAGTTCCATTCATGGCATAAATGTCTGAGAAGTTTACAATGGCTGATTTATATCCAAGATGCTTTAATGGTGTATAAATCAGGTCAAAGTGTACTCCTTCCATCAGAAGATCGGTAGTAACCAATACTTCTTTGTCCTTAAATTCGAGGACGGCTGCATCGTCTCCCACACCGTATTTGGTTTCGGGATTCTTTAGTTCAATATTCTGAGTCAGATGTTTGATGAGGCCGAACTCCCCCAAGGTTGCAATTTCTGTTCTATTTGTTTCTTGCATATTCTTTTTTTAAGCTCTGTTAATGAGTTCGCGCATAATGGTTGTCATCCGTGGCTGTGCTTCATCTGCCGCCTTCTGGACTTCTTCGTGGGAAACCTCCACTATTTTGCCTTCCACGCCGAGGTCGGTGATAACTGAAACTCCAAACACTTTAATGCCGCAATGGTTTGCAACAATAACTTCGGGGACAGTAGACATGCCCACAGCATCAGCTCCCAGGATATGGAACATTTTATATTCTGCCGGAGTTTCAAAAGTCGGTCCTTGTGTACCGATATATACTCCTTGCTGCACTTTGATGCCCTTTTCTTTGGCTATTTCCAATGCTTTGTTGATAAGCTCTTTAGAGTAGGCTTCGCTCATGTCCGGGAAACGGGGACCATATTCGATATTCTTTCCGTGCAACGGATGTTCGGGGAAGAAGTTGATATGATCTCTGATAATCATTAGGTCACCGATTTCAAAAGCAGGATTAGTTCCGCCGGCAGCGTTGGATACAAATAGTGTTTTGATACCTAATTCGCGCATTACACGTACCGGGAAAGTAACTTCTTTCATTGAATATCCTTCATAGAAATGGAAACGTCCCTGCATGGCCATGATGTCTTTGTCTCCCAATTTGCCAAAGATTAGTTTGCCACTGTGACCTTCTACTGTTGATACGGGAAAATTAGGAATGTCTTTATAACTTATTTCATATTTATCGGTAATTTCGTGTACCAAACTTCCTAGACCTGTGCCCAAAATAATTGCTGTCTCGGGATTAGTATGCATCTTTTCTTTCAGAAAGGCTGCGGTTTCTTGGATTTTTTCTAACATATTCGGTTATATTTAAGTTGAATAATTCTTGTTGGTCATGTAAAAAGCTCACCTCTATCGGGAGTACATAGATAAATGGTTTGATGCTTTCGTCCAGCAATGGATGGGATGACAGTCTCACCGCATCCTTTTCTGTGGTGATAATCATTCGTTTGCCTTCCGGCAGTTGTCTGAAACGGCTTTTTATGATTTCCATGTCTTGGGGTGTGAAGTCATGGTGGTCACTAAATGTCAATGGATTAATATGTTCGTTATAAGGGCTTAAGTCATGGATTAACTTAGCCGGAGATGCAATTCCGGTAACGAGCAATATATGTACATCTTTATGAATGTTGGAGATTGGATACTCTTTTCCCTGTCGGGTGATAGGGTATAATTTGCCATAATTCAGGGTTGTGAAGTAAAGTTGTTGATAAGGATATAATCCCATCTGTTTACGCAACACCCGCACATCCATAGGAGTTATATCCTTGGGACATTTGGTTATTATCACGATATGAGCACGGTTCTTGCCTTTTTCGGGTTCGCGCATTCGTCCTGCCGGTAATAAAGCATCTTCGCAGATAGGTCGGTGATAGTCCACTAGAAGAATATTCATTCCCGGTTTCACATAGCGATGCTGAAAAGCATCATCCAATATTACGACTTCGGTTCCGGGGGCGGTATATCCGTTGCATAGCTCCTCGATACCGTGACAACGGTCACGGTCTACTGCCATATAGATATCGGGAAATTTCTGTTTCATTTGAAATGGCTCATCACCTATGATATTTACGGGAGTATTCGGTTGGGCCAATACGAAGCCTTTTGATTTTCGTTTATACCCCCGGCTTAGGACTGCCACTTTATAATTGGGTTTCAATAACTTTATCAGATATTCGGTATGAGGCGTCTTTCCGGTACCTCCTACGGTAATGTTGCCTACCGAGATTACCGGAATATCAAAGCTCTTTTCTTTGTATATTCCCCAATCAAATAGTCTGTTACGTATCCATACGCCGGCTCCGTAAAGCCACGAAACCGGGTATAGCCACTTATGTATTTTGATAAAGTTATTCTCCATTAAAAGTTATTTAATATTCAATTCGAATGGCATACGTGCCTGTACAGGATTGATTTCTTTCAGGTTTTGTAATATTTCAAAATAGCTGTAGAAACTGCCCATATATTCTTTCATCTGACTGTTGACATAGTGCTTGCGCTGGCTGTTCAGTAGATTCATGAAGAGACTTTCTTTTTCAGGATAACTGATAATAGTGTAGTTCTCTACGTTTGCTCGTTTTGCGGCTGCTGCTAATGCGTCATCTATGCCTCCCAATTTATCTACTAACCCCAAGCCGACGGCCATTTCGCCCGTCCACACTCGTCCTTCAGCTATTTTTTCAATATCTGCTGCTGACATATTTCTTCCTTCGGCACAACGGTTTACGAATAACTTATACCCGTTGTTGATATAATTTTGAAGTGCTTCCTGTTCGGCGTTGTTGAACGGACGCGTTGCGAGTGGACCGAAACCGGCTCCCATATCGGCCATTTTATTAGTTTTTACTACATCGAAATCCAGCCCTAGTTTGTCTTTGAATAACTTCTCTCCCGAAGGAATCATTCCGAAGATACCGATGGAGCCGGTTAGAGTTGTCGGGTCTGCAAAGATAGAATCTGCGGCGCAAGAGATGTAATAACCGCCTGATGCTGCATAATCCCCCATAGAGACGATAACCGGTTTCTTTTCTTTCAGGCGTACTACTTCGCGCCATATCTGTTCGGAAGCATAAGCACTTCCCCCCGGAGAGTTTACGCGCAGAACAACTGCTTTTACATTGTTGTCATCGCGCAACCTGCGTAAGTCCCGTGTCATCTTCTGACCGTCAATGACTTCTTCGGTAGAATTGGAGGAAGCAGCATCTAAAATCTCTCCTGATGCATAATATACGGCAACAACGTTTCCACTTTTATCCTTGGGGACATTCTTTTTTACATTTATCATATCTTCAAGGAAAAGGCTGTTTAAGCTCTGGTCTTCTTTCCGTCCGGTCAGTTGTTTCAAATAAGCGATCATTTCGTCTTTATATAACACTGAGTCGGCCAGTCCGCATTTGATATATTCTTCTGCCTGACAGAGATCCATGCATTGGTCTGCATAAGCATTAAGTGAGTCTTTAGAAATGTTGCGTGACACTGAAACATCATCTAATAATTGATTCCATATAGAGTTTAAGAATACGGTGACTTGCTCACGGTTGGCGGGGCTCATTTCGGTAGCGATAAATGGTTCTACAGCCGATTTATAAGTGCCTACCTTGAAAACCTGTACATCAATGCCCAGTTTGTCCAGTAAATCTTTAAAGAAGACAGGTTGGGATGCCAGCCCGTGCCATGAAATGTTTCCTTGAGGATTGATGATTACCTTATCTGCAACACTTGCCAGATAATACATACCTTGTGTATATTGGTCTGCGTATGCTACGATAAATTTACCGCTTTCCTTGAAGTCTTGAAGTGCGTTGCGTATTTCTTCCAATGATGCAAAAGAAGTAGCCAGATAAGATGGTTGGATATAGATGCCTTTAATCTTGTCGTTTTCTTTGGCTTTTTTGATGGAGGATAAAATGTCATTTAGTCCATAAGAACCATTGCCGTCTCCCATTATCTGTTGAAATGGGTTTTCCTGTACACGTTCTGATAAGTTGCCTTTCAAGTCAAGAACGAAGACCGAGTTGTCTTTTACTATGGTTTCAGAGTCTGATGAGGCTACCATGCCTACTACTGTGATAAGGCCCAGTATGGTGAGCACTATACCTGCTAAAATGACGCCTATCAAACTAGCCAATGTAAATTTAAGAAAATCTTTCATTGAATGTGTTGTTTATAATGTTAATAATTAGCTAACAAAAATAGTTGATTGTATTGAAAAAAGCAAAGAAAGTGAACTTCTTTTGCTGTATGCTTGTTTATATAGGTAAAATAACTCATAATAAATATGCTAAATATGACAAAGAAATTCAAGGATGCCATAAAGAGCCGCCGTACTTTTTATCAGATAGACAATAAATCCACGTTGTCTGAAAAAGAATTGTTGGATTTGATTCGTTTTGCTGTCGAATATGTCCCTTCAGCATTCAATTCACAAACCACACGTGTTGTTTTATTAACAGGGGAAGCTCATCAAAAGTTGTGGAATATCGTAAAAAATACTTTGCGTAAGCGGATTTCTGTGGAAGCTTTTGCTAAAACGGAACAGAAAATAGATGGTAGTTTCTCTTGTGGATATGGAACGATTCTATATTTTGAGGATATGTCTGTTGTTCATGCTTTGCAGGAACAGTTTCCCACTTATAAAGATAATTTCCCTCTTTGGGCGGAGCAGGCCGATGCTATGCATCAATTTGTCATTTGGACTATGTTAGAGGATGCCGGAATGGGAGCTTCTCTGCAACATTATAATCCGTTGGTAGATGATGAAGTGCGTGCAGCATGGAATTTGCCTTTGCATTGGAAGTTAATAGCACAGATGCCTTTCGGAGTTCCTGTGACCCGGCCCGGATCGAAAGAAGTGATGCCTTTGGATGAGCGTGTATTTGCTTTTAACGACTAAATTTTTCTTATTCTGCTTGGCTCGTTAGGGGAAAATCAGCATCTTTGCGTATTATAAATACAAAGATGCATTATGAAAAAACTTTTATCGCTTCCTCCTAATTTGGTGGAATTTTTTTATGATATAGAAAAGGCTGATCGTGATGAATGGTTTTGTACTTCCGATCCTATTGGTAGTAAATTGGGGTCGGGAGGAGGAACGGCTTGGCTGCTTGAGGCATGCAAACAACATATTGCGCCCGATAAAGACTTTTTGGAATGGCTGAGGGAAGAAAAAAGAATATTGTTGCATGCCGGCGGACAGAGTCGGCGTTTGCCCGGATATGCTCCGTCAGGTAAAATATTAACGCCTATTCCTGTCTTTAGATGGGCGAGGGGGCAGCGCTTGGAACAAAATCTGCTCTCACTTCAGCTTCCTTTATATGAACAAATAATGGAGAAGGCTCCGACTTCTCTGCGCACATTGATAGCCAGCGGAGATGTGTATATACGTGCGGGTCAACCTCTTCAGGATATTCCTGATGTTGATGTTGTGTGCTATGGGCTTTGGGTGGACCCCAATTTGGCAAAGAATCACGGGGTGTTTGTTTCTTCGCGTAGCAATCCCGATAAATTGGACTTTATGCTTCAGAAACCTTCGGTCGAGGAGTTGGGAAAACTGATGCAAACTCACTTGTTCCTGATGGATATCGGTATTTGGTTGCTGAGTGATCGGGCTGTTGATTTGTTGATAAAACGTTCTAAAAAAGGAGGTGAACTCTCATATTACGATATGTATTCCGAGTTCGGACTGACCTTGGGTGAACATCCGCGTATTGCAGATGAAGAATTGAATGGGTTGAGTGTGGCTATCCTGCCGTTGCCCGGAGGTGAGTTTTATCATTATGGAACAAGCAGGGAATTAATCTCTTCCACGTTGGCTGTTCAGAATTTGGTGAACGACCAGCGTGAAATCATGCATCGTAAGGTGAAACCTCATCCGGCTATGTTTGTGCAGAATGCTGATGTCGCATATCGTCTTACTGCTGACAATTCTGAAATCTGGATAGAAAACAGCTGTGTGGGCAAGGAGTGGAACATTCGTCAACAGACAATTATAACAGGGGTTCCGACTAATGACTGGAAACTCAATGTGCCGTCGGGGGTATGTATTGATGTGGTACCTTTGGGAGAGGCTGAGTACGTAGCTCGCCCCTATGGATTTAATGATACCTTTAAAGGAGCATTGACAGAGGAAAGGACTATTTATCAGGGAATTTCGGTGCGTGAATGGCTTTCTTGTCGCAAAGTAGCAGTTGAAGAGATAGACGGTGCTCACGATTTGCAGGCTGCCCGTTTGTTTCCTGTTTGCTCTACAATAGAAGAGCTGGGGCTGGTAATGCGTTGGATGATTTCCGAACCCGAACTTCAGGAAGGTAAGGAAATATGGAAACGTTCTCGCCGGTTGTCGGCCGATGAGATTTCCGCTTATGCCAATCTTCGTCGTTTGGCTGCCCAGCGTGATTCCTTTCGGGTTATGAACTGGCCTGTGTTGGCTCGTAATTATGAACGTAGTGTTTTTTATCAGTTGAATTTGGATGATGCTGCTCATGAATTTGCCATTCATCATTTGGAATTGCCGGATGCATTGCCGCTTTCTGCGCCATTGATGACCCGGATAAGCGACAATATGTTTCGGGCCAGGGTGCAGCAGTTCAGTGGTAAAACCTATACGGAGTATGAAAGAAGGGCCTTTGGGTTGATGCGTGAAGGTTTGACGGCAGCTGCATTGGCAAAAAAACAGCAGCCTCATTTATCGGTTTATTCCGATCAGATAGTATGGGGAAGGAGTCCGGTTCGTATTGATTTGGCAGGCGGATGGACAGATACTCCTCCTTATTGTTTGAATGAAGGCGGAAATGTAGTGAATATTGCTATTGAACTGAATGGACAGCCTCCTTTGCAGGTTTATGTAAAGCCTTGTAAAGAATATAAGATTATTTTACGTTCTATAGACTTGGGAGCAATAGAAACTGTTACTACCTATGAAGAACTGAGTGACTTTATGCAAGTTGGTTCTCCTTTTTCTATTCCTAAAGCGGCTTTGGTGCTGGCCGGTTTCCAGCCGGAATTCTCGGCAGATGTTTATGTTACATTGGAGGAGCAGCTCAAGGCGTTTGGCTCAGGTATTGAAATCACGTTATTGTCGGCTATTCCTGCAGGTTCCGGTTTAGGTACTAGTTCTATTTTAGCTTCTACGGTGCTTGGCGCGGTATCCGATTTCTGTGGCTTGAAGTGGGATAAGAATGAAATATGCAACCGTACTCTGATTTTGGAACAATTGCTTACTACGGGAGGTGGTTGGCAAGACCAATATGGAGGTGTTCTTCGTGGTGTTAAGCTTCTTCAAACTCATGCCGGTATGGAGCAAAGTCCGTTGGTTCGTTGGTTGCCTGATTATTTGTTTACGGGTAGTGAATATCAGAAGTGTCATCTGTTGTATTATACCGGTATCACTCGCACTGCTAAGGGAATTTTGGCTGAGATTGTACGTAGTATGTTCCTTAACTCTACAGAACATCTTGCACTGTTGGGAAGCATGAAGAGTCATGCATTTGATTTATATGAAGCTATCCAACGTGGAAACTTCGATGAAATGGGGCGTTTGGTGGGTAAAAGCTGGAAGCAGAATCAGGCTCTTGATTCGGGAACTAATCCTGCGTCGGTTGAGGCTATCATTCGTCAGATTGATGATTACTGTTTAGGTTATAAGTTGCCTGGAGCAGGTGGAGGAGGTTATCTTTATATGGTAGCCAAAGATCCCGAAGCTGCCGTTAAAATCAGAGCAATATTGACTCAAAATCCGCCTAACAGTTGTGCTCGTTTTGTTGATATGACATTGTCTGACAAAGGATTGCAGGTTAGTCGCAGTTAGACTGGTAAGTTGTATGGCTGGGTAATTGCCTTTTGATATTTTCTTTGGGAGTGTGTCAAAACGTGGATAATGCTGTCGTTTAGTTTGTAGGGACGAGGTTTGCTTGTCCGAAAACAGTTTACTTTGTGTCTTCGGGCAGGCAACCCCTGCCCCTACAGCTGAGATTGGATAGGCAGGTTTAGTTTTGATACACTCCCATTTCAATAAAACTCTTATCTTCAGACATGTGTTATTGCTAACCACTCTTGGCACTGCTTCAATTCTTATGCGGATTGCTTCGTTTCGTACCTTCCTTTCTCCTTTCATTATTCGTTAAAACGCCCTGTTGATGAGGCTCCGCTAATGAATGGATGTCTTGTTGTCACTCTTTCAGCCTCCTTTCATTCGTAAAACTTCTTCCGACAGACAAAGGCTGAAGGCAGATTGTGAAGGGACTTGGGAAGCACGGCTGAAGGGAGGATGAGGGGAGGTCCTTTCATTATTAACCGGCTGATTATCCGCATGTTTTGATAAAAATGTAAGGATGAACGGGAAAGAAGTAATGACCGACTTGGTGGGGAGAGGTGTAATCTGCTCTTACATAAAAAACATGCCGAGCTTTTCTAAAAAGACTTTGATGTTTTTGAAAAAGACTTTGATGTTTTTTAAAAATATCAAGGTCTTTCTGCAACATGCATCGTGATTTAAAATGTGTACGTACGCATCTGGTTATACATACGTACGTATCGGACTATACATACGGTGCCATCGGGCTACACATATATACGCATCGGTTTACACGTACGTATGTAACTAACTCGAAATATGTAATGTTATTTTAAATGTTAAGCAGTTGTGATATAGACGATTAGTTGCCTTCTGTACGTGAAATGTAGTTTCTATTTATTGGGTAGTTTAAAAACAAGGCTGGCGAGAAACAGGTGGAGGCGCTAAGTCTGCCTAGTGCTGTTAGGAACCTTCTTGTCTACCCTTTTACGTGCGCATACATGCGCGCCCGCAATATAATTATGTGTGTTCCATTTTCTTCCTGTTCTGTTGTTTTCAAAAAGTCTTTGTTCTGTGTTGTTGTAAATCAGTATGTTACAAACAAGTTTCAAAAAAGTGTAAGAAAAATCAGATGATATGTTTGGCAGTTAGGTTGAAACCGCCTACCTTTGCACCCGCAATCGAGAGAGATGCGGCACTGAAACAGTGTGTGACTGACTTGGTGAGACAAGCGTAGGAGAGTTTCTCCTTTATAAAGGATTCTGCACCCGATATCTTACCTTAGCCGGGCTAAGGGAGCGAGAAGGGATAAGACCTTTTGGAGCATACAGCCAACCGCCTGAAAAAAAGTTCAAAAAAACTTTCGAAAATATTTGGTGGTTAAAAATAAATCTCTTACCTTTGCATCCGCTTTTCAAACGAAAGCACATAAAGAAGAGTTCTTTGAAACGATTATAGATAAACAAACAAGTAGTACAAGTCTGCATGTTATATTATATATAATGTGTAGAGAAACAGAAACCGTCAATTATAGATTATTGATAGATTTGGTTCTTGAGCAGATTATCAACTTAAGTGTTGAAAAAAGATATTTTTACAATGAAGAGTTTGATCCTGGCTCAGGATGAACGCTAGCTACAGGCTTAACACATGCAAGTCGAGGGGCAGCATGGTCTTAGCTTGCTAAGGCCGATGGCGACCGGCGCACGGGTGAGTAACACGTATCCAACCTGCCGTCTACTCTTGGACAGCCTTCTGAAAGGAAGATTAATACAAGATGGCATCATGAGTCCGCATGTTCACATGATTAAAGGTATTCCGGTAGACGATGGGGATGCGTTCCATTAGATAGTAGGCGGGGTAACGGCCCACCTAGTCTTCGATGGATAGGGGTTCTGAGAGGAAGGTCCCCCACATTGGAACTGAGACACGGTC
>ENA-ORSR01000047-ORSR01000047.1-human-gut-metagenome-genome-assembly--contig:-NODE-47-length-95510-cov-8.524980_pt1 | contig 95510 bp, 80 predicted proteins | sample MGYA00241901_ERZ509166 | MGnify/ENA primary metagenome ERZ509166 (study PRJEB26280, sample SAMEA2338860) | human gut metagenome | biome: human gut; feature: human-associated habitat; material: faeces... | reverse complement strand
CCGCCTGTCTGGCTCTCTGTTATATAGAGTGTCCCATCTGCTGCATTATCTCTCTCTGCCGCTCTCTTAGCTTCGTTGTTGGTAGAATCTGTCTCGTCATAATACACTACTTCGCGGATAATCCCGGTTGTACTGCCTGTATCCACACAGGTAAGCTGACTCATTATCTCGCCTGATGTAAGAATATCAGGATACTTTGTTATATGATATCCCTTATTCTGGACTGCCTCTATAACATAGCCTTCTTCTTTTAACTGGTTTATCACCTTCCAGACAGCCGTTCTTGAAACCCCCAGCATATTGCACAGCGCCTGTCCTGACACATATCCATCTGATTTCCTCAAAACATTTAAAATCTTAGTCTTCATACCATTACCCGCCATGCTATTACTGCCATAAGCAGAAGTCCTAACGTAACAACTGTAAGAATAACACCTGACACCGTTCTGTCACTCATGAAATTCTTAGCCGCTGTAAGTCCGTTAACTAATGCTCCAAGCATGAATTCGACTGCGAATAATATTCCGCTTCCACTGCGCAGGAACAGTATAATTATGAATACCACTCCTATTGCAAATGTTAGTGCTATATTGGCATAGTCTATGAGCATCTTGCTCTTTCTGTACGCGCCACTCGTTGTATAATACATAACGCCTCCATACCTTACGAATTAACCGTTGCGAATTACATTTTTACTTATAAGCTCCAAGTGTAGCTGCCATCACAGCCTTGATTGTATGCATTCTGTTCTCAGCCTCATCGAATACAACTGACTGCTCTGACTCAAATACTTCATCAGTAACTTCCATCTCATCAAGACCGAATTTGTCATGAATTTCTTTACCAATCTTAGTCTTAAGGTCATGGAATGCTGGGAGACAGTGCATAAATATTGCATCCTTAGAAGCATTGTCCATAACTGCCTTGTTAACCTGATATGGAAGAAGTGCCTTGATTCTCTCTGCCCATACTTCGTCAGGCTCGCCCATTGATACCCATACATCTGTGTATAATACATCTGCGTCCTTAGTTCCTGCCTTAACATCTTCTGTAAGTGTTACAGAACCACCGCTTATCTTTGCCCATTCCTCACACTGTGCAACAAGTTCCTTGTCTGGGAAATATTCCTTAGCTGTGCAGGCTGTATAATGAAGTCCTAACTTAGCACAGACAATCATAAGTGAATTACCCATGTTGTATCTTGCATCACCCATGTATACGAACTTAACGCCCTTTAATCTGCCAAGCTTTTCCTTGATTGTAAGCATATCTGCAAGCATCTGTGTTGGATGGTATTCGTTAGTAAGTCCGTTCCATACAGGCACGCTTGAATATTTTGCAAGGTCTTCAACTATTTCCTGACCGAATCCCCTATATTCGATTCCCTCAAACATTGTACAGAGAACTCTTGCAGTATCAGCAATGCTCTCCTTCTTGCCAATCTGTGAACCTGTTGGGTCAAGATATGTAACACCCATTCCAAGGTCATGTGCCGCAACCTCAAATGAGCAGCGTGTTCTTGTACTTGTCTTCTCGAATATAAGTGCAACATTCTTTCCGATAAGTGGCTGTTCTACAATGCCCTTTTTCTTCTTATCCTTAAGCTCTGCTGCTAAGTCTATCAAATATAAAATCTCCTCAGGTGTGTAATCCTTGAGTGTTAAAAAGTCGCGTCCCTTTAAATCCATGACATCCTCCTGTCTGTATGGCAAATTCGCCTACATTGAATAATTAATAACTTTGTTCATTCTATCGCAATTATAGTTCTTCGTCAAATGTGTCTTCTTTTCTTATAAAAAATGTGGTGCAGTCACCAGTTTCCTGATAACCACACCACATTGCATATCCATATTAATGGAATATATGATCTCCAATTATTACGAAATCTGAATAGTTGTTAACATCTACAGTATATAATGCTCTGAATGATGTATAACCACCTATATTGTTAACACCTGATAATGCCTCAAGTGCTGCCTGCATACATTCTGTATTTCTAGGGCCATTGGCAAGTCTTTGCGCAAATCTTTCTGATGGATTGCCTGCTCCGTCAGATACGCCAGAGAACTGTGATCTCTGATATATAACCCCTGTAACTGTACCAGGATAATGTCCGCTTCTTACTCTGTTAAGAATAACATTGGCAACTGCAAGCTTTCCTGCATATGGCTGGTATCCAGCCTCCCAGTCTATAATACATGCCATAAGCCATATATCATCATCTGATACGCTCATAGTTGGATTGTATGTTATATCTGTTCCAGATATTGTATTAGCGATTATCCTCTGTTTTCTGGCTTCCTCTGCTGCTACAGCAGCTCTTGCTGCCTCTGCTTCTGCCTCAAGTCTTGCTTCCTCTGCAAGTCTTGCAGCTTCTTCCTCTGCCTCGATAGCCTGAATCTCTGCTATTGTATAACCTGTAAGAAGATTATCTGTTCCTACTTCCTGTGCTAATGCTTCTGCTTCTTCCCCGAAACATAAGCACTGTGTAAGCACATAGCCTTCGCAGTTTCCTGAACTCACTTTAGTCCATTCTTTACCAACTGAATCAACATCAACAAGTGTGTTAGTATATAATCTTCCAACAACCTCTGATGTATCTTCATCTGTAGTGTCATAAACATCAAGATAAGGATCAGTTATTGCTACTGCCTTATTCTTGTATGTTCCTGTTTCTTCATACCCAGTCACAAGAACTTCTTCTGTATTAGCCGAATAAGATGCAACTTTAATTCCCGTGTCAGTATTCTGTGTTTTCTCATAGGTAGTCGCTACTGCTGGAAGAACTGGTGTAATGAATAACACGATTGCAGCTCCAATATAGCAAGCAGCTTTGCTACTTCTAAGTCTCATATTATACTTCCCTTTCCGGCGGCTTATTTAGCTACGCCTGCAAAATTGTTACAGAATTGTTACAATTTATTACAGAATTATAATAACAAAGTTACAGCATTTTGTCAAATATGTTAAAAACCCGCTCATAGAGCGGGTTTGAAAGCATCTGTATTCTATATTGTTCTCTGGCGTACTGCCTCATATGTAAGAATTGTACACGCTATAGCTGCATTTAACGATTCTACTTCTCCCTGCATAGGAATTCTTATGAGCGTATCAGCCTGCTTTGTAATGCCATCGGTAAGTCCGTTGCCTTCATTACCTATAAGAAATGCTGTCGGTGTACTGTAATCTTCACCCAGGTATGTGTTCTTACCATCAAGATGTGCGGCATAGACCTTAACGCCGGCTTTCTGACACTGTGTAACAGCTTCACTAAAATCCTGTACATACACAAATGGCACTCTGAATATTGAACCCATCGTTGAACGTATAGTCTTAGGATTGTATATATCCACAGTATTAGGACTCATGATAACTCCTGTGACTCCTGCACCCTCTCCCATTCTTAAGATAGTTCCGAGGTTGCCGGGATCCTGCAGATTCTCTACTAGTATAAGAAGCGGATTGCCTGCAAGCATATCAGAAAGACTGTTATTCTTCATCTTCACAACAGCCATAATTCCCTGTGGTGTCTGTGTCTGTGACATTCTGTCAAATACATTATCTGCCACAATCTCAATCATGTCTGCAGTAATTCCCTGTTTTCTTAGCAGTTCCCTGGCATATTCAGGATTATTATTCTGGAATCTTTCTGACATGTATATCTTCACAAGTGAATCTTCCGGCACTTCAGACACCATGCGGATTCCCTCTACCACATATTCATTATTCTTCTTTCTTTCCTTAGCCTTGGAAAGCAGTGACATCACATGCTTTACCTGCGAACTGCTGGTACTGGTTATCATTATCAGGTTACCTTTCTTTAAATGTATCACTCCTAATATTATTAAATATATTACTTAGAAAGTAATGCACTTATATTAAATTCATAATCATTAATATCTTTCGTCATAGCAAGTGCTTCATCAATATCATAATCTACGAATCTGCCATCCTTGTAAGCCACAAGTCTGTTGCTCTTGCCGTCTGCAAGAAGGTCAACTGCATAAGCACCCATAATAGATGCATACATTCTGTCCTTACATGTTGGAGAACCACCACGCTGCATATATCCTAATATTGTAGCTCTTGTCTCAACACCTGTTGCTGCCTCAATTCTTCTTGCCATTCCTGTAGAATGTCCTATACCTTCTGCATTAATGATAAGATGGTGCTTCTTACCTTTCTTTCTTCCCTCAATTATATGGTTGATAAGTGCCTGCTCATCATTGTCATATCTTTCTGGAAGAAGGATATCCTCTGCACCATTGGCAATACCACACCATAATGCAATATATCCTGCATTACGACCCATAACTTCAATAATACTGCATCTTTCATGCGATGTAGATGTATCTCTGATCTTATCAATAGCTTCCATTGCTGTATTAACTGCTGTATCAAATCCTATTGTGTAATCTGTACATGCAATATCAAGATCAATAGTTCCAGGAATTCCTATTGTGTTGATTCCCTGTGCAGCAAGCTTCTGTGCACCTCTGAATGAACCGTCTCCACCGATTACAACAATTCCGTCAATTCCATGCTTTCTGCATACTTCAGCACCCTTCTTCTGACCTTCCTCAGTCATGAATTCCATACAACGTGCTGTATAAAGGACCGTTCCACCTCTCTGGATAATATCAGCAACGCTTCGCTTGTCCATATCGATTATCTCATCATTAAGTAGTCCGTTATAGCCCTTCTGAATACCTTTGACCTTAAGTCCCTTATTCAAAGCAGTTCTGACAACTGCACGGATAGCTGCGTTCATGCCTGGAGCATCTCCACCACTTGTTAATACACCTATTGTTTTAATTTCCTTTGCCATAACTTCCCCTTTCTTATCTCTTCATAATATTTTCTGTTTTATGTTACCACATAATAGAAGAAAAATCTTCATTTTTTGACAAATTTTTACCAATCTTAATTAAATTTTATGTTGTAGCAACATTTTTTTCACCATATTTATTCTTAAGAATGTAAAGCAGCTCCGATGAAACCTTCACACACTGACTTGGCGGAAGTGCGATTCTTTGCTTCTCTGCCACACAATATATTGTGACTGTATCTTTACCATCTGATTCATTAAGTATGTCAAATAAATCATCTCTGCACGCTTCATACTGTGCCAGACTGCCAAATCTTAACCAAAGTCTTCTTGGTACACTGTCAAAGCTTACAAGGCTGTCTGCAATAAGCTTTGCCTCTGCACCTACGTTAGCCTGCACACGTCCTGTAATGAACACTTTATTGGTCATATCAAGAACTCTTCTGTTCTTCTCATATGCCTTAGGAAACAGTATGACTTCCACACTTCCAACGAAATCTTCAATTGTAAGGTAAGCCATCTGCTGCCCTGTCTTAGTCGTATTAACCTTGATATTCCTTACAAGTCCGCCTATTGTCTGCTTAGTGCTGTCTGCTGCCTTAGTTTCTCCTGTTTCCTCATCAATAAGGAAATCTGTGCTTCTCGCAGATACATGCTTCTCCCACATACCAGTATATTCATCAAGAGGATGTCCTGTTACATATACACCAAGAACTTCTTTCTCTCTTTCAAGAAGATCCTCCTTCTCGAATTCAGAAATATCAGGAATCTTCATCTCAAGGCTCTGTTTATCCTCTTCACTTACAAGGTCAAAGAGCGACATCTGCCCTGAGATAGCGTCTTTATTCTGCTTAACAGCCGAATCTATCATTCTTTCATATACGTTGAGCATGCCTCTTCTTGTATGTCCAAATGTGTCAAATGCACCTGCAAATATCAAATGTTCCACAGTTCTTTTATTAATTACGCCAGCCATTCTCGTTATGAAATCCTGCATTGAATGGAACTCGCCGTTATTGGTTCTCTCTTCAATAATTGCGCTGATTGTAGGCCTTCCCATGCTCTTTACCGCATTAAATCCGAATCTTATATCTTTACCCTCAACGCTGAAATCAGCCACTGAATTGTTGACATCAACAGGAAGTATCTTAATTCCCATCTCCCTTGCCGCAAGAATATATTCTGCAACCTTGCTTGTCTTATCCGTAACACTCGATATAAGCCACGCCATATACTGTACAGGAAAATGTACTTTTAGATAAGCTGTCTGATATGCAACAACCGCATAGCAAGCCGCATGTGACTTGTTAAATGCGTATTTTGCAAAGTCCATCATCTCATCATATATCTTATTGGCTGTCTGCTCGCTTATGCCGTTCTTAATACATCCAGGCACTCCGTTAGCTTCATTACCATATACGAAATTCTGGCGTTCCTGTTCCATCACATCAAGCTTCTTCTTAGCCATGGCTCTTCGCACATTATCACTTCCGCCCCATGAATATCCGGCAAGGTCCCGCACAATCTGCATAACCTGTTCCTGATACACCATACAGCCGTAAGTAGGCTCTAATATTGGCTCTAACTGAGGGCACTCATATGTTATGTTACCGGCATTCTCTTTTCCCTTAATATATTGTGGAATGAAATCCATAGGTCCCGGTCTGTAAAGTGATATTCCGGCTATCAGATCCTCCAGACAGTCCGGCTTTAATTCCTTCATGAAATTCTTCATTCCACCACTCTCTAACTGGAATATACCTGCACATTTGCCCTGACTTATGCAATCGAACACTTCCTTATCATTATATGGTATCTTATCCACTGAGAACGCAGGATCTATCTGCTGTTCGCACTTCTCTGTCTGTTGGATTACAGTTAAGTTTCTAAGCCCTAAGAAGTCGAACTTTAACAGTCCTAAATGCTCCAATGTAGGGCCTTCAAACTGTGTTACCTTGACATTATCAGTGCCTACTGCAACAGGAACATACTCACCAACATCCTTCTGGCTGATAAGAACACCTGATGCATGGACTGATGCATGTCTTGGAAGACCTTCAAGTCTCTTGGCTTTATCTATAAGGTCATGTACTGTCGCATCCTGCTCGTACAGTGCCTTAAATTCTGCATTAGGCTTAATATCCCTGTCTGTATCACCATTCATGGCACTATCTATTGTGACACCGACCTTCTGTGGTATCATCTTGGCAATGTTATCAACCATCGCATATGGAAGATCCATAACGCGGCCTACATCCTTGATAACCGCCCTTGCTGCCATTGTTCCAAATGTAATTATCTGGCATACGCATTCTTTACCATATTTCTCTATAACATAGTCAATAACCCTCTGCCTGCCCTCCGGAGCAAAGTCCACATCAATATCGGGCATGGATACTCGCTCCGGGTTTAAGAATCGCTCAAATACAAGATTATACTTAATAGGATCAAGTGTTGTTATTCCAAGACAGTATGCAACAAGACTTCCTGCTGCCGAACCTCGTCCCGGTCCTACCGGAATATCGTGTGTCTTGGCATAATTAATGTAATCCCACACAATAAGGAAATAATCTACATATCCCATTGAGTAGATAACTGACAGTTCATACGAAAGTCTCTGAAATATATCATTAGTATCTTTCGCACGTTTAATAACAACATCCTTTCTGTCAGCTACTATTGATGCTTTTGCCTGTTCTATAACATCCTCAAGACTTACATCTGCAGTCTTTTCAGGATAACGCTTCTTTAATCCTTCGTAACATAACGCATTAAGATATACCCATGAATTCTTTCCATATTCTTCTGGTACATCAAATGCTGGAAGCTTAGTAACTCCGAATTCTATCTCAACATTACATCGTTCTGCTATCTTATGTGTATTCTCGACAGCCTCCGGTGCGTATTTGAACAATTCCGCCATCTCTTCCTCTGACTTTAAGTAGAACTGTCCGCCCTCATAACGCATTCTGTTCTCGTCTGAGAGCTTCTTACCAGTCTGGATACACAATAATATATCGTGTGCATCTACATCATCTGCATATGTGTAATGAACATCATTGGTACATACAAGCTCAATTCCTGTCTCTTTATGCATACGCATAAGCTGCGGATTGACATAATGCTGTTCCGCAATTCCGTGGTCCTGCAATTCAAGGAAGAAATTACCCTTACCAAATATATCCTGAAGCTCTAATGCAACATCTCTTGCTGTCTCATACATGCCTCTTGAAAGATATCTCTGCACTTCTCCTGCAAGACACGCACTTGTTGCAATAATGCCATCATGATATTCCCGTAATACTTCCTTATCTACTCTTGGCTTATAATAAAATCCTTCTGTAAATCCCTTTGAAACTATCTTCATAAGGTTCTGATAACCTGTGTTATTCTCTGCAAGAAGTACAAGATGATTGTATTTGTCCTCGCTCTGCCCTGCGCCTTTATCAAATCTTGAGCCGGGAGCAACATATACCTCACATCCAAGAACAGGCTTGATTCCGACCTTCCTGGCCGCCTCATAGAAATCAATAACACCATACATTACGCCATGGTCAGTTATTGCCAGGCTGTCCATTCCAAGCTCTTTCGCTCTTTTCGTTATCTCTTTAATCTTGCTGGAACCGTCCAGCAGTGAATATTCTGTATGCACATGCAAATGTGTAAAACTCATAGATTTTCCCCTTAATCTTAAACAATCAAATAGCGATACATATTGAAATCAATAGAAAAAATATACCACATTTTCCGTCATATATCTACACGCAATAATAATAAACAGGAGCCTGATTATCTCGGACTCCTGTCTTATGCTTAAATATTCTTATTATTCCTGTGTTCCATCATTCTTATCATCTGAATTGTCATGATGTTCATTATTATTATCATCTGAATGGTTAGTTATATTCTTCCATATATCGCTCTCGGGCTCACCACTAACTGTTGATGAATAACTTCCATCTTCATTAAATGTTACACTCTCTGCAACCTTCTCAGATGTTGAGAATAATGAAGTATCCACTGGTTCAGGGATTCCCTTTGCCTCTCTGAATATCTTCATGAATTCCTTGCCTGTGATAGTCTCATGGTCATACAGGTATCTTGCAAGCTGATCCATTACTTCTCTGTTATCTCTTATAATCTGCTTAGCCTCTTCATAACATGACGCAATAAGCTTCTTTACTTCATCATCAACTTCAGCCTCTGTTGCCTGTGCACAGTTCATAGATGCTCTTCCGCTAAGATACTCATCTTCGACTGTTGATAATGCAACAAGTCCGAATCTGTCTGACATACCATATCTTGTAATCATTGTCTTGGCAAGGTTAGTTGCCTTCTTGATATCATCATAAGCACCATTAGTAACTGAACCAAATACAACTTCTTCTGCAGCACGGCCACCAACAAGTGATATAAGTTCTGTCATAAGTTCATCCTTAGTCTCAAGATGCTTTTCTTCCTCTGGGAAGTTAAGCACATAACCAAGTGAACCATTAGTATGAGGTATAATAGTAATCTTCTGGACCGGATCAGAATTATTCTTGATAGCTCTTATAAGGGCATGTCCAATCTCATGGTAAGCAACAACCTGCTTTTCCTTCTTGCTAAGAACTCTTTCCTTCTTCTCCTTACCTGCTACAACTGTATCAAAAGCACCAAGAAGGTCCTTCTGGGTAACAACATTTTTTCCATTCTTAACTGCCGCAATAGCAGCTTCATTAATGATATTGGCAAGGTCTGAACCAACAAGACCACTTGTTGCCATTGCAATCTCATCAAAATCAACTGTATCGTCCATAAGCACATCCTTAGAATGTACCTTAAGAGTCTCAATTCTTCCCTTCTTATCAGGTCTGTCAACGGTAATTCTTCTGTCGAGACGTCCTGGTCTAAGTAAAGCCTTATCAAGTACTTCCGGTCTGTTAGTTGCTGCAAGAATGAATATTCCCTTAGATGAATCAAAACCATCCATCTCTGCAAGTAACTGGTTCAATGTCTGCTCACGCTCGTCATTGCCACCGCCATACTTGGAATCTCTGCTCTTACCAATAGCATCAATCTCATCAATAAATATAATACATGGAGCCTGCTTAGTTGCTTCCTTGAACAAATCTCTTACTCGTGATGCACCAACACCAACGAACATCTCTACAAAATCAGAACCTGCAAGTGAGAAGAAAGGTACATCTGCCTCACCGGCTACAGCCTTAGCAAGAAGCGTCTTACCTGTTCCCGGAGGTCCTACTAAAAGTGCACCCTTAGGAAGCTTTGCACCAATCTTGGCATATTTCTCAGGGTAATGTAAGAAATCGACAATTTCTGTAAGTGATTCCTTAGCTTCATCCTGACCTGCAACATCCTTGAATGTAACACCTGTCTTTTTCTGGACATATACTTTGGCGTTGCTCTTTCCAACACCCATTCCGCCCATCATTCCACCATTCTTAGCAATTCTTCTATATATAAATGCAAAGATTATATATATGAATAAAAATGGCAGTACATATGCAAGCAGAAATTCTACAATTGAAGAACTCGAATCAGGAATATATCCTTCAAACTCAATGCCCTTTCTCTTAAGAAGTGGTACAAGAGTATCATCATTAACATACCCTGTATAATATGTGTATGAAACTCCTGCTATGCCAGACTGTTTCTCCTCTTCAACAGGTGTTATAAGGATTCTGTCCTGCTCTAATGCCACTTTCTTTACCTTATCTTCATCAATCATCTGCATGAACTGGTCGTAGCTTATCTCCTTGTATGTTGCATTCCTAAACATATTGCTAAGAAGCGTGAGTCCTATAAATGTTACAACTGCCGCTATAATAATGAATATTATAAGGTTAACATTCTTTGGCTTCTTGTTATTATTGTTGTTATTACGATTATTGTTGCGGTTATCGTTATTATTATAACCATTGTCATAACCGTTGTTGTTATAATTATCCATACTCTTCTCCTGATATGATACTGTACTTATCTTAAGCATTTCCAAATAAGTCTGTTTTCATTATAAAGAAGGAAAAAATATAAATCAACCAAAATCTAAGTGTTTAATAAGATGTTTATATTTACTTTATATTCTAAGTTTTTTTCTTTAAACTATGGAAATTTATAATACAGAGCTGTATAATATTGCATATTTTTTTGATTACACATTCAGATTGGAGGAAAAGATGGCTGTTAAATATGTATTTGTAACAGGTGGTGTTGTTTCCGGTTTAGGAAAAGGTATCACTGCCGCATCTTTAGGCAGACTGCTTAAAGCCCGTGGTTTTTCTGTAACCATGCAGAAGTTTGACCCTTATATTAATATTGATCCAGGTACTATGAACCCTATCCAGCACGGAGAAGTTTTCGTAACTGACGATGGTGCTGAGACAGACCTTGACCTTGGTCACTATGAAAGATTTATTGATGAGAGCCTTAATAAGAATTCTAATGTAACTACCGGTAAAGTATACTGGTCTGTATTACAGAAGGAACGCCGTGGAGATTTCGGTGGAGGCACAGTCCAGGTAATCCCTCATATTACTAATGAAATAAAGAGCCGTTTTTTCAGAGATTATTCAACTGATGAAACTAAAATTGCAATTATAGAAGTCGGCGGTACTGTTGGAGATATAGAGAGTCAGCCTTTCCTTGAGGCAATCAGACAGTTCCAGCATGAAGTCGGACATGAGAACGCAATTCTTATTCATGTAACGCTTATTCCTTATCTTAAGGCATCTGGTGAGATGAAGACTAAGCCAACTCAGGCAAGTGTTAAGGAACTTCAGGGAATGGGAATCCGTCCGGATATTCTTGTGTGCCGTACAGAACATCCACTTGAGGCCGGTATCAAAGATAAGATAGCACTTTTCTGTAATGTACCTAAATCTCATGTACTTCAGAACTTAGATGTTGAGATTCTTTATGATGCACCTCTTGCGATGGAAGAAGAACATCTTGCACAGGTAGCATGTGAATGTTTACACCTTGACTGTCCAGAACCAGATCTTGATGAATGGAGAGCAATGTGCAAGGCCTGGAAGAATCCTACTAAGAAGGTAACTGTTGCATTAGTTGGTAAATATATCCAGCTTCATGATGCTTATATCAGTGTTGTTGAAGCATTAAAGCATGGTGGTGTATATAATTCATGTGATGTAACTATCAAATGGATTGATTCAGAAACTGTAACTCCTGAAACTGCTGATGAGCTTCTCTCTGACGTATCTGGCATATTAGTTCCAGGCGGATTCGGTGACAGAGGTACAGAAGGAAAGATTGAAGCTATCCGTTATGCCAGAGAACATAATATTCCATTCTTAGGATTGTGCCTGGGAATGCAGCTTTCAATTGTTGAATTTGCAAGAAATGTTATAGGATATGACGACGCACACAGTGTTGAACTTAATCCTAACACAACCCACCCTGTTATACATCTTATGCCAGACCAGGAAGGCATTGATGATATCGGCGGTACATTAAGACTTGGTTCTTATCCTTGTGTACTTGATAAAACAAGCAAAGCTTATGAACTCTATGGCGAAGAGCTTATACATGAACGTCACAGACACAGATATGAAGTTAATAATGATTACAGAAAAGTTCTTACTGAGAATGGTATGATGCTTTCAGGAATATCTCCTGACGGAAGAATTGTTGAGATGATAGAATTAAAGAATCATCCTTGGTTCGTTGCCACACAGGCTCATCCAGAGTTAAAGTCAAGACCTAATCGTCCACACCCATTATTCAGAGGTTTCATAACAGCAGCACTTGAATATCAGGATAAAAACCATTAATTATATAATATATGCATAACAAAAAAGCATCACCTAACGAATCCGACTTTCGTATCAGGTGATGCTTTTTATTGCTTTTGCTAATGTAATTGTTACTTATTAAGACCATTAAGAATCTTCTTAATTCTCTTAATTTCATCATCTTCTAACTTCTGTGATTCACAGATAGAAGCTACCATGTCAACAGCCTTTCCATTGAACCAGAAGTCAGCCTCTTCCTTTAACAACTGTCTTCTGTATTCTTCTTCTGAACGAAGAGGATGAATAAATGCTGCCTTTCCTTTACGGTATGTGTCAACAAATCTCTTGTCCTTCAACTTACCTACGAAAGTAACAACCGTTGTCCTTGCGTAATCCTTACCATAATCATCTCTTAACTGATCAATAAGTTCCTGCACAGGTATGTCCTGTGGTGCCTCCCATATAAGCTTCATAATTAATGCTTCACATGGACTTAATTCGTTAAAATGATTTCTGCTCATAAAACCCTCCTTAGGCTTTCCATAGATATACATATTATTCATTATACTGCCTTCGTAAATGTTTTTCAACTCATTAATTGACAGTATGCTATAAATTTCACAATTGTATTGCTGATAATCTGAACTTACCTATTTTTTTTTCTACAATAATGAAATTCTGGGGAATTCCACCTATATATGCTTTAATTTTCCCCTGCTCTAATATATAAACTATTTTATCTAAAACTTCAAGTACACCAAAACCTGTTGCCTTGCCATATGCCTCTTTCAGAGTCCATATTCTGAAGAATCTTTCATCACTTTCGGCTTCTTCTATCCAATCAGACTCAGCCCTGTCAAAAAAGCGCCGTGCCAGATTCTGTCTACCTTTGCGGCCTCCTTCTATGTCAATTCCGACTGGTTTATCGCCTATAGCGCATACTACATAGTTAGACGAGTGAGAAATATTGAAAAAAATTTCACGAAATGACAAAAAATAAGGTTTTCCTTGCGAATTATAAGCTATTTCATAATCAAAACACTGATTATTTGCTTCTATCACAGAAAAAATGTCCACATTTTCATAGTAAACACTATCACATTCTTCGTTAACTCTGTTTCTCCATTTTCCTACTGCATAATTAAGAAGCAGGCCTGCCGTCACTGTTTGCAGCTTATTTTCACGCATTTTCATCTTATCCACCTTAACTTTCCTGTATTCCGGAATAAGTGAATATGCCTTTTCATATAGTTTTTCATCTGCTAATGCATCTGTCGTTGTCACAAATATCATCATAATCATTCACCATCTATACGCTTATTGTCTGTGCATCCGCCATATAACGCTTAGAAAATACGAATACTATATCACCCGATTTAATAAGCGTATCACCATTTCTTAACACTGCGGCAGGAATCAGTCCACTTGTCCTCCTACTTAAGCATATACCACGGAAGCAGCAATGCTCTTATATATTTTGCAAATGGCACATATGCCGTTATGTTAATGAATACCGGACATAATATGAGACACGCTATAAGAAGCACCGGTATTATTGAAATCATTGCACTGGCACTCCTTACAGGTATTGCCACAAGCCATGCAAATAAAGTAACTGCTATTACATACACAGCTATATGCAGTATATCTGCTGCCCCCTTAAGCTGTCCTGCCACCGCAAGTGTTAACATTGCTGATACTGCAAAAAGTACACACGATATGAATGCATACAGCGGCTTTCCTGCAACACGGTACATACGAGGCAGTGTTATAAATGTTCCTGAATTCTTATCAAGATAATATTCCACGATTCCAAAAAGTCCTCCTATATATACAAGAATTATAAGCAATGCCCTTAACGGAAACTCTCCTGTCTTATCTTCAAGCTGTGTCCCATTATCCTGTACACCATCTAACACCTTAAAATCAATTCTGAATGTGTCATCTCCGGATATATATTCCTCGTACCCTTTTCTTATCTCTTCCTCTGCCTTTTCTGAATGCTTTTTAAATATGTCTACAGAATTAACATAATTAACTGCAACCTCAGGCGAATATGCCTTAAACATAGCAGAAAAGAATATCTCATCAGTCATTGAGCTGACAAAATCTGACCTGCATATGATAAGCTCTATAATGTCTCTGTAGCTGCCACTGTCAAGCTTATCCTTAAGCCCAGTACCAACTACATAGCCGCACTCTGTATATTTATTCATTATATCCTGTTCAAGCTTTTCCTGCGATTCTGCTTCGTAGAATTGAACTGAATAATTACCATTTACAAGATAATCTCTTGTCATTATGGCAATCTTATCGTCATCTTCAAGCACTATTCCAACATTTACAGGCCATGTTTCCTTAAGAGACGCGGTATGCGTAATTATTAACGCTGCAACAGGCATTGCAATAAGCGCCACGACAATCACAGGATTCTTTAACTGCCTTTTAACAAGCAGATACAGCCAGTATAACAATCTTTTCATTATCTGTCTCTCCTTATCTTAACCGCCAATGCCCCTGCTGCCTGAAATATAATTATCCACAAAACATTTGTCATAATGGTACTGATATCCACAGTTCCCTTAATTATCTGACCTGAAAGTGTGAATAAGCCGTTAGTCGGAAGATACATGCCAACAACCCGCACCCCCGGCGCAAGAAATGCTGATGAAACAATACATCCGGATGCATACATGCACGCCATTCCAAGGATACACACCGTAATAACTGAATACACCGTGTCGTCGACTACGGAGAATATACAGTTAATAAATGAAACTGCCGCATACACAAGCACCACAATCCCCAGTATGGAAGCAATGAATTCTCCAACTGTCGAAACTGCCATAACTCCTGATATTGCAGGTATCCCCAGCCTCATTACATTAATTATAATAAAAAGCACTTCAAATATCACTATATACACAATGCCAACTCCGGTAGTTCTTGCAATTCCGGTATCAAATGCTGATATTCCCGCACCTTTAAGGCTCTTTGCAAGCGACCTGTTCTCGCCCTTCATATTGCCGGCACATGTTATTCCGCTAAGTAAAAGCATCATCACAATTGCTGTGCATACATAGAACTGTACTGTACTCAGGCCTTCTTTAACCGATATATCTATTGTCTTAAAGTAAATGCTTCTGTTAAGTGCATACGAAAGATATATGTCATTAAGCTTATTTTCATGTGTACCCCGCAAGCCCTTGTAATTCTTAAGCACACCATTGAACAAATCGTCAAATGTATATATCCACGCCTCTGCAGTTGCAAGGTCAGAACCTCCTGCCCTCACCATCTCACGGAATATCATCGAAGTATTATTAACACCCTCTGACTGACACACAACCTCAACAGGTGTATTCTCGCCCGACATAATATCACTTATCATATTCTCTGGCACAATAATAGCCATAACATAATAATTATTCCTTAAACCATCTATAGCCTGCTGTCTGTCAGTATATTCAAATGTACAGACATTCTTAATTGTGTCTATCTCACTGACATAATTGAATGCCATCTTAATATATCGAAACTCCTTATTATCATCTGCCGAATCAGAGTTTTTTGTCTCATCATAATCAGGATACACAACAGCAACCTTCATTCTCAGATCACTGTCCTGTGCCGTTGCAATGCCTACGCATGTACTTATTACAATCACAAGTACTGCCGTCACTACCGTACCCAGAATTATCTTCGGTATAGATAAAAATGCGGATTTAATCTGCAATTTTAATAATTCCAGTTTCCTTCTCATCTAATCCCCCAATTAAATCTATCTGTGAATAATCTCTAAAAGCTCATTGCCGGTAACCGGATGGTCAAGTTCATTAAGCTTACCATTCTTTAAAAGATACATTCGGTCAGCAAGCTTTAATTCACCTTCTTCGTGGCTTGTTATAATGACTGTACCTCCGCTTTTCGTATATGCAGACAGATAATTCATAATATCCTGTTTACACACAATGTCTAATGAAGCTCCAGGCTCATCTAATATAAGTACAGGTGGATTCTTAGCCAGTGCGCAGCATATGCTTAAACGCTTCTTCATGCCTCCTGACAGCTTATCAACACGTTTGTCAAGATATCCTGACACTCCTAACACTGCAGGAACACCGTTTAATAAGTCTGTTTCCATATTTCTTCCCGTATCACAATACCAGAATTTAAGATTATCCCTTGCCGACAGCTTCTCCATAAGTGGATTCTCCTGCGGCACAAAACCAATATATTTCTGAAACATCTTCGCATCTGCAAATGCATCTCTGCCATCTATCTTAAGACTTCCGCCATCTGCCTTAAGACTTCCTGCCAGTATCTCCAGAAGAGTAGATTTGCCACAGCCGTTGGCACCGACTATGGCAATATACTCTCCGCTGGCAGCATGAAACGAAGTGCTGTTAAGCACTGTCGTTTTCCTGCCATATGATTTTCTAATATTCTCCGCCTCTATAAACATACATATATCTCCATATTAATTCTGGGCTGCTGTATCAAACTGGCTGTAATACAGCTTGTGATAGAATCCATTCTTAGCCAGTAATTCTTCATGATTACCCTGCTCTATAATATGTCCGTCTTTCATAACAAGAATAACATCCGCAGACTGGATAGTTGAAAGTCTGTGGGCTACGATAAAGCTTGTTCTTCCCTCCATCAGCTTTGCAAATGCATTCTGTATCTTTATCTCTGTTCTTGTATCAATAGAAGATGTAGCCTCATCAAGTATAAGCATTGGCGGCTTTGCAAGCATAATTCTTGTTATACATAAAAGCTGCTTCTGTCCCTGTGAAAGGCTTCCGCCATCCTCGCCTATAACTGTGTCGAATCCGTTAGACATTCTCTTGATGAATCCATATGAATGGGCTGCCTTGGCTGCTGCAATAATTTCTTCTTCTGTGGCATCCGGTTTGCCCATAACAATATTTTCTCTTATAGTTCCTGACTTTAGCCATGTCTCCTGAAGAACCATACCAAAGCCCTGTCTTAAAGACTTTCTCGTCATCTCTCTGATATCAATTCCTGACACATCAATGCTTCCGCTGTTAACATCGTAAAATCTCATAAGAAGATTAATAACTGTTGTTTTACCACAGCCTGTAGGTCCTACAATCGCAATTCTTTGTCCTTTCTTAACATGAAGATTGAAGTTCTCAATAAGCTTCTTATCTGGCACATAAGAGAAGCACACATCATTAAGGTCAACTGTTCCATCAACCTCATCAACAACCTTTGCGTCTTTTGCATCAGGAATCTCAGGGTCTTCTTCAATAAGTTCAAATATTCTGGCTGCACATGCAAGAGCATTCTGAAGTTCAGTAACAACGCCTGATATCTCATTAAAAGGCTTAGTATACTGATTGGCATAGCTTAAGAAGCTCGATAACTGGCCAACTGTAATCCCGCCATTGATAGCTGAAAATGCACCAACAATAGCAACACTCGCATATACAAGACTGTTTACGAATCTTGTTGAAGGGTTAGTGATAGATGAGAAGAAGATTGCCTTTAAGGAATACTTCTGAAGTCTTTCATTAATCTCATCAAATTTTCTTACCGCCTCATCTTCATAGCCGTAAGCCTTAACAACCTTCTGTCCACCAATCATTTCATCAATAAGTGCTGTCTGCTCACCTCTTGTCTCAGACTGGAGCTTGAACATGCTGAAGGTCTTCTTGGCAATAAAGCTTGCAACTAAAAATGAAAGTGGTGTGATAACAACAACAGCAAGTGTAATCTTAGCACTGATTGTAATCATGAATATAAGTGTTCCAAGTATAGTCATTACACCTGTAAAGAACTGTGTGAATCCCATAAGCAGACCATCTGCAAACTGGTCAACATCAGCTATTACACGGCTCACAATCTCACCATATGAATGTCCGTCAATGTACTTGAGTGGAAGCACCTGAATTTTTTCTATAGCCTCATTTCTTATATCTCTTGTTACTTCATATGTGATTCTGTTGTTACATATATTCATAAGCCACTGTGAAAGTGCTGTAATTCCAACAAATATGCTGATTTGTATAAGTATTATCACAATCTTTGCAAAATCTACATTATCCACACCGATAATGCAGTCAATTCCACGACCTACAAGAATTGGCACATAAAGTGTAGTTGCAACAGTTACTGCTGCCATAATAAGCGATAATATTATAAAAAAGCTGTGCTTCTTAATTCTTTTAAGGAGTTTTACAAATGTTGATTTATTCTTCTTCATTATGCTACACCCCCTTCTGAATCTGCTTTCTTAAACTGTGATTCATATATTTCTTTATATACCTCACAATTTGCAAGAAGCTCGTCATGTGTTCCCATTCCTGCAACCTGTCCGTCATCTAATACGATAATGAGATCAGCATACATAAGTGATGCCGCTCTCTGTGAAACTATGAACACAGTAGGAGAATTGTTCATTCCCCTTATAGCTTTTCGAAGTGCTGCATCAGTTGCAAAATCAAGGGCTGATGCACTGTCATCAAGAATAAGCACATCCGGCTTTCTTACGATTGCTCTTGCAATAGTAAGTCTCTGTCTCTGGCCACCTGAAAGGTTCTTACCTCCCTGCTCTATAACATAATCCAGACGTCCCTGCTTAGAATCTACAAATTCCTTAGACTGTGAAATCTCAAGTGCTTCATCTATCTGCTCATCAGTAGCACCCTTCTTTCCCATCCACATATTCTCTCTTATAGTACCTTTAAAAAGTACTGCTTTCTGCATGACGATACCGACCTTATTTCTTAAAGTTTCAATATCGTAATCTTTAACATTTACACCATCAACAAGTACTTCACCCTGTGTAGCATCGTACAGTCTCGGAATAAGATTAACAAGACTTGATTTACCTGAACCAGTACCACCGATAACACCGATTGTCTGGCCTTTCATAGCCTTGAAATTAATTCCTTCAACTGAAGGTGCACCTGAACCACTGTATGTAAGTGAAACATTCTTAAATTCAACACCTGGCTGTTCTTCCTTAGCTACAGCTTCCTTAACGCTGCCATCTGCCATTCCAGATGTTACATCGAATACAGACTCAATTCTTCCTGCACATGCAAGTGCCTTAGTTATTGTAATGATAAGATTGGCAAGCTTGATAAGTTCAACTAATATCTGTGACATATAATTGTAAAGTGCAACGACCTGTCCCTGTGTAAGCGCACCGGCGTTAACTCTTACTCCACCAATCCATATAAGTGCAATTATTGATACATTTACAACAACATAAGTAAGCGGATTCATAAGTCCTGATATCTTACCAACAAATTTCTGCAATCTGTTAAGGCTTTCGTTATCGTTTTTGAAACGCTTAACCTCATCCTGTTCCTTATTGAATGCTCTGATAACTCTCACACCGGTAAGGTTCTCTCTTGTTATTCCAAGAATCTTATCAAGTCCTGACTGTACATTTTTGTACATAGGTCTTGTTGCAAGCATGATACCGAATACGATAAGTGCAAGTACCGGGATTGTCGCAACGAATACAAGTGCTGCCTTCACATCAATAGTGAATGCCATAATCATCGCACCAAATACAATAAATGGTGAACGAAGGAACAGTCGCAGTACCATGTTGATACCATTCTGTACCTGATTAATATCACTTGTCATTCTTGTTACAAGTGTCGATGTACCAAGTGTATCCATCTCTGTGAATGAGAATGTCTGGATATGTGCAAATAAACTGTGTCTCATTCCTGTTGCTGCACCAACTGCAGCCTTGGCACTGAAATACTGTGCTGTGATGGCACATACAAGTCCTATGATTGCAAGAAGTATAAGCATAAGACACATCTGCATAATGTATCCCTTGTCTGCATTAACAATACCCTTATCGATAACTGATGATACTACCAGCGGCACAAACAGCTCGAATATCGCCTCTAGCATCTTAAAAAGCGGTGCCAGAACACATTCCTTTTTATAATCCTTAAGGAATCTCATAATCATTTTCATAAGAAAACTTCCTCCGTTAATTCAGTGACACTAAAACGTCCATAAGAAACTCATATGAATAACATCTCTTCATGCCAAAGTACTCTCTATAAACTTCATAATTGTAATATGAATGTTCAAACTGTCTTGAATACAAATGTGCTATATCAACGCGCATTGTAAAATCTGGCATACAGCCGGACACCTGATTAGCTGCTGCCATAATGTCCACTGCAAGTATGCCTATAATCGCATTCTTGGCTTTAAGCAGGATATCATAATCATTCACTGCGTCAAGCATGTATCTATACACATAGTACATTGCAAGCTGCTCATATTCATGTGCAAATGCTTCACTTCCCGCATGGTAAGTTTTCATTACCGCTGCAAGCTCAGAATCATCTGCCAGCCCGTCAAGGAACTGTCTTACTCTCGCCACATGAATATTCCAGTCAGGATTGATTACCTCCATTCCTTTAAAGTCATCAAAGAAATGTCTCAATCCCTTTATCAGCCTTTTGCCATGCAGCTTCGCATCCCGGCTTTTCAGCTTGTCAAGCAGCTTCTCTCTGTAATCAGGTCCACAGAACCGTTTTGCGACACCAGCTATAAGCTCGTCCCTTTCAGCATCAAGATGCTTCTGGATACGCTTTGCATAATCAAGATAGAGCATCAGCCTCTCAAATATACTTATATCCCTGTCTGATATTATTCCAAAAGCCACTATTCTTGCCTGCCGAAGCTGCATATATGTATATGCATCTATATCATTAGGCTCAGGCGAAAGACTGTTATCCTCAACCGTATCAAATGTAAGTTCATCTTTATATGAAAACATCAGCTCACCAGCCGTCTTACACGAAGGTGCTATGCCAATCTCTCTTATATTTCCATAATCGTTAATAAATCTTGGAAACTCTGCACATGTTTCACAAAGCTTATCCTCTCCAAGTTCTATATATAAATCACACAGATTATCATCATTAAGAAAAGGACATCGTCCTCCTTCTTTCAGTGTAAATGTACATTCTCCATCCTGTGATGGTACCATTACACTCTTCAGGCGTTTTCCAAAAGCACCTTTAACTGTTTTATAATATTTGTAAGAATTCTTATCAACATCGACATCCCACCCGGCACAGCATGTATCTGTACAGGCTCCTGCAATGCATCTGAAATCCTTATAATAATGTGGTGTCATTACCTTCATTTTATTATCTCCCGCATATAAACCGGCATATTAAGCGCATCTGTTAACTGCGCAAAAATTGTCTGCCACACCTTATTAGTGCAGCAGACACATTTACATGTACATATTATTATAATTACTGTTCTTTTTCTTGTCCACAATATACTTATACACTGTGACACACGCAAGAATAATCATAAACCCCTCTGCTACCATGTATGTGTAGAACAGATATGGCTGTCTTAACGCTGACACAAGAAGCGGTGAGTTAACTGCAAAATCATACATCCCAGTATCGCCTATATATTTAGACATAACGACCGTACTCATGATTGTTATATTGGGAAAAGACATATTACCAAGCACAAGTGCCACAATCAGCACCGTATTGCGTATCAGAAAAAATGTCCTGCTCACCTTAGCCTTACTAAGACAGCTCATAACAATGCCTCCAATTATACATACAAGAAATAAAAGAAACATCATATACATCTCAGAAGCTGCAAATGCAGACACTTCTGTTGTCGCAGTCTCATACCCTGTAAGCAGTGCAAAGAACCCAAATATAGAACGGCCACCCACAACGCATGCCGCCAGCACAAATAATAATAGTAAAAAATTCCTTCTGTTTAGCTTCCTGTTATCCATAATTCCTCCATTTGTATTATTATCGCAATTATGGAGGAAGATTTCAATAAATATTTGCGCAAACTTCATATTTTGTTGTCATCCGCCGCCACCCACCCCTCAGGCACAGCCTGGTCCACAGGGGCTGGAACACGTTAAGAATTGCTAATTTAGCAGGTGGTGCTTTTGGCTTTTTCTATTGTTTGTGTTCATTCGACATCTGTACACTTCCGTCATTGTGTCCGCCTGTGACCTACGCCCGATATATTGCGAACTGTGTGGGAGTTAATGCCGCTATATACATAAGGGCGGTGTGCTAAAGCACGTTCAAGCGAAGCGCGTTTGATTTAGCACACCGTAATAAGCTTTGTAGATAGCGGCATTTACTCCCACTAAGTGCAGCAATCCTTGAGGGCGTATGCCACAGGCGGACACAATGACAGAAATGTTCATCTGCGAATGGACGCAAACATTAAGCCAAAAACACCACCTGATAAATTAACGCAATTCTAACGAATCGTTCCAGCCCCTGTGGACCAGGCTGTACCTGAGGGGTAGGTGGCGGCGGGTGGCTTAATAATATAAAGTTTGTGTCTATATGAACTTACTGCGCCACTTAATTGCCTCATCCCTATACGCAATTGCCGTCTCCATAAGTTCATTATACTGTGCCTTTACACTTTCTATTGTTGCCTCAAGCTGGCTTATTGTCTGTATTGCCTGTCTGTTTTCCTGCATATATGTATTAAGCTGGTTTTCGTACTCTGATATTTTCTGTTCATTCTGCATCAGCATGTCTGTATCCTGACATTTAATGAATTTCCCGTCTGATGTTATTTCGTAGAAACTGTCTACATACAAAAATGCTTTTCCCTGCATTCCAAACACTTCATACATATCAACATTTTCACAATCCGCAGGAATATTAAGACTGTCACCTTCTTCCAGCGGGTAGACAGCTCGCAGCGACAGTCTGTCCGTAAGCGGGTTTGTCACCATATAAAACAGCATTAACCTGTCTTTATTTACTACAAGCTGTGGACAGTGCATATCTGGGTTCTCGCTGCTTTTCACATGAAAAAGTGCTTCATTGTTCATCACATTTTTAACAAGAATATCTCCGTTCTGGTTCTGATACGCATAATATATTGTGTCTCCCAACACCACATCTGAAAGTCCGTCCAAAAAGTCTGACACAAGCATTATCGGACGTTCTATACCGTCTATGTACGCCGTTCTCAAAAATATATATCGTGATATGCTATAGATTATAAGCCGTCTGCCACTTCCGGCTGTGTATACATTTGCCATAAAAGGACACTCCCGTTTTTATACTATTATATGGTCACGCGAATGTAGATAGAACATATAATGTAGTAAAGAAACGAAGAAGGAAAAGATAATGGCTAAATGTAAATGCAGCAAATGTGGTTCTACCCGCATTGTAAGCAATATTGTGCAGAACATGCCTAATGGCTGCTTTGATGTGTGCACGAACCCGATATGCGGTTCCCCCGATGAACTCAGTATTCTTGCCCCTCTTATCTATGACGAGATAGGTATTAATCTGTGTACCACATTCGCTGTCGGTACAGATATTTCAACGACTTATCCAACAGCTACCAACGCATCAGTCAGTGTTATAGATATAGCCTACACTTATGGTGATGAAAATGTTGAAATCACCCAGATAGCCGGAAGGCCTAACTGCTACTCTGTGAAACTCGCCAACCTTACTGTAACATTTGCAGTAACGCTTTATGATGAGTCATGCAGGGCATTAGCAACTCTTACCCCAACGGCAGTCTACCTTCCTAACTCAACTACTGCTACAACTTATGATGAAGATACCAATCCGACATCTGTCACCCTTGAAATATTCGCTCCATACGGAGTTTCCTACAACTCGAATAACGCAACTCCACCTGTTTATACGCCTGCACTTAACAGTATAGGTTTCTTGTCATCTGACAATGTTGTAACCCAGGGACTCAACCTTTATGCAATACCTAAGCTTTTAGGTCTTGATACTACAGATGACGAGGTTACTGTAGGTCTCACTCTCATCTTACAGAGCCTTTACTTCTGTGGATACCGCGTAACAAGTGCCGGCAGAATCTCAACGCCTAAGGGAAGCATTGTTTCCGGTGAAGAATCTGACTGCATCAAGTTTGTTTGCGGAAACCTCTTAGACAGAGCCATCAAGCCTCTCGATTTAAGTCCACCTTCATGCGAAGGTAACTTAAAAAAAGACTGCAAGAAGCCTTGCATGAATGACTGCACCGACACTCTTAACACTAACAGCACAGCCTGCCAGAACTCTTGTAATAATGGCAATAACAGTCAGACTTCCTCTGGTGCATGCGCTGGACCTTGCAATGGCATATGCAGCAAGACTAACTAATAACCTCAATCTGTGGGAACAGACGCCTGCTTGTCATCTGTTCCCATGTACATATTTTCTTCCTTTGGACTTCCTCCATGCATTCCTCCGCTTCAACGTCCAATCCAAACCTGCACGCTCCACATTTTCTTCCATCGCAAATATTTTAATTGCTAATTTCCCTACTATGTGTGTATAATTAATGAAATATATTATATTGAACTGTTGTATACACAGTCGCAAAGTGAATATATTCGCTTTGCAGCGTCCGTATACACCACAGTTCGCATGGAAAGGAGTTACTAATGAATTTTAAAAAGAACAGGTCGAGATTCCTTCTGGTTTTCGCGACTCTCACTCTTTTGTTCTCTTCTGTTCTTCTTACTTCATGTCAGGGCAAGAAGATTAAGAACACTGTATTTTCTGTAGATGATCTTGCAGGCAAGACTATTGGTGTTCAGTTAGGAACAACTGGTGATACTCTCGTAAGTGATTACGAAACTGACGGTTCAGGCACAACTGTATCAAGATACAACAAAGGTTCTGATGCTATACAGGCTTTAAAGCAGGGTAAAGCTGATGCTGTTGTTATTGATGAACAGCCTGCTTTAGCATTTGTTAAAGCTAATCCAGACCTTACAATTCTCGAAGAAGAATTTGCAAATGAGGATTATGCCATCTGTGTTGCTAAGGGCAATTCCCTTACTGCAAAGCTCAATGAGGCTATTGAAGTACTTATGGCAGATGGAACTATCCAGAAACTTATTGACGATTATGTTGGCGATAATGCTACATTTTCAGGTTACAAATCACCAGACGGTATAAGCCGTACTAATGGAACTCTTGTTATGGCTACAAATGCTTACTTCAAGCCATACGAGTACTATGAAGGGGGTTCTATTATTGGTATTGACGCTGATATTGCACAGGCTATTGCTGATTACCTCGGAATGAATTTAAAAATTGAGGATATGGAATTTGATTCAATTATCACTGCCGTATCTTCTGGTAAAGCTGATTTCGGTATGGCTGGTATGACAGTTACTGATGAGCGTAAGAAAAATATCGATTTCACAACTACTTATACAACTTCTAAGCAGGTTATTATTGTCCGTGACGACAATGCTTCTTCATCAGGCATGAGTTTTGCTGAGAAGTTCAAGACAGACTTCATCAAAGAAGCAAGATACACTTATCTTCTTAAGGGTCTGTTAAATACAGTAATTATTGCATTCTTTGCAGCACTTATGGGTGTTGTTATTGGTTTCCTTATTGCAGTTGTCCGTTCTAACCATGATAAGACAGGACACATGAAGGTTCTTAACTTCATTTGCAACATTTATCTTACTGTAATCAGAGGAACACCAACTATGGTACAGCTGCTTATTATCTATTATGTAATATTCAGCTCTGTACACATTGACAAGCTTATTGTTGCGATACTTGCATTTGGTATCAACTCAGGTGCTTATGTTGCCGAAATATTCCGTTCAGGTATTATGTCTATTGATAACGGACAGTTTGAAGCAGCACGAAGCCTTGGTCTTTCTTATAAAACAACTATGATAAGTGTTATTCTTCCTCAGGCATTCAAGAATGTTCTCCCATCACTTGCTAATGAGTTCATTGTTCTGTTAAAGGAAACATCTATCAGCGGTTACATCGGTCTTAACGACCTTACAAGAGGCGGCGATATTATCCGAAGCATAACTTATGATCCAATGCTTCCACTTATCGGTGTTGCTATCATTTACCTTGTAATGGTTATGGGACTTTCACAGCTTGTTAAGAAACTTGAGAGGAGGTTAAGAAACAATGAGCGATAATACTAACGAAATCATTCTTGAAGTTAAAGATTTGAAGAAATCTTTTGGCGACCATGTTGTATTAGAATCAATCAATACAACAGTCCGCAAAGGAGAGGTTATTGCAATTATCGGACCATCTGGCTGCGGTAAATCAACATTTTTACGTTCGCTTAACCTTCTTGAAACTCCTACAGAAGGTCATGTATTATTCCATGAGCAGGATCTTACAGATAAGAGTGTAAATGTGGATGAATTAAGAGAGAAGATTGGAATGGTGTTCCAGCATTTTAACCTTTTCCCTAATATGACTATAAGAAGAAACATAACTCTTGCTCCTACTAAGCTTGGACTTATGAGCAAAGAAGAAGCTGATAAGAAAGCTGATGAACTTCTTGCAAGAGTAGGACTTTCTGACAAAGCCGATGCTTATCCTAACCAGTTGAGTGGTGGTCAGAAGCAGAGAGTTGCTATAGCAAGAGCACTTGCAATGAATCCTGAGATAATGCTTTTCGATGAACCAACATCTGCACTTGATCCTGAAATGGTTGGTGAGGTTCTCGCAATCATGAAGGAACTTGCCGCATCAGGAATGACAATGATTGTCGTAACTCATGAGATGGGATTTGCAAAAGAAGTTGCCAACAGATGCATGTTCTTCTACGATGGAGTCATCAATGAAGAGGGGGCTCCGGAAGAATTCTTTGGCAATCCTAAGAGTGAGAGATTGAAGGATTTCTTGTCGAAGGTTCTTTAATTAGTACAAAGGTGGGCATTGAGATAGGGAGATGTTATACAAGACCTCATGGATGCCTGCACCTAGTGTAAGTAAATGCCGTCATATACAATGTCTTTTAGCTGTGTAAAAATCAAACGCGCTTCGCTTGAACGAGATTTTTACACAGCACTTTTTGTATATAACGGCATTAACTTACACACGGTTCGGCATAAATCGGTCTTGCATAACAGCTCCCAATCTCAAAGCCACCACCCCACCCAGAATGCAATGCCGCAGGCGAGCATTCGTCCATAGGCTGACTACTTGGTGAAGAAGAAGTCAACCGTACAGTATGCTGTGGGATAGATGTGTGGTGTCCTTAGGTGTATGCCCGAATATTCTTATGTCGTGTGAAAGTTAATGCCGCAATCTGCTAAAGATTGTGGCTTGTAATCTCGTTCAAGCGAAGCGCGTTTGATTACAAGCCACATAAAAAACTCAGCAGATTGCGGCATTTAGTTTCACTAGACATAAGAATCCTGAGGGCAGATGCCTAAGGACACCACACACCCTTCCACAGTTACTGTACGGCGTCCGGACTATCAAGCTTCCTTCGAGTAGTCAACCTTCAGAAGACACAGTCCCTTCGCCGGCGCAGTTGCACCTGCAAGGCTTCTGTTTCTCTCCTCTAAAAGTTCATACATACTCTCTGGTGTTCTCTTTCCCTGTCCAACTTCAAGAAGTGTACCACTTAATATTCTTACCATGTACTGTAGGAATCCGCTTCCATGATATGTAAGATTTAGGAATGAACCCTTTAAAGAAACATCTATTGAATAAATCTCACGGACTGTCGATTTCTTCATCTTGGGATTGCCACAAAATGATGCAAAATCATGTTCTCCAGTAAGTATATATGCTGCCCTCTTCATGGCATCAACATCCAGCTTACCCTCAATTATATTGACATATTTTCTGTTAAATACAGGCTTCTTATCCCCAACATAACATGTATAGCAATAAGTTTTCCCTTGTGCATTGTAACGGCTGTGGAATCTGTCAGATGCAACACGAACCTCCTGCACACAGATATCTTCTGGAAGATATCTGTTCATATAATCGCATATCTCATCTTCCTTCATCTTTGTTTCCATATGTGCATTAGCTACCATTCCCTTTGCATGCACTCCGGCATCTGTTCTTCCTGCACCTATAACCTCAACCTCAGTTTCTGTCATGGCAGAAAGCACTGATTCTAACTTTCCCTGAATTGTCATATCTGTAGTTGGCTGATGTTCCCAGCCATAATACCTTGTACCATCATAAGTGATTATCATCTTATAATTCTTCATCCATATCTCCCATTCATTCTTCTGTCCATAAACACTTTTATATCATCTTGCCAGATTCTGCTTCATACCATCGAGAAAATCATATATTTCATCCATAAACACCTTGCCATAGCGCTCATATTTATTCTCACCGACACCGCTTACTGACAGCATTTCTTCCTCATTAAACGGAACTTTAAGACACATATCTATAAGCGTCCTGTCTGAAAATATTACATATGGCGGAACACCTACTGAAACAGCTATCTGTTTTCTTAACTCACGCAGTCTGTTAAACAACATAACACCTCTGTCATTAAGTGCATCCTCCGGCTTCTTTGACTTGGGCGTTGCATATGCTGACTTTGCAGCAGCGGCAGAACGCTTCATTCTGTCTGCCACCATTGCAGCATTCCTTGATACAGGTGCACTGAAACGGTTTCCCGGATACATATAAGCCTCATCTGCTTCACGTTCTGCCTCATCAATAACGCAGTTAGAACAGTTATGGCAGTTGTATCTTCCACCCTTTGGATTGTCCGGTCTTTCTCCAAAATATTTAAGTATATACTCTCTTAAACAGCCTGTTGTCTTGCAGTAATCGACCATTGCATTAAGCCTTCTTTTATCAAGAATCATAAGCCGTGCCTGTTCTTCTGCATCCATATCAGGATTAGGCTCTCTATGTTCTATGAAAAACTTATTTATCATAATATCCTGCGGAGAATACAGCAATACGCATTCTGAATCCTCTCCATCTCTTCCGGCACGTCCAGCCTCCTGATAATAATTCTCTATACACTGCGGCATATTATAATGAATTACAAATCTTACATTTGACTTGTCAATTCCCATTCCAAATGCATTAGTTGTAACAACAACTGGCTTGATATCATATATAAATGAATCCTGATTTTCTTTTCTTTCTTCTGCTGAGAGACCCGCATGATACTTAGTCACCGAAAGCCCGTTGGCATTAAGCATGTCATAGACTTTTTCAACATTTTTTCTTGTAGCACAGTATATAATTCCACTATCCTGTCTGTGGCTTACAAGGTAGTCAAGTATATATGAATCCTTGTCCTTAATATGCTTGACCTTGAATGTCAGATTGCTTCTGTCAAAACCTGTAGTGAGTATTACCGGTCTTTCGAGGGAAAGAATCTGCAATATATCATCTCTTACTTTGCTTGTCGCTGTAGCTGTAAATGCGCTTATTATAGGACGCCTTGCCAGCTTCTTAACAAATGACAATATATTCAGATAACTTGGTCTGAAATCCTGCCCCCACTGTGATATACAGTGAGCTTCATCTACAGTAATCATAGATATCTCTACATGCGTGGCAAAATCAAGAAAGCCCCAGGTTTCCAGCCTTTCAGGTGCAACATATATAATTTTATACCGTCCCTGCTTTGCAAATGCGAGTGCCTTAGTTATCTGATTATCTGTAAGAGAACTGTTAATATAAGCTGCATGTACACCTGCCTGATTAAGTGCTCCAACCTGATCCTTCATTAGCGATATAAGTGGAGATACAACAAGAGTAATGCCGGACATTAACAATGCCGGCACCTGATAACATAATGATTTTCCCGCACCTGTAGGCATAATTCCTAACACATCCTGCCCTGCAAGAATAGCATCAACTAACTTTTCCTGACCCGGACGGAATGAATTATACCCAAAATAATGCTTTAAAATTCCGTATTTATCCATATATCACTCTCTTTTCAAGCTTCTCTTACTCTCATACATTTTCTTATCAGCTCTGCTTCTTGTATCTTCAAAGTTCTTATCTGTCTTTATATCATATTCGGCATAACCACATGCAATCTGCACATTAAGGTCTTTGATTCCAAGCTCTTCTTCAGCATACTTTTCAAGTTCCCTTAGCTGCTTCACATGTCTTCCAATATCAAAACTTTTTTGCTTCTGATTAATTACAGTACAGAATTCATCCCCACCTATACGATAACATTTACCATGTCTGCCAAATATCTCTTTAATAATTCTGGCTGATGCCTGTATATAGGCATCTCCTGCTGCATGCCCCAGATTATCATTACACCACTTAAGGTTATTAAGGTCAAATGTCACTATAGAATACCCTTCATAATCAGAAGTTTCCTGTTCCCACTCCTCAAATGCAGAACGATTATAAACCCCTGTCATAGTATCAGTTACAGCCATCTCTTTGTAGAAATCCACCTTCTGACCTTCTTTAATCTTCTCAAATGCTTCTGATATGCTCTCATAACCAAGCACAATAATAAATATTAGAATACCCAGTTTTCCTATAAGATCTGTCTGCTGCATTCCCTTATAATATGCAATAAGATCAACAATCATAGAAATTCCAAGTGCAGCCGCACCTATAATATTAGACTTTACTTTCCAGTCAAAGCCTTTAACCCATACTCTTTTAATAAGAACTGTACAGAAATATACAAGTGACATAACAAGCATCATATGTATAATGTACACGCTGTTCTTAAACTCCCACACACCTGTCATATGACATACAAGCAGTATTACAGCTGTTGCAGCATATATGGCGCACAAGATATTATTCGCAGCACTTTTCCCTATCTGGAAAAAATTCTTCTCTGCCTGCATAAAAGGAATAGGTATCATCATTAGCAGTACATACCCTATCAGTGAACCTATCTTCCTGTCCTGCACAAGAATCGTTGCAATATCAGTCTCATTAAGAGCCCATGCACCTATAATCATTGCAAATATACCAAAATAAAACAGTGCTTGTGTCTGTGCAATCTTCTTTCTACAGAAAATCCATAATATAATCATAGCAAATCCAACTATTATTATAAACGAACTAAGTACTGCTGATGGTAACGATTTCGCAATAAGCTCTTTTACAAGTTTTGTCTCGTCGCCATATTCAAATGTTGTTCCTCTTATCTTATGACCAGCATATACATTAGTAAGCCTTACAGTTATATCTGTTGTATATGGCGGAATGTTCACAATCGTATAATTAGTTCCAGTGGTTGTTCCATATATAGAACTATGCGCTTTTATATAATATATAAGTCTTCCACTTGCATATACTTCTACTTCCTGATGCCTGCTTACAAATGCCAGTGCATTATTATTTCCTGCACTTGCTCTAATCTTCACATAATATTCAATTGTGTCATCTCCAATATATCTTGTATCCTCTGGTTTAACTACGACACCCGTTCTTTTATCTTCCGGTGTCACTTTATCTACAGTGCTGAATATAAATCCTGAAGCCATAAAAAGCAGAAATCCTAATAAAAATATACAGTAAAAAATCCTGTTAATTAATTTAATTCTTTTCATAAAAAAAGCCTTTCTGCCGTACTATAGTGTTATCCGTAATGAATCTAACCCTATAATACAGTAGAATGGCTTTATTTTCAAATTATTTTTTGTTGTTCTGTATTTTGTACACTATTCGCAAAGTTTTAAAACTGCATAGCACTACAAGTTACTATTATATACTTTTAGCAAGTTCAGTTGGATTCTCTGAAAACTTCAAAGCTACATCCCTTGAAATAACTCTTGTCTTAACAAGATTAGCAAGCGAATAATTCATTGTGTGCATACCTGTCTGCATATTTGACTGAAGAACGGTCTGAATCTGATTAGTCTTCTTCTCTTTAATAAGATTAGATACTGCTGTATTATTAAGCATAATCTCTGTTGCAGCAATTCGTCCTTCCTGCTCTGCACGAGGTACAAGTGTCTGTGTTACAACTCCAGTTAATACAGATGCAAGCTGCATTATAAGTGCAGACTGTGCCTCAATAGGGCATGCACTGATTATACGCTCAACTGTCTGTGTAGCACTTCTTGTATGAAGTGTTGATAATACAAGATGTCCTGTTTCAGCAGCTGTAATTGCTGCATTGATAGTCTCATAATCTCTCATCTCTCCTACAAGAATAACATCCGGGTCTTCACGAAGTGCTGAACGAAGTGCTGTCGCAAAATCAGGTACATCTCTTCCTACCTGTCTCTGATGTATCATAGATTTCTTAAATCCATATACATACTCTATAGGATCTTCTACTGTTATAATATGTCTTGACATATTGTTGTTAATATAATCAATCATAGCTGCAAGTGTTGTAGACTTACCACTTCCTGTAGGACCTGTTACAAGAATAAGACCTGACCTTTTCTCAACAAGCTTAGAAAAGAGTTTTCCTGAATGTCCCAATTCTTCAAACGACGGTATAACAGAATCAAGAAGACGTATACTCGCTGCAAGATTTCTTCTCTGATGATATATATTAATTCTTAATCGACCACCAGACTCATCAGTAGATGCCACATCCATATCTTTTCCTGCCTGAACATTCTGTATATCTTCATCACCAAGAATTGAGAATATCATCTCTTCTGTTTCTTCTATCGAAGGTGTTATATCAAGAAGCTGAAGTTCACCATATTTTCTTACTGCAACCGCTTCTCCTGCAGTAATATGCAGATCTGAACACTTGTTATCTCTTGCGTATTTAATTAATTCTTTTAATTCCATTTTCCCCTCCCATACATTTTGTTCATTAGTATAATCAACAATAAAATACTACCACAATGAAAATACATATTCAATCACACTTTTATCCCATTTTTCTTACATATATCATTAAGGCAGCATATTTCACAGTGCGGTGTAGTACGTGCCGTACATACCTCTCTTCCGTGGTCTACAAACCTGTGGCATAATCCACTGCCTTCTTCTGGCGGTACTATCTTCCACAATGCCATCTCAACCTTCTTAGGCTCTTTCTCGTCTTTTACAAGACCGATTCTGTTACAAAGCCTTATGCAGTGTGTATCTGTAACAATTGCCGGCTTTCCGAAAACATCGCCCATAATAAGATTGGCACTCTTCCTTCCAACTCCAGGAAGCTTTAATAATTCTTCCATGCTGTCAGGAACTTTATCGTTATACTGTTCATGAAGCATACACATACATGCACATATATCCCTTGCCTTGCTTTTTCCAAGTCCGCATGGTCTTATAATCTTTTCAATCTCTTCTGGAGATGCTGCAGCAAGTGATGCTATATCAGGATATTTCTCATACAGCCCCTTAACCACAACATTTACTCTTGCATCAGTACATTGTGCCGCAAGTCTTACGCTTACAAGCAGTTTCCAGGCATCATCGTAATCAAGACTGCACTCCGAATCCGGATATTCTGCCTTTAATCTTCTTATAACCTCTAAAGCAAGTTCTTTCTTAGTCATAGATTACGCATCTTTCTTCTTATAATTAGCAATTCCGAATATTGCAAGAAGCAATACACACGCAAATATCATCCAGCCAACAAGATAACCTGTTCCCTTTAGTTTAAATGTATCATAATAACCCTTAAGGTATACAACTACTATAATAGCCGGAAGTATATAACTCATATAGAATCTTAACCATTCAGGAAGCTTAGGACCTTTTCCTTCATTAGCTTCTTTTCTGAAGCCTTCCCAGCCCCAGCCGTTCTTCTTAGTACAGAATAATACAAATATCATGCTTCCAAGAGGAAGTAGATTATATGAAACAAGGAAATCCTCCAGATCCATAATTGAACTTCCCGGACCAATAGGCTGGAAAGCTGCAAGCTTGTTAAAGCCTAATACAGCAGGAAGTGAAAGCAGTATCATGAATATAACATTACCTGCAACAACCTTTTTCCTTGAAAATCCCTTAAGGTCTATATAAAAAGCAATAATGTTCTCAAACACTGCAATTACAGTTGATAATGCTGCAAATGACATGAATACAAAGAATGCTGTTCCCCATATTCTTCCTCCCGCCATATGATTAAATATGTTAGGCAGTGTTATAAATAAAAGTGATGGACCGGCACCAGGAGCAACACCATATGCAAAGCATGCAGGAATAATTATGAATCCTGCCATAAGAGCAACAAATGTATCAAGCAGAATGATATTAACAGCCTCTCCACCTATTGTTCTGTCTTTCTTTAAGTAGCTTCCGAATATCTCCATTGCACCAATACCTACACTAAGTGTAAAGAATGCATGTGTCATGGCATCAAATATAACCGGTCCTAAACCTCTTGATTTAATAGCATCAAGATTAGGCACCATATAGAATTTAACACCTTCTGATGCATTAGGAAGTACAAGTGAATGAACTGCCAGTACCACAATAAGGATAAGAAGAAGTGCCATCATAACCTTAGTAATCTTCTCAACGCCCTTCTGTAATCCTAATACACATACACCAAACGAAAGTAAAACTGCAACAATCATCCAGATTGTCATTGTACCAGGCTGTGAAAGCATAGTTCCAAATGCTCCTGAAACCTCATCTGGCTCTAAACCTGCTAACGAACCACTTGCCTCACGCCATGCATAATAAAGCATCCATCCTGCAACCATAGTATAGAAAGCCATTAATATGTAGCTTCCTAATATCGATACCCATTTGAAATGATGCCATTTACTTCCTTTAGTCTCCAGTTCTTCAAATGCCCTTGCAGCACCTTTACCGCTTCCTCGTCCTACTGTGAACTCCGCACACATAATAGGAAATCCAAGAATTGCAAGAAATACAAGATAGATAAGCACGAATGCCGCACCACCATTTTCCCCGCATATGTATGGAAATTTCCACACATTACCAAGTCCTACCGCACAGCCAGCAGACACTAAGATAAAGCCGAGTCGCGAGCCGAATTTTTCTCTCTCTTTCAAAATAAAACCTCCATCGTTAATATATTTACATTAATTAAGATTGTATCATATATTACTATATTTTCACAGCCAATTATTTCATACTCTCACTGACTTCTGATGTAATAGTCTGACCGCCCTGTTCATTCCATTCTTTTACAAATGTATCAAAGTAAGATATATCTTCTTCTCCACTTATAATCTTTAAATATGCCTCTTTTTCTTTAGCCTTAAGTCTCCACCAGTGGCTCTTCATTGTGTCTGTGGTCTTAAAATAAAGCGAGTCAACTACCTTTATATTATCCTGTGCAATCAGACTGCATGCCTTAATTCTTGACATATACGCTGCCCATTGCGTACTTGTTTTGTTAGCATTCTTGATATACTCACTACACGCATCATAAAATGAACGTTCAAGAAGTTCCAGACTGTCAGAATTCTTTCTTCCTGAAATTGCAGCATCTATATTCCTGTAACATATTGAAAGTGCATTATTGTAATCAACATTTATTGATAAAGGTCTTGCCGTAGGTTCAACATTAATCTGATAGTAATTCTTGAATTCTTCTGAGTCTGTACAGTCAAATCTTACCTTATCAAACATGACACTTATCATCTTGGCTGCAATCTCAGGATGTTCATAGCCCTTTCTTACGACAACATATTTGTAACACGGGTTCTGGCTGTGATAACTCGTTGTTCCATCAGAATCCGTTGCTATTAAATATGGCTGCCAGTCTGCATCCGGATTCCTGCTTACTGCATTAGCAAGCGGATTATTCGGTGCCCACCATGGTCCAAAAAACGAGCCACACAGACCATTCTCTATAAGCTCACATATATTGGTTGATGTTCTCAGAAGAAAATCATTATCTATAACCCCCTGATTATACAGACTGTTTATATACGAAAGTGCTTCTTTTGCCTCATCTGTAACCGAACCATATACAATCTCACCATCATCGTTCATTATCCACTGCTTTGGATACGCTCCAAAGCAGGCAAATATTATATCCAGCAGAAATTCACTGCTGTAACCACATTCACCTGTCACATCTGTATCCACTGCAAGTCCCACTGTATTAGGTTTTCCGGACGCATCCACGCCATTATTTCCAGGGTCTTCTGATATAAAATGCTTCACTATATTAACAACATCATCAATAGTGTGTGGCTCTGACAATCCAAGCTTATCCATCCAGTCTTTTCTTAACCACACAAGATTAGGTCCGTCTGTTATATTAGTCTCCGGCAGTGCCATTATCTTTCCATCATATGTAACCATATCCTTAAGTGAATCGCCATAGCTTTCATACATTTTCCTGATTCTGTCACTTATACAGTTATTGTAGCTTTCTGTAAGGTCCTCTATAAGTCCTGCTTCCACTAACTGTTCAACCTCATCCTGACTTGATACAACCATAATATCCGGAAGGCTTCCCATTGAGATTGCCATTGAAACATTAGTGTCATACTGACTGTCGTTTGCTTCAAATACATCAACATTCTGCACATTTATCACAGACTTAATATAGCGTGTGTACGCATTGTCCGTATAAGTGTCATTCTCCGGCATATTGGAATTATTAACACTTGTCATCTTTCCAAGTGTATATTCTATAGTCTCCGGGTAAGCCCCGAATGGAGTTGTTCTCGCTTCTTCCATTCTTGCATTATATTCTTCATTATCATTAGACGCAAAACCAGCCGGGCTTTTACACCCGGCTAATATAAGCATTATTCCTGTGACACCAAATGCCACACATTTTTTTAATGTTTGCTTTAATCTATTCATATATCTAACCCTTCACTGCACCTGTCATGCTTTCATTATAACATCTTTGCATTATCATAAACAAGGCTGCAATTGGAATTGATATAAGAACTGCTCCTGCTGCAAATCTTGTGTACCATACATCAACATACTCCTTTTCAAGCATCTGCCATAAGCCGATTGCTACGGTATAATACTTCGCATTTGCCCTGCAGATTACTCTTGCAAATATGAAATCTACCCAAGGTGCTATGAATGATGTAAGTATTGTATACACTATAATTGGTTTACTGAGAGGTATTGTTATCTTAGTAAATACCTGCCACTTCGTTGCTCCATCTATCATAGCAGCCTCGTCTATTGTCTTAGGGATAGTATCAAAGAATCCCTTTGCAATGTAAAACTGTATTCCTGATGATGCTGAATATACAAGCACAAGCGCAACTCTTATCATTGCTCCTTCTGAAAGTCCTACTGCTTTAAGTATATAATATACGGCAACCATCGCCATAAATGCAGGGAAAAGTCCAAGTATCATTGCGATATTCATCATTGCTTTTCTCATCTTAAACTTAAGCCGTGACATACAGTAAGCCACTGACAGTACAAAAAAAGTTGATATAATACATGAGAATACTGCTACTATCAGAGTATTGGTAAACATTCGTGGAAAATTAAGTATTCCTGTATCTGTAAAAAGCTTTACATAATTATCAAGTGAATACTGCTTTGGGAAGAAGGAGCTTGTATAAGCACCCTTCTGAGCCCTGAAGCTTGTGAGGAGTATCCAGAAAAGAGGACTTACCCACACTATCGCTAATATTGTAAGCACTGAATGTGCCAGTATATTTTTAATAGTCTTTTTCTTTTTCACTGGAATCCCTCCTCATCTTTATACGCTTTCGTTCTTCTGTATACAAGCAGTGAACCAATTGCTAAGAATATGAATGTCATAATACCGATAACAGCACCAAGATTATAATACTGATAATCTATTGTCATCTTGTACAGCCATGTTACCAGAAGGTCTGTCTTTCCTGCTGTTGCACCTGCCATAACCGGATCTCCCTTAGTCAGCAGGTAAACAATGTTAAAGTTGTTAATATTAGCAGTAAATGTAGTGATAAGATATGGTGCCGTTACAAATAACATATATGGCATTGTTATCTTAATAAACTTGACAAATCCATTAGCTCCATCTACATCTGCTGCCTCATACAGCTCCATAGGTATATTCTGTAATATACCTGTAACCTGCAGAATAGTATATGGAATACCTATCCACAGATTAACCACGATTACTGTGATTCTTGCCCAAGTCGCATTTGTAAAGAATGGCAGTGATTTTGTTATCCATCCTGCATTCTTTAAAACAACATTTATAATTCCATCCTGTGCCAGCATGCTTCTGACAATAAGAAGTGAAACAAACTGTGGAATTGCGATTGAAAGTATAAATATAAATCTCCAGAAGGCCTTGAATTTCGTACCTTTTCTGTTAATAAGCAGTGCAACAAGTATTCCGAATATGTAATTAAGAAATGTTGCAAATACTGCCCACACTATAGTCCAGCCAAATACTGACCAGAAGGACTGTCCTATCATGCTTCCTGAATCGAATATCTGCTTGAAATTCTCAAGTCCTACCCAGTCGAAAAGCACCAGATGATTGTTAACCTTACTATAATTAGTAAATGCCATGCTTATCATGAAAATAAGTGGAAGTATTGTAAATATAAGCACACCTGATACCGGGAGTGTAAGCAGCAGCTTATGAAGGTTCTCATTAAGCAGCGACTTCATGTCTTCTGCAAATGTGTTTATATGCTTTCCTTTTTCCTTTAACAGCTCCAGCTTATATGAGCTTTTCACAGCACCCGCTGCAACTATTATGTAAGCTATAATCATGAATATTGTTGCTATTCCATACAGAAGTATAAGAAGTGAATTATCACCTGCAACATACTCATATATTCCAAGCTTCTCATTCCAGACCTCCTGCTGCGGTCTGCTTCCAAGACCTGGAAGCATCGCAAGGCAGTTAATTCCCTTCATAATCATAAAGCATACAAAGGCTGCTTCTATAGCTATATACATAATTCCCTTTATAATCTGCTTTCCTACAAGATTACCAAGTCCTGGAATCAGAATGCTTAACTTCGTAAATATATTTCCTTTTCTAAATGATTCAGTGAACTTAACTGCCATTATGCGCCACTCCTTTCAGCATTTAATCCCTATCAATTATTTTGCAATTGATGTATTAATCTGCTTATAGAAATCCTGTGTCTTAGCTGCTGCATTATCTGCTGTTATTTCACCATTTACGATTGCCTTAGCAAAGTTCTGTGCAGGTGCCCAGTAATCATTCATGCCTGTTACTGTTGGCTGGATTACTGATGTCTTGTTAAATGTATCATTCTGTGCTGTTACAAGTGCATCCTTCTTTACTTCATCAGTTGCAAGAAGCTCTGTATTACAAGGAATAACACCTCTTAATTCATAGTGCTTCTTCTGTGCATCCTTGCTTCCAAGATACTTTGCAAGTGCAACTGCTACCTGCTGATACTTGCAGTTAGGATTAACTGCGATTGCCTTAGAACCTGCAAATGCTAACATCTGCTTGTCTTTTCCACCAATCTTTACTGTAGGAAGTGAAACTGCTCCAAAATTGTCTCCAAGAATCTCTTTAACACTCTTATAATCCCATGATCCTGAGAAGTAAGCTCCAACTGAACCATCTCTTAAGCCAGCGATACCAACACCCTGAAGGTCATTGACAAAGTTAGGATTATTTACAAGTGAAACCATTGCCTGTGTTGCCTGTGTTCCCTTATCTCCTGAGATATCAACACCTGCTGAATTATCTTTTCCGTCTTTTCCAAAATATTTACATCCATTAGCAAGGAAGAATGATGACATATACCAGCCCTCTGTAATATTGAAAGCCACCTTATTCTTCTCAAGCATCTTATCAAGGCTCTTTACATCACTGTCTGTGAATTTGCTCTTGTCATAGTACATAAACCATGTATTAGTTGTAAATGGTACTCCGTATACAGCCCCATCTACTGATACTGAATCTACAATTGCATCTGAGTTAGTTTTCTTAACATAATCTGCTGTCTCTCCACCAAGCTTTGCAATAGCGTTAGCATCAACAAGTGTCTGAAGCTGGTCGTTAGCAAAGAAGTATACATCTCCTGAATTCTCTGGATCCTGTGGAACTATCTTTCCTGCGTCCTGCTCTGAGCATACACCGTATTCAAATGTTAAATCCCAGTCAGGATGCGCTGAATTAAACTGGTCACACATTGTCTGAAGCCATTTGCCGTTCTCATCTGCCTGATCTTCTGCACAGCCCCATACCTTGATTGTAGCTGTGATTTTTTCCTCGCCTGCTGCTGTGTCATCCTTTTTAGCATTGCCACAACCTACAAAAAGTGACCCACACATTGTTGCTGCCATCACTGCAGCCGCTAATCTCTTAAACTTCATAAAAAACCCTCCTTAATAATTATCCGAGACAGCTTTGATTACTGTCCTCTTTTGATAATCTAATTATATTAAGGAGGGGTTAATATTAAAATATAAGATATTTTAGAAACATATCAGTTTTTTGTGTTGTATGGTTTTGCCGGGAATTTTATTGTTATTGTTGTTCCCTCATCAGGTATGCTCTGCACTTCCAGATGATAGCTTTCGCCGTAATAAAGTCTTATTCTGTCATTAACATTTCTTGCACCATACCCTTTTGACTGGACTTTTAAGAAGTTTTGTGCAGTTTCTTTGTCCATTCCTACACCGTTATCAGACACTGTTACACATACAAGCTTTTTACCTTCTTCATCCGTCTGCATCTTGGCCTCTACTGTTATTACACCTTTCCTGTCTGTCAGCAGATCTATACCGTGGTCTATTGCATTTTCTACCAATGGCTGGAGTATAAGGTTTAAAGATTCGCATGGCATAACTTCCTCTGATACATTTATCACCACATCAAATGAGTTGTCATGCATTATCTGCTGAATCTTAAGATACGACTGCATGTTGCTTAATTCCTGCTCAAAGCTTAGTATATTCTTTCCCTTATTAAGCGATGTACGGTAGTAGTTAGACAATGCAAGTGTTATCTCACTTATATCCTCCTGCTCATATTCTATTGCTTTCCAGTTGATAAGCGATAATGAATTGTAGAGGAAATGCGGATTAATCTGTGCCCTTAATGCCCGCATCTCTGATTCTTTCTGGCTTATACGTCCTTCATATACCTGCGTGATAAGATTCTTAATCTGGGTTGTCATGCTGTTAAAGCTATGAATAAGGTCACCTATTTCATCTTTGTCCTGTGTATTAATTACCGCATCAAAGTCTCCATTTTCAACCTTTGCCATACTGTTTTTTAATTTATTAATTCTTCTTGTAATGAAGCCTGTTGTAAATATACTCGCCGCAGCGGCACCTGCAACTGCTACCACAAATGCAACTACAATCATTGTAATCATTGAATTAGCTGACCTGAGCACAAGTTTTCTTGGTTCATAGACATATACTGTCCATCCGGTAACAGAGCTTTCCTTCTTTACTACAGAATAACCCTCTGTATTTCCACATGTATCATTATCCCATTCTGCTCCGTCGATTAACGAAAGCAGTTTCTTACTGTTTAATCTGTATCTGGTGTTATTGTTTTCAAATATGTCACTGCTGCATATAACTTTTCCATCAGCGTCAAGCACCACCATTCCGCAGTTCTGCTCAAGACCACCTGTAAATGAACTCATCATGCTGTCATAATCAACATCTATGTACATGATTCCAAGAATCCCTAGCTGGTCAAGCGTTGACATTTTTCGTGCTGAAACAAGTGTCCTGCTGTCTTCATCAACAAACCACTGTATCTTAGTGCTTTCAGCAGCAGAATTATAAAAAGGTCTGTCTTTTATCTCTTCTATTGGAGCTATAGTTGTATCATGTTTAATAGCTTTATCCACATATATTGTTACCCTGTTAATATCATTGTGAAAATACTTTAATGATGAAAGCATAGGGTCAAATGTAGTGACAATCTGGTTATACATCTCATATGTGCTTTTGTAATCGTATGAAAGCACTCCCGACAGCGTATCATTAAATGTTATATAATTAGACAGGTTGTCATACACCTCTATCTGCCCATCCACCGTTGTAACAGACTGCTCAATTGCCCCTTTGATGCTCTTTAAATCTCTGTCCATAAGAATGTTTCTCATCTGACAGTATGCAAAAACAAAAAGTACAATCAGGGGAATAAGTCCGGTCACTACATATATGATGACAAGCTTGTTCTGTAATCTTATATCATTGATTTTCTGCTTAATCTTTTTCAACTCAATTCTCCCTGATCCCTGAATTTCTGAGGACTTATACCAAAGTACTCCCTGAAGCTCTGTACAAAATATGAAACATTTGGATAACCCACCTGCTCACTTATATTCACAATCTTCATGTTCGTACCGGTAAGCAGTTCCTTAGCCTTCTCCATTCTGTACTGTTTAATATATTTGCTCAGATTCTGTCCTGTTTCCTTCTTAAAAAGTGAACTTAAATAGCTTGGTGCAAGATAAACCATATCCGCAAGCTGCTGTGCGCCAATCTCCTCACCATAATGGTTATGTATATAATTCTTTACGGTCTCAATCTCCCGGTGTGACGTGGCCGGCTCTTTTCCGAAACTCTTTTCCAACAAATCAATATAGTTATTCACTATATCCATAATGCATGAGAAATCCTCCGACTTATACAGTCTGTCAATCTCCCTGCCAAATTCCGCCTCATCAGCACCCGGAATATTGTCATAGAAATCTTTTAACAGATTGGAAAATACAAACTTGATGTATATATGTGAGAAGTTCGACTGCCCCCTGTATTTCTTACACAATGCATCAAAATGTATCCGTAAAAATGTGATATCCTTCATCTTGATATCCTGCTTCATCTGCTTCATAAGTGCATCATCATCAATCTGTACAAGCACAGGTGTATCTTCACTGATATTATCAGAAAAAATATATCTTCCTGTCTCATAAAACTTATTATTCATCAGTGTATCAACTGAATCCATTACCTGTGGAAGCTCATGATAATCGTTGAATAAACCGGACACAGCAATATACATAAACTGCCCCGTCTTTCTGTATATATAGTCATGAATATTTGTAAACATTTCTTCAATGTTCTTATCAATATTACCATCTGCTGTGAGTGATTTATCAGAAAATATGATAACTGACTGTAACGGGTTAAGATTAAGGTACTGATAATCCAGTTCCCCGGTTATCTCTTTAAATATGTCTTCACCTGTATCATATTTTCCAAAGAAATCAGTATTGAATTCTATAAGTGCAAGTCTGTTATACCCTGCCAGAAAATCCCCATTATCAAGTATTCCTGATGCATCACCGGAGTTGAGCAGCGTATACATGTAGTACTGTTTTATAAAGTTAGCCTGCCTGTTATAGTCCTCATCCTTCTTGTGTTCCTCGTCAAGCTCTGTTATAACTCCTGTAATTGTTGAACTGAATTCTGACGGATCAACCGGCTTTAATATATAATCTTTAACACCTAATTTAACTGCCAGCTTGGCATACTCAAACTCGTTATAGCCTGAGAATATAATTGTCTTTAAACTAATGTCGTTCTGCATCACATTCTTAATAAGCTCTATTCCGTCCATAAATGGCATCTTAACATCTGTAAGCAGTATATCTATATGTCCAATTCCTGTATTCTTGTCAGATGTCAGATACTCCAGTGCCTGCTTTCCATTGCACGCCTCAAATACTCCAAGTTCAATTCCCATTCTCTTAAGAAGCATTCTTATTCCGCTTCTTTCAATCTTTTCATCATCCACTATAAGTATATTATACATAAATCTACCCCGAAACCTTCCTCATTCACGAACTTTTGCTCTTATAATGATTATAGCTTCCGGGGCAATTATTATCAACTTATTTAGTTATATTAAAGATGCCATATATCTTCATTGTACTGTTTGATTGTTCTGTCTGATGAGAAAAATCCGGCATTTGCAATATTAACAAGCATTTTTTCTGCCCACGCATATCTGTCATCATAATCTGTGAGAGCCTTTTCTTTGGTTTCTATATAGCTTCGTAAGTCAAGCAATGCCATAAACCAGTCTTTTCCTACAATCTCATTATACAGTCTGTTAAGACTATGTGAATCACCTGCCTGAAGCATAGCATCCGATATTATAAAATCCACACATTTTTTTATAAGAGCATCTGTCTCATAAAGCTTCTTTGCGTTATAGTCACATTTTTCATAATGTGCAATAACTTCATCACTTGTTGCGCCAAATGTATATATATTATCTTTACCTACAAGCTCTGCAATCTCAACATTAGCACCATCCATTGTTCCTAATGTCACAGCACCATTGAGCATGAATTTCATGTTGCCTGTTCCTGACGCTTCTTTAGATGCAAGTGATATCTGCTCTGATATATCACATGCAGGAATCAGCTTCTCTGCCAGTGTTACATTGTAGTTCTGGACAAGCACAACCTTAAGGTAAGGACTTACATCTTTATCGGCCTCAATAACCTTACTCAATGTAAGTATCAGATGAATTATATCCTTCGCAATTGTGTATGCAGGTGCAGCCTTTGCGCCAAATATCACTGTAACAGGAGTCTTTGGAATGTTGCCTGCCTTGATGTCAAAATATTTATATATTATATACAGTGCGTTCATCTGCTGTCTTTTATACTCATGCAGTCGCTTTATCTGTATATCGTATATTGACTGTGGATTAATCTCTATTCCCTGTGTCTGCTTAAGGTATTCTGCAAGATTTCTCTTGTTGTCTGTCTTAATCTCAAGAAGATTATCGTAAACATTTTTATCACCGGCAAACTTTAAAAGGTCTTTTAACTTTTCTGCGTCATGTCTGTATTCACTTCCGATAAGTGTCTCAATGTATTTCGCAAGTCCATTATTACAGTGGATAAGCCACCTTCTGAATGTGATTCCGTTAGTTTTGTTATTGAACTTCTCTGGATATATCCTATAGAAATTATTAAGCTCTGTATTCTCTAATATCTCAGTATGAAGCTTTGCTACTCCGTTGACGCTCATTCCATAATGAATATCGATGTGTGCCATGTGAACGAGATTATTATCGTCAATTATATACACTGATTTATCTGTGTACTTCTCACGCACTCTTCTGTCAAGTTCTTTTATAATCGGCATAAGCTGTGGCACAACCCTGTTAAGATAATCCACAGGCCATTTTTCAAGGGCTTCGGCAAGGATTGTGTGATTAGTATACGCACAGCTTTTTGATACAATATCAATTGCTTCGTCCATTGTTATCGGACTTCCATCTATATCTCCATTTTCTGTAAAAAGTCTTATAAGCTCCGGGATTACCATTGTCGGATGCGTATCGTTAATCTGGATAACTGCAAGGTCTGACAGATTCTTAAATGTTTTTCCGGTGTTAATACATTTGTCCCTGCACTCATCTAATATAAGCCTTGCTCCATTGCTTACCATGAAATACTGCTGATAGATTCTAAGAAGCCTTCCCTGTTCGTCACTGTCATCAGGATAAAGAAACAGTGTAAGGTTCTTGGCAATATCTGACTTATCAAAGTCTATGCTGTCACCTTTTACGATGCTCTCATCAACTGTCTCAATATCAAACAGATGAAGCTTATTCGTTCTCTTTTCTCCGTACACATTGATATCATACATTCTTGAAACCACACTGATTTCTCCGAAATTGATAGTGTATGCCACATCTGTCGGAACAAGCCAGCTGTCCTTACCAATCCATGGATTAGGCACTTCCTTCTGCTTCCCATTCTCAAACACCTGCTTAAAAAGTCCAAGATGATAATTAAGTCCGATTCCGTCACCATTAAGGCCAAGGTTAGCAATTGAATCAAGGAAGCATGCAGCAAGTCTTCCAAGTCCGCCATTACCAAGTGACGGCTCTACTTCCAGTTCTTCAATATCTGAAAGATTTTTTCCTGCCTGTGTAAGTTCTTCCTTAACTTCATCATAAATTCCTAAGTTAATAAGATTATTGGATAAAAGCTTTCCTATAAGGAACTCTGCAGAAATGTAGTATACCTTTCTGCCATTGTCTTTCACTATTCTATCACGTCCCTTTTGTGCAACCAGCTTCATAAGTGCATGAAAGCACTCCTCGTTGCTGCATAAGTGCAAGTCTTTTCCATATTCTTCCAAACATATAGTGTTAAGCATATCGTTGCCCTCCATTCTTGTATTTATATTTTATTATAGGGTTGCTGGAAAAATTCTCTTGCTTTATAATGGGATAAACTTGTACTATTCTATCATATTTAAGGAGAACCTTATGAATATAACAGATTACGGACCACTGAAAGAAACCAAGTCTCATTTTGATTCAGATTTTTTATATAACACTTACCTATGCTCTATACCGCTTGATTTTGCGGAAGTTCCGCTTCACTGGCATAATGAGATGGAGCTTATATACATTAAGAAGGGACGCATGATCGTAAGCGTTGACCTTGAGTATTCTGTTGTAAATGCTGGAGATATTGTTGTTGTCATGCCTGGACATATCCATTCTATCATCCAGAACGAAAGTGATTCATGCGAATACGAAAATATTCTTTTTAATCTTGATATGCTTGTTAGCAGGCAGTGTGATTATGATACCGTAAGCTTTTTTAACGGAATTGCCGGCTTTAATGGGTATTGCCCTCCTGTTATCAGTAAAACTGTGCCACACTATTCTGATTTAATTCATTATATTGATGAAGCTGATAATATATGCAAGTATTTCCCTGACGGGTACAGGCTGAAAATCCGTGCATGTCTTTTTAATTTCTTTTTTGAGCTTAATACACATTTTTACACGCATACGGATATGCCTGTACACTTGTCTGATGATAAGATGGATAAGCTGAAACTGGTACTTAATTATATTGAAAAGAACTTCGCGCGTGCAATATCCATTGAAGAGATTGCGCAGTGGTGTCATTTCAGCCAGTCGCATTTTATGAAGTTTTTTAAGAACTGCACCGGCACATCTTTTATCACTTACTTAAACGACTACCGGCTTATTATTGCTGCAAGAATATTAAAAACCACAACCCAGCCGGTTATTATAGTGGCTTCGGATTGTGGTTTTGATAATATATCTTACTTTAATAGAAAATTCAAAGAAAAATATGGTGTTTCTCCGAGGGAATTCAGGAAATAAGGCGTTATTAATATAATCTGTTTTTTACATAATCTCTGACGCAATGTTAGTCATCATTACAGTTTTTCCTGAACCTCTTACTCCTGTAATCATATATATCTGATTAGGTGATTCTTCCGCTGTAAAATCTCCAATTATTCTTTCTGTCTGTGCAATTCTCGAAAAATCCTGCTCTCAGGCAGCCATAACCACCTGAAAGCAGGATTATCTTTTTAATTATTAACAGATTACATTAAACCATGTGCTCTGTTGTAAGCATTACATATCTTATTAGAATTCTTGATAAGAATATGCATTGCAACTAATGGTCCGATTCCGCAGATAAATGCACCAAATATCCACCATAAAAGAACAGTTGTACCATTCTCCTGGATTGAAAGTCCATAACGAGGTCCGTTAGCAGCAAGTCTGTTACCAAGATTATAGTACCAGAACCACGCATATATGCCACATGTTATGAATGATAACAGGATAAATGCTACAAGCCCTGATGTATTCTCTCCATCTCCATCACATGCAATATTAACATCATGTGCCATCTTGTAAATGAAATAATAGCTGTATATTCCACATGTGATAATTGAAAGAATTATGTATGAGGCAAGACCTCTGTCATCCTTTAATCTTGTACCTGAGTATGGTGGAATTGTGCCATTATTATAACCATTGCTGTAATTCTGATTAGCATTGTAACCCTGATTATAATTCTGGTTATTGCTGTTTCCATTGAAACTCTGCTTTACTTCATCAAAAGCACTTCCTAACTCTTTCTCAACCTTATTGAAGACCTGACCTGCCTGACCAGCAATATCCTGCTCTGGTGAACAATTTGCTCCACAATATGGGCAGAACTTAGTTGAATCTGGAATCTGTTTTCCACATTTTGTACAAAACATAATATTTCCTCCCCTTCATAGATTTAGTTTCCGAATGATACGGAATAGGATATTGTTCTGAGGTTCAAAAACCACAATATCTCCAGTTCCAATAAACATTCTATACAAATAAACTATAACAAATGCACCTGCTATTGTAAACATAAAAATTTTATAAAATTTAATATTTATTTTAGATTTCAGAAGCATAACTATCACAACAACCGGTGGCAGGAAAAAAAGCGGATGATACATGAACGCATCATGAATATTAAAATGCAGTAAAGATATCCATGCCCTTGACATTCCACAGCCTGCACATGATATTCCTGTTATGTATTTTATAGGGCATGTAACCCCGAAGCTTTCTAGTATCACATACAGCACAACAACTGCCGCAACTGATGTTATCACTTCTATTCTTCTATGCGATTTTCTTTTATATGTATTGCCTCCGCTCATTATTCCCCCTGATAATGCTTTTTATTACATTATAATCTCTCCTGCAAGCAATGCAAGACAAGGAAGCGTAATTATGCTAATCAACGTAGACAAAGTAACTGCACCAACTGCGAGCTTCTGGTCGTGACCGAACTTAATTGCAAAAAGTGTTGTAATAGCTGCACACGGGCATGCCTCAAGTATAATTGTAATAACAGCAACCATTCCACGGGCATGTATCAGATACATAACCAGAGTACAGATTACCGGTATAATAAACATCCTGAGAATAACCGTAAAATACACTCTTTTATCCTTTAAGATACTCAATAATAGGAACTGTGAAATAGTAATTCCTGTTATTATCATAGACAACGGGGTATTCATGCCTCCGACAACATTAAATGTATCCTTTAAAACATCTGCAACCGGAATTCTTGCAAGGAATATGACAAGACCGACCGCAACCGATATAATTGGTGGGCATGTAACAATCTTCTTTAAAAGTTCCTTGAAACTCATACTCTCTGAAACATACACAATTCCGACAGTCCATAAAAGAATATTGAATACAGTAACATATACGCTCGCATACAGTACACCTTCTGAACCATACATTGCCTGAATAAGTGGAAATCCCATATAAGCCGCATTAGAAAATGTAGTTGCAAATCTTATAATGCCGCGCACTTCCTTTTTCATCAAAAATGTTATGCCAATCGATAAAGCCATTCCTATGCATATAGTAAGTATGCTGTAAAAAAGCATTCTGCCCATATTCTTAAGAATCTCGGCATTGTATCCTGACATGTAAGAATTAATAATCATAAATGGAACAACAAAATATATAAGAAGGTTAGAAAGCATCCCCTTTCCTTCTTCGTTAACCATCTTAATCTTTCCTATAACAACTCCACACAGTATAAGTATGAATAACTCAAATACCTGCTTCGCGGTAATAAGTGCTAAATCCATAGCTCTCTTATCCTCCTTTTCATACACGCAAAAAACATGTTATATATTTCATCTTTTGAAATATATAACATGTTAATAGCAAAGTCAAGTAAAAATCTAATACTTTATCTCTGGCATAAGCTCTGCACTTATTACATTAAGCATACGTTCCATTGTCTCTAACTCTTCTTTAGAAAATCTGTCCTCAATCCTGCCCATTACAGTCTTAAGATATGTATTGCTGATATTATAATAATCTATATACTTCTGTGTTACCTCGAGATGATACTCTCTCTTGTCTTCCTCAGACTGTACTTTCTTTAAGTATCCCTTCTTAACAAGATTATTAATCTTATACGCCGCGTTAGGAGATGATATATTTGCCATATCAGCAAACTGTGCCACAGTAGGTTTATCAAGTGCATATATTATCTCCATGCAGAAAGTTTCTACAGTTGTAAGAGATGTCTCCCTCTCCTGTAGCTTTTCAAACATTTTCTGATAAAAATGCATCTTAAACTTCGTATATACCTTACTAAAAGAATCCTGCAGCACCTTACTTTACCTCCAAAGCTTTTTTAATTGTTTATTATTATAACAATAGCTCTATTCTATTGCAAATGTAAGTTCAGCTGACACTGCAAGTTTTCCGTCAACATAAGCTTCTGCCTTTCCTACTCCCACAGGACCTTTTCTTGCTATAATCTCGCATGACATTTCAAGCACATCCCCAGGTGTGACCTGAGCCTTAAACTTAGCATTTTTAATTCCTGCAAAAAGTGCTATATGTCCCTTGTTCTTTTCTTCCGACAACAAAGCGACTGCTCCAGTCTGCGCCAGTGCCTCAATAATAAGTACTCCCGGCATTACCTTCTTCTGTGGAAAATGTCCTACAAAATGCATTTCATTGGCAGATACACATTTAATACCACAAGCCTTCTTTCCAGGCTCACACTCTGTTATCCTGTCTACTAATAGAAATGGATATCTGTGTGGCAGAATCTGCTGTATTTCATCTGAATTAAGCTGCATGATTACACCACCTTTCTAAGAACAATCGAAGCATTATGTCCACCAAAGCCAAGTGAATTAGACATTGCATAATCAACTCTTGACTCTCTTGCCTTATTTGGAACGATATCAAGATCACAGTCATCATCCGGCACCTGATAATTAATGGTTGGTGGAATTATATCATTCTTTACAGCAAGTGCCGATATAATTGCCTCAACAGCACCACTTGCACCTAACATATGTCCTGTCATCGACTTTGTTGAGCTTACCGCAAGCTTGTACGCATGTTCTCCAAATGCCATCTTTATCGCATTAGTCTCTCCCTTATCATTAAGCTTTGTACTTGTCCCATGCGCATTAATATAATCAATATTCTCTGGTTTTATTCCTGCATCCTTAACAGCCTCAGTCATTGCCTGTGCCGCCATGCTTCCGTCTTCGAGAGGGGCTGTAACGTGGTTTGCATCACATGTTGAACCATATCCTGCAATTTCACAGTATATCTTAGCACCTCTTTTCAGTGCATGTTCATACTCTTCAAGAATAAGCACACCTGCTCCTTCTCCCATAACAAATCCGCTTCTTTCTTTATCAAACGGAATAGAAGCCCTGTTGACATCTTCTGCTTTGCTTAATGCATGCATTGATGTAAAACCACCAATTCCAAAATCAGTTATACAGCTTTCTGCACCTCCGCACACAATCACATCCTGATATCCATCCCTGATCTGTCTTAATGCATCTCCAACAGCATTGGTTCCACTGGCACATGCAGTAACAACACATGTACACATTCCATGTAGTCCGAATCTGATTGCAACATGTCCTGCCGCCATATTAGTTATCGACATTGGCACAAAATGTGGCGAAACTCTGTCATATCCTTTACTTTCGCCTCTTAAGCATTCTCTCTGTATAGTTGTAAGTCCGCCAATTCCACTTGACAATATAACACCACATCTTAATGTGTCTTCTTTGCCAAAATCTATAGCTGAATCCTTCACTGCTTCATCTGCAGCAGCAAGTGCATATATCGTGAAATCGTCCATTTTTCTTAATTCTGCTTTATCAACAATACTCTCTGCGTCAAAGCCTTTTACTTCACCGGCAAGCTTGACTGCACTGTTTTCTGTATTAAAATGTGTTATCTTACCAATACCACATTTACCAGCCTTTACAGCTTCCCACATATCATTAACATTGTTTCCGACAGGAGTAACTGCTCCCATACCTGTTATTACAACTCTTCTCATATTGCCATTCCTCCGTCTACACAAAGTACCTGTCCGGTTATGTATCGTGCTCCGTCACCCGCAAGAAATGCTACTATTTCTGCAATATCTTCCGGCTTTCCCATCTCTTTAAAAGGTATATTCTCCACTACTTTTTCTTTAACAGCATCTGACATTGCTCCAGTCATATCAGTTTCAATCATTCCCGGTGCAACCGCATTTACAGTTATATGTCTTGACGCAAGCTCTCTTGCAAGCGACTTCGTCATACCAATAACGCCCGCTTTACTTGCAGAATAATTAACCTGCCCTGCATTGCCCATAACACCAACTACAGAACTCATATTAATAATTCTTCCTGCTCTCTGTCTTAACATAAGCCTTGAAACTCCACGCATCATGTAAAATGTACCCTTTAGATTCACATCTATAACTGCATCGAAATCCTCATCCTTCATACGTCCAATAAGATTGTCCTTAGTAATTCCTGCATTATTGACAAGAATATCAATTCTTCCGCCAAGTAAATCCACAGCTTCCTTAATTAAACGCTCACATTCCTCTGAATTACTCACATCTGCCTTAATTGCATGGATTTCAATCCCATACTCTCTGCATAAATTAACTGTTTCACTGGCAGCCTCATCACCTGAACGGTAACTGAATACAATATCTGTTCCTTCACTTGCAAGCTTAACGCATATAGCCCTTCCTATTCCCCTGCTTGCACCTGTAATAAGTGCTTTTCTTCTCTCAGTCATTCCCTATCCTTTCCAAATCAATGTCAGATTTGCTCAACCAAAGCTTATATGTCCGATTTATTCAATCTATAATCTGTCATAATCTCATTAATAAGTTCCTGTACGCTCATTATCCGGTCAACTCTGTCTGCATTACTTCCTGCAAAAAACAGTCCATTATCCCAGTCACCCTTAACTGCTGCTATAAGTGCCCTGCTTATGCAATATGGTATACTGTCATCCTTCTTACATGCTGTAAGACAACCATTACATTTTCTTGCCGTGAAGGTTTCTCCTGCATCAAGCCTTTCAAGCAGTGGGCTGTTAATTGCACGTGCCGGCATTCCAACAGGACTTTTAATAATACGGATGTCTTCTCTCTTTGCATTAACAACAGCCTGTTTAAATGTATCTGAAGCATCACATTCATTGGTAGCAATGAATCTTGTCGCAATCTGTACACCTGCAGCACCTTTATTTACATAATGTGCCATATCTTTGCCATCAAACACACCTCCAGCGACAAAAACCGGGATATCCGCACCGGACTCTTCTATTACAGCAAGTACATCTGACAATATTTCATCGTTACTCTGTGTTTTTCCCTGTGTAATATCATCTGCACCAAAGCCTAAATGTCCTCCTGCCATGCTTCCTTCAATAATGAACATATCCGGATACACATCATAATGCTTCTTATAAGTTTTCATAATTATCCTGGCAGCCCTGCCACTTGAAACAATGGGTGCTGCCAGTGTATCTGTTCCCTTAGTAAACTGTGGCAGATTAAGCGGAAGTCCTGCACCTGAGATAATAATATCTGCTCCTGCTGAAACTGCGGTCTTACAGCTTTCCTCATAATGGGAAACTGCAGTCATAATATTTACAGCTACAAGTCCCTTCTTTGTACTTTCTGCTGCAATCTGCTTAGCTCTCTTAATATGGTAATCAAGTGCCCTTTGATTCGCCTTAAAGGGACTGCTCTTAAAATCCTGTTCATCATAACCTGCATTAACAGAACTGATAACTCCACATGCCCCATTTGCTGCGACTGCACCTGCAAGGGATGAAAGTGAAACTCCGACACCCATACCGCCCTGAATTACCGGAACATCAAGCACTTTGTCCTTAATCTGCATACAATTCCTTTCGCACAGCCTCATATTCTTCATATATTTGTTCAAATATTTTCTCAATTGGCTGTATCTTATCAATCTGGCCTGCAACCTGACCTGCCATCAGTGAGCCATTCATTGTGTCACCGTCAAACACTGCCTTACGAAGAGAACCTAATGTATATTTCTCAAGTTCCATCTTATCAGCACCTGCCTTCTCCTGCTTTACATACTCGCGTGACATCTCATTTTTAAGAACACGCACAGGAGTACCAGCAATTCTTCCTGTAACTATCGTGTCATTATCCTTTGCTTTAAGTATTGCCTGCTTATAATTATCATGTATAGGACACTCTGTACTTGCCAGAAGACAAGTTCCCATCTGTACACCTGCAGCACCAAGTGCAAATGCTGCTGCAAGCTGTCTGCCATCTGCAATTCCTCCGGCTGCAATAACCGGAATATTCACACTGTCAACTACCTTTGGGACAAGTGTCATAGTTGTCATCTCGCCGACATGACCACCACTTTCTGTTCCCTCTGCAACTACTGCATCAGCTCCGAAACGCTCCATTCTTATTGCAAGCGCTGCACTCGAAACAACCGGTATAACCATCATTCCGTTAGACTTCCATTTTTCCATATATTTAGCCGGACTTCCTGCTCCTGTTGTTACAATCTTTACATTTTCTTCCACAAGCAGTTCTGCCATTGCATCAGCTTCCGGATTCATAAGCATAAGATTCACACCAAATAGTTTATCCGTAAGTGTTCTGCATTTTCTTATGTTTTCACGAAGCATATCCGTGTTCATTCCACCAGCTCCAATAAGCCCCAGTCCGCCTGCATTACTAACTGCAGCTGCAAATTCTCCTGTTGCAATATTAGCCATTCCGCCCTGTATAAACGGATATTTTATTCCTAACATCTTATCTAATCTCATTATGCTGCTCCTTATTATGTCTCTATCAAAGCACTGCTCCAGCTAAGCCCCGCCCCAAAGCCCGCAAGAATCAGCTTTCTGCCTTTGTCAAAGCATCCGCTTTGTGCTAACTCATCTAGTGCTATTGGGATACTTGCCGCTGATGTATTACCGTATTCCGCTATATTTATATAGAACTTATCTTCATGTCCCGGATATTTTTTCTTTACATGATTGATAATTCTTTCATTAGCCTGATGGCACACAATATAATCTATGTCATCAAGTGTCATGTCCGATTTTTTCAATATTTCATCAATTCCCTGTTTAAGAACATCAACTGCAAAACGAAACACCGCATTTCCATTCATCTTTACATATGCATCCTGCGCACCTATACCTCTGCATACAAGTACATCAGTATCGCCTCTTGTGTAATTAATCTGTCTATACATATTGTCAGCCGCTTTTATAAGAACTGCACCAGCACCATCTCCAAAAAGCACGCATGTTGAGCGGTCTGTATAATCTAATATCTTAGACATCTGTTCACTGCCTATAAGCAGTATGTATTTATAATCAGTGCTGTTAAACAGTGCCTGTCCAACATTTAATGCATGCAGAAAACCTGTACATGCACTGCTTAAATCAAATGCAAGTACATTCTCTGCCAATCCAAGCTCCTTCTGTACAATTGCTGCAGTAGATGGAAATGCATTATCAGCCGTTGAAGTTGCAACTATAACTGCACCTATTTCTGCAATATCCACACCTGATGCTTCTACCGCTTCATATGCTGCTCTGACTGCAAGTGATGTAGTATTTTCCTGTGTACATCTGTATCTTTTCTTAATACCTGTTCTTGTTGTTATCCATTCATCATTTGTATCAACAATCCGGCTTAAGTCATCATTCGTAATTATCTCTTCTGGGAGTGCTTTCCCTGTGGACACTATCTGAATGCCTTTCACTTTATCTCTCCCCTGTCTATATTCCTGAATTTGTCATATCTTGAATTAACAAGCTCTTTTGATTTCATCCTGCCAAGAATTCCGAGTTCTTTTTCTAACATTCTTGCTATATCTGAAAAACACCTGTCTCCTTCTGCAATTACACCGTCAACGAGTCCGGCAGTAAAAAGCTCCTGTGCAGTAAGCTTCATAATCTCACTTGCCTGTGGTGCTTTCTTAGCATCCTTATATATTATTGACGCAAAACCTTCCGGAGACAGAATCGAATATACTGCATTTTCAAGCATATACACCCTGTCGGCTGCTGCCAGTGCCAATGCACCGCCACTTCCGCCTTCACCTGTGATTACAGATATAACAGGTACTGTAAGCTTAAGCATTGCTGCTATACTTCCTGCAATTGCATTACTCTGTCCGTTGCTTTCTGCTTCCATGCCAGGATATGCACCTGGCGTGTCAACAAATGTTATGACAGGTCTCCTGAATTTTTCAGCCTGTTTCATAACACGGACTGCTTTTCTATACCCTTCAGGTGACGCCATTCCGAAGTTATATCTTATATTCTCTTCTATATTCTTTCCTTTACGGTTTCCAATAACAGTTACCGTTTTTCCATTAAATGAAGCAATTCCTGCAACGAGGCTTTTATCATCTTTATAGTATCTGTCACCATGCATTTCTATAAAATCATCGAAAAGCACTTCTATGTATTTCATAATATCCGGACGGTCACTTTTTCTGGCTGCAAGGACTTTCTCATATGGTGTTAAAACATTTTCACTGCTCATGCTTCTCCTCCGGTATTCACATGCATTTTCAATATCTTTGATAAAGTCTGCTTCATATCTTTTCTGTCAACTATCATATCTATCATGCCATGTTCTAACAGAAACTCTGAGTGCTGGAAGCCTTCCGGCAGCTTCTGTCCGATAGTCTGTTCAATAACTCTTGGCCCGGCAAAGCATATAAGTGCTCCTGGTTCAGCAATTATAATGTCACCAAGACTTGCAAAGCTTGCGCTCACACCACCTGTTGTCGGATTAGTGAGATATGATATAAATAATCCACCAGCATCCTTGAACTTTTCAATTGCCGCTGTTGTCTTTGCCATCTGCATAAGCGAGAAAAGGCCTTCCTGCATTCTCGCTCCACCGCTTGCAGCAAATATTATAAGTGGCAGTTTTCTTTTCATTGCATATTCTGTGAGTCTTGTAATCTTTTCACCTACCGCAATTCCCATGCTTCCCATAAGAAATCTTTTATCCATAACTGCAACAGCTGTTTTGACTCCGCCAATTCGGCATGTTCCAGTAACTACTGCATCCTGCTGGCCTGTCTTTAATCTGTTTGCTTCAACCTTTTTCTCATATCCCGGAAAGCTGTTTGGATTGCCTGTCTTAACCTGTGCATACAATTCCCTGAAACTTTTGTCATCACTTATAAGTGCAATTCTTCTTGATGGTGTAAGGCTTCCGTCTGCCTGTTCCTCACTATCCCTTAATCTGTTGATAGTACCCCACCTTTTCTTACGCTTTAAGAAAATGTCATTGATATTCATTTAACTGTAATTCCTTCCTTAAGCCACTTTTCAATTTCGGTATGATTCTTCTCCCAGAAACCTGTATTGTAATTTCCTCTTATAAAATCCTTATGATATGTAAGAAGATGCATGAACTCTCTGTTAGTCTTAACTCCTTCAATTATCAGTTCCTCAAGAGCTCTTCTTAATCGTCTTACCGCCTCAAGTCTGCTGCTTCCAGTCACTATAATCTTGGCAATCATTGAATCATAAAACGGACTCACTTCATAACCTTCAAAAAGATGGCTCTCAACTCTTACTCCATAACCATCTGGAAAATGTAAGAATTTAATAACTCCCGGTGTAGCCGCATTTATTCTGCACTCAATTGCATGTCCATTGACACATGTATCTTCCTGAGTGATATTAAGCTTCATTCCGGCAGCTATTCTTATCTGTTCTCTTATAAGGTCAATTCCTGTAACCTGCTCAGTTACCGGATGTTCAACCTGTATTCTCGTATTCATCTCTATAAAATAGTAGTCACCCTGTTCATTCACAACAAATTCAACAGTTCCTGCACTATAATATCCTGCTGCTCTGGCAGCTCTTACTGCAGTCTCTCCCATGACTGTCCGCTGATCTTTACATAATCTTGCACTCGGAGCTTCCTCTAAAAGCTTCTGATTATTACGCTGGATTGAACAGTCACGTTCTCCAAGATATATTGTATTGCCATATTTATCTGCAAGAATCTGTATCTCAATATGCCGTGGATTGATTATCAGCTTCTCTATGTACATATCATCGTTGCCAAATGCAGCTTTAGCTTCACTCTTAGCGGTTTCAAATGCATTTTCTATATCTTCTCTGCTGAATGCCTTGCGCATTCCTTTTCCACCGCCTCCAGCTGACGCTTTAATAAGTACCGGATAACCAATTCTTTCTGCAATGTGTGCTGCTTCCTCTGCTGTTGCAACCAGACCATCAGATCCTGGTACAACCGGAACCCCGCATTCAATCATAAGCTGCCTTGCCGACTGTTTATCTCCCATGCTGCTTATTATGTCAGCTGATGGTCCTATAAATATAAGATTGTTCTCCTCACATTTTCTTGCAAATGCAGCATTCTCAGACAGAAAACCATAACCAGGGTGGACTGCCTCACACCCTGTCAGTATTGCTGTTTCTATTATCGCATCCTGATTAAGATAACTTTCAGCCGCCTTTGCCGGTCCAATGCAAACTGCCTTGTCTGCTGCCATAACAGCAAGTGAATCCTTATCTGCTGTTGAATATACAATTACGGTTTCTACATCCATCTCACGGCAGCATCTGATTATCCTTAACGCTATTTCACCACGGTTTGCTATCAGTATTCTCTTAAACACTTCTGCTACCTCCGTTAATTAAGGATTACAAGCGGCTGTCCATACTCAACCATAGTGCCATTCTCTGCTGCCACTTCCTTAACCGTACCGTCACAATCTGCTGTAACTTCGTTCATCAGCTTCATTGCTTCAATTATTCCAATAACATCACCGGCATGAACGCTCTGCCCTGGTTTTACAAAAGGTTCCTCATCAGGACCTGCTGCTGTATAGAAAGTTCCAACCAATGGCGCTTTAATTTCTTTAATATGCTCATCTGACTGTGGCTGTACGTCCTGAATAGTTGTAACGGTCTGTTCCTGTTCTGTATTAATGCGAACAATATCTTTCTTTACAGGCACATCACATTTGGCTTCGTGCATTGTTTTCTTCAGTCCAAGGCATACGCCATTCATCTCCAGATTCAGTTCGCTGCATCCACTTGCATCAAACTTATCTATAATCCCATAAATATCATTAATATCCATAACAAACTGTCTTCCTTAAAATCTTTATGTTAAGCTGCATTCTTGTCAACATACTCAACAATTGCTTTAACTGATGTAAGATTAGGAAGTTCTTCTTCTGGAACGGTAATTCCATAAGCATCTTCAACTGCCATCATAAGTTCCATAGAATCAAGTGAATCAATTCCAAGATCATCCTTTAAATTCGCTTCTAATGTAATCTTATCCTCTGAGCAGTTAATAGTATCCATAATAATTTCTTTTACCTTTTCAAATGTCATTGTTTTGTTCTCCTTAAATAATTTTATCTAAATATATTTAACTAATATATTTGAGCTAATTATAAGAGCACAAATCAGGTTTGTCAATACTATTTTGATATTCAAAGTATTTATTTTGTTTCACAACTGAGTATTATTCCGCCTCGCTCAGCATAATAACTGCATAATCCTCCTGCTTTATATACACACACATCCGTAGCACCATATGCCTGCTTTATCATATCTGCTATCTTATCTGCAAGAGCTTCATTCTCAACATGACATATTCTCAGCTTTCCGCCTTCATATCCTGCATCGTCAAGTAATGCCTGCAGTTTTACAAGAAGCTTTTTATCACCTCTGCATTTACCGATTGCTTCCAATGTTCCATGACTGCTTGCTGTTCCTATTACACTTATGCCAAGAACCTCCGCAGCCGATGCTACAACCTTGTTTACACGACCATTCTGTGCAAGATTATGCAATGATTTTAATGAACAGAACAGTCTTGTTTTCTGCATATATGCATCTATCGCTCCATCTATCTCTTCAAATTTCTTTCCTTCTTCAATCATTTGCTGCAATTGTTCCAGTATAATACACATCTGTGGACCAGTGCTTTTAGAATCTATTACCCTGACTTTAGCCTGTGGATGTTCCTCCAGATATACTGCCCTCGCTGCCATTGCAGAATTATATGTTCCTGACATTCCTGCAGTTATTGTTACAACAAATATCTCATCATCATCACCAAAAGCTTCAAGCCATGCATCTATTCCAGGGCACGCAGTATATGAACGTCCCTTATGTTTTTCAAGAATATCAAGCATTCTGTGAATATCAAGCTGCCCATCATCACAAAACTCCTCGTTATCTGTAGATATTGTAAGCGGAACTGCCTTAAAAACCATTCCCCTAAGTTCTTTTATATCGCATGCTGAATCTGCTACTAATCTCATTATTAATCCTCCTGTTTGCCGGATATACTCCGTTTCGATGTAGTTTTAAATACTATGTCATAGTGTATTTTATAACTTATAGTGTTACAATATACAAAAATAGCGTTTTTGTATATTTCAGGAGTACATTATGAATATAGTTAACAAAGATTCTAAAAATACATTTACACGAATGTGCATAGGTGAAGCAATAATCAAGCTTCTTAAAGACACTGATTTTGATAAGATTCGAATTACGAGTGTGGCGAAATGTGCCGGTGTATCACGCATAACTTTTTACAAATATTATGAATCAATCCATGATGCACTATGCGACTATCTTAACATTATTATAATTGAATATCTGGAAGAATGTGCCAACAACCCTGAAAACGGGAGCTTTCTTGATTATTCCCACATTCTTTTTGCACTTGAATTCTTTAACCGGTATAAGGATTATTTTCTTACTCTTTCAAGATGTGGACTTCATTCTATTCTTATTAACAGTATTAATAATTTTATGTCTGAACATTTTACGAATCCTAAGAATTACTCTGAGTACAGACTATACTGTTACTCTGGCGGATTGCTTAATACATTTTTAAAATGGGAAGAAAACGGATGTGACTGTGATGCTGGCGAGATAGCCAGAACTCTTGAAGAACTTTATAGTTAATAAGCCACTCCTTCCGGAATGGCTTAAATATTTTATAATCATTTATTAATCTGTGAATGCACTTTTCGACGTACTACAAGGAAACATATAACCTGCATAATTATCGTTGCCGTCCATGATGCCGGATATGATATGAACAGGTCATAAAGTGTTCTGTGACTTGGGAATATGACGAATATCCAGAATATTCTCATTCCTACTGTACCAATAACTGATAATATCATAGGTACTAGCGAATACCCCATTCCACGAAGCGCGCCAGGAAACAGATCCATTATTCCACATAAGAAATATGGTACTGTAGTAATTGATAATATCTCAACACCACATTTGATAACATCTTCACTGTTAGTGTATATCATAAGCACTTTATCACCAAATATATATGCACCGCAGCCAAATACAAGTGATACTCCTACCGAAAGTATTGCACAATCTATAAGCACCTTGTCCATTCTCTTGAACTTTCTTACACCATAATTCTGACTTGTAAAACTCATGCAGGCCTGTGTTACTGAATTAATTGATGCATATAGAAAGCCAAGAATATTGTTGGCTGCTGTATATCCTGCCATTGCTGTTGAACCGAATGAATTAACTGACGACTGCAGCAAAGCATTTGAGAAATTAATAACTGTACTCTGTATCCCTGCCGGAATTCCAACCTGAAATATCTGTTTAAGATAGTATCCCTTTATCTTTAGCTTTGAGAATCTCAACTGGTAACTTGCATCTGTCTTATTCAGACATCTTAATACAAGCACACACGATATAAACTGTGAAAATATTGTTGCGATTGCCACTCCTGCAACCCCTAAGTTAAACACAATAACAAGTACCATATTAAGACATGCATTTATAATTCCCGCTGCTATAAGAAACATCAGCGGTCTCTTGGTATCACCTACTGCTCTAAGAACAGCCGCACCATAGTTATAAAGCATAAAGAATGGCATACCAAGAAAATATATTCTCATATACAGTGTTGAGAGGTTAATTACATCATCCGGTGTTCCCATAAGCTCAAGTGCCGGCTTAGCCATCAGCACGCCTATCAGCGCCATCACAACTCCGCTTATTGCTGCAAATGTTATCGCAGTATGCACTGTCTCTGACATCTCTTTATGTTTGCCTGACGCATAGAATCTGGCAGCCAGTACATTTGCTCCCAACGAAACTCCTATGAAAAGATTAACAAACATATTAATAAGTGCTGTCGTTGAACCTACTGCTGCTAACGACTGGCTTCCTGCAAATCTTCCAACAACAATTATATCTACAGCATTAAACATTAACTGTAGTATTCCTGAAAGCATCAATGGCACTGAGAACGATATTAACTTATCCATTATTGTGCCATTGCACATATCTATTTCGTATTTATTCTTACTCATTGTAAATTTCCTTTATAAAGCATTGGGACAAACTATTCCCAATATCCAAGTTCAACACCTTTTTTATAGATTCCTACGCCCTTAGAATAATATCCATACGCATTAAAATGTGTCCAGTCTGAACGGAGTTTCACAGATATATATCCAAACGCTCCATATAACTCGTCTATCTTTTCCTTTTTCAAACCACAATCATCCAGCCCGTTCTGAATCATGTAGACTCTTGTATTAAAGAAATGTTCTCCAAATGCTTCTCTTAACGCTGCTTCCCATGCAGTGTCATCAACTCCTACATAGTCATCTCCATCCTCCAGATATGACTGACTGTTGTCTGCAAGAGATGTACCCGGATCATCCGTGTCTCCAACTATGATATAATTCTCACAACCTGTATAATCAATCACTGCCTGATACTGGGAAATAAGCTCATCATAGTCATCCCATCCACCGTTACTTCCCATCTCAAGCACAAGAATATCATCCTTATGATCATATGCTGCTTTAGTTGTAACAGCAGTACCTTGTGGAATAAACATATAATCAGGCTGTTCAAGACCTGTATCATCACATATTCTGATGCTGACCATATAATCCTCTATATTATAGTCATCATCCTCCATATCTTCCCAGTAATCTTCAATATCTCGTTTCTTATCAATCTGACATAATACGCCATCTATATACACAGTATCAGGATAATCATTGTATTCAATACCATATCCGCTGAAATCATACATATAAACAGGATTTCCCTTCCCATCCATAAGACATACATCTTCATATGTATTCTTATTAAGATTAAGATTACGGTCAGTACGCATCTTAAGACCACCAGCTCTTCTCGCTATCTCCTCTGATGTCTCCCCTGATACACCAAAATTAAATGTATTAAGACCAGTAAGCTTTCCCAACGTATATGGTGCAGTATAATAACTTATATCAACTCTTCCTGCTTTAGTAAGTATATAAGCATCATCTGAGCCAAAGCCTTCCATCATGCTGTCGCCCCAGCAGGCAATTGATACAGTATCGCTTGAATAATCCTTATCATCTTCATAAGGTTCTGTATAATCTTCTGTACCGATATTCTGTGAGACCTTCACAATTACATGTGTTTTATCTCCCCGTGGTTTTATGATCTTAGCCATATTAATAAGATTATCTTTAGTTTCCGGTCTGCCATTCAATACCACAGCCCCTGCGGCAATACCTCCTGCAAGCAAAACCACTGCAATCCCCCATATCGCTGCTTTCTTTAATTTCATAAACTCACCTTTTCTGCCCCTTATATATCTGGCACTTCTGTTATAACACTTATTTACCCGACCTGCAAATATAATGAAGCAATCAAAGCAAAGATTCAGTAAGGGTTCGATTCACATCACCCTGAAATAATTCACTTAAACAAAAAAATAGAGCGGGTGATGGGAATCGAACCCACGTATCTAGCTTGGAAGGCTAGTGTTCTACCATTGAACTACACCCGCATAACCACTGATATCTCAGTGCTTTGTTAAGATATCATAATTATATTATAAAGTCAAGTATTTTATGCCAATATGTTCTTTGCGACATGTTTTATCGACACATATACTTGACATTATCTGTTCTTAGGAATAAATTATGTTAGTTGCATTTTAGTTTGTAAAATATTATGGAGTAATTTCAATGACTAATAATTCTGACCACATTTTTTCTAATGTAGATATAAGGAAACTTCTTATTCCTATCATGCTGGAAAATCTCTTGGCTTCACTTATGGGAACCGTTGATACTATGATGGTAAGTAATGTAGGTGCATCTGCTGTTTCAGCAGTATCGCTTGTTGATTCCATCAATATTCTTGTAATACAGGCCTTGTCAGCACTTGCTGCCGGAGGTGCAATCCTGTGTTCCCAGTACATAGGAAGCAGCAACCCTAAAGGTGCCAACCGCGCTGCAAGACAGGTATTTCTTGTCATGACAGTGCTGTCGGTTTTCATATCAGCAATATGTCTCGTTCTTCGTGTACCAATGCTTAAGTTCATTTTTGGTTCGGTAGAAGCTGAGGTTATGGCTGATTCTCAGGCGTACTTCCTGTTTACCCTGTTGTCATTTCCATTCATTGGCCTGTATGACGCTGGTGCGTCCATTATGAGAGCCCAGAAGGACAGCAAAAGCCCTATGACAATATCAATAATATCCAACTTCCTTAATATAGGTGGTAATGCAGTTCTTATATTCGGACTTGGAATGGGCGTTGCAGGGGCTGCAATATCAACACTTGTATCAAGAGTTTTCTGTGCAGTTGTTGTAATTATTAAATTAAGAAATCCATCACAGACCATATGCGTTAACAGATATTACACAATCCGTCCCGACTGGGATTTAATTAAGAGAGTCTTATATATTGGTATTCCTTCAGGTATTGAAAACAGCATGTTCCAGTTTGGAAAGCTGGCCATCCAGTCAACAGTTTCAACGCTCGGAACTGCTGCCATTGCTGCAAATGCTGTGACCAATATTCTTGAAAACCTTAACGGAGTTGCCGCACAGGGTGTAGGTATCGGACTTATGACTATAGTTGGCCAGTGTATTGGAGCCGGAAGAAAAGATGAAGCCATATATTATATAAAGAAGCTCAGTAAAATGGCTGAAGCTGCCATTATTATAAGCTGTCTTGTTGTATTTGCATTGTGCCGACCGATTACCATACTCGGCGGAATGGAAGCAGAAAGTGCAAGAATGTGTTTTGAGATGACTCTTTTCATAACAATAACCAAGCCAATATCATGGGTATTGTCATTCATTCCGGCGTACGGAATGCGTGCTGCCGGAGACGTAAAGTTTTCAATGATAACATCGTGTGCAAGCATGTGGTTATGTCGTGTAAGCTTTACTATATTCTTATGCCGTGTATATGGCTTTGGTCCTATTGCTGTATGGATTGGAATGTTTGCCGACTGGACTGTGCGCGGTATCGTGTTCACTATACGTTTCCACTCCCGCAGATGGCTTAATCATCATATAATTGACTGATCTTAACGAATTGGATTAACGATAAAAAACGCATGCCAGATTGAAAAAATCGGACATGCGTTTTATTATTTTGTTATAAATTATAATATTGTATTATAAACCATATTATTACAATCAGCCATTAACCTAGAATCCCTTACAGTTACCCTTAAGAGTTGCTCCTGTAATATTAACTTTTCCATTAATATTAGTACAATCTTCAATAATAGCCTTGCCAAATGTTACTTTATAACCAAGTGCAGATGGTTTTCCTGTAAGTGGCCAGTGATAATTATTACCCTTATTAGAATCTGAAATACAATTCTTCATTGTTACAACACCACTCTGGTTGTTTCTATCGAAACCATTAGCATAGTTTCCCTTAGCTGTACATCCAATAAGCTTATGGTTAAGAGGATCAAGGTGAGCTGCCTTTCCTGGTGTTTTATTATCTACTCCACCCATCTTAAATCCATTACCATCACCATATATTCCATCACAGTATCCATTGTAGTTAGCCTGGCAGTTTACAAGTGTTACTGCTCCATGAGCTGCATAACAATCCCAGCCATCATCACTATTGTATTCAGCTAAACAGTTTTCAAAATAATTGCCTTCACCTGAATGAAGTTTTACTGCAAAACCATCAGCATTCTCACCCTTAGCATCTGCATTATGATGAGACTTGCAATTATAAAACTTGTTATTAGCTCCTCCGTTGCTTACCTGAAAACCTGCATCTTCATTATAACAGCATGTTACATACTTTAATGTATTATTAGAACCTGAAATAAAGATTCCATTGTCAGAAGCATTCTTAACTGTAATGTTAGAAAGTGTGCTTCCATTACCTGATAATGTAATTCCTCTTCCTGAACTTCCGCTTGTCTGTGAGAAATCTATTGTCGCATTATTCTTTCCTGCAAGATTAACACCTGCTGGAAGTGAAACAGCTCCGGACTTAACTGTTCCATCAATAACTACTGTCTGTCCTGACTTAGCCTTCTTAAGTGCATCTGCTAAAGACATTCCACCTGCCTTAACCACATAATCACCTGATACAGATGAACCTGTTGATGAACCTGAAGATGAGCTGCTTCCTGATGAAGAGCTGCTTCCTGATGAAGAGCTGCCTGAACCTGATGAACTTCCTGATGAAGAACCAGATGATGAGCTGCCCTTAGAATCAACCTGTACTTTGTAAATGTTGATTCCGCTGTTCTCTGAATACAGATATATGTATCCGTTAGAACCTGAATATGAATATGTTCCTAAAGAAGCTGTCTTATTAGCTGCAATAATTCCAAGCTTCTTTCCATTAGAATCAGCTACGATTAAATTACGGGTAGAGCTTCCACTGCTTCTTAACACTACCTTTATTGTATCAGAACCTGACACTGGTACCTTAACTGAACGGTATGATGTAGTGCCTGTACCAGAAAGAGCCAGACAATATGTATATGCTGTGCCATCTACTGTTACAGATTCCGCCTTAACCTTCATATTCTTACTGCTTGTTGCCATAAGACCAAGTCCGTCTACTGTAGTACTTGATTTAATAGTTCCTAACTTCTTAAAATTAGAATTCTTGAAATTCCATGAATTCTGTGTTGCCGCATTAGCTGACAACGCTGGTGCTGCTGTAAAACAAACTAATAATACTGCTACAACAGCTGCAAAAACCCTTCTTGCCTTCTTAATCATGATTAACCTCCCATACATTATAGATTAAATAGCAAAAGAGACGTTATTTCGCTGGCAGTGTCCGATATCATGCAAAATAAATCGCCTCTGTTGCTAAAAATACCATAATAAGGATAAAAATGAAATGGCTTAAAATTACAAAGATTTACGCAAGTGTTTGTGCATTTTGTATAGTTAGTTCTGAAATATACCGTTTCGTTAATACATTTTTACTTAAGAACTGATTTATTGCTATTACACAATCACTCTCTATTATCTTTCAGGCTTTCAACCATATCAACCCTGTCAGCCTTTCTTCTCACAGTAAGAAGTGATACTGCATAGCATGCAATCACTATTACTATAGTCAGTATTATGCTCTGTGCTGTTATTACCGGTGTGTAAAGCACCCCCTCCATTCCAGAATATATCCTGAATACCACAACCATCATAAAATACCCTGTAAGCAATCCGACTGCTATACCAAACGGTATTATTATATGGTTTACATCAATAATCATTCTGTTAATTTCACGGTTCTTAAGTCCGAGTACTTTAAGCATTGATATGTTGTGGCGGTTCTCTGAAATAAGCATATTTACAGATACATACAATGCCGCAATACATATAATCGCACCGATTACCGCAAGTGAATATATAATTGCACCCATCTCTGTAAGAATAGTCTTCATCTGCTCCCTGATGTCATCTGATGTCACCATCTGCATTGCCATTAAGCATTTCTACAGTGTCTTTCTTTAAGAGCTTAGACACTTTATGTGCTGCCTCAAGCATATAGATAGCCGTAGGAATTATTATTCCTATAACCGCTATCGAAATTGGAAGTGTGAAATGGACCGGCATTGGCTCATAATCTGCAAGGCTCATTTCGCCATATGGCTGCTGTATTATCTTGGTAATAATTGTAACAATAATTCCACCGGCAAGTCCCGGAATCATGGCAAGCACACTGTAATGCCACATAAGTTGTCTTTTAGTGTAGCCAAGTGCTGACAGTGTACCAATCATTTTCTGTTCCTGCTTTATCTTTCTGCCTATTATAATAGCTATAAGTACAACTGTAATAAGCGGCAGTGTAAACCGAAATACAAATGCCATAATAAGAAACATTATTGCCTGATCATCAACCATTGTAATTCTCTGGTTATTGTCTTTAGCAAGATAGCTGTTTATCTTGTACTGCTCGTTCATGTCTTTTCTGAACTGTGTCACATCACTGTCGTCACTGTATACTACCTTGTACTGACATGAGCTTGCCTCAAGCGCATCGTACGCACTATCTGTCATGTATGCAAGGAAAAATGATGTGATATTCTTGTATGAATCATCAGTATTCTCAAGCATATACAGGTAATCAGGTCTTAAGAAATATCCTGTAACCTTGTATTCTTTTCCCTTAATTGTGAGCCTGTCGCCAATACTTACATGCTCACTTTCAGCATATCCCTTTGATATAACAATCTCATCATCGTTAAATATGTCATTTCCATCAATCACCTCATAAAGGTCGATTTTCTTATTGCGTTTGAAAACCCTTACTTTATATCCGTCCTCATTAATATTTACATAATGCTCTTTCTCAAATGTAACATTATATTTCTTCTCTATATTACTAATCTCGTTATCCGGTATCTCCACATATGTTGTAAATGTGGCATCTTCCAGCTTATTATCTATAAAGAATTGGTCACCATATGATTTAATTCCTGTTCCTGCTATGTAAAAAAGATAGAACAGCAGCAGGGCAACTACGGTAAGAACTGCCGCAGCTATATAAAACGACAGATTCTCTTTAACATTTCTTAAATATCTCTTGTTAAGAGTCATAAGTAATAGTAATTAACAAGGGGATTTCACATAAAATACGACGCGCCAGTTTCCTGACACGCCGCATTTTGGGGATAGTTTTATTATGAATACAGATATAAGCATTTATTAATATGCAGCTTCATATATTTCAAGTATCTGCTCCTCACTAAGCTGCACATAGTTGTTCCTGAGGAGTCTCTGCTGAGTCTTTATTACATCACCTGCAAATATTGCAAGGTCCGATTTCTTCACTCCGAATTCTTCAAGTGGCGCACTCTTTAACAACTTGTCCATAAGTGCATAAAGTTCTTCGAGTGCATTTTCAGGTGCTACAGAAAGACTTTCTGCGATTACAGCCTCAAGGTCATTGATTCTGCCTGTTGGCTTAATCTTTTTATACATCTTCATGACATCTTTAAACATCAGCTGGTTAGACTGTCCATGAGGTATGTGATATACAGAGCCTAATGGATATGCACAGGCATGAACCGCTGCACATCCTGCATAGCCGAATCCAAGTCCTGCCCAGTTAGAAGCCTTTAAGAAATCTGCCGCATAAGCCTTCCATGCATCTTCTCCTCCAGCCTCTACAGATTTCTTCCAGCATGTAAGAATAGTCTTAAGTGCCTCTGTTGAGAAAATTCTTGAAATACTGCAGCCATTAGGACTTAAGAAGGATTCAACACTGTGAACCATTGCATCTATTGAAGAAGTTGCAAATATCTTATATGGAAGTGAGTCCAGCATATTAGTTATCATAACTGCACTGTCTGCAAGCATTGCCGGATCTGCAAGTCCCATCTTCACGCCTTTGCTGACACGGTTAATAACTGAAATATTAGTAACCTCGCTTCCGGTTCCGCATGTTGTAGGAACAATAATCAGCGGATGAACTTTGCTAAGACTTCCTACTTTATCATAGAGGTCATCTACAGTATCATCCTTTCCTGCAACAGCAACAACCTTTGCAATATCAATAACTGTACCGCCGCCAACTGCAATTATACGGTCATAAGTCTTATCACGAAGTTCATTAAGAATTGCGTCAACCATGCCGTCTGTCGGCTCACCCTTGCCATATTTCTCACGGAAAAGTGTTTGGATACCTGTGTTAAGCGGAGCAATATATTTGTCAAATGTATGCTCTCCGCATAACACAAGGTCATTCTCACCGATTCCGGCTTCCCTGGCAAACTGTTCAAATGTATCAAATTCCTGTATTTCTGTCTTTATAGAAAAGCCTTTCATCTGCCTTAAGCCTCCTTCTTTAACTGCTTTGCATCATCATGCTCAAACTTGCGGTCAATCATATCAATAATCATATCCGCTGTTTCGTCCCAGCCTAAGATACTGCTGTTAATAAGCATATCTCTTGTATGTCTGTCGCCACGCTTCTTTCCGGTAATGTACTCATGTCTTGCGTGCTGTGCTTTATCAACAGACTCCCATTCTTCCTTAGCTTTACGCATATTCTTAATGCCCTTTTCCTTCATAACTGCCGCAATCTCATCTTCCTGAGGTGCATATATGAATACATTGAGAACATCATCTCTGTTTCTTAAAATGTAGTCACTGCTTCGTCCAACAATGACACATGATGACTTGTTGGCGAAATCATTAATTGCCTGGAACTGTGCATCAATAACTCGATTAGAAAGATTTGCATATCTTACACCATATGATGTGTCAAATGCGTATCTTACGCCAATCTTTGTATCAGCCTCTTCAACAAGTCCCTTATCTACACCAATCTGTGCAACTACCTTATCAACAAGATCTCTGTTGTAATACTCGATTCCTAATCTGTCGGCAATCATCTTGGCAATCTGTGGACCGCCACTTCCATACTCACATCCGACAGTAATAACAAAATGTCTGTCCGGATACTTTGCATTTAGAAGTACTGCCTCTTCCTGTTCTTCTGCCTTTCCACCGTCCTCGACAATGAATATATCACGGCCAAACTCTGCACCGTATTTCTTCTTAGAATAGAAGTAGAAGAATACTCCAAGTGCAAGCCAGATACCAACTACAATCCATTCCTGCCATACAAGTGCGGCTGAAAATGAAGCTGGAACAATGTAGAGTAATGTCATGAAGCCTGCCATAAGTACTGCCATAACTCCAACAAATCTGCCTGCCTTAACCTTGTAAGGTCTTGCCATCTCAGGCTTCTTCTTACGAAGGATACAGAATGAAATTGAAACAAACATATAAGCAATAACACAACCAAATGAAGCTGCATCAACTAACCATACAAGCACGCCTCTTCCAAAGAAAGGTGCTGCAACGCAGGCAATACCACAAAGGATAATGGCTGCTTCAGGAGTCTTATGCTTTCCTAATTTACCAAACATTTTAGGAATCATAAGAGACTCACCCATTGAGTAAAGTGCACGACTGCCACCCATCAGAAATGAATTCCATGATGTGATAATTCCACACAAACCACCGATGATAAGAACCTTGCCCATGAGTGGTGACCTGAATGCTATCTCAATTGCCTTGGCAGATACAAGTCCGTTCTGTGAAGACATTTCCTGTGCTATTGCACTCTGAGGCATTATGTAGCAGACTGCAAATATGATAAGGAGATACCATGCAACAGCTAAGAATATAGACAGAAGCATTATCTTACCAATTTTCTTGTATGGCACATTAATCTCCTCTGCTGCCTGTGGAATTACATCAAATCCTATAAAAAGGAATGGTGTCATGCAGGCTACCTTAAACACGCTGCCAAGAGTTGTACCTGTGCCTGATTCCCACATTTGTCCTGTAATATTAGCACCATCGCCGTTGATTGCTGAACCGACTACAAGAAGAATTCCCGCGACAGCGATAATTGCTGTAAGGACAGTCTGTAATATAGCTGCTGTCTTAGCGCCTCTGATATTAATAAATGTAATTACTACCGCAACGCCGACACCTAACAGGATTGTTGTCAAATAAATGTCTTTTCCTGCTATTGAATAAAGGTAAACCTGATTAAACTTAGGGAAAAGGTAAGTAATAACTGTTGGAAGTGCAGTTGCCTCAAATGCTGAGGTAGCCACATATCCTAATATAATCATCCATGTACACACGAAAGAACCCGTAGGTCCCATCGCCCTGTAACTGAATACATGCTCGCCGCCGCACTGAGGCATTGCTGATGTAAGCTCTGCATAGGTAAGTCCTACGAAGAATACCATAACACCACCGATAAGCATTGCTATGATTGATCCCATAAATCCGGCAGTTGTAATCCAGTCGCCTGAATTAATTACCCAGCCCCAGCCTATCATCGCGCCAAATGCGATAACAAGTATGTCCCAGGCACCCATTACCTTATCAAATTTTGATTTCTGCTCCATAATATATCCTCCCACAATTAAGTTGTGGTTAAAACCACATTTGCACTACGCTTCCAAAGCTTCCTTCAAAGCTTCCTCGAAGATTTCAAGCCCTCTCTCCATCTGCTCATCTGTCATTGTAAGAGGTGCTAAGAATCTTACTGTGTTGCTTGCTGTTCCACAGCTTTCAAGAAGAAGTCCCTTCTGGATAGCATTCTGAATAAGGTCTGCAACAAGCTTAGTTGCTGGCTCTTTAGTCTCTCTGTCCTTAACGAACTCTATACCAACCATTGCGCCAAGTCCTCTTACATCACCGATGACATCATATTTGTCCTGAAGCTCCTTGTAACGATTCATAACTGTCTCTCCAATATGTCTTGCCTTAGCTGCATAATCATCACGCTTCATAACATCCATTACTGCAAGTGCTGCGGCTGCTGCAACAGGGTTACCACAGAATGTACCACCGATAGTTCCTGCTGGAGCTGCGTCCATAACCTCTGCTCTTGCTGTGATTGCTGAGATTGGAAGTCCAGCACCAAGTGACTTGGCTGTTGTTATAATATCAGGTGCTGCACCTGCCTCAGCCCAGTACTCAGATGCGTAATACTTTCCTGTTCTGCAGTTACCACACTGAACCTCATCAGCTATCATTAAGATTCCGTTGTCATCACATATTTTTCTTACTGCTTTAACCCACTCGATTGGCGCTGGGATAAATCCGCCCTCACCCTGGAATGGTTCAACAATCATGCAGGCGATTTCACTTGCTGGTGCGCCCTCATCAAATATTCTGTTAAGTTCATCTATGTAATACTGAATTGCCTCTGCTTCTGTGTATCCCTTAGGTGCTCTGTAAAGATATGGATAAGGTGCTCTGTAGATACCTGCTGGGAAAGGTCCCATGCCTACTGCATATACCTTCTTGGCTGTAAGTGCCATTGTAAGATTAGTTCTTCCATGGAAAGCTCCTGTAAAGCAGATAACTCCGTTTCTCTTTGTAAATGCTTTGGCAATCTTAATTGCATTTTCATCACACTCAGCACCTGAGTTAGCAAAATATGTCTTCTTGACATCTCCCTTGCATGGCATTATCTCGTTAAGTTTTTCAGCAAGGCTTACATATCCGTCATGAACATATACATTGAAAATTGTGTGGAAATATTTTTCTGTCTGTGCCTTAACTGCCTCAATTACTTCTGGATTAGAATAACCGATATTAAGAACGCCAACACCTCCAACCCAGTCAAGGAACTTGTTGCCATCAAGGTCTTCAAACATTGCTCCGCCGCCCTGCTTAATACATATTGGATATGCCTTTCCGCAGAGTGCCTTAGGAATTGCTGCATCTCTTCTGTCGAGAAGTGCCTTTGACTTAGGTCCTGGAACCTGCTCTGTAATAATTTCTGGAAGTGCCTTTGATAATTCTGTAGTTGTCATAATAAAATCCTCCTTATTGATGAAGTTTTTGAATACCTGCTATTCTCATCGCTACTCACGCAGAAAGGCGCCGAGAATTATTCATTCTCGACGCCTTTGTCTTTCAAAAACTTTAATTTATTTTGTTTATGGTCTGAATTATACTATTTTCTCCTTGTTTATCAATGTTTCTGATTAACTATATTAATTGTGCACCGTGCACAAATAGATACTTTCTCACTGAATCTGCATTTATTTTCTGCCGCGATAGCTTCTTATCATAAATGCTAGCTTTAATTCAAGGCATGTATCCAGATTCTCAAAATCAACCCCAAGCAGTTCTCTTATCTTGTTAAGCCTGTAATTGAGCGTGTTCCTGTGAATAATCAGACTCTGCGCTGTCTCTTTTACATTGCAGTTGTGGTTAAGAAAGCTCTCCAGTGTCTCGCACAGACTGCCGTTATTAATCTCGTCAGCGTCTATCAGCTTGCCGATATTCTTCACAACATAATCATCCAGAAACCTGCTGTCCGTAACCTTCGATATAAATGTATATATTCCCTGCTCTTTATAAAAAAAGATTCGTTCCTCCGTATCCGAAACCAAAGCAACTTTAACTGCTTCTGCAGCTTCTCTTCGGCTGCTCTTCACATCTTCAAGATATTCAACGCTGCTTCCAATTCCAGCCTTAAGATAAATGTGATGTTTCCTGTCAGCATTTTCAATGATACGCTTTAACACATCCTTCAAGTCCTCATCACTTATCCTGTCCGTCGAAACAAGTGCAAGAACGCTTCCCGTCTGTGGCATTACAAGCACGCTTCCTGAATAAAATGAGAACTCCATATTGATAATGCTTCTTATCTCCTGTCCTGTTGATAATAAATCTTTGCTGCCACGACGGTTATTTCCAAATACGAATTCAACAACACAGAAGCTTCCAGTCAGGTCAATTCCAAGAAACTGCGCCTGCTCAAGCACACTGTCACGGTTAAGATGCTCCGCATCAAGGATTGACGCAAATACCTGCTCCTCAAGGTTTCTGTTGTTCTCCTCAAGTACTAGTCTTTTACACAATATCTGCGACAAATCTACAAGCGGGAATTTCTCCGGCAGTTCAAAAAGCGGAAGTCCTTCTTTATTACAATACTCAATAAGCTCCGGCAAAATCTGTCCCTCATTGATTCCAAGCGCCGCAATCCCATAATCGACCATGCTTGTAATCAGCGCCATCAGCTTATTCTTATCCTCCGTCACATCAGGATTCGTCAGCACCACGAACTCACCGCCATGAATATAATCCTCAACATGATACTCATTCTTAACACACTGCAGGCAGTCTGCAAAATATATCCACCTTATTGTATTCTTCATGCCTGCAGCTCCCGCCTTCATATTCAGAACATTATTCAGTTGTGGGATTCTTGTCATATCTTCGCAATTCATGTTGTCACCTACCTTGATGTGAAAGTGGTTATCCTGTCGATATTATAAAGAGGTATGTTAGTCATCCAATCCTGCTCTCTGTAATCTGACATAGATGTCCTCACTGCATAATCAGGATTATATTTATCACAAAATGCCCTTAAACTCTTGGCTCTTAGATTTTCCTCTGCCTTTACTTCAATTGGAATAACAGATGTTTTACCCTGTACAAGAAAATCAATTTCTCCTCTGGAATTCTGCGCAGAGTAGTAATAAGGTATAATCCCTGCTTCACTGATAAGCTGCTGCAATACATACTGCTCTGTCAACGCTCCCTTAAATTCTGTAAAAATTCTGTTGCCATCAATAATAACTCTCGCATCTAAGTCTGTCATAGCAATAAGAAGCCCTATATCAAGCAAAAACATTTTAAATGAGTCTAAATCCATATATGCTTTCAATGGAAGTGCCGGCTTGCTAACCCTTGCTACTTTATGAATAAGTCCGCAATCAAGCAGCCACTGTATTGCAAGTTCAAAATCTTTGGCTCTCGCGCCCTCTCTTACCTGTCCATAAATATATTTCTTATTTTCTTTTGCAAGCTGCATAGGAATTGAATCCCACACAAGATTAAGTCGTGGAACAAGACTGATTTCTGCATGTTTGGAAAAATCCTGCCTGTAATAATTCAACAAATTCTTCTGAATCTCACGAACCCTGTTAAAATCCTTATTATCTACATATGATGCCACAACCTCTGGCATTCCACCAACATAATAATACTCCCTAAGTCTATCTATATATTTAGAACTAAATGTACTTACCATCGATGTATCTTCACCCTTAAGTACATCTACATATCGTTCTTCCCCTAATGCACATAAGAATTCCTGATAGCTTAAGGGATACAAATCCATAAAGTCAACCTTGCCAACTGGAAATGAAGTACCTGTGTGAAGTGCAACACCCAACAGAGAACCTGCTGCAACAACCGCATACTCCGGTGCATTTTCACAGAAATATTTAAGTGACGAAAGTGCTTTAGGCACTTCCTGTATCTCGTCAAATATAATAAGTGTATTCTGACTGTCAATTGTCATTCCTGTCTCTATACTTATTGCCATAATAATTCTGGGAATGTCAATTTCACCATCAAAAACATTTTTCATTCTTGCATTACTATCAAAGTTCACATATGCAACATTGTCAAAACATGTTCTTCCAAACTCCTTCATAAGCCATGTTTTTCCAACCTGTCTTGCCCCTCTGATAATAAGAGGCTTTCTGTCTTTTTTATCTTTCCATTGCTTTAACTGTTCAATTGCAAAACGCTTCATCAGACACCTCCTCAAAAATACTATATCCTGTGTATAATATTTTATTCCTTTAAGAGGATATGGTCAACATTTTTATGGACGTAAAAATGTGTTTTATCACACTTTTATGTACGAACTTTTGTTTTATGTTACATTTTTCTGCACGAACTTTTCTCAATCCACTCATCTGGCATCTCAAAATGCTGGTAATCTTTTGCATGTTCCCAGTCGCCGCCCCACTCAAATCCATGTTCTGCAAACATCTTATAGCACAAATCTTCATGGTCGATTTTGTGTGGAAATTCAATGCTTCTGTCCGTGTACTTTTCAGCGTTGGCAGGCTCAACATTTCTTCTGCCATCAACATTTTTCACATAAGGATTATAAAGAGTGTTGATGTCAACCGCCAGCCCTAACGCATGCTTTGACAGCTTCGTTGAATAGGAAATGTATCTGAAATTAAACGCTGAAGAATTATTATCACTCATCGACTTCTCGTCATCAGCATCATATTCATCAATAAGTCTGATTTTTTCAATCTCATAACCAGCCTCGTAAAGCTGCATAAATATATCAAGCACATCGTCAGCAATCAGTCTGCTCACAACCAGCTCACCTATGTGCGTTTTCCCATCAAATCCGACATGCAAAACTTTAAGATACCGCAAATCTTCTCTTGGCACGGTGCAGTTGTCCTTAAATGATTTTCCCTGCATCTTTGCAAATATGTCGTCTGGAATTGGTGATATGGTAAATGGTTGGGTGTTCATTTGCTTGCTCCTCTGTTTTTTTAATCTAATACTCAAATTCTACTATCCTGCAATTCTCACATATGCATGCTTCCACTTTCGTTCTGTGGCTCGCCTTAAGCGGTGTGATTTCAACAAATCCTTTAGCTGTTTTCGCATTTGTGAATACTCCAGGCACTTCATCGGCAAAGCTGAATGCGCCGTCTTTACTGCTGAAAAGGTATCCTTTTCGCATTTCCTTATTACATTTTGGACAAATCATACATAACACCTCATTCCTTAATATCTTTACTAAGAACCGACATTGCCATGCTAAGTTTTTCTTCAAACTGCTCCGCTTTAACAAGCGCTATGCCCTCATTGTCATCGCCAAGCACAACCAGCCTGCTGCCATTCACCAGTCCAAAAGTCTCTCTAGCCTCTTTAGGAATAACTATCTGACCGCGGTCATTCACTGTGACAACACCCCACATGTGTTTGCCTTTCGGTGCTGGTGCCATCTTCTGCCCTTCAAGCTGCACATCATCCTTTATTAAGGAATCCATCGTCACGCCATAAAATTCCGCAAGCCTTCCGCATTTTTCAATATCAGGAATTGTTTCACCACGCTCCCATTTGGCATATGCCTGCCTCGATATTCCAATAACCTCTGCGATATCCTCCTGCGTCTTACCCGCAAGCGACCTCAGCATTATAAGATTCTCCTGTAGCATAATGTCAGTCCTTTCTGTTGTTATGTATGTATTATAACCCTTGTAAAATGTAGATTCCACCAATTGAAGTTGTCAGAAAAGTAGGAATTGTGTTGGTGGTAGTTGCGTAAAATTTCATAAATTGTTCCAATACTAAAAAGAGGGACAGATTTCTCTGCCCCTCTCAAGTATGCATCCGCAAATGCATACCCCAATTAGTATTTATAATATACAATATCAACCTTAAAAATGCAAGGTTTAAATATAACTTTTTAATATCTGCATTCTTGACAGAAGATCTGGATGAATAACCTTTGCTGATACCTCTTCATTAACCGATTTTTTATAATTGTCGGTAATTCTTTCAAATTCACGGATAAATACTTTAATTTCTCCTTTAGGTTGTTTCAACATTTTTAAATAATAACACATCAGAATAACATAATCCCCAATAGTCTTAAAATTAACATATGGCAGCCCTATTTCTAACTTAAGACACTGTTTCATTGCATTTGTCGGATCAATATTTCTAAACCTTAAGGAATTTAACCATAAGATTTCAATACATCTCATGTTAATGTTAATCCAACGAATTTAAGCCTTTTTCAATCAAGCTCAAATCTCTCTTTGCCTATTTTAAGCCATTTTACAAAAAATTACCACCCAATTAGTTTATTTCTTACTATTTAACTTATAACGCTATAACTTCAAGTATTTACTGTGTTTTTAGAGAATTTCTATATAAATTACCTGGTAAATTCAATTAACAAAATTCATCTCAGTTAACTCCCCCAAACCTTTCCATTGTTATTTTTTCCGATCTATATTATAATTTTTATTAACTACACCAATGAAGGAGATTTATTAAATGAAGAAAAATAGTATTTTTCGCAGCCTGCCGTTTAAATTGCTGGTGGGCGTTATTGCCGGCGTCCTGGTGGGACTGCTGTTAAGTTCAACTGATGGCAATTCATTTTCACGCGCCATTTTGAATATTGTTGTAACTCTGAAATATATTCTCAATCAGATAATTAATTTCTGCATACCGCTGATAATCATTGCATTTATTGCGCCTTCGATTACTCAGATGGGTAAGAATGCATCAAAGCTTCTTCTGATTGCAGTTACAATCGCATATACATCATCAGTTGGTGCTGCACTTTTCTCTACAGCATCCGGATATCTTTTGATACCACATTTGTCAATATCCTCTACTGCTGATGGATTGAAAGAGCTTCCGGCTGCGGTTTTCGAATTATCAATCCCGCAGATAATGCCTGTTATGAGTGCACTTGTGTTCTCAATTATGATTGGACTTGCTGCCGCTTGGACAAAAGCAGAATTGATTTCAAATATTCTTGAAGAATTCCAGAAAATCGTGCTTGCTATAGTTTCAAAAATCATGATACCGATTCTTCCATTTTTCATCGGACTTACTTTCTGCGGACTCTCATACGAAGGTTCAATAACAAAGCAGGTTCCTGTGTTCCTGAAAATCATAATTATTGTATTAATCGGACATTACATTTGGATGACTCTGCTTTACACAATCGCAGGATTGTATTCTAAGAAGAACCCGATTGAAGTAATCAGACATTACGGTCCTGCATACCTTACATCAATTGGAACAATGTCATCTGCTGCCACACTCGCAGTTGCACTCCAGTGTGCCGGAAAATCAAAGGTTTTGAGAAAGGACATGGTCTCTTTTGGAATTCCTTTGTTTGCAAATATACATTTGTGCGGCTCAGTGCTGACAGAGGTATTTTTCTGCATGACTGTATCAAAGATTTTGTATGACACTATTCCATCAGCCGGAACTATGATTCTGTTCTGCGTGCTTCTCGGAATATTTGCAATCGGCGCACCTGGCGTACCTGGCGGAACAGTTATGGCTTCGCTCGGACTTATTACCGGCGTGCTTGGATTTAACGACACTGGAACTGCCCTTATGCTTACAATATTTGCACTTCAGGACAGCTTTGGAACAGCCTGCAATGTAACAGGCGACGGTGCGCTCACACTTATCCTGACTGGATATGCAGAGCGCCACGGCATCAAGGAAGGTGTTGACAATTAATATATTTCTTTGACATATGTAAAGTGCTATAATCAGCACATGAATACACGCGCCTGCTGCGCAGAAATGAGGTAACATATGCCATTTATTAATTCTAAGATAAGCACTTCTCTTACAGAAGCACAGGAAACTGAAATCAAAACCCGTTTAGGTCAGGCTATCCAGACAATTCCCGGAAAGTCAGAAAGCTGGCTCATGGTCGGCTTTGAACCTGACTACAAGCTCTACTTCAGAGGAAGCAATGCCGAGCCTATAGCTATGGTCGAGGTCAGCGTTTACGGCAGTGAGAACCCATCTGCCTTTTCTAAACTTACTGGACAGATATGTGACATTTTCAATGATGTTCTCGGAATCGCACCTGACCATGTGTATGTTAAGTATCAGGCTGTTTCTAACTGGGGTTGGAATGGTGATAATTTCTAATATGCGTTAATAAGCGGGGCACTCATTTATTTATGAATGTCCCGTTTAAATATTTCCTCTAAAATTCTTTCTTTTCCATAATCCGGACACTAATTGCATAAGAAAGCAGTATGAGAAGTACTGTCACCACCACTGTAATTCCTGCAAGTATCCAGCCGTTCATATGGTTTAAAAATGAAAAGGCACTTAATACATTTGTCTTTACCAGCTTTACAAATGCAATGACAGACACGCCTATTGAACCGCATACCCCCGAAACGACCACTCTGCTCTTTTCTACTCCGAATATCAGCTGCATCGGAATCAATAATGCAATCAACAATGCTGTAACCGGCAGAAACACTAATACCACAGGAATCTGGGAAACCATGTCTACCGGCATCTGCTGTCTCATTTCTGAAACCATGTAAAGTCCGGCTGCCACAAGCCATGAAATCATTATTCCTATTGGATCGAAGTTCATTTATATCATTTGTAAATGCAGATTTCCCGGAAAATAAGACTATTAAAAAAAGATTCAACACAACTAATACAGGAACGAGAAATCCTTTTATGGTAGATTCTGATGTTTAGAGTTAAACTTAAATACGCAAACTAAAATTGAAATGCTTCGCGTGTTATTTGCTCATTTTAACATTGATTTCCAAGACTTATCTTTTAAACTAAAAGCTACTTCTGAAAATGAATAAATTATTGTCATTTGATTGTCACTGGGCAAAAAACGAGCCAAGGAACGCTGTAAATTCGGCATTTCTTGGCTCGTGTACATTATTCAAACTCGATTTCGGCAACTATATATTGTGTCTAATAAAATTAGGCATCACCATATTTTGTGAAATTATTCTTGATATTTTATGTATTCTCTGTCATTTTGGCACTTTTTGCAAGCATTTTGCAACCACAATTACTTCGAATCACTCCTCAGATATTTCTCTATGTACTCCCGGCAACCATCCTCTAAAATATGAAACGCACAACCGTTGTCTATTAAAATCTGCTTACGGTTTGTTGTAACCATCTCATATATTTTATTAGCCTTCTTCTGAATTCGTTCTGCATTGTTCATACAAAACTGATATTCTTTATTTAACAATAGTCTATATTTCTCATCCTCAACATCTTTGATCACCAATTTTTCAATACATTCATCCCATTTACTTGCATAACAGCACCAAATGCAAACTTATTACGGTCTGTATACCGGATATTCGGTACTTTCGTAACTCCTCTTTTTTCCTTTTCGTATCTTTGGAGAAATTTATTATACTCCTCGTTTATGCGGTAAAAATCCATTTATATCCTCCATAGTATAACAAAACAGGGAGATAAGATGCTTATCTCCCTGAAAATTAACGATTCGCATTTTAAGCTGCGAAGCACTTAAATTAAAGGTTCACATTCAAAGTAGTGAAGCACTTAAATTAAAGGTTTGCACTCAAAGTAGCAACGCACTTAAATCGAGCAAATTTCTTTGCTCACTTATATTATATGCAGTTCTGTCGCAAAAATCAATAAAAATTTTAAATATGCGAATATGCGTTACTTTTTCTTCCTATTCAAGAGCTTTAGTAATTCTATAATATCTGCTCTCCAAAGCCTCTCTTCCTCCTTCCATTACATCACATATAGCATCTCTTATCTCAAAATCTTGTAAAGCACCTGAATGAGATGCATTTATTTCTCCACCTGCAAATTCCATATGAATCACTTGTTCTGAATTTGTATTCACAACAATATTGGGATTATGTGTTACCACAATAATTTGCTGACTTTGTTTCTTTTCATTAATTCCTTTTACAATAAAATCAGTAATATTTTTTGTGTCCAAGTCATCCTCAGGCTGATCAATAATAATAGGTTCTTTTTATGTGTGAAAAGGCGTTAATACTATTTGTAAAACTAAATTATTCTTTCAGTTTCCTATCATTGAATATACTTAGAAGCGAAACCATAAACAACATCAGGGTCAAAAGGTTTATAAATAATATCTGCCGCACCAAGAGCAACAGCTTGCTTTTCAAGCTCATTATCCGGTTCACTGGTAACCATAATGACTGGTATATTATAATTGTCCGTTTGCATAAACGAAAGAACATCGAGTCCACTTTTCCCCGGCATATAAAAATCCAAAAAAACGAGAGCAATCCTATCTGTATATTTTTTGATGGTATCAATTGCCTCTTCCCCATCCGCCGCCTCTAAAACAGTATACTCTTTGCGGAAATAAAAGCTTAAAATATCGCGGTTAACTTCCATATCATCTACAATTAAAACTGCCGGTCTATCCATTTTCCTTATTCCCCATAATTATAAATCATGTTACTAAAGCCTTCATTCGCAAAATACTATTGCAAACATAATTATTACTCCATAATAGAATTACCATTCTTTTGAATGCAGGCATTCTAAGAATGGTAATTGGTCTAATCTGATTCAATAACGAATTAATAGTTCTCTTGTCTTACTTCAAAGAACGCCTGTGGATGATTACAAACCGGGCAAACCTCCGGAGCTTCCAGTCCAACTACAACATGACCACAGTTTCTGCACTCCCACATCGTAACTCCACTCTTTTTAAACACTTCCATTGCTTCCACATTGTGAAGGAGAGCACGATATCTTTCCTCATGCATTTTCTCAATCGCTGCAACACCTCTAAACTGTGCTGCCAATTCCGGAAATCCTTCTTCATCTGCTTCTTTAGCCATTCTGTCATACATATCTGTCCACTCAGCATTCTCGCCTTGTGCAGCATGCAAAAGATTCTCAGGCGTATCACCCAACTCTCCGAGTGCTTTAAACCAAAGCTTGGCATGCTCCTTCTCATTCTCTGCTGTCTTTAAGAACAATGCAGCGATCTGCTCATACCCTGCTTTTTTTGCAACCGAAGCAAAATATGTGTACTTATTTCTTGCCTGTGATTCACCTGCAAATGCTTCCCATAAATTCTTTTCTGTCTTTGTTCCTGCATACTTGTTAGCAAAAAAAACCTCCTGCTTTCTACTTTCTTATTTTTAAACTGTTCCGAGCTAAGACGATTCAACTTCTTAACCAGCTTGTATTCAAACAGGCTTTAGTGTGAATCCTATTTTGGTATCTGAATCGTTTACTTTCTATATACTATGTTTTACCAAGTGCGACTTGCCATCTGTCTAAACTGTGCAACGGTAGGTGTATGTGAATTAAGACCACCATCACAGGTAAGTACCTGTCCATTCATATACTCTGCCTCATCGCTTGCAAGGTAAACACAAAGATGACCGATATCCTCCGGTTTACCATAGCGCTTGCCAAGAATGTTAGAAAGGAAAATATCCTTTAATGCATCCGGAATACGAGCCTCATTCTGTGGTGTGACAATCAGTCCCGGCCGAACACAATTACAACGGATTCCACTTGGACCATACATACAAGCCACATATTCCGTCAGCTTATCAACTCCCGCTTTGGCACAGGCATAAGCAATTGTTCCCAGATCTCCAGCAACACTCGCCATAGAACCAATATTGATAATATTGCCACCTTTCTCATTCTTCATGAGGATTGGCAAAGCCTCCTTAATCATGTTGAAGGTTCCACCTAAATCGGTTGCTACCACGGCGTTAAACTCTTCTAAGCTAAGCTCGTCCACACGACCATCCTTCATACCCATTCCTGCAGCATTATTAATTAACACATCGATGCGGCCAAACTTCTCTGCAACATCAGTAATCAAGCTGTGCATAGAATCTGTATTCGTCAAATCAAATGCGTGGAACCATGCTTTGCCGCCCTCTGCTGTAATTTCATCGACCACCTTCTGTCCACGCTCTACATTACGACCCGTAATGACAACTGTAGCTGCTTCCTTAGCACAAAGCTTCGCAATCCCAATTCCAATTCCACTTGTTGATCCTGTTACAATGATAACCTTATCCTTTAAACGTTCCATTCTAAACCTCCTGAAATTATACTTACAAATCACCAAACAGTTACATAAAATAGGTTGTCCATCGCATTTTTAAGTATAATTATAAAAATGAGACATCCCACTCTGAATATTATAGCATTTCTCATAAAAAAATAAAGGCAAATTACAAATTATACAACACTATTCACAACAAAGGTAACTTTTCAGAGACATTATTTTTAAAATCTTATTGCTATGAATGCTGCGGTTGAAGCTTCAAGAAGTGGTGATGCAGGCAGAGGTTTTGGAGTGATTGCTGTATTAAAAATCCCATAAGATATTATCCTTATAATATCTTATGGAATTTTTGCTACTACTAATTTATCCACTGAATAAACGCAGTTTTATCCGAACTGTTATAACCCGCATTTCGATAGAAATTCAATGTACTTTCCTCCTTTGAACCGGTAAGCAGCATCATCTTGTAGCAATGGTTCTGTTCAGCTATTTTCTTATTCGTGGTAGAATGACCTTGACAGTAGCCCTTTAAAGGCTATGAATCAAGGTCATTTACCATTCTTTTATTCATTTGTTGAGGCTAAACATTTTTGCCCTTGCAGGCTAAATTGCTTTGCCCTATAACAACAAAAGGTTATTCAAACTCGCAGAGTCTGGTTTGATTTTGGTTATTTTAATATAGTTATCTATACTACCTTGTATTGATATTTCATATCTTTTCCACACGTTATTTTTCGTTTCACATATTTTTAGTACCAATCCAGTACCATTGCATTTTTTCATTATTGTGTGTAGTTCCGGTGGCTTGCAGGTCGATTAATAAAAACTATTTAGTCAAATAAATATTTATATGCTACTCGATTTTCAAAAGAAGAACCAAACCCTAATTCAATTCGTTTCTCCTCTTCTTTATTCCAAAATTCACTCTTATGCTCCAGTATCCTTTCCCTATAATGATCACTATTTATAAAATTACACCACATAGTATCAGATATCTTAATATTTCTATAATCAAAGGATTCTGGATTGAAAATGAATTCTAAATAATCACTCATATACGCATACTCTTTCATAAACTCTATATCATTTTCGTTTGCAATATCTAATAGAATATATATGACCAATTGATTAATAGCCTCCGCTTTATGATCAGGATATGAATATACTCCTTTATTGCTACTAGCGTACTTTTTAAACTTATTCACATAATATTCCTTTATTTTGTCATTAAACGATAAAATTTTTTCATATAATAATTGAAATATCTCTTGTTCCCAGTTATTATTCAGATTCTCTTCTATATAATTTTTCCATTCACTTTCGTCATACTTCAACAAAACCCTTCTATGAATATATACCCATAATGTCTTCTGCCGATTGTTATCTTTTATTCTATCAAATTCTTTACAACAATTATTATATATCTTTTTATCAGCTAATTCAGATAATATCTGTATCAATTCAGGATATGCATTACTATGTGCCGTTGCCTCCAATAAAATGTCACTATTGATTAGCAATTTCAATAAGTCGCCATACCCTTTAATATCTTTATCAAAATGCTGTTTTACATAAATTGACAGAGCATATATGTTATTTGTAATTGTACGAACATTTTCTTTTTCATCAGGGGTTAGCAATAATACAAAAGCTTTTACAATTCTAGAGTTTTGTTCATAATTTAACTTGCACAGCGATAATAAGAAGCTAAATGATTCTAACTGCTCTATCATCCTTAAATTCCAATATTCCTTCATGGATAAACAGAAATCCTCAAATAACAAAGAAATATCAAACTTATCAGATAACTCTACTGAATCAACTTTGTAATGTGATACTATACTTCTTAATTCTTTTTGTTTAATGTGTTTTACTATCATATCCACATCCAATAGTTCAATAGGATATGGACTAACATTTGTTCTCATAAATCCCCCATGAAAATCTCCTTGGAATTCATCGGGATAATATGTACAAAATATTGCTTTAATATATGGTGTCACCATTTTTTCAACATTGTTGAACCAATCCAACATCAAATGATTTTTCTTATAGAATAAATAATAGTCATACGCAATTTGCCTAATTAAAAATAAATCCCCATAAATGGTTCCACCCATTTTAGAAATACTAGCCTTTTTCATATAATATTCTTCATGTTTTAAAAGAATATCATTCATTTCTTGAATGTCAGCACCCTTGTTTGTAATATCCTTTATTGTATTATATGCTCTACTATATCGAGCCGCTGCCTGATCTAATAAAAGATTTAATTTATCGTAATTTTCTTTCTCATTCATTAAGTATGATAAAGAACGCATGCATGTATTATTAAATTCATATATTGCTAATTCATAACACTTTTGATTTGAAAGTTTCTGATAATCAAAAGACGCATACAGCTCTTTCAAATCGTTCATTACAGACGATAATCCATCAGTATACTTAACCAATGAATAATAATATGCCTTTACAGAACTTGATGGTTCTTTTTCTATTCTATCCATAATTTCGTGATACTTATTATTGATAGAAAGCTCAAATAAAATATCGTTTTCTTTACCTTCTTCTTCAAAAAAATCATTATCTCTGGCATTTCCTGACTCTAACTGAATTCCATATATACCAGCTTTTATCAGTAAATTACATAATTCCTTATTTCTAAGGAGTATCTTAAAATTATCATACTCTTCTTTATCCGAAAACGTCAGCACCGGTGCTTTTATTCCACGTACACTTTTAAAATCGAACATCTCTAAAATTGTCTTATAACTAATATAATTAAAACACGAAATATCAGCTTTAAATTTTAACAATCTACCATTTAGCACCTGAACTTTGTCATTTGTATACGCTAGTCCTTCGTTGTTCAAATAATATAAAAAAGCATACAATTTTTTTCCTATATCATTGCTAATATTTTCACAATTTGAATTATCTATCATATAATCCGATATTTGAGATAAATCTACTAACTCAACGCCTTTGTTTTTCCAGTATGATATGTCATGAGCACAATCTTTAATTTTATCTACTACTAAGTAATGTGGCTGACGATTTTCTACCCTTTTTTCTTTAACAAAGAAATCAATATAGCTCATAATAAGTTTCAAGTTATTATCATTTAACGAATATCCTACAAAGAGAAATGTTTTGTCAATCAAAAGGGATTTTATAAACGTCTCTATAATAATATGATTTTGAGAATAATTTAAATAGTCATCCTCTTTTAAAACAATATTCTGAATATCATCAATATCGCCATGCATTTTGATAATATAATTTCGTCCTTTTTTTGACAAAATATCATTATCTTTCGTTATGATTGCATATTTAGAAACTCTAGGATCATTTACATTTTCCAGTAAATGATCATAATTTGTCGTTATAATATGTTCTGGTTGTAGCTTAACAATAATTTCATCAATAATATTAGTTTCATATTCATCACTACAAAACTTTTCTTTCAAAAAATCATAATATGTTTTTTTCTCTTCTTCAGTATCACCAAAGCTTTCATAAAAATGTTGTGGGATACGAAGAAAATCCTCGGCTGAAAAATCATATTTTAATTTACAATTATAACCATTTATACTGCACATTTCAATTTGCTCGCCGCATTCTCCACATAACAAATCTTTTATCTCGCATGATGTACATTTATTTTCACCGATTTTATCAGCAATCTCTTTAACTAACTCCCACCATGAACACACACCAGAATTTTTAGAAACTCCAGCCCCCACAAAAATCACAAGATTCTCATTTGAATTTATTTGCTTGATTTTTTCTATTTGTTCGATAATCTTGTTCATCAATCTCACCTCACAAAGTGCACTTTTTTCGTCGCTTTTTTCGTCGCTTTTTCAACGAAAAAAGCGACGAATTATTTTAATCTATACAACTTGCCTTTTGTTTTCCCATTATCAATGAGTTTATCAAGTGCAATTAATTCCTTTAACAATTCCTTTGTCCTTGTATCCTTTAATCCAAGATTATCAGCTATTTCAGCTGTTTTATGCCACTCGCCATCATTCAATAATTTTAAGATTTTATCATATTGTTCTATCTTTTTCTTTGATAATTTTTTCGTCGCTTTTTCATAGCTATCTGATAGCGAAACTTGATCATCCGCTTCCAAAAACGCCGGATGGATTGGAATTCTTATTCTCATAGCTCGTCTATCTTCATCCGTAAAGAACTCCGCTCTTGGTGAGCCATTCTTTTCAAGTTCTTCCTGTATTGTTGGGATGCCAGAAGAATGCCCCTCTGATAAATCCAGTTCTTTTAAAAACTCTCCAAGTCGTCTATTTCTATAATATCTCGAAACAAATCTCTTTCCCTCAGCTATCGTCTTTTCTGAAATAGATCTGTCTATCCCCGGAAAATTCATAATATTTATACAATCCGGCTCTATCTCTATAGTTACTGGTTCAAAGGACATATAATCTCTGTGATAAAAGGCATTTACCACAGCCTCCTCAATTGCCTGATATGGATAATTGAATATCCTTAATGCCTCCATCTGATTTGGTACTTTAATTACCTTTTCTCGAATAATCAAATTACGAAATCTTTCCATTGTTGCCTGAATCATCTGAGGCACCGAACCTGTAATATTAGGGAAATCTTCACTAATACTTGGATTTTCAATGCTTCCTTTAGGAAAAGATGTCATCTGTACATAAGTATATCCAAAGAATTTTTCGGGATGCTCACAAAACATCATAATTGCCACATTCTGAATATATCTGAGTTCTGGTGGACCAACCAATAACTGCATATCATTAAGTATTTCCTCAACACCACGTTCCCTTACCTGTTTAGCAAGCTTACTACCGGTTTTTCTCAAATGATCTTCTAACAGCACCGGTGAAATATCCTCAAATGTTGCCTTATGGTTTGCTCTACAATCAAACGGGGTTTGATCTGACATATTAATCAGTTCTCGCTCTTGTTCACTATTTGCCTTAACAGAACTTGTTTGATAACGAATATAATAATTATACTTCTTCTCTTTCTTACTTGTTACATGCTCTGGTGATTTATAAGGTCGCTGCTGTCCTGTTCTGACAACAATTACAAAAATCCATTTCCCATCCACTTCTGCTGGTATTCCCTGTGGAAAGTAGGGAGGAGAAATCAAATTATTGTAACCCAACATATCTTTCTGTATTGAATCCAACATATATTCAGGTAAGCCCTTTACCGGACGCTTGGCAACACCATTTTCTTCCTCAACACCTACAACAATATAACCGCCGCCATCATTATTATAATCATTTGCAAATGCACAGACACTATGGTAAATATCGTCAGGATTCCACCCAGTCTTAAACTCTATTCGGTCTGATTCTAATTTTCTTTTGTTTAATAAATCTTCTACATCCATTTCAAGTTCCATAGTGTCATCTCCATTCCTACACAGCTATATTCTAAACATAATTATCATTTCTAATTTTCTTAGTATCTTATTTGATTTTTATTTCCAAAACTTATATTTACTATCTCTTAACTCTCTCTGTCTCTTCTCTTCCTTTGATTGAAAATAATTATTTATATCGGCTTCGCAATACTCACCTTCAAGTTCAAAATTATATTCATGCATAGACATATCATAAACTTTAATATCCTTACGTTTTGCCAAACAATACAAATACTCTCTATTATCCCTAGGCATTCTGCATCCAATATAAATTGCCTTTATAGGAAAGAATGGTATCATATTGTCATATATTTTACATATATCCACAGGCAACAAAAGTCGCCATTCATTTTCATATTTCCACGACAAAGATTTTGTGATAAATGACAACATTAAACTTTTATCAAGTTCCATCTGTTCATATGTTGTAAGCGGGATTTTGTTTATATACTTGTATATTTTTCTTTTACTTAAAATAATCTGTTTTGCTCCATATTCGCAAGGCAATAATCCCCCTAAAATCATTGCATTTTCTCTTGAATCTGCAATAGGTTTTGTTAAATCGTACTCAACACAAAAGCCTTCATGATTTTGTGCATAATGTGCCCATAATTCCATATAACAAGTTAACTTAAAATCATTTATATTAGCAAACGAAGTTACTTGCATCGTATTTTTTCTTAGCTCCTTTAGCCCCTTTTCATATTTTATCCTGTCATGATATAGTTTCCTACTAATTTCATCGCTTCCTTTACGTTCTTTTCTTAATTCAGGATCATAACAGATATGAGTAACAACACTATCAAAAGTATTATATATACTTCCACTATGTGGTTCCCAATCACCGCAAAAACTATATTCCAATTTATTCAGTTCGTCTCGTGATAATATTCCTCGCCCAATAGCGTCCGTTTCTTTCAGATAATCCAATAGACAATATTTGAGAAATTCATTTTCATTTGCACATAGTAAGCAATCAAATGGATCATTAAAATTACTAGGGTTATTCATAAAAACAGAGTTGTTTTCAATACATTTTAAACTATTATGATTAAATGGGAAAAATTTAAACAAACTTTTGGGCATATGTTCTGTTTTATCTATATAACCTTCCCACATCGATTCATATAAATGTATTCTTTTATCTGAAGCATATTGGATTCTATCTTTTATCCAAGCTTTTTCCCATTTTCCCTTAAAAAATTTGCTCCTATAATCAGACTTATCGTATGCTGATGTTTCTCTTCTATACTCCCATCTTGGATTTTCTCTGCGCATCAATACGTACTTTCCTTTCTATTTGCTACAACTCCTTAACAATCCTCATAAACTCTTCATATGAATAAGCACCATTATATCCCGGATTTTTTGTTTCAAATACCATATAGTACTTGTACATTCTTCCAGCCATTTCAGCCCATTTTGCCCCAGTTTCTGCTTTTTCTTTGGACTCTGAATTTTCAAGTTGATCTCCTTTTGTTTCTATCAGAAGCAGCTTGCCACTTTCTGTTTTTACCATTAAATCTGGATATGCATTTATTGCACCATTGATTGAAAATCCTTTTCTTGCGATATTTCTATGCCACCATCTTACATTGTTTAAAGAAGATAATTCCATAACAACCTTTCGTTCATATTCTGTATCAAAGTTTTCTTCTTCGCTATACAAAGATTTTGGAATCGACGCAATAGTATTTGTCGGTGATATCTCTCTCGGTAATTTATATGATGGCAGACAAGAGATTTTGTCTTGTTCAACCCACTCATAAAACATTTTCTTTGCATATTCATTCAAAAGAGAATTAACTTTTTTATTAATTTTCAAAGCATAGATACCAGGTGTCTGTTCCATGTCTGTCAATTGATCTTCTGTCAAATTCTGAATAATTCTGTCTACATATATATCCAGATCTCTATCATTTACCGCATTATTCTTTGATAATTTCTTTATTATCATATCCTTGCACAGACGTATTTTCCTATCTGATGGCTGTTCATCAAACCACTTTTTCACATTTTGATTGTCAAATCCCTGCAATTTCCATGCTTTAGGCATTGCATCAGAATCATCAATATCTATACGGGCTATTTCAGAATCCACACTATCAAAATCTATAACCGTATCTTTATCTAATAAAGAAAATCCTGCATATAAATTTTCCTTGGATAGAGGCTGTTGCACATGTTCAGAAAACAGAGAACGTCCTGTCTCAATCATAAATTGTGGTATTTCCATACTGCCAGCTTCATCTGCAAATAATTGATTCAGTTTATAATGTTTCATTTTATCCCCTACTTCCGGTGGTACAGGTACATAATTTTCTTCTGTCTCCTGAAATTCCTGCCAATACAATTCATTCTGTGATTTTGCATGTTCAAGCATATCGTTAATCGCATTAGATGATACTGAACTATCTTCTGTTCCTGTTTCAGCAGATTCATTCTCCAATGTTTCCAACTGCATCTTCATTAATTCTACATTTAATCTATCAAGTTCGTCTGTATCTTTATCGTCATTACCAACTTGAATATTGTCAAGTGGCAATTTTGTTTGACTATTAACTTCTTGTGTTGTCTGCTGTTCATCAACTACCTCTTCACAATCATCTACTCTATAATCTTTACTGGTAAATCCCGCTGCATTAAGTCCAACTACTACCTTATCAAGAGTTGCATAAAATGCATTTGATGATGTAATTACATATGAAAGATTTAAGACTTCGCTTTCATTCTTTTTTGTATTAGGCAATCTTAAAATTCTACCCAATATCTGCTCCACATCTATACTTGATGTTCTATTTGCTACTGTAGCTAGTATATATGCAAAAGGACAATCCCAACCTTCTTTCAATGCATTAACTGTTATAATATATCTAATATTGCAATCTGAACTACTCAAATCTATATTCCTTAGTTCATCCTTATCCGCTGTTTTTATTGCAATTTCAGACTCTGGTATTCCCATCTCTATTAAAGTATGTTTAATCTTCTCATATGTTGTACTTTCATCATTGTTTCTAGGTTGTGCCTGAAATAGTACAATAGGACGAATATATTTACCACCGTTTTTCAGTCCCTGAACTGCCTCCAATTCCAGCTTTCTTCTTAATGATACAGCAGATATAAAAACATCTTCCTGTGATTTTCTGTTGTATACAATTACAGGTAACTTTACCATGTTTTCCGCTTTTAACTGTCTGGCATCTACAAATGAAATTATATTACTTCCCCTCTTCGGTGTTGCTGTTAGGTCAAGTACAAATGACGGATTAAAATTCTGTAACATTTCCTTACTAAGTTTGCTTGTTGCATGGTGGCTCTCGTCAACAATAACAACAGGATTCAGTTTGCGAATAACCTGAATCAAAGCTGTTTCATCTGTATCTTCTAATAAATTACTGCTATCTTGTTTAAATCTTACAAATGGTAATAAACTACCATTTTCCTGATATGCTTTTCTTCCGTCTTTTTTACTTGTCCTAAATGAATCGTAACTTAATACAAAAATAGACAAATTGTCACTTACTGATGTTGGATTAAAATTCTGTCCGTTCAGAAGCTGTTGCTTTGAGTAAACTTCTACTTTATTTCCAAAATCAACATCTATCTTCTTTCTATATGCATGATTCTTATCTGTTAATGTCTTATATGTCTGTGACAAGATAGCATCTGAAGGTACAAGCCATACTACTGCCTTAGGATGTATGTGTGGCATAGAAGCAAATATCGGTTTGAGTGAATTTGCTGCCAGAAAAGTCTTTCCTCCTCCCGTTGGAACCTTAAAGCAAACTTGAGGAACTCCTGCTAGTTCAGGATCATATGGTGGCATTCCGTCTATTCCAACATTAATTCCTTTTTCATTCCACAAAGCATTATAGGCTTTATTTATATTCTGCTTTTCTATCAGCAATTCTAAAAATCTGTCTAAATCCTTTATTACCTGTAACTGATATTTTTTTAATTCCATATCTCATTCCTTTCTAGATATGTTCAATATCTCTTGGTATTTTCTTAAATGTGATATTCCATTTTTGTAAGTCACTATCTGACAATGCACAAGAATCCGCATACATAACATATGTCTGTTCTTTCTTATGTACACTTGTCAAAAATTCATAATCAAGTATTGTTACCCTATCTTTTTCATAATAAAAATAATATGCTGTATCATTATATGAACCAAGAAAATACTTTTCCTGTATATCTTCTTTATACTCAATGCCATTTGTCTCTGTATACCAGACATACTTTCTGACTTCAGTTATATCTACCTCATCATTTATCGTTCCATCTTGCATAAATAATGGATTTCCTAACTCATAGTATGAAAAGTTTCCACCTGTTCCTTCTACTGCGTTCTTTCCTTCACCATAACCATTTATTACTCGTTTCACACGCTCCGCAGTAATTGTATCTGCATAATCTCCCATTTCTACAAGAATAAATTTCCTATTGCCTCCGTCGGACTTGTTCATATTCAAAACAGCATGAGCTGTTGTACCGGAACCTGCAAAAGAATCTAGAACAATTGAGTCCTTATCTGATGCTATTTGTATAATTCTTTCAACAAGTGTAGATACTTTGGGATAAGAAAATGCTCTCATGTTAAAAATTGTATTATTCTCCATAGTAGCTTTTTGAGTACTACCCACATCCGAGTGACTCCACACAGAACGTGGTACTACATCACCAACTTCTGAAAGAAAAGCTTTTTTTCTCGGTTGCTTAGCCTCACCATTTACTCCCCAATACAAAAGATTATCTCTAACATGCTGTTGATAAGTTTCTTCCGAATAAGCCCACACTGCGCTTTCCTTTGGGAAAATTTTTTCACCTGTATATGGATTTGTGATTGGATAATACAAATTAGGTCTCTCATCCCTTGATTTATTACATGTATAAGCAGCAGAATTCCAAGGTCCTCTTGGATCATTATCTGGATTTTTGTAATATGAATTATTCTTTTCTGTTCTAGGCAAAAAATGAGTAGTTAATGATTCTTTATTTTTTGAATACACAAGAATATATTCATGATCTGTACTAAAAAATTTCGCATCTCGAGCTGGTGACACACGTTTATTCCAAATTATATCTTGTATAAAATTATTACTTCCAAATACTTCATTACATACTAATAGCAAATTAGCGTGTTCATTATCATCAATACTAATGAAAATAGCCCCATCATCTGCCAATAATTTTTGTAGCAGCACAAGTCTTGGATACATCATACATAGCCATTTATCATGCCTTGATAAATCCTCCCCCTCTTTACCAACGACTTCTCCAAGCCACTTCTTTATCTTTGGATCATTTACATTATCATTATATATCCATCCTTCATTTCCGGTATTGTAAGGTGGATCTATGTATATACATTTGATTTTTCCTTCATACTGTGGAAGAAGCGACTTCAAAGCTTCAAGATTATCACCATGAATTATCATGTTATTGCTGTGAATATCCTCTTTGTGCATACCACTTTCATCAAAACTATACTTTCTTTCAAGTACTTTATACGGAACATCATTATGATGATTTATTACCTTATCTTTTCCTATCCAATCCAATGTAGGCATATTTACTTGCTCCTTATCTATAATTATTGCAGTTTTTCTATCGTCTCAATTATCATTTCAGCTTTATCCGTCAACACATACTTTCCTCTTGTTTTTTGCTCGACAAAATCCTGTTTTTGTAACGCACTAAACATACTATTAATCTTCATTTTGCTACATTTCAAAGTTGTAGCTATCTGTTGTTGTGTTAATGGAATCACTTTCTCGTCTAATATTATAACTTCATTATCATGCATCAATTTCAAAAGGTCATAATAATCATTCAAAAATAATCCGATACCCATATTTTCTCCCTTAGTTGCAAATAAAAATGTATAGATAAATCATATCACATTTTTGTTGTATTTTAAATATCATTTTTTTGTTATCTATTTATTGAAAATTGCAAAGTTTAATTCTACCATCCATTTATACAGTGGAATTCTCTTCTG